>Ga0180085_1000075_pt1 | contig 29005 bp, 24 predicted proteins | sample EasRiv730_16_10D_FD_123013 | JGI IMG/M metagenome (GOLD analysis project Ga0180085, IMG submission 123013) | Soil microbial communities from meander-bound floodplain in the East River, Colorado, USA - East River metaG ERMLT730_16_10D | ecosystem: Environmental > Terrestrial > Soil > Floodplain ... | reverse complement strand
CGGGAAGAGTTCCGCGAACTCCTTTTCGGTTGCCAATTCGACATGCGCAAACGGCACCTCTTCTCTCAAAGTCTTCATGTCGATCTTCATCACAGCAGGCAGCACAACCATGGCAAACTGTGAATCGGTCTTAAGGACTATGGTCTTGGCCATTTCCTTTCCAGGCACATGCTGGGCAGCTGCAACTTCTTGCGCCGTATAAGCCAAGCGATGCGTGCAGTGGCTGTAAGGAACTTCATACTGCTCAAGGTGGTCTTTGACGCGTCTGGCAATGCTCATAAACCCTCCTTACCGTTCGCGAATGGAACTTTGTTGGACTTCAGATGGACCCGCACCTCAAAGGAACTGTCGCAAGCCGGCTGGCTCAGCTAAGAAAATGTCGCGATGCGTTAACACTCGCCAGCCAAACTTTCCGCCAATTCAGGCAAGAGTGCAACGCACGTCAGAATTGGTGAGGAAGAGCGAGTTGCCTACCCGAATCCTGAGATTCATTGTGAGTATCGGTATAGGTTTTGTCAACCAGTTGAAGCCCAGGCCCCTCGGCTGAAAACCCAAGCCGCACAAGTTCCAATGACGAATATGAGCGTGGGTGCGCCGCTTCTGAAGCGGTACGCTGGATTCCTCCCCCGCACGCGTGTCACGCCCGCGCCACGAAGCTCGCCCACTTCAAGCATCGTTGCCGTCTAGTTCGATTTCCGCGAAGAGCACAAGACTCCCGGTCGATGGTCTCCCGATAAACTGCTTTCACATTGATTTTGAATTTTTCGCCTGCTATACATGGTCCGCGGCCGTGCACCCGATCAGTCCCCTGGTCCCAAGGGATTTGCATTACGGAAGTTGCCTTGGAAGCAGGAGTGGTTTCTTCATACCACCGACATGTCCAAACGAAACTCTCCACGCGTAGCCTTTCAAGGCGAACGGGGGGCTTACAGTGAGATTGCCGCTCGACGCTTCTTCGGCGATACCATCGAACTGCTGCCATGTGAGTCGTTTGATTTGGTTTTCAAGACTGTCGAATCTCATAAGGCAGATGTAGGCATCGTTCCCATTGAAAACTCACAGGCCGGCTGCATCCATCAGAATTATGATCTGCTGCTCAAGCATCGGCTGCGGATCGTCGGTGAATTGAATTTGCGTGTCGAACATAATCTCATTGGACATCCGGGAACCTCACTGAGATCGGTTCGAATGGTTTTCTCGCACCCGCAGGCCTTGATGCAGTGTCAGGGGAATACTGCCAAACTCAAAGGCGTAAAGATCATTTCAGCCTACGATACAGCCGGCAGCGTGAAGAAGATCAAAGAAGAAAGGCTTCTGAACGCGGCGGCCATCGCGAGCGAACTGGCGGCCAAGACCTACGGCATGAAGATTCTGAAAAGAGGCATCCAGGACAACCCTGAGAATTTCACACGGTTTCTCATCTTACGAAAGACACAGGCGTTGCCTCCGAACGCCAACAAGACCTCTCTCGTGTTTTCCCTGAAGAATGTGCCGGGCGCTTTGTTTCGTTCACTGAGCGCTTTTGCCCTCCGCGATATTGACCTGTACAAGATCGAATCCCGCCCGCTCCACGGGAAGCCTTGGGAGTATTTCTTCTACATCGATTTCGCCGGCAGCCCCCAAGAACCAAACTGCTGTAATGCGCTAGCACACATAGCTGAAATTGCCACCTTCCTGAAAGTGTTGGGATCGTATCCGCGAGATGGCAGAAAGTTATAGTCGAGTGCCTCGCAGAAACCTGGAGTTCGGTAGCCACGATTGCTGCGCACTGTGCATCAATCGTGAGCAGGTGTTCGAGCGCAAGAAGTGACGCTCGTCCAAGTAACATGAAGAATCTCTTCAACTGTCGCACGCGTCGTGAGTTTCTTTTTAACGCAGCAGGAGTCGCCTCGCTCGCCAGTGCACTGCGCTCGTTCCCAATGCTCGCTGCACCGCCGCCGCCAGATTCCGGCTGCCTCACAGATGTCGAGGGCATCAAGGTCGGACACTACACCGAAACCCGACGACCCACGGGCTGCACCGTTGTCCTGACCGAAGGAGGTGCGGTTGCAGGCGTCGATGTTCGTGGTTCAGCCCCAGGGACTCACGAGACCGACCTGCTCTCTCCTCTCAACACAGTAGAAAAGATTCACGCCGTCGTTCTGTCCGGGGGTAGTGCATTTGGTCTGGAGACCGCGGCTGGCGTCATGCAGTATCTGGAAGAGCAAAGGATCGGCTACGCGACCCGTGTCGCCAGAATTCCAATTGTGCCGGCTGCGGTCCTGTTCGATTTGGAGCTGGGAGACGCGCGCATCCGTCCGGACAAACGGTCAGGCTACCTTGCCTGCAAAGCCGCCAAAGCACGGGCTTGTGAAGAGGGCAACGTTGGTGCCGGAGCTGGCGCAACCGTCGGCAAAATGTTCGGGATGGATCGTGCCATGAAGGGTGGTCTGGGAGCAGCCTCTATTCAGGTGGGCCCGGTCGTGGTTGCGGCGCTCGTCGCTGTGAATGCCTTCGGCGACGTGCTGGACCCCACTACTGGCGCTGTTCTGGCAGGGGCCAGAACCACGGAGGGCAAGAGCTTGGTGAACTCGATTGAGCAGATGCGACAGGGACGCTACTCTCCGCCCAAGACTTCGGGAGAGAACACCACGATCGGAGTTGTCGCGACGAACGTCGTGATGAACAAGAGCCAGGCGACGAAAATGGCCCAGATGGCGCACGACGGTTTGGCTCGATGCATCAATCCCGTGCACACACCCATGGACGGCGACACCCTTTTTGCGATTGCGACAGGCACGGAGACCGCCACCGCCAACTTGACTCTGCTGGGCTCGCTGGCCGCGGACGTGGTTGCCCAAGCGGTCCGTCGAGCGATTGTCCGCGCGAAAGGCCTGCCGGGACTGCCAAGCCACCTCGACTTGGCATCTTCCACAAAACGAGGCTGAGACTTGAATCCTTACTTGTGGGTCTTGATTCTCTACTCGGCTTCGTTGCTGCTAATCGGATTCTTCACATCGCGTCAGGTACGACGAGCCAGCGATTTTTTCGTCGCCTCTCGAAAGCTGGGAACCGGATTACTGTTTGCAACGCTGCTAGCGGCTAACATCGGAGCCGGCTCCACGATTGGCGCAGCAGGTCTCGGTTACCAACACGGGCTTTCTGCGGTATGGTGGGTTGGCTCGGCGGGACTGGGTTCCTTGCTCCTCGCTCTGACTCTGGCGCCCCGACTGTGGAGGATCGCCGCAGCTCATAACCTCCTGACTGTGGGCGACTACCTCGAGTACCGCTATGATCGTAGGGTTCGCCGTCTGATTGCTGGAATCTTGTGGCTGGGCGCACTGGCCATTCTGGCCGGGCAGCTCATCGCCATGGCGTGGATCCTCGATGTTGTAGCCCGGGCTCCCAAGTGGCTGGGCTGCCTTCTAGGCGGCCTGGTGGTGACTGGCTATTTTTCCCTGGGCGGCTTGGTTTCCACGGCACGGGTTAACGTCGTGCAACTCGCGGTCAAACTGGCGGGGTTCTTGTTCGCCGTTCCGTTCGCGCTCCAGCTGGCTGGAGGCTGGGAAGGAGTCACGAGCCAGCTCGCCACACAATCCTCCGTCTCAGACGGCCTTGTGCACTATTTGAGTGTGACTGGCAGTGGCACTGAGGCATTTGGTTATCTGGTATTGTTGGTTCCCTCGTTTCTGATCTCTCCTGGAATTCTCCAGAAAGTCTATGGCGCCAAAGATTCGTTGGTCGCTCGCAATGGCGTCCTGCTGAATGCTCTGGGGTTGCTGCTGTTTGCAATGCTACCCCCGATGTTGGGCGTTATCGCGCATGCCTTCTATCCAGAGTTGCAGAACCGCGAGCTGGCGTTGCCGACGCTCATGGTTCATCAGATGCCTTTCTGGCTCGGAGCCTTGGCCCTGGCTGCAGTATTCTCGGCGGAGCTGAGCGCTGCAGACGCCGTTTTGGCTATGCTCTCCACATCCTTTGCCAGAGATTGGGTGCAAGGGTACTGGCGCCCGGAGTTGGACCCTGCAGAGCTGTTGCGCGTAACTCGCATTGTGTCCATGTCTGCCGGGCTGCTTGGCGTGCTGTTGGCCTTATGGCTTCCAAACGTCGTCTCGGCTCTGCAGATCTTCTATGGCCTGTTGACGGTGGCTTTGCTGGTTCCTCTGGTCTTCGGCCTTTACTGGAAGCGCCCCAGGTCGCATGCCGCTCTGGCAGCGATTGTTGCCGGAGTGACATCTGCCTCTTGCTTGCAGGCATTCGGTAACGGCGCAGGATTCGGTCTCCTGTCTCCCGTAGCGTGCGGCATCCTGGCAGCGACGGTGACGATGACGGTAACGGCGTTTTGGCAGAATCATCCGGCGGATGTACCGATGGTTCGCTGACTGCGAACGACCGGTCGAAGCGCGGCCAGATTCGATGTGGGGTGCGTCTCCAACAACCGGGGCCGAATAACACGGAAGACACGGAAAGAAACTCGAACATGATGTTCTTTTTTCGAAGAAGCTAATCGCATCTGGGCATCGCCTTAAGGTGCAGGAAGAGGGGTTTGGAACCCGTCTTCCGAAGTGAAACCTATCAACCACGGGGCAAGCTGGGACTACTGAAGAAGGATTCCGTCTCTTTTTCCGTGTCTTCCGTGTGTTCCGTGGTCGGGGTCTGATTGTGACGACAAGAAAGGTCGCTGGACTCATTCTGGCTGCAGGTAAATCGGAGCGTATGGGTCGTCCCAAGGCGCTGCTGCCCTTCCGGGGGAGCTGCTTCTTGACCCACGTCCTGACTGAGGCGTCGCGTTCAAACCTCATCGACGTCAAGGTCGTCCTAGGACACCATGCAGAATCGATCTTGCAGTCTCTGCCGGAGATAAGGCCCAGAGCTCTGGTCAATCCAGGCTATGAAGATGGTCAGTTGTCTTCACTGCAATGCGGGTTGAAGCATTTGAGTTCAGCTAGGTTAGACGGTGTCATGGTTTTCCTCATCGACCATCCCATGATTCATCGCGATCTCATCAATCAACTCATCGAAACCTTTAGCCGAAACGATGTACCAATCGTGATTCCTTCGTTCGAACATCGACGCGGGCATCCCCTGATCTTCGGAGCTGACCTACTCGACGAACTTATGGCGGCGCCTTTGGAGCAAGGTGCTGTAAGCGTGGTCAGAAAACACTCGCATGAGATTCTGCATCTGGAAGTAGACGAACCTGGCGTGCTGGTTGACATCGATACGCCCGAGGCCTATGAAAAACATGTGGTTCAGTTGGGTCAAACCTAGCTTCTTCCGCCGCAGACATCATGATGCAGCCTGTTCACAAGGCTCATTGCGGGTAGAGCGTCGTCGTGTCTCGACTCTGCAACGGCTCGGTCTCTTGGGAACTTTGGCCACTCTGCTCCTTCTGGCTGCAGTCCATGCAGTCACCTTCGAGGAAATCTCCAGCGGATATCACACACTCCAAAGCCGGCGCATCCAATCGACGCTCCAATTCTTGGCGTCCAAACACTTCAACGGCCGCGCTACGGGCACCCCCGAAGCTGAACTGACCGCGGCTTATATTGCCAGCGTGTTTCAGCGCCAAGGTCTCCAGTCTCTCACAGGCAGCAAGTCCCCATATATTCAGGAGTTTGAACTGGTTCAAGCTGTACCACGTGTAGAAAGCCGGGTTTCGGTTGAAATCGACGACGGTGCAAGCCTGACTCTCAAAATGGGCGAGGACTTCCTGCCTGCGCCTTGGGGACCGGATTCACCAGAGATACGAGGGCGAATGGTATTTGCCGGTTACGGCATCACGGCGCCCGAGTTGAAGTATGACGACTTTGCGCGCTTCGAGATGAAGGGGAAGATCGCGGTGGTCTTGAGCAAGATTCCAGGAGGAACCAAACAGACCAGCTGGGATTTCTATTCGCAGAAGGACTATGACGAGCCCCTGGAAAAGGCGATGAACGCACAGAAGGCGGGAGCCGCCGGCATCATTGTCGTACTGCCCTCGAACGAGAGTGTCCCCGCGCTGAGTTCGTTGAACTTCAAGAATGCCAAAAGTTCACTGTCCGGTGAAGTTGAAGGCCTTCGTATTCCCGCAGTCTTTGTTTCCTACCAAACTGGAGAGAAGCTTGTGCGTCGCAGCCACGGTTCAGAACGTACATTGCAAGCTTTGCAGGACAAGATCGATTCCGGATTGAAGCCCGCCTCTTTGCCGCTCGAACGAGTTGCCTCGATTCAGACCAGCTATGAGCGCAAAAAGCTTCAGGGTCGCAATGTCATCGGAGTCATTCCGGGCTCGGACGCGCGGCTGCGTGAAGAATGCATCCTCATCGGCGCGCATCACGACCACATGGGGGTAAGCGAGAACCAGGAAATCTACTATGGCGCTGACGATGATGCGTCTGGCACGACAGGCCTTCTGGAACTGGCCGAGGCGTTTCAGGCCGGACCGCTACGTCCAAGGCGCAGCATCGTTCTGGCAGCATGGGGCGCGGAGGAGCTGGGTTTGTTGGGCTCCAAGCATTACGCACTCCACCCTGTGTTTCCTCTGAACAAGACGATCGCGATGATTCAATTGGATATGATCGGGCGAAATGAGCAGCGCCCCGGTGACCCTGGCAACGGAGAACCGGAGGAGAAAGATGAGAACAACACCAACACACTGAGCATCGCCGGGGCCGCCTTCAGCCCGGATCTGAAGCAGTGGTTCGAAGCCTGCAACCGCCGTACCGGCTTGACGCTACGCTATCGCTACGATTCAGGGCAGGAGAACCTGCTAAAACGGAGTGACCACTGGTGTTTCTTGAAGGCGGGAATTCCGTCGGTGTTTCTCTTTACCGGCTTTCATCCGGACTATCACCGTCCCAGCGACACAGCTGACAAGATCAACTATGAAAAGATGGAGCGCATTCTTCGCTTACTCTACCTGAGCACCTGGGAGTTGGCCGACCAAACAAGTCCACCGCGGTTCATGACGCCCAGGTCAACGGCTGCCAGGGCTGGGTCTCAGCAACCGTAGAACACTCGCCGCACGCCCAATCACTTCTTCCCTTCGACCAACGGCTGCGTCACGACATTGATGTTCTCGATACCGGCTTGCCGGGCGCGGTCCATCACCTTGGCGATGGAACCGAAAGGGACTTCCTCGTCGGCACGCAGATAGATCTGGGCCTTCTCGGGGTCCTTAACTCGTGCCTTGAGCCTCTCACCCAGCTCATTGATGTTCACTTTCGTGCTATCCACAAAAAGCTCCTGGGCACGATTGATAGAAACCACCAATCGTTCCTGCGTGAGTTCCTTGACCGTACGCGTTTTGGGAACATTGATCTCGATGCCGGATTGTATGATCGGCGCCGTCAGCATGAAGATGATGAGCAGAACCAAAACCACATCCACCAGCGGCACGATGTTGATTTCTGCCAGTGACGTCTGAGTCCGTCCCTGGGGGTTTGTAAAGGCCATTACGAGAACGTCCTTTCCATCAAGTTCAAGAACTCGAGCGAGAAATCATCCATTGCGGAGCCAAACTCCTTCACTTGGTGCACAAAGTAGTTATAAGCGATCACGGCAGGGATCGCCGCAAACAAGCCAGCTGCCGTCGCGATCAGCGAATCCGCAATTCCGGGTGCGACGGCGCGAATCGTGGCAGTCCCTTCAAGGCCCAAACCTGTGAACGCAGTGATGATCCCGAGAACCGTACCAAAGAGTCCGATAAAGGGCGCTACCGAGGCCGTCGTCGCCAACCAGCTCATGTTCCTTTCCAGTTTGGTCAGTTCTACAGACGATGCGCGAGACAGAGCTCGCTGAATGACGTTGATGGTCTTGAGCGTTGGCGAATGCGAGGCTCCGGAAGTTTGTGTCCTTCCGTCCGGCAGAAGTTGAGCTTCAAGTTCCTCGTAACCGGCCAAAAAAACCTCTACCAGGGGCGTATTGCGCAAAGACTCGCAGGCGGTGCTAATCTCGGAAAAGCGTTTGCTCTTGCGGAACATACGAATGAAGGTTTCCGAATCGCGACGCCGTTTGCGTATGACGACAAATTTCTTGAAGATGATAGCCCAGGAGACAATAGAGAAAAACAGCAGGATGAGAAGAACCGCCTTGGAGATGATGCTGGAGGTCAGGATAAGCTTGAATAGATCGATCTCAGAACCTTGAGCAATGAGGGCTAGTGAGTGGACATTTTCTAAAGTCAATAAGACCTCCAGTGCTCAAAAATCAAGCGGAGACGGATTCCCAACAAACGAGCCGGAAGCTATCACAGAAGAATTCATGGGTCAACTCAAGTTGGACGGCTTGATGGTCGGTGTTGCCCGACTGATGGCGGTTTCCAGCCACGGGCACATTGCCGCTTGCGTTTCGCTGTGTTAGACTTCTCGCCACTCTGCATGAATTCGGTTTGAGCTTCTGGCTGAATCTGGCGGAGGCTTGCGACAACGGTTCCAACAGTCGAATCCCAATCTGACAAGGCGGTTGTTTGGTTTTTTGGCAGATGTTCGCCTCTGTTTGTTTATTCTCTAGATAGAAACTCAATGTTGAGATGCCTTGAAGTTCAGCAATTCGCGCTGGTCGAACACATTCGGGTTGAATTCGAAGAAGGCCTCAACCTGATAACTGGCGAGACCGGGTCCGGCAAGTCCATTCTCGTGGATGCCCTCGGCCTTCTGCTGGGAGAGAAGGCTCATGCCACGATGATTCGCACGGGGGCGGAGAAGGCTATTGTCACCGGTCTCTTTCAACTCGCTAACGCCGCCGAACTGCGCAATCGGCTCGATGTGGCGGGTCTGGAACACGACGGTGACGAGATTGTCGTCAAACGCGAGATCTCCCAAACCGGCAAAGGCCGGACGTTTGTGAACAATCAATTGGTTTCGGTGGGATTCTTGAAGGAGATTGCCCGTTTTCTCGCCGATATCCACGGACAGAACGAGCAACAGTCTCTGGCCGAGAGTGACTCCCAGCTGGCGTTTGTGGATGTCCTGGCAGATGCGGAAACGCTGACGGAAGAAGTGCAGGCACTCTACGAGACGTGGCAGGGTGTGTTGCAGCAGATGGCTTTTCTGCAGAACAGTGAGCAGGAAAGGCTGCGCAACATAGACTGGCTCAAGTTTCAACTGGATGAAATTGACAGAGTGAAACTGAAGGATCCGGTGGAAGATGAATCCCTGGCGGCGGAGCATGCCCTCCTGGTGAATGCCGACAAGTTGTTTCAATTGTCGAGCCAAGCTTATTCGGCATTGTACGAAGCCGAAAGCTCAACCACAGCCACACTCAAGCAGGCACGGCGCCAAGTGGAAGAGTTGCACCGAGTGGACCCTCGTTGTGCCACCTTGCTGGAACAACTGCAGACGGCGCGCATTGCCGTGGACGACGTTGCGCTGTCGTTGCGCGAATACTCGTCGCGCATCGAAGCCAACCCGAAGCGGCTGGAGGAGGTCGAGGGAAGGTTGGCGGAAATCCAGCGATTGAAACGCAAGTACGGAAACACAGTCAGAGAAATACTCATTTTCCATGAGCGTGCAACGCGCGATCTGGCAAGCCTGCAAGCCTCCGACGAGAACCTCGCTCAGCTCGAAAAAGATCGATTGTCCGCGGCCGCTCGGTATCGCGAGGCAGCGGGTTCCCTGAGCAACAAACGAAGAGCGGCTGCACGCGTTTTGGCGAAGACCGTCGCCAAGGAACTTGCGCAACTGGGCATGCAGCGCTGTCGTTTTCAGGTTGTGTTCACTGAAGCCAAGCCAGATCCCGGGAAGGACAATAGCAAGCCCGCGGCGTGGGAGACGGCCACGGGGATCGATCAGGTTGAATTCCTGCTGAGCCCCAACCCCGGAGAAGACTTAAAGCCCCTGGTGAGGATCGCCTCGGGTGGCGAAATCTCCCGGATTATGTTAGCGTTGAAGTCCGTCAGAACCCTTGATGGGTGCGGCAAGTGCCTGGTTTTCGATGAAGTGGACGCCGGCATCGGAGGGCAGACAGCCGACGTCGTGGGCCAGAAGCTGAAACGGTTGTCGCAAAAAAACCAGGTGATTTGTGTCACTCATCTTCCGCAGATTGCCTCTTACGCCGACCATCACTACTTCATCGATAAACGCGTGGAAAAGGGCAGAACCTTGACGCACATCGCTTTGCTGCAGCATGAGGAGCGCGTTCAGGAGATTGCTCGCATGATCAGCGGAGAGCGCAAGACGGAGAGCGTGTTGAAGCATGCAGCCGAAATGCTGAAAGCGAGCGGCAGGTAGGGGCGCACCTGCGTGTGCGCCCAGTTGCGGACTGCTCTAATTTTCGTTCAAACCGATCCAGGGATACACGCAACTCCCCTTGGGCAGACACATGCGTCTGCCCCTACGACTCGGAACACACTGTGGAACAAAAGAAATTTTTCATCGAAACCTTTGGCTGCCAGATGAATCACCACGATTCTGAAAAGGTGGCCGGGACTTTGACTCAGATGGGCTACGTCGCTACTGAGGATTCGTCTGAAGCGGATCTCTTACTTCTCAACACTTGCAACATTCGCGAAAAAGCGAACCAGAAGGTGTTTTCGCGGCTCGGTGCACTCCAGAAGACCTATGGCACCAAGCCTGGTGCGAAGGTCGGGCTGCTGGGCTGCATGGCTCAAATGGAGGGGCCGAAGATCTTCGAGCGAGCCCCAAACGTCGATTTGGTCGTGGGGTCAAGCAGCTATTCTTTCATTCCCCAGTTGATTGAAAAACTGGAACAAGGGACTCCGCATGTCATCGACGTTTCGCAGGATTCTGACAGGCTTTTCGAAACGTATGCTCAGAGCCGCGAGAATCCCTACAAAGCATTCGTGACGATCATGGAAGGATGCAACCGCTTTTGCGCGTTTTGCGTCGTCCCTTACACGCGAGGTCCAGAGCGCAGCCGTCCCGGCGACCACGTGCTGGCGGAGATTCAACGCCTGGCCTTGGAAGGCTATCCGGAAGTGATGTTGCTCGGCCAGACCGTAAACTCCTGGCGAGATCCCGCTGGCGGCATCCCATCATTCGCGGAACTCTTGAAGCACGTCGCCGCCGTCCCTGGGATTCGTCGCGTCCGCTTTACCTCGCCGCATCCCAGCGATTTTCACCCCGAGATTGTTGAGGTCATGGAGACGACGCCCGAAGTCTGCAACCAGGTTCATTTGCCGGTCCAATCGGGCTCCACCGAAATTCTGCGACGCATGAAACGAGGCTACACGCGTGAGGAGTATCTGCGCCGCATAGAGTTCATTCGGTCCTCACCTTGTGAAATCGGGCTCTCCACCGATGTCATCGTCGGGTTTCCTGGAGAATCACAAGAACATTTTGAAGAGACGCTCTCGCTACTGGAACGCGTCCAATACGACCAGATCTTCTCGTTCAAGTACTCGGCGCGCCCCGGGACCGAGGCTTTTGCTTTAGGCGACCCGATTCCCGAAGAGGAAAAGAGCCGGCGACTGGCGGTGCTGCAGGAGTTCCAGCGCAAAATCCAAATACTGCGAAATGGGGCGTTAGTTGGAAGGGAGTTTGAGATTTTTGTGGAAGGCAAAAGCCAGAAGGGTCTCAACGAACTGATGGGCCGCACCACCCAGAACAAAATTGTCAATTTCACGGGTTCGACGGATCTCCTTGGCAAGTTTGTGAAAGTTCGCGTCACTCACTCGTTTCCGAACAGCCTGGCCGGTGATTTGATTTGAACCACTCCTCGCAGTAGACTTCCCTGCACCAAGAAACTAGGAGCTCAATCTAGACGGAGAATCGGTGGAAAGTGGCGGCGGCATCTTGCTGCCGGACAAGCGGCTGGAGCCGGAGCCAGAGGTTTGTCCCCCTTGGCAAGGGGGACCACAGGGGGTGTGCTACGAGCTAACGAAGACCCCCTGCCGCAAAATACGCGGCGTCCCCCTTGGAAAAGGGGGACAAACGTAGAAACAAGCGGCTGGAAGCCGCTTCCACGATATAGCCAAGCCCCGACAATCTCCTTTCGAACAGAACCATGAATTCATTCGGCTGGATCGATTGGGGAATTATTGGTGCCTACCTCATCGGCACGATGGCCGCAGGCTTGGCAATGCGGCGTTACGTAGGCAAGGTGGAGCACTTCATCGTCGCCGGACGCGAGATGGATGTCTATCTCGGCATCGCGTCGCTGGCCGCAACGGAATTCGGCATCATCACGGCGATGTACACGGCCGAGCTCGGCTTCAAGAATGGCTTCGCCGGCGCCACTCCAGGTATTCTCATGGCTGTAGCGATGGCCGTGGTCGGCTGGACCGGCTTTGTCATCAATCCGTTGCGCAATTCAGGAGCACTGACGATTCCGGAGCTGTTGGACCGAAAATTTGGAATGCGCGTACGCTGGCTCTCGGGTGTCGTCATTGTGCTGGGCGGTCTGCTCAACATGGGTGTTTTTCTCAGGATTGGCGGGGAGTTTCTGATGATCGTGTCAGGGATTTCCTTAAAGCACTTGGAAATGACCATGACTGTGCTTCTTCTCGTGGTTCTGGTCTACACGACGCTCGGTGGCATGCTGTCGGTGCTGGTCACGGACTACCTGCAGTTCATCATCATGGGAATCGGTCTGGTCGTCGTTTCAGTGATCGTTGCCATGCACGTCAGTTGGACCAGCCTGGTGGACGGGGTACAAAGCCGCCTTGGAGAAGGAGCCTTCAACCCGTTGGTCAGCCCGGAAATGGGTGTGACCTACGTTCTTTGGCAGGCGTTAAACCAACTAGCCGTGGTGCTCACCTGGCAAACCGTTATACAGCGTGTGTTGGCGTCCCGTGATGCCCATGTTGCCCGGCAGGTCTATATCAAGACGAGCTTCTTCTTCGTAGGCCGCTTCTTGATTCCCGCCTTTTGGGGAATGGCTGCTCTAATGGCGCTTGAAGCATCGAAGATGCCGGCAAATTCGCTCCACGCGATGCCCACGTTTCTCGCCACCTTGCTGCCCACGGGTCTCATTGGATTGGTAATCGCATCCATGTTGGCGGCGGAAATGTCTACGGACGCCAGCTATCTGCTCACCTGGAGCAGCATTCTGTATAACGACATCGTCGCGCCCGTTCGGAAGAAGCCGTTTTCAGAACGTCAAGGTCTGTATGTCAACCGATTGATCATCCTCGGGATCGGCGTATTCCTGCTCTTTTACGGGCTTTGGTATCAACTGCCTGGGCGCGTCTGGGATTATCTTTCAATTACCGGTAACATCTATTTGTCGAGCATTTCGGTCCTGGTTGTGGCTTGCTGCTATTGGAAGCGAGCCACCCGCATCGGCGCTTTGGCCGCCATTGTTGGAGGTGCGCTGGCCCCCATTCTCTTTCTGATTGCCGGGTGGTCGCAGTATGTCGCTATTGCCGGGCTCGCCTCATTCGGACTGGCCGCCGGCGGAATGATCTTTGGGTCGCTGCTGACGCCTGGCGAGAAGGAAGGGCAAACGGTTGCGATGTAATGTAGGATCGACAGGACCTCCGGCTTAAGGGCAAGGAATCAGAAGTCAAGCCGGAAGGACTATCCGCCCACGGCAGCCGGCTCAAGAATCGTTCCGTTCGTACAAATACCATGCCCAAACAACCGTTTTGGTTTCTTTTGACGTGGATTTCAATTCTCTGGTACGCCTATCTGGTCTTTCATGTCGGCTGGAAGGGGTTTCACGACATTCGCAGGATGATTCGCAGCTTGGAATCGGACCGAAAGGGCTAGGGCGACGTGCCGTTGCAGCCTGAAATATGGACTCGGTTTGCGACCATGGGAATCTCTGTTTTGTTGGCGACGTCAATGCTCTGCCTGGTTTTGTATGGAAGCAATCGAGACTCCGATGTTCCTTATTCGCAGAGCCCGAGACAGTCGAAACCTGGCGCTGGACGTACCCAACAAATCAACATCAATCGAGCGACAGTTGCCGAGTTGAAGACTCTCCCTGGAGTTGGAGAAGCAACGGCCAAGCGCATCGTTGCTTACCGAAGCAAGAATCCTCCGTTTCGCCGGATCGAAGAACTCTTGATTATTCGCGGCATCAGCCGCAATCGCCTGGAACAGATTCGCAACAGAATTCGTCTGGATTGACCTTCGCTGCCACTCTTTCTAAGATGGCGGCCCCAGGTTTCAAAGCTTGGCGTCGTCTGTAGGGTTCAACAAGGAGAACCGCCGTGTTTAAGTTCATTCCGAAGGAAGAGAAGTTTTTTGACATGTTTATTTCCATGGCCCAGAACGCCCATGAATCCTCCAAGCTGCTGACGTTGATGATGGAACAGCCTGACAAGATTCGGGACACGGCTGAATCTATCAAGGCGCTGGAGCACAAAGGCGATCGGATGACTCATGACCTGATCGTCAAGCTGAACAAGACTTTCATAGTTCCGATTGACCGCGAAGATATCTACGGACTGTCATCGAAACTGGACGATGTGACGGACCTGATCGAATCGATCGCTCGCCGCCTGGTGCTCTTCAAAGTGACCGAGGTGAGCGAACCGGCCCTGGAACTGGCGAGAGTTCTGCAGCGCTCCACGGCCGCGATCGTTGTCGCAGTTTCCGAGTTGCAAAATGGGATGAAGGTGATGGACCCCTGCATCGAAATCAACCGGCTCGAAGACGAAGCAGACCACATCTACCACCTTGCGCTAGCCAAGCTGTTCGAATCTGAGAAGGACCCAATCGCTCTGATCAAATGGAAGGAGCTTTACGAGAAGCTGGAAGCTTCTCTCGACAGATGCGAAGACGTTGCCAATGTAATTGAGGGAATTATTGTGAAGAACGCGTGAGGACAACAAAGCAGGCATCGCCCTACCGAAGATCGCACCTTCATCAGCGACCAACTGCACTCAAACGAATCTCGAGATCAGGTAATAGGTCACGGCAGCGATCAGCGCCGAAAGGGGAATCGTCAAGACCCAGGCCCAAACAATAGTATTGGCCACACCCCAGCGTACCGACGACAGGCGCTTGGTTGCGCCGACGCCCATGATGGCGCCCGTGATGGTGTGGGTCGTACTGACTGGAATCCCTCGAAAGGCCATTCCCAGCAACGTAATGGCACCCGCTGTTTCGGCACAGAATCCACCTACTGGCTTAAGCTTGGTAATTTTCTGCCCCATCGTCTTTACAATTCTCCAACCCCCTGTCATCGTGCCGAGGCCAATCGCGGCATGACAAAGCAACACTACCCAGAACGGGATACTGAAGGTTGACAAGTAGCCTGTGGCAAAGAGCAAACCGGCAATGATGCCCATTGTCTTCTGCGCGTCATTGACACCGTGCCCAAGGCTGAAAAGACCAGCCGACACAAGTTGCAGTTTGCCAAAGTATTTGTCTACCGAGGAAGGCGTCGAGTGGCGAAACAACCATAGGACAATCACCATCAGACCGAAACCTAGAACTCCACCAATGATCGGGGACAAGACGACAAAAATCAGCGTCTTGGTCCAGCCTGCGGCAATGATGGCCGAAAAGCCCACACGAGCGACGGCAGCGCCCGCGTAGGCGCCCATAAGGGCGTGCGAGGAACTAGTGGGCAACCCAAAGTACCAGGTAATCAAATCCCAGACAATCGCCCCGATGAGCCCTGCCAGAACCACGTATTCATTGACGGCATCCAGTTGGATCAGCCCGCTTCCCATCGTCTTGGCGACGTGAGTTTCAAATCCAAACGCGCCAATGAAGTTGAAAAATGCTGCCCACATCACCGCAAAACGTGGCGTCAAAACTCGGGTGGAGACCACGGTTGCAATGGAATTCGCCGCATCGTGAAAACCATTGATAAAATCAAAAATCAGCGCAATCAGGATGATGATGATAACCAGTGTCAGCACAAATCTCCTTCGAGGGATCGCCCTGAGCTTTATCAGCTGCGGCTTTCGGAAAAGTCAACCAGTCACAGAAAGACGCTCGAACCCTATCAGAAACCTGTTTGGGATCACCTGCGTGCAAAACTGGGTGGGGTACCTGTCAAAAGTCGCCTCACGTTACTCAAGTCGTCTGGAAATGTCAACCAACGCGATCCCACAAGAAGAGACGTAAGATCGCCTTGGACTCAAGAGAAAGCTCAACAAATTCAATGGCATGACAGAAGTCAGCCGTCAGGCGATTGATTGCAATTAGGCAGAGCAGGCCCAACGACGATTCTTTCGGGCATTTTCTCCAAATAATCCAGACCACCTCGCATGGATTGAAGTGTTGAGGTCTTCTGTGTAACGCTTGGAAAAGATTGGGAAACCGCATGCCGGACTTCGTCGTCTTTGGATTTGGTTTCGTAGTACGAAAAGCACTCTTCGAAAGGTCAAAACAGATCATGAAGCGAAATTCAGCCTTCAGGTACGCCATCCTCGGTGTGGTGGGCCTGGCAATTCTGTTCGCAGGCTACTCCTACTGGAAGGGGAAGGGAAAGAATCCCCAGGATAAGTACCTGACCGTCAAGGTGGACCGCGGCAACGTGCGCCGCTCGGTCAGCTCGACGGGTACTCTTCAGGCAGTGGTGACAGTCCAGGTTGGAAGCCAAGTTTCGGGACGGGTTCAGGAACTGCACGCCGACTTCAACAGCGTCGTCAAGAAGGGGCAAGTGCTCGCCCTCATTGATCCGGCAAACTTCGAAGCTCAGCGGGAACGTGCCCAGGCCCAGTTGGCCACAGCGCAGGCGTCTGTGAAGAATGCAGAAGCGAACTTGATTAACCGCCGGGCCGAACTGAGTAGTGCGAAGGCTAACGTTGAAGTATCCCGTGTCGCTCTCAAGGAAGCGGAGCGCCAGCAGAAGAGAGCCGAAGGTCTGTTTAAGGATGGCTTAATCGCCCAACGCGACCTGGATACGGCTCAGGCTACCTTTGAACAAGACGGCGCACGGCTGATGCAGGCTGAAGCGCAAGTCAATCAGACTGAGGCCAGCATTCGTTCCGCACTGTCCCAGCAGGATCAGGCAGCCGCCAACGTGAAGCAGGCACGTGCCGAACTCACGATGGCCGATGTCAATCTACGCTATACAAGTATCGTTTCACCGATAGACGGCGTGGTCATTGAGCGCAGCGTAGACATTGGACAGACGGTGGCAGCGAGTTTTCAGGCGCCTCTCCTGTTTCTCATCGCCAATGATTTGACAAAGATGCAAGTGATCGCCCAAATCGACGAGGCCGACATTGGTGCGATGTCAGAGAAGGCCAAGGTCGACTTCAGTGTCGATGCATTCCCCGGACAAACGTTTCGAGGAGAGATCGCCGAAATCCGTTTGACCTCCAAGCTGCCTTCCTCCAGCACGAGCACGGGCTCTTCTGGAAGCACGGGGGGTGGCGGCACCGCGTCGAACGTCGTGGTCTACAACGTGATGATCGATGTTAATAATCCGGCGTTGAAGCTGCGCCCGGGAATGACCGCGAACGTGAACTTCACGGTCGCGAGCACTGACAATGTTTTGAAAGTCGCCAACTCGGCATTGCGCTATCGCCCTTCGGACAAGAACCCGGAGGAAATCCAGAAGCTGCTGACTTCGCTTTCAGGCGAAGTTTCCGCTGATACGCGCCGGCCTGCGCCTGCAGGCAGCGGCGCAATTGCAGGGGCGAATCCGCCAGCGAGGTCCGAGGCGGCCGGCGCCGTAGATGGGGATGGTTCGGGGCGCCGCAGGGGAGACTGGCAAGGAGGCGATGGCTCTGGAGGCGCTCGAATGGGCCGAGAAAGATCTGGGCAAGGCAGATCGGGTGGCCGTTCCGGCGGAGGAGCCCAAGCCATCATCGGTCCGTCCAAGACAGATATCTATGGTATCGATGCCGGCATGAAGATTCGTTTCCCGCAAGCTGAAGAGGCCCGGCCGACACCCGCAATGATATGGGTGCTGGATTCGGCCGGGCAGCCCCAACCGCGCCGTGTGCGTCTGGGCATTACAAACGGAAGAGAAACAGCATTGGTCAGTGGAGATCTCAAGGAGGGCGATACGGTCATTACCGGGGAACTGGGAGATGAAGATGCCGGAACGCAGCAACGTGGCAATACCGGCAGCCCGTTTGGTGGGGGGCGGACTCCGTTTGGGGGTGGCGGTGGCGCGCGGCGGGGAGGAGGACGTTAGGCATGTCTCAGCTCTCTGTCTCATCCAGCAGCACGGTGACACCCGCGCAGGCGGGCCGAAATGCTTCACCTGTGATCTCTCTTCGCGATATCCGCAGAGTGTATGACCTGGGTGAAGTCCAAGTTCAAGCCCTGAAGGGTGTCTCGCTGGAGATTCCGCAAGGCCAGTTTGTGGCTCTCATGGGAACTTCGGGGTCCGGCAAATCGACGATGCTGAATATCCTCGGATGCCTGGATCGGCCCACCAGTGGCGTTTACCGATTGGACGGAGTCGATGTCTCGACGTTCAGCCCGTCGCAACGTGCCGACATCCGCAACCAAAAAATTGGCTTCATCTTTCAAAGCTTCAACCTGCTGCCGCGGACCTCAGTCTGGGAAAACGTCGAAGCGCCGATGCTCTATTCCGGCGTGCCCAAGGTCGAACGAGCCCGCCGCATCGAAGCAGCTTTGAACGTGGTTGGCATTCCGGAGAAAACCAAAGCCCTTCCCAACCAGCTTTCCGGCGGCCAGCAGCAGCGCGTCGCCGTCGCACGGGCTCTCGTCAACGAGCCTGCGATCCTCCTCGCCGACGAGCCGACGGGGAATCTGGATAGTGCCACGTCCGAAGAAATCATGCATTTCTTGCAAAACCTAAATCGTGAGAAAGGAATTACTCTTGTGATGGTGACGCACGAACATGACATTGCAGCCTACGCGACGCGCATTCTGCACATGAAGGACGGCCATCTGTTGAGCGACGAAATGAATCCGTCAGTCGTATCCTAACCACGACGTACCTCTCGGGCATGTTGAGTGGTTCATGACGTCTGGAATGACTAATGACTAAGCACGAATGACGAACGAATGACTAATGACTAATGTCTAGTGAGGAAATGCGGCTTTCGTCATTGTGGTTTCGGATCTTTCTAGTCATTAGTGCTTAGTCATTAGTCATTCCGTGCATTTGAAGGGAAGGGAGTTCAACATGAGTTTCTGGGTCATTTTGAAGATTGCCCTAAAGGCACTTAACCGAAACAAGATCCGTTCGATCCTCACCATGCTGGGCATTATCATTGGTGTCGCTGCAGTCATCGCCATGGTTAGCCTGGGCGCCGGCGCGCAGAAGCAGGTGCAGGAAGAAATCGCAGCGATGGGAACCAACACGCTCCAGGTATGGACTGGCAGCATGCGCTCGTTTGGCGCTCGCGGCGGCTCGGGCAGCATGAACACGCTTACCGCTGAAGATTTCGATGCCATACTGGCGGAGTGCCCAACCGTGAAAGCCGTGAGCCCCAGCGTTTCCACCATGTCACAGGTGGTCTTTGGCAATCAAAACTGGAGTTCACGTGTTGAGGGTTACAACGAGCAGCTTCCGGATCTGCGGAGTTGGAAGATCTCGCAGGGCAGCTTTTTTGATGCCAGCCAGGTCAAGTCGGCTTCGCGAGTAGCAGTCCTGGGACAAACGGTTGTGAATGAACTTTTCGGCGGCGGCGACCCAATCGGCCAAACCATTCGCATCAAGAACCTCCCGTTTCAGGTCATCGGGGTTCTCGACAAGAAAGGCTACAACGCTTGGGGTCGTGATCAGGATGACGTCATCATGACGCCCTATACGACCGTGCAGAAGAAGTTTCAGAAGGGTGTCATGTACGTCCAGTCAGGCATTGTGGGCGCCGTGAGCGCCAGGGCAACCTATGCCGCGCAAGAAGAGATAACAGAATTGCTCAGACAGCGGCACAAGCTCACCGCAATGCAGGACAACGACTTCACAGTACGAAATCTCAGCGAGATTGCTGAAGCGGCCGAAGCCACCAATCGAATCATGACCGGGCTGCTTGCCAGCATCGCGGCTGTATCGCTGTTAGTCGGTGGCATTGGCATCATGAACATCATGCTGGTGGCGGTATCGGAGCGGACGAGGGAAATCGGCATCCGCATGGCCATCGGAGCCCGTCCAGGCCACGTCCGCATTCAGTTCCTTTCCGAGTCGATCACCCTGTGTACGCTGGGGGGCATTCTTGGATTGGCGCTCGGAGTGGGATCGGCGATCGGAATTTCACAACTGATGGGCTGGCCCACCCTGGTTTCGCCAAACTCCATCATCATTTCGATTGTCTTTTCCGCAGCGATCGGCATTTTCTTTGGCTACTACCCCGCACATAAAGCCGCTGCGATGGATCCGATCGAAGCGCTGCGATACGAGTAGGCAACAGCATAGGTGACAGGTTGCAGGTGACGGCGAAGTTCGAATGACGAACTTCAAACGACGAAGGCACTGACCAGTGACAAAGTCGGCCAAAGCAGAGGCACCCTGAGGCTACTCGCTGTCTTCGGTACCAGCACCTCGACATTCGGACTTTGAATCTCGACGTTTTCGTTGGTGTCCCCTACTTCCCTGCCCCTCGTCGTAACCTGAGTCACCTGGCAAATCATCACATTCTCCGAGCCGTTCAGCGGAACAAGGTTGCAAGACCGCGCATGTCTCATCGCTGGTGGCTCACCGTCCAATGCAATGCTAAAAAATGTTGAGATCAAAGCCAGAGTTGGAAACCCTGCAAGAATCAAAACTCTGGCCGGGGCTCTGGCCCGCACTCCCAGTCAGCTTATCGTGCAAGAAGATATTTTCTTCGTGGTACCTCGAGGCCGATTGAAGCTGCGGATCTTCTCGACCAATTCCGCAGAGCTGATCTACTATGAACGCGAAGACGGACCCAGCCCCAAAGAGTCGCGCTACTCGCTGTCTCGAACATCCGAACCTGAGGCGCTGAAGGCAGTCCTGCAAATGTCCCTAGGAGTGCGGGGAATCGTGAGAAAGGAGCGAACTCTTTACCTGGTGGAGCAGACCCGAATTCATCTGGATAAAGTTGAAGGATTGGGCTCGTTTGTAGAACTCGAGGTGGTGATGCAACTGAACCAGTCCCATGCGGATGGCGTTCAGATTGCCCGCGAGTTGATGGCCAAACTAGAAATTCAGGACTCAGATTTGGTCGAGCAGGCGTACATCGATCTCCTGATCGGGAGCCAATAAGTTCGGTCGGCTTTCCCCGGTGATTCCGAATCGGGCAAACTGGAAGCCCTGAGACAAGCGTCATTCCCACCAAAGCGGGAATCCAGTAGTTTCAACCAAGGTCCTGGATTCCTGCTTTCGCAGGAATGAGGCGCCAGCTTGGTTGCTTCACCCGAAGGCTGGAGCGGCTAGTCAGATGAACTGTGCGGTTCACATCGTGGTCAGCGGCATGGTGCAAGGCGTAGGTTTCCGTTACTTTGTCCAGTACCATGCCAAACAACTCGGCTTGACCGGTTGGGTCAGAAACCTTCCGAATGGTAACGTGGAGATCATGGCTGAAGGAAACCGGGAGTTCGTCGAGAGCTTGATTGTCTACGTGCGGCGTGGCCCGCGTTCGGCAGTCGTTTCCAACACTGAAGTCACGTGGAAGGAAGATCGTGGCCAGTTTGAAGACTTTGATGTTACCTAATGATTTGGTCTCAAGAGGCTCATTGTCGTCAGTTTTGGAGTGAGGATCTTGGATGGTTCGCTTCGGCTTTGGTTACGACATTCATCGTTTCGCCCCTAACCGAAAGCTCATGCTGGGAGGCGTCCAGATCCCGTCGGAGCTCGGACTGTTGGGGCATTCGGACGCAGACGTCTTGCTGCATGCCATTTGCGATGCGCTGTTGGGTGCGGCGGCGTTGGGAGACATTGGCCAACATTTTCCGGATACGGACGCGCGATTCAAAGGGACGTCGAGTCTTAGTTTTCTCGTCGCAACGCGTGAGTTGCTCGCTGCAGGTGGCTATCGCATCGTCAATGTCGATTCAACGCTGGTGCTCCAGTCTCCCAAGATTGCGCCACACGTGCCGGCGATGCGCCAGGAGATTGCAAACGCGCTGAAATTAGGTATTGATCAGGTTTCTGTTAAGGCGACAACGAATGAAGGACTAGGCTCACTCGGTGCAGGTGAAGGGTGCGCGGCTTATGCGGTGGCGGCGATAGCAGTGGCACACAAGAGCATCAGGCGAAAGAGGAACTAGACTATCACGGTTGTCAACGAGCGGAATACCAAGTCCATGAAGCTTTCCCACAGGAAGGTGCCCGCCAGCACGACCAGACCGGCAATTGGATTCAAAGCCGGTAGTTCGAGTCATGTGCAGGATGATACCTCCGCTGTTCCCGGCGTGCTTGGATACTTCATCACTTTTCGTTGCTATGGTACTTGGCTACATGGAGACCGGCGAGGTTCCGTCGACCGGCAGCACAGGGCCTACAAGAGCCCGCTGCTTGAACGCGATCAAGAGCGCGAACGAAGGGAATTTGAAGCTTTGAAACAATCAGCTGTTCTGCTGGATGAGCGACGGCGAATGATTGTCGAATTGACAATTCGTGAGGTCGCTGAGCATCGCACCTGGATCGTGCATGCTCTGGCTGTTCGCAGCAACCACGTCCATGTCGTCGTCACGGCAGAGATCACTCCTGAGAATGTGATGAATTCCTTCGAGTCGTGGGCGACACGGAGAATGGTTGAAGCAGGTACGCTCCCTAAAGGCACTAAGACCTGGTCACGGCACGGAAGCACCCGCTATCTCTGGACCCCAGCAGCACTAGAAGCAGCTTGCCGCTACGTCAAGGAGGGACAAGAACCCACATCACTGCAAGAACCACAATCCGCTCCCTGACGGTCGCGGTACTGATCCCCTCGCGCTACCGCACAGGGAACCGTCATCCTGCGGCCATCCGGGCTCAAGATCTCCATCGTTTTCGAAATCCTAGACCAGTAAAGCAGTACCCCGACCGTCAGGGAGCGGTTCGATGTATGAGAGCTCTCCAAAACAAAAAAGCCCATCCGGCGAGGCCGGATGGGCTGAAAGAAAAACTGCCAAAAAATCAGAACGAGTAGCGCAGGCTGAGCTGCAGCCGACGCTCTCCGCCCTTTGTAAAGACCTTACCAAATGTCCCGCTGCGGGGATTGATGTCGATACCGGCAGTATTGGATGAGCCGTTCTCGCCGCCCAGATTTGGATGATTGATCCAGTTGAAAGCTTCGAAGCGGAACTGGATGTTTTGGCTCTCGGTGAATTTGTATGTCTTGAAAATGCCTGCATTCCAGTTCTGAAATCCCGGCCCGTAGATGAGGTTACGGTTCAGCTGAGTCGTGAAAGTTCCCGCCGCGGGGGCCGTGAAAATCGAGGTCTTATCGGAATTGGTGGTTCGGAACCAGAAGTTCGAGTCAGCAGTCGCCTGGGAAAACTTTTGTTCACCTCTCGAAAGCTTGTAGTCACCATTGACGTTCCAGATTTGTTGGCCGCTTCCAGATCCCACTCCCGCAAAATCGTCACCAGTCCGAATCGTCACCGGGATTCCAGTCTGAAACTGAGTCACACCAGTAATCTGCCAACCTCCGAGCACTTTACCCGCCAGGCTTGACTGGCCCTTCAGCCATGGCAGTTCATAGATGTAGTTGATCACCATTGTGTGCCGATTGTCGTAGTCTGACGCTCCCCAAAGCTGAGTGCGATCGTAGTTGTTGGGAATAATGTCCCGCTGAGCCGAGCCATCGTCGCTCGACTTGGCTAACGTATACGCTACACCGTAACTGAAGCCACCACTGAAGCGCCGGTTCACACCTACTTGCAAACCGTGATAAATCGAATTGGCGTCATTGTTGGTAATACGAATAGGTCCAAACCCCTTGAAGGGTCGTAGAGCGTCCGGGTTGATGCCTGGGTTTGCCTGTCGAGTTCCCGGAACTAACTGGTTGATGTTCCGCTCACGCTGCCCGTTCAAGCCCTTACGACCAACATAACCAACTTCCAACGTCGTCCTGAAGGGCAGTTCCCGCTCGAAAGTGGCGTTCCAGGTCCAGGCAGTCGGATTCGGGAAAATCTGATCCTGGGTCGTCACGTTGAATGGGAAGGCGCGCGCGCTACCACCGCCCGGCGAGTCCACTCTGCCATTGGAAATAGACACCATCGGTTGCAAGGGCGGATTGCCTCCCAGGAACACCGAGTCGCTTACTCCTAAGCGAGTCATGAAACGCCCGGCTCCCGCCCGGATGACGGTCTTCTCATTGAAGGAATAAGCAATACCCATCCGAGGCTGAAAATCCTTCTTGTGGATCTGCGAGAACTCCTTGGGAACGCCACGGAACAGCCGATCGAACTGACCAGATGTAGCGACTGGAACCCTGCCCTTGGCACTCTCGGGGAACCCGTCTCCTGGAATCACGAGACCGTTGTATTGGTCGCCACTCAGAATGAAGCCACTGCCAGGATCCATGACGGCAGCCTTGCTGGGATCGTAAAGCTTCGGGTCGAACACCACCATATTGCGCCACAGGCTGTAGTAGGGTTGGATGATGCTGTGACGCAGCCCTAATTCCAAACGAAGATTGCTTCGGATTTTCCACGAGTCCTGAACAAACCATTCATACATGTGACCACGATAGGGAGTGTATGATCGGACGCCAATCTCTGCGTACGAACTAAACAGACCTAAGGCTGCGTCGGCAAGATCCACGCCCGATCCTCCGCTACGAGTGTTGTCGAACTCGAAACGGCCATTCTGGTTGTTGGTGCCTCCTGGAACACCTGCGACGTTAATCTGGTCGAAATCGTTCTGCCCCGCCCGCTCAAACAGGCCACCAACCTTGAAGGTGTGGTTGCCACGGATCATCGTGAAATTGTCAGAAAAGTCGTAGATCGGCCCTGAAGAGGCGGACGGATAGGGGCCACCATCGAGGTCAGTCACAAAAGTAGAAGAGTTGAAGTGAACGGTAGGAATCTTGTCCTGGATCTCCTTAGGGTCGGAGAAGACGTAGGGATAGTCGATTCCGTAGATGCTCCTCTTGTAGCGGTCGCCCCGCGTGTCGACGTAGATATGAACGCGGTCAGCACTGGCGGTTGCCAGAAATTCGTTAATCTTGGTGGGTGAAATGGTCCAAGTCCACGCAATCGATGCCGTGTTGTTTGGCCTGTCGATAATCTGGGGCGCCCGATCGGTGTTGGTCCTGAAAGCGGCAGTATCGATATAATTGAAATTCGATATCCTCCCCCGCACTTGGTGTTTTTCTGAGGGATTCCAATCAATCGAGATTGTATCCTTGCGCTGATCGGTTTCAGCGGGCCGCTGCTGAATGAAGTTGTTAGTGCCCTGTTGGTAGCCCGGAACGGGCGCTGGATAAGCATTCAACAGCGCAGATCCATTCTTACTCAACCGTGCTGCAGGAATAATGTTTCCGGGAAAACACGCTGCCTGATAGTCGACACCCGACGTAGGGTTGGCCGGGGTCGGTTGGCATAAGCCCGAGAGAAGGGGATCCCGAACGCGCACTTCTCGTCGATAAAATGGATTCGATGCGCTCAACAACGAACTGAAATCCCCGCGGCGCATGTCGAGAGCAGGCACCGTTGTATTGGCTGTAGAAGCAGTTCGTTGTCTAACCCACTCTTGCCCCCAGCTTGTTCTTATCCTTGTTGTAGCCCGGAAGGACGACTGGTCCGCTGACGTTGTATCCAAATTGATTGAAGCGTCGTGCCTCAGGACGGCTATTGAGAGCCGGGTCTGGACTCTGGTTTCGGGTCCAACTATTGGCATCTAGGGCCGCGTTACGTAGGAATTCGTAAGCGGTGCCATGAAAATTCCGAGTCCCACTCTTGGTGATCATTCGAATCTGACCACCTGCTGAACGCCCATACTCAGCGTTGTAGTTAGCAGTCAGGATCTGAACTTCCTGAATCGCATCCGCGTCAACGGTGCCAATACTGGTGCCATTGGAACGAGTTCGCACAGCCACGGCACCGTCGAAGGTAATAAGGTTATCCTGGGAGCGTCCGCCGTTGATGTTGAAACCTCCACTGTCCATAGCAAAGCCAAATCGGGCCAGCGAATTGTTCGATCTTACTCCCGGCTTTAGGGACGCCAGAAAAAGCGGGTTCCGCCCGTTCAACTGCATATACTTGATCTGCTCAGCTTCAACCAACTTTCCTACGGTCGCTGTCTCCGACTGGACGCTTGAAACAGATGCTACGACCTCGATGGTTTCAGTCACTTCGCCGAGCGTCAGCTCTGCATCAACCGTCGTCGCAATACTGGGATCAAGTTTTTTCTTGGTCTGCTGAAACTTCTTAAAGCCGCCGGCTTCGATTGTCACAGTGTAGAATCCGGGCGGCAAGGCCGTGATGATGTAATATCCCGTATCATTCGTCTTAGCCGTTCGTTCATAGTTGCTGACTTCGTTCTTGATGACAACGGAGGCACCGGGAACTGCGGCACCGGTCGGATCCTTGATGAACCCGGAAATCTGGGCGTTGTCTGACTGGGCCAGACTCGTCGCGCGCAAAATCAAGCACAACATGACACTCATACAGAGAGCCAACCACTTTGAGCTTACCTGGCTCTTGGCCTCACGCTTTTGCATGGAGCACATCTCCTTTGATGTTGGTGATTGAGGTAATAGGGGGAAGATACGATGCCACAATAGTTTAGGATCAACTTCATTTCAGCAAATTCGCTTCCATTGCCTTGGCTCAAGAGTGATTTTCATAACTCATTTGTCATCTTCTGGTTGAGGTTGGCATCGCGACCACCTGAACTCGTGTCTACCCAACTGATACGAACAACAGGATTACACCCTCCAGTTTTTGGGATGGGCCTGACTTGACAACCTGTTCGGAACTCAACCACGACAATACCCGTTCCGCTGACATTTTTGATCTCAAGGGATTGGCAAATCATTTTCCCGGAATCCGTCATTCCCGCGGCGCCACGACCTGTGAAAATGATTCCTCGAGAACGATTTTCACCCAGCAGGTTTGACATCAGTCGTCCACCTCGCCAAGATACCCTCGCGCAGAGAGGATGTTCCTGATGGCGACACCCAATAGGTTCCACGGCGGCTCCGTGGCATTGCTCACCGACTTCTACCAACTGACGATGGCGCACGGCTTCTGGAAGGCGGGCGCAACGGACAAGGAGGCTGTCTTCAATTTCTTCTTCCGCGAGAATCCCTTTCAGGGGGGCTTCACTGTTCTTTGCGGCTTGCAACCGCTGATCGAGCATCTGGACGACTTCCGTTTTGACGACAGCGACATTCAATACCTTTCGAGTTTGCGCGGCGACAACCAGCAACGCCTCTTCGCGCGTGAGTTTCTGGAGCACCTGCGGGGCGTGAAGTTTGCCTGTGACATCGACGCGATTCCCGAAGGCACGGTTGTGTTTCCGCACGAGCCGCTGGTGCGTGTGCAAGGTCCGATTGTGCAATGCCAGTTGCTGGAGAGTTACCTGCTCAACGTAATGAACTTCCAGACGCTGATCGCGACGAAGGCCGCCAGGATCTGCCAGGCGACCAAGAATGAACCTGTTCTTGAATTTGGGTTGCGCCGAGCCCAAGGGGTTGACGGGGCTCTGGCCGCCAGTCGCGCTGCCTATGTGGGCGGTTGTGAGGGAACGTCCAACGTCCTGGCCGGAAAGCTGTTTGGCATTCCTGTACGTGGTACGCACGCGCACAGCTGGGTGATGTCGTTTGACGAGGAGTTGGAAGCGTTTCTGGCGTTCGCTCAAGCCATGCCCAACAATTGTATTTTGCTGGTGGACACCTATGACACCTTGGAAGGGGTTCGCAAGGCAGTGGAAGTTGGACAACGTTTGCGCGAACAGGGATACAAACTGGCAGGTATCCGGCTCGACTCCGGCGACCTGGCCTATCTCAGCATTGAAGCGCGAAAAATACTCGATGCCGGCGGCCTTCACGATGCCGTGATCGTCGCCAGCAACGATCTGGACGAACACATCATCACCAGCCTCAAAGATCAAGGAGCCCAGATTACCTCCTGGGGAGTCGGCACACGCTTGGTGACCGGGCATGACCAGCCCGCTCTGGGCGGCGTGTACAAACTGACAGCCCTGCGACGTGCTCGCGGGCCGTGGGAGTACAAGCTGAAACTGTCGGAGCAAACGCAGAAGATCTCAACTCCAGGGATTCTCCAAGTAAGACGCTATCTTTCCGACGACGGCTTTATCGCTGATGCCATTTACGACCTGCAGCTCGGCATTGAAGAGAGCCGCACGCTGGTTCACCCGCTGGATTTTACGCGACGGAAACGGATTGCACCGAACACGCGGCATGTAGATCTGCAAGTCCCCATCTACCGCGACGGTCGACGGGTTTACACTTCACCTCCATTGCCAGAGATTCGGGAACGTACTCGGAACGAGCTGGCCCGTTTGCATCCGGGCATTCGAAGGTTTGTGAACCCGCATGTGTATCCAGTCGGACTGGAAGAGCGGCTTCACGATCTCAAGACAAAGCTGATCCTTATGGCGAGAAAGCAGAATGGATGAAGCCGGCCCCGCTCCACATTGAAATTGAAATCGTGCTCGTCGTCCTCGCTCTCGTGCCGGGCGTTCGTTGAGGATGAGGCCTCGTTTTCATCTACTTGAAAAGATTTCAAGAGTGGGAGCCGGCCTCGGAACGGCGGTCCAAGTCTCTAGGCTGGAGCTAACTTCCACGTCCTGTCGCCGTCCCGAGGTCGGCTCCCACATTCAATTGAGGAAGCATGAACGCTCTAGTTCTAGTCGACATTCAAAACGACTTTTTGCCGGGTGGAGCCCTGGCGGTGCCGCACGGTGATGAGGTGGTCACGGTCGCCAACGAGCAGCAAAGCCACTTCGATCTGATCGTAGCAACCCAGGACTGGCATCCGAATGACCACCAGAGCTTCGCCGCGAATCATGTCGGGAAGCGGATTGGCGATTGGATCCGCGTGAATGGTGTTCCACAAATACTTTGGCCAGTTCACTGTGTTCAGAAGACCCCAGGAGCCGACTTCGCCGCCACTCTGAAAAGAGAGCGATGGGCGCGGGTTTTCCAGAAGGGTGTTGATCGAGAGATCGACAGCTATAGCGGGTTCTTTGATAACGGTCGCGTCAAAGACACCGGATTGGCAAGCTATCTTCGGCAAGAGGGGGTCGACTCGGTATTCGTAATGGGCTTGGCGACTGACTATTGCGTCAAGTTCACGGCGCTGGATGCGGCGAGCCTGGGGTTTCGAACATACCT
>Ga0180085_1000074_pt1 | contig 29295 bp, 19 predicted proteins | sample EasRiv730_16_10D_FD_123013 | JGI IMG/M metagenome (GOLD analysis project Ga0180085, IMG submission 123013) | Soil microbial communities from meander-bound floodplain in the East River, Colorado, USA - East River metaG ERMLT730_16_10D | ecosystem: Environmental > Terrestrial > Soil > Floodplain ... | reverse complement strand
AGCGGGAGATCAAGAGGGCGTTCTCTTCGACCCCCTGCCGCAAAAAGCGCGGCGTCCCCCTTAGAAAAGGGGGACAACTGTGGAAACTCATGGTTAGCCTCTCCAGTCCGACCATGGTGCGTCAAAAAGCGACCTGGCCGCCTGGTTTTGGAATTCAAGTCGAACGGGCGAATCCCGCCACCTGCTCCATTGCTCGTTTGCCCTCGTTGATGGCCCCGAGCCAGTACTGGTGCCCAACTAACTCCGAATGGCCAAAGGCAATTCGACCAAACGGCCTGCGAATCACGTCGCGTGCGGCCGGATCGCCCCTCGGCTGAAAATAGAACCCGGGCTGCGGGTTCACGTAGGCATGGCCCCAACGGTTCAGAATAATTCCCGCAATATCTAGCTTCGGATCGAAGCCCGCTTCGCCAAAGAGCGTCACGAGCTGTTGGCGGATCTGCCGCTCATAGCTGCTGAACGGCGTCGAAAGCAACTCAGCGCGGCCCATCGCACCTTGTTTCTGGATGGGTTGACCCGGGTAGTAGAAAGGGACATAGAAAGTGAGCACGGCCGGTTGCTTGGGATGCAGCGGCGGCCGGTGATTGCCGACCCACATCGGATGCCTCAGGTTGCAGCAGAAGCCAAAACCCTCAAACCAGCGGAAGGCCGTCAAGCCCAGTTTGTAGAGAAACTGCCAATGTTTGAGCGCAACGTTGACGACCAGCATGGGTGAGTGAAAAAACTGCGCATAGGCGCTACGGTGTGCGTCCGGAAGATCCCGCACCACACGCCGCGTGATCCAACCGCCGCCAGCCATCACCACGGCCTTGGCTTCCAGCCGGCGCACCTGTCCACCTTGCACCCAGGTGATCCTTACCGTATTCGCTTTTTCGGGCGGTCCCACATGCTCCACGCGCACTACCGTTGCACCGAGCCTGAGTCGCACATCCTGGTTGCGGCGATCCAGAGCGCCAAAGCGAATGAGTCCGTTCATGATGTGGGAGAACCCAGACGAACCTTCAATCGCTCCGGGAATCAGCGCTTTCACAAAACAGCGCGCAAAACCGTCGTTGCCGCCCGGGAAAGAATGCCACGTCAGCGGGGAAACCTCTGCCCACTTGCGCGGATAGGCCATCACTTTGGAGAAACTCTGAAAGCCTGGCATCCCCACTGACTGGGCCGCATGAGCTGAAAGCGCGTCACTGCCCAGGCCGACTGCCGCAGCCAACACGGGATCGATAAACCGAGTCACTTCCGGACGCAACCCCATCACCTTTTCCAGATAGTGCTGGTACGTCATCGTGTCCAGCCAGCGCTCGACATCGGTGCCCTGGTAAACCTTCCGCTCGCCATAGCGCCACGTCAGAAAATCTTTCTTCAATTCCTCCGGCCATGCAGCATCCTTCAATCGGTTGCCCCACAAATCGGCAACCCATCCCGCCTTGCGAGTGGATGTAGCGCCAAAATAAGTACCGAAGCTCGGCGATTCATCCACCCAAAGCTGGAAAGCATAATTGGTTCGGTCGAATTGGAGCTCCTTGTGTTTGGGACTCCAGGGCGCGTAGTCAAACTCGCGGGGAATTCCGAGTTCGGAGTAGAGTGCGTAGCCGTCTTCGGCAGGTTCGACAGGAATATCGAATTCGTTGGCACCTTGCGGCCCCATCAGGCGTTGGCCACGAACCATGAATTCGTTGCGTTTGGACTCGCCACCAAAGATCGGATGGTTGTCCAGAATCAGACAGGTTTGACCAGAACGTTTCTGCTTCTGAAAATAGTGCGCCGCACTGAGCCCGCTCAGCCCGCCGCCGACAACCACCAAGTCAAACACTTCGCCGCTGTCGATGGCTCCATCATTTGCCGAATCGTAGCGCCCATCGCGGATCTCATGCGCAGCGCGGAGTACTTCCTGTGTGTTCCCATGCGAACGCGCATAGTCTCCTACGCCGCCATAACCATCCCACGCGCTATCGTCTGCGCGCAAGTCCAGCGGTGCCGCTGCCTGCATCAACGCCGCTCCGGTGCCCAGCAGTGAAGTGTTCAGAAAATCCCGTCGCGTGATCGCTGCACTCATCCCCAGCAGGCGATCCTCACGCTCGTTGTGTTTTGCGGTTCCTATTTGAGCCATTGTGTTTCATTCCCCCTTAACAAAAGGGGGCGGCGCAACGCGCCAGGGGGTTGTCTTTCGGTGTTTCGCAATCTTTACCAAGACAACCCCCAAGGCCTTCGGCCTTTGCCCCCTTTGCTAAGGAGGAATGCGGGATGCTTTGTGCGTCCTCGTTCTCGTCGTCGTACTCAGCTCTTGTTCGAGGACAAGCACGACTACGCGGACGAAACTACATGGACCATGCTCGCTCAAATGGGCAGAGCGGCGCCCATCTTATATCACGCCGCACCTGATAGGTGACCTTCCGCGGTCACCTTCCCGGTTTTCTGACTGGGCAGTTTCTGAAACGTCCGCTATGCTCTGGGATAGACACTTGCACTTCCTTCAAGCACTCCTGGATGGAGGACGCAATGACATCCACAGTGCGGGCCCTCTCACTGGCTTTCTTCCTGCTCGGATTAGTTCACACCGTCTCGCCGTTTGCTGCCCAAACAAAACGGAACGCGTCACCCAGGCAAGCACCTAAGCAGGAGGTTTCTATGCCCGATCCTCCGCACGATCCCAAGCAGCAGGCGATGGAGCTGCTTCCGCTGTTGTCGGAGCGCATTGATGCTCTCAAGTCCGCGGTCTGGAAGGTTCGGTTGAAAACATCTCTGGCGCAGGTATTAGCGACCAACAACCCAGAAGGCGCCCGGCAGTTGTTTGAACAGAGCCTCCAAATCCTGGAGGCGATCCCCGTCCGTCGCCCGAGGGATACTTCATTCTCTGCCGAATCGGTTCACGCATTCGAGCTGAATTCCTTGCGCAGCGAGGTGCTGACGCGAGCCGCGGTCGCCGACCCGCAGTCTGCGGAAGCACTCTTGGAACAAATGGTCGGCTCGGCAAATACAGAACCGTCCGAGGTCGAACGCTCGCACAGAAGGAGATCCGACGCTGTCGGCCAGGTGGGCTTTGCCCTAGCGAAAGAGCAGCCCGAGTTGGCAGCAAAGTGGATCGAGAAGGGTGCGCAAACGGGCTTGACGGTTTGGACCCATCTGGCACTGGAGACTATTCGGCAACAAAATCCGGCATTGGCGGACGCAACCTTCAACAGAACACTTTCACAACTTGAATCTAATCCGGGAGCCAGCCTCCAATCTGTTTCGGCTCTCGGCAGCTATCTGTTTCCAGACACGGCACCAGCAATGTTTCTGGTGGCTAACCAGCCAGGCGAAGATGGGCAAGAGATCGGATTCGACTTGCACGGCATGGGCCTCGCCCGCAATTCTCCCGCTGGCGATCCCGATCCGGAGCTGATTTCACGCTATCTCACTCTGGCCTACGAACGCTACGTGGGCAGCCTGTCGGCTCTCTCTTCGGGCCCGGTCACGGCAGAGAATCGCGAGCTTCAGGACGTGTTGGCGACCACCCTTCCAATGGCAGCGATGCTACGGCCTTTGCTCGCCAAGCACCTGCCCGAGAAGGCAGCCAGTCTTCAGGTACGGCTGAACGAGCTGAGCCGGTACTTCTCGAATGAAGATGGATCAACGCTGGAAAAGACCATGGATTTGTTGGCTTCGATCGGCGATCCGGAAAAGCTGTCCCAGTGGCAGGCAGATGAGAGTCCGGAGAATCGAGACTCGCGATACTACGACCAAGCGATGAACGCCATTCGGCAAGGTCGGGCGGCAGACGCAGCAGCCATCGTCGACAAGGTGAAGAACGAAGAAGTGAAGGCGAGTATCCGTGCGTCCCTGGTTTCCAGCCAGATCAAGGAGGCCATTGAGCAGGGTAAGCTCGAAAGCGCGTCCGCGCAAGCTCGAACGCTGCCTGAACCTTCACGCCGGATTCCGTTTCTCATCCAGATCGCCGAGCAACATACGAAGAGCAAACAGCCGGAGCCTGCGTTGTTGTGCCTCACCGAAGCCGAACAACTGCTCGACCAGCTCGACCCGCATTTCCGCTTGAATTTCGAAGTGGAGATCGTGGAGAAGATGGCAAGGCTTGATTCTGAGCGCGCGTACCAGTCAGCGGCTCGACTGGTGGAAGAAATCAACAAAGCAGGCGTGACCAAGAGCGGGCCGAGTCCCTACCGCGAGGGACCGGATCTGATGGTCGCCAACACGCTTCTCAGCAGCCAAAGCTTTGGACTGCTGGCTGAAGCCGACTTTAACGCTACGCTGGCGCTGGCACAATCGATTGTCCGGCCTGAAACCTCTATTGCCGCTCAGTTGGCCGTATGTCGTGCCATTTTGACAAACACCGGACAGACCTCTCGGAAGGAGTGAGCCATTCCGGTCGTTGCCTACTGTGTGGAGGAGGCGTCCAACTCGATGGACTTCTCCCAGTCACCTGAACCACAAAGTCACTTGCGTCGGGACGCACATTTCCATTCAACTTTGAAGCTGTCCTTAACCCACACTTAGCGATGGATCGAGGTCGAAATGATATCCAAAACTCGAGCTCTCTCGCTTTCTTTGGTCTTGCTCGGTTTGGTTCAATCCGCTTCGTCATTCGCTGCCCAGACCAACAGGAAACCGTTACCTAATCAAGCACCGAAGCAGAAGGTTTCGGTGCCCGAACTTCCCCAAGACTTCAAGCAGCAAGCCATGGAGTTACTTCCTCTCCTATCGGAACGCATCGATACCGTCAAGTCCCCAGCCTGGAAGATTCGTCTGAAGGGATTCCTGGCGGAATTGCTGGCGACCGACAACCCTGAAGACGCCCGGCAGATGTTTCAGCAAGGCCTGCAAGCCTTGGAGGCAGCGCCGATCCGTCGTTCACAGGGTGCCGAGGGAATAGCCGCCTGGGAGCTGAACTCCGTTCGTAGGGAGTTACTGACCCGAGCTGCGATGGCCGACCCACGATACGCCCAAGAGCTTGCGGAGACTCTCAACTACACGGCACCTGCAGAATCAGCCGACGCCGAAGGTCTGGCCCGGAGGAAAGCCCGCATCGTGGGCTCTGTGGGAATCGAACTCGCCAAAGAACAGCCCGAGCTGGCCGCGCAATGGGTGGAAAAGAACCTCGCGACGGGCGTCTCGCTGTTTACTTACCTGACGCTGGATGCGCTACACCAGCAGAATCACCAACTCGCCGATGCCACTTTCACCAAGGCGCTTTCCTATCTGGAGTCTGATCCAGCAGCCAGCAGCCGGTCCGTCATGGCTTTGGGCAGCTATTTGTTTCCGAGCATGGCACGGGCACTGTTCATCGTCGGTAGTGCGGCCGACGAGGAAGATCGACAAATGGGGTTTGACTTGGGTGGGACACGCGCCTCTAACGGTAACCTTCCGGCTAGTGATCCTGACCCAGAACTGCTTTCTCGCTACCTGAATCTGGCGTATGACCGTTATTTGGGAAGCTTGTCGGCGCTCTCCTCAGCCCCAATCACGGCAGAGAATCCCGCGTTTCAGAGCATGTTCGCCAATCTTCCGATGGCCGCCGTGCTGGGGCCTTTGTTGGCAAAGCATCTGCCTGAAAAGGCAGCCAGTCTTCAGGTTCGGCTGAAGGAACTGAGCAAGTATTTTTCGACTGAAAATGGATCAAAACTTGAGAAGGCTCTGGAAATGTTTGCGTCCATTAGCGACCCGGAGAAGGAGGCCCATTGGGAGGCTCAGGAGACTCCAGAAAATCAAGACTCACGAAACTACCAACGCGCGATGACGGCCATTGACAAAGGCCGGACCGCAGAGGCACTTGCTTTTATGGACAAAGTAAGAAAGGAAGGGATGAAGGCGAATCTCCGCTCAGCCTTGGTTTCCAGCCAGATCAAGCAGGCCATCGCGCAGGGTGAACTGGAAAGCGCGTCTGCTCAAACGCGAACCCTTACGGTACCTTGGCAGCAGATTCGCTTTCTCATTGAAATCGCAGAGCAGCATATCAAACGAAAAGAAGTGGAACCTGCGTTGCTCTGTCTTACAGAAGCCGAGCAATCGCTTTCCAAGCTCCCCATCCATTCGCGATCGAAGTTTGCCTTGGAGATCGCGGAAAGGATGGCGAAGATTGATTCTGAGCACGCCTACCAGTCAGCGGCCCGATTAGTGGAGGAGATCAACCGGGCGGGCGTTAGCAAGGCCGGGCCAGGTCCTTATCATGACGGCCCGGACCTCATCATCGCGAATGACCTTCTTCGCAGTAGCTGCTTTAAGCTGCTGGCCGAGGCCGACTTCAGCGCCGCATTGGCGCTGGCCCAATCCATCGTCCGGCCCGAGACGTCGATTGCCGCTCAGTTGGCAGTGTGTCGTGCAGTTCTGTCAAATACCAGACAGAGCTCTCGGATGAGGTAGAGCATTCCGCCTGCCTTCCGACAACGCAGAGGAAGCCTCCAAAACGACATGGTCCTCTCCCAATCGGCTGAACCGTGAAGTTCACCTGCACCTGGCCACACGTTGATTTCCTTATCGACCTGGACATTTCGATTGAACCTTGACGCTGTCCGCAGCGTAAAGAAGGGAATACCTTCCGGTTGAGAGGTTGCCATGCGATTCCACTTAAGCTTCCTTGCGTGCGTTACGCTCTTCTCCTGCTCTTCACTATCAACGGCGATCGAGAAGCCACCGGTCGAACAGATCATGGACAAGGTTGCGGCGAATCAAGATCGCGCTGAACAGCTGCGCCGGGAATTTGTCTACCGGCAAGAGGTGATCATTCGCTTCACGCGCAGCAACGGACGACTGGCCCGGGAAGAACTGCGCGAGCTTCAGGTAACGCCAACTCCTGAACAAACAGAGAAGACGCTGCTTCGCTTTCTTGGACAGTATGAAAAAGACGGCAAGCTGCTGGAATATTCGGAACCTCGATCTAGACATAAGGAGCTCGATCTGGATGGCGAAATCATCAGCGAGTTTGCGGAGGAATTCACCAACGACAAGAAGTCACGTGATGGTATCGCTCGAGACTTCTTCCCGTTAACCAGCCGGGAACAAAGCAAGTATCGTTTCAATCTGAAGGGAGAAGAAGTACATCGGGGCAGGCCGGTGTACCGCATCGCGTTTGAACCGCGCGGTAAAGGCTGGGAGGAGATCGAAGGTGCTCCGTGGTCTGGCGAGCTGTTGGTCGATCGGACCGAACATCAACCCGTCTTGGTAACGACGCGGCTGGCAAAGGGTATCCCTTTGGCCGTTAGGGTGCTTTTAGGAACGGATGTGCAGCGGCTGGGTTTCAAGGTTGCCTACGAGAAATTCGGCGACAACATCTGGTTTCCTGTTAGTTACGGAGGCGAATTCAAGTTGAAGGCCCTGTTCCTTTACAAACGCAAAATTGCCATCGCTCTCAACAACAGCAATTTTCAGCGAACTGCCGTGTCCACGCGGCTAGTCTTTAACGATCTCCTGGAAATCACCCAGCCACTCAAGCTCCCAGAGATACCACCTCGGGTACTGCGCGCCGAAGCGCCTTGAGCGTAGCCTCAGATTCCTCCACCAGCTAGGTTCACTGGGTATTCAAGACTCATTCAATTTGTAGTTGTTTGAACTGCTAGGAGCGCGCTCATTCGAAACTTAGCGATCCATTTTCCCAACCCCCGTTGCCGTATTTGCTGGCGACGAAACATTCTCTGCTGAGTTCCTTATTCAATGGCTTGGCTTAGAAACTCTGGGCCGAGCTGCATGAGGCCCAGAGTTCGTGGAGCCGAAGCCGAGTCGAGTCTAAAGGAAGATGATAACGGCCGGGCTGCCCACAGCCGTATATTCGCCCGTGAATTTGAGATGCCGGCCGCCACCATCGATACGAAAGGTCGTGATGCTGTCGCCCCTGTGATTGCACACGTACAGGAATTTGCCGGTCGGATCGATGTTGCAGTTTCGGGGATAGTCGCCTAAGGTCGATTCCTCCTCGACTAGAGTTGGTGCTCCCGTCCCATCGATGGAAAAGATCGCGATGGTATCGTGAAGCCGGTTGGCAGCATAAACGTATCTTCCGTCGGCCGAGACAATCACTTCGGACGTGAAATTGGTGCCCCGAAAACGCGCAGGGAGTGTTGAAATCTCGCTGATAGGGCTTAATGATCCGGTCGTGGCGTCGTAGATCATAAACGCAAGAGTCGAAGCTTCTTCATTGAGCGAATAAAACCAGCGGCCGTTGGGGTGAAAGGCAAAATGGCGCGGACCTGCTCCCGGAGAGGAGGGGAAGGTTTTGGGATCGGAAAGCGTTCCGGTGTTCGCATTGAATTTCCAGATCTGAGTTAGATCGAGTCCCAGGTCGTTAACCAGAACGAAATTGCCTGCGGGATCGCTCTGAATCATGTGCGCGTGAGGCGCGTCGTGGCCACTGATTGCGAAGCTACCCTTAGGCGCCTCTTGGGATTGGGCAGTGGATGGTCCCACGGGGCAGGGGCCGGGCACGCATGCATCGGCATCCTGCTTGACGTCGGTGGCGGCACCCAGAGCTCCGTTTCCGAGGACGGGAAGCACGGCCACATTCCCGCTGCCGTAATTGGCGACGAACACATATTTCCCGGAAGGATGCACGCTCAAATGAGCTGGACCGATTCCCTGTGCACTTGCAACATTGAGGAGCGTCAAATCCCCGTTTGAGGGATCAATCGAGAACGAGCTGACGGTATCATCAGGGGGGCTGAAATCTTCATTGGCCGCATAGAGAAATCTCTTGTTCGGATCGATCGCAAGCCATGACGGATTAGAGATACCACTGAAGACTTTGATTTGAGTTAAGGCTCCCGTGGAAGGATTCACCTCGAACAAGTAGATACCCTTGCCATGGTTGGTGTAGGTGCCGACATAAGCCAAAATGCTCCCACCAGGTCGAGGACGACTCAGACCTGGTCGTGCTAAAGCATGCACAGATCCAGCCCCTGCGATGGACGCTGCCCCTTTGATAAAGCCGCGGCGTGAGATCAAGCTGAGCGGATCTCGCCCTTGTTTTCGGTCTCTTGATTCCATGTGTCCTCCTTTTCTTGGTTGTTTGAGCCCTGCCAATCAGTGGAAACAGTCAGGCGCTAAAACGCTTGGTGAGGCATGGTCCTTCGCGCGTTGTGTTAAAAACGCACAGAACCCGTTTTCTCGCCGGATTATTACCTCAGCCCACGACGTTAGTAATTCGTCGACCTGTCACGGCAGCCCAGCATAGAAATCCTGTGGGGCAAAACTGCATGGATTTTTTGGTTCTGTCTGTGCAATCTTGCACATCTTTAGCTGTGCTCAATGCCTTCGCTTTGAGGAGGCTTGGAAAGAGGTGGCATCAGGTCCGCTCAACAAATGGATGACTGAATTACGTGGGTACTGAAGCCTTCGGCAACCGGTGGTTCTGTTCTACTCAATTGCGGTTGGAAACTGAACGAACTCCAATTTCGCAACGCCTGCAATCAGTGCGGTCTCGAAACCAGCGGTAGGACCGCCCGTAAGAGTTCCGAGACTGAGCGATAGATGGCCGCATCCTCGCTGGCACGGGGACCTGCCACGTTGAGGGTGTGAGGATTCACACGTCGAAGCCACTGGCAGATCTGATCGAAGGCCTCCGTCTGCGGTAACATCGCTAGGTCAAGATGAAACACGGGGCGTGCGAGGGTTCGAGCGTCGTCAAGTGCTAGAAGGGATCCGCCGCAAAGCGGGCCATGCGAGACGATGAGAGTTGCATCCGAGTCTCGCACGTTGAGGGAAGTTCGAACTGAAGGATCGGAGGACTCGGTCTCGACGAGTCCTCCGTAATGCAAAGAGATCGGTCCGTCTTCGGCCTGCCGTCCTTTGGGAATCCACCCTCCTATTTCAAGGCCGCACTCCATCGCAACGTCGAGCGCCGCCCGATCAGCTCCCGTCTGGCCGCCCGAAACAATCTTCTTGAGCATTGCCTGTCTTATAAATTTTATGACCTGTTAGCTTCAGCTTAATCGCTTTGCAGGAGACAGCAACAGTGGAATGCCTCCTCCGAGAAGAACGGGGACGACGCCCACCTCCACTGTGTCCACGAGCCTCGCTTCGGCTAAACTGCGAAAGAGTTCCCCGCCACCAAACAACCAGATGTCCTTCCCCGGCTGCTTGCGAAGAGCGGTCAGCATCTCTTGCCACTTTTCACCCACGATGGTGACTTTCGGATAGTCGGATTGCTGCAAAGTCCGCGAAAACACGAACGTCTTGATGCCAGGCATCGCGCCGCCGCCTTGGTGCGCCACCCAGTTGCCTACTTCTCTTTTAAACAGGGACAATGGCCAAAAGACTTTGGAGTCCCTTTCTCAAGGGGAGAATTCTTTGCTCTCCCTCGCGGTGCGACCGCGGTCAAGCCAATGTTAGGGACGCGGGCTCTGTGTGACTTGGGGAGAACCCTAACAGTAACTGGCAAACGCGGGAACCTAGGAAGGTTCGAATGGAGCATGGGGCAATGTTCCCCGGGTCACCGCCCAACCCGGCAATAGTTTGACCGACCAAGACCTCCCAAGGCTTGTTACTGCCCATCAAGCCAACAAGGTCATTTCTAATCTCCTTGAGGTCACTGTTGGAGCGATCAAATCCCGTTCCCTGAAAGGCCCGCATCGCAGCATAATGAGGGTGAGTTGTGTTGCTCGTTAGCCATTCGTCGATTCGCGATTGTAGCACTCCCCAACTGAGGTCCGCGCGAGCAAGTACTTCGTCACTAACGAGAAGATTCTCTGCACTTCGGCAGTTCAGGCGGAGGCGTTTAATCGGACCCAAATCGCTAATCTCTGTCGGACCCAGATCACGGTCTCGCAGCGAAAAACCGACAGCAAAGTCATAGACTGATTCGAGAATCTTGACGACCTCGGCCTCAAAGGCAGCAAGCTCGTTTATTCCGTCAACGCCACACGGGTAGACCTTGATCGCACCGCGAGCAGAGCGGACAGCTTGCTGCCAGATTCGTTCGTCGTCCTCGGCCTCGACCAAGAGCACCGGTGCCTGGTTAAACACATTCGATAATGGATGGGCACCAAATACTGGCAAGACCTTGCGGTGGGCATCGCCCACCGGAGAGAAGGTGATTTCGGTCTCTCCAAACCGCATGAAAGCGAGCCTTGTTTGAGAGTCCTCGGACATTGCCCCCAGGAGGGCGGTGCTGTGAGTTGCTATCAAGAGCGAGAACTTCCCCGCCGAAGCGAGCTCTTCAATAAAGCGGGCAAAGCGGGCTTGCAGATCAGGATGCAGATGAACGTCGGGCTCGTCAATGAGAAGGAAGTTCGATGCGTTTGGAACGCACTCACGTTCAAAAACAAGGCATTCTATACCCAAAGAGATCAACTCTGATTCTCCGCTACTGATGTCCTGCGGCTGCACGGCAGCACTAGTCCTGCGATCTAGCAACCTAAACGAAGGATCACCCCTTTCGATTCGTACTCGGTCCAATAGGGAATTGATCCTGTCGACGATTAGGTCAAATACCACAGCAGGGTTGGACCTGATAGCTGGAACTCGCTCCAACTCTCGCAGGAAAAGCAGTTCTAGCCGACGAAACTGCGCCGCACTTTGTTGCCGAAACTGCTGAGCCTGATTCTGGCGACGCGTGTCGGCAAGCCAAGAGATGTTCGAAGTAATGTTGTGCTCTATCCCCGGCTCATACTGCAACAGCCCGCCACGCTCAGGGCTGAGGTACCGAACTACACCTCCTTCAGAGCGAGATCGCAGTCCCTGCTCGAGTTGCTTGAGGAGACGACTCTTCCCGCACCCATTCTTACCCAGTATGATGTTCTTTAAGTGAAGGCTTCTGATGTTGTATTCGCCTATGCTAAGAAGATCCACTGATCAGCCCTCATGTTCCTGACACCCAAAGCCTCTCAAACCGAGAAGGATCAATTCGATCTATACCAAACTTCCCGTACGTACAGTGTAGTCCATAGTAACGCTCTCTTGGCTGAGTAAGCCGCAATTCTCAGCTATCACATGTTGCTTCTCTATATTTGAGCAATACGTCACGGGACTGACCCTGACCGCGCGTCAGCAAAGGCTCCATCACCTCAATTTCGAGTTTGTACCATCTATCCTGCATTGCTATACTACGTAGCATGTTGAAAGTAAGATTCTTTCTCCTGCTGGTGCTCCTACTTATCTGCAGCGGGTCGCTGAGTTTCGCCGCTCCGAAGCCTCAAGCAAACGCAGAGCAAAACGAATTTTTTGAGAGCAAGATCCGTCCACTGCTTTCGAGCAAATGCTTTGCTTGCCATGGCGCTGAGATGCAGATGGCGAAGCTGAACCTGGCCACGGCCGCCGGCTTCTTCAAGGGAGGCGAGAGCGGTCCAGTGGTGGTGAAAGGTGAGCCGGAAAACAGCCGTCTGATCAACGCTGTGAACTACCAGGGGCAGGTCAAAATGCCACCCACCGGCAAGCTGAAGGACGCTGAGATCGCTGATCTTGTGGCGTGGATCAAGATCGGCGCTCCCTGGCCGAATGCAACAGCAGCAGAGGTGGTCGTTGAGAAGCCCAAGGGGTACCAGTTTACCGAGGAACAGAAGAAGTTCTGGGCCTTTCAGCCGGTGAAAGACTCTGCGCCTCCCAAGGTGAAGAACCTGGCTTGGAGCAGGTCGCCTGTGGATCAGTTCATCCTGGCGGAATTGGAAAAGAAGGGCCTCCCTCCTGCCCGCCCGGCCAGCAAATTGGCACTGCTACGCCGCGCGACGTTTGACCTCACCGGTCTGCCCCCTACCGAAACCGAAATTCAAGACTTCCTTGCGGACCGTTCGCCCAATGCCTTTGCCAACGTGGTGGATCGCCTGCTGGCCTCGCCGCGCTATGCCGAGCGCTGGGGTCGTCATTGGCTGGACGTAGTTCGCTATGCCGACTCCGCCGGCGCCGATGAAGATATCCGCTATCCCTACGCCTACCGCTATCGTGACTACGTGCTTGATGCCTTCAACAAAGATCTGCCTTACAACGAATTCATCAAGCAGCAACTGGCAGGCGATTTGTTGCCGACCGCAAAACCAGAGGACGTGAACACAACGGGCATCATCGCCACTGGCTTTTTCCAAGTGGGCCCGAAGCTGCTGGCCGAGCAGGACAAGCCGAAGATGGTTTACGACATGGTGGACGAGCAATTGGATGTCGCCACGCGCGCATTCATGGGGCTGACGGTTGCCTGCGCCCGCTGCCACGACCACAAGTTTGATCCGATTCCCACGAGGGACTACTACTCACTGGCGTCGATTTTCGCCAGCACGAAGTCGCTCGCCAAGGTCGAAGGGACCGTTTCCCAGCTCTACTTCGCGCCGCTGGTGACGAAGGAAGTAGCCGATCGTTACAACGCTCATCAAGATAAGGTGAAAGCGAAGCAGGAAGAGATCGACGAGGTCACAAGTGACGAGGCAGACCGGCATGCCGCTGCTTTGCGAATACAGATGGAGAAGTACTTGCCGGCGGCTTGGCAGTATGAAAATCGTCCGGGGTCGATGGCAGACCTGAAACTGCCTGATTATGCCCGGGAACAGAATCTGGATGCAGTGGTGCTGGAACGCTGGATCACTTATCTGAAGCCTTCCATCGACGTTCGGCCGCACCTGAAGCGGTGGTATGAGGCGACTGATAGCGCCACTGCAGCACTAAGTCGATCTGAAAGGCAGCAAAAACTTCCTGAACCGCCAGCGACACTGGCGGAAGTGGCCCGGTCATTCCAGGACGAGTTGAAGGCCGTAGCTGTGGAGAGGATCAAGGCCCAACAAGCATACAAGACGAAAGTCGCGGAGGCCCGCCGGCTGGGAATGCCGCCGCCGGAGCGGATTAATCTCGACGTAGCAAGGCAGCGCTTCCTGACAGACGTGACCGACAAGAAGGGTCCGTTGGCATTGCCGGAGAACGAGCCTGAGAAGCTGTTCGCCGCGTCGTCGGTGGCCAAGCTTACCGAGCTGCGCAGGGAGTTTGATGCCCTGAAGGCTGCATCGCCCCCTGAGCCGCCGATGGCTTGCGCCGTTGCCGAAGGGCCTTCCGTTCAGCAAAAGGTCTTCATTCGCGGTAACTGGGCAAACCCGGGAGAGGATGCTCCCAAGCAGTTCCTGCGGATTATTGCCGGTGAGCAGCAAACACCCGTCACCACAGGCAGCGGTCGTTTGCAGCTAGCCGAGTGGCTGACCCGGCCTGACCATCCGCTGACCTCTCGGGTGATGGTGAACCGCCTCTGGCAATGGCACTTTGGCGAAGGGCTGGTGCGAACGCCTAGCAACTTCGGCAAGCTAGGTGAAATGGCGACGCATCCCGAGTTGCTGGACTATCTGGCGCGGCAGTTCGTAAAGCAGGGATGGTCGATGAAGGCAATGCATCGCTTGATCATGCTCTCCAGCACCTACCAGATGAGTTCGGAGATTTCCAGCAAGGCGGCCGATTTGGATCCGGACAACCGGCTGCTTTCACACATGAACCGGCGGCGTTTGGATGCCGAGGAAATCCGTGATGGCATGCTGGCCCTGACTGGCCAACTGGATTTCACCATGGGCGGCACTTTGCAGTCAGGCTTCGGCACGGATGGTGAGAACAGCGGCGGACGGCTGAGCATCAATCCCGACACGAGCGTGCGCCGCACCGTCTATTTGCCGATTCGCCGTTCCAACCTGCCGTCACTGTTCAACCTGTTCGACTTCGGCGACGCGACGACTCCAGGCGAAGGCCGCGCTCGCACCAATGTGTCGCCGCAAGCGCTCTACATGATGAATGGCGAAGCCGTTGGAAGGCGGTCACGGGAACTCGCCAGAGCTCTACTGGAAGGCAATGGCACCGACGATCAGAGAGTCGCGCTCGCGTACCAGAGAACTTTGGGCCGTGGACCAACTCCGGAGGAATCTCACGACTCGTTAAACTATTTGGAGAGCTACCGGAGCAAGTCATTGGCTGCAGCCCAGGCCAAAGGCATCGTCACGACTCCAGCCATGGATGCGTGGCAAAGTTTTTGCCGTGTCCTGCTGTCGTCGAATGAATTTATTTATGTCGATTGAGAAGAGCCAAGAGCGGCGGTCAGCTGTTTTGTCCCCCTTGGATAAGGGAATGGAAGCCTTGATAAGGCTTCCACGCGCCTTTCGCGGCAGGGGGTTTCAAGCGACAGTCTCGCGCAACCCCCTCAAGTCCCCCCTTGTGCAAGGGGGGACGGTTTGCGTCGGCTGATCGCTGAATGCTTGTTTTGGAGGATGCTTTGATCGATTTCAAACATTGGAATGCGACCCAACCCTTGTCTCGCCGAGCCATGCTGCGGCAAGCGGCTTGCGGATTTGGAACGTTGGGACTAGCAGGCTTGCTGGCTGACAGCCGCCTCCTGGCGATGCCCGAGGCGCCCGGCGCCGACGCGCTCAGGAAGCCGCATTTCCCTGCGAAGGCCAAGCGCGTGATCTTTCTCTTCATGCACGGTGGCCCGTCGAGCATCGACACCTGGGATCCCAAGCCCCGGCTGATTCAGGATCATGACAAGCCCTTGCCGTTCAAGCGCCCTTTGACGTTCGCGGAAGGCCGCGTCGGGAATCTGATGAAGTCGCCCTGGGAATTCAAGAACCACGGCCAGAGTGGCATTCCCGTCAGCACGCTGTTTCCCAACGTGGCCACCTGCGTGGACGACCTGTGCGTTGTTCGCTCGATGGTGGGCGACAGCGTGGCGCACGGCGGCGCGCTGTTACAGTTGCACACCGGTTCGAATACTTTCACGCGGCCGAGCATGGGATCATGGATCGTCTACGGGCTCGGCAGCGAAAACAAGAACCTGCCTGGGTTCATTACCATCAAACCGTCGCTGGCTCACGGAGGAGCGAAGAACTGGAGTTCCGGGTTCCTTCCAGCCGCCTACCAGGGCACGGCCATCGGCAACGCGGGAATGAAGGTGAAGGAGCTGGCCGAGCCTATTGAGAATCTGATTTCTAAAAATGTCTCACCCGACCTGCAGCGATTCGAACTGGACATGATCCAGAAGCAGAACCGCCGACATGCATTCGCCCGCGAGCACGATCCCGAACTGGAAGGGCGCATCCAGGCCTTCGAGCTGGCGTTTCGGATGCAGACTGAAGCGCCGGAAGCTTTTGAGATCGACAAGGAATCTGAAGCAACGAAGAAGCTCTATGGACTAGACCAGGAGGAAACGGCCGACTTTGGCTGGCAGTGCCTGATGGCGCGGCGTCTGGCAGAACGGGGAGTTCGATTCATTCAGTGTTCTCATAGTTACAAGTGGGACCAGCACAGCGAGCTTGTCCGCCTGCACACAAAGAATGCCCGCGAAGTGGACCGGCCCATTGCCGGCTTGCTGAAGGATCTGAAGTCTCGAGGGCTGCTTGAAGACACACTTGTCCTGTGGGGCGCTGAGTTTGGACGCACGCCCATTGCAGAGGGAGACGGGCGCGATCACAATCCCTATGGATACTCCATGTGGATGGCGGGCGGCGGGGTCAAAGGGGGCATCACTTATGGCGCCACCGACGAGTTTGGCTATTACGCGGTAGAAGATCGAATGCACATCCACGATCTGCACGCGACCATTCTGCACCTACTGGGAATGGAACACACAAAGCTGACCTACTTTTACAGCGGCCGCAATTTCCGGCTCACCGACGTCCACGGAAATGTAGCGACCAAGATTCTGGCGTGAAGTGCGACGCTTGTTATTCGCCTATTGTGGCGCACATCAAATGAAAGCAATCGTTCTCCTTGGACAAGGGGAACCTTCCTTGACCGCTTGAGGGGATGAAAATGTTACCAAACCAAGTACTCAAGAAAACCCTGATCCTTTGTCTCACCGTGACCCTGGTGATGCCTGTCTGCATCACCGCAGACCTTCGATACGACGAGACCACCGAGATGAAGGGCGGCATTATGGAGACCTTGGGAAAGTTTGGCGGAATGTTTGGGGCGAAAGGCTTGGACAAGAGTACCACCACGACCTACATCAAGGGCGACCGCCTGCGTAAGGATCAGCTGAACGGAGCGGAACTAACGTCGAGCCAGATTATTGATTTGGACCGTGAACAGATTGTGATGCTGGACCATAAGAAGAAGACCTATACCGTCAGAACGTTTGCGGAGATGAAGGCACAAATGGAAAAGGCGATCGCTGCGGCCAGATCCACGCCGCAGAACCCGCCGGCTCCCAAGGATACGAATAAAGATAAGGAGAAACCCGACGTCAGAGTAGAGCCCAAGATCAACGTGAAAGACACAGGTGAAACCAGAGTGATCAATGGCTTCAATACGCGCAAAGTCCTCTTGACCGTTGAAGTAGAGGGTGAGGACCAGAAAACGAAGGACAAAGGCGCTATGGGTGCCGATACCGAACTCTGGTTGACAAGAGACATTTCGGGATTCGAGGAGCAAAACAGATTCTATGCGAAGTACGCGCAGAAGATGGCTTCGCCTGAGTTGATCAAAACGATGGGCACGTCGCCAAATATGGGACAGGACCCGCGTACCGCCGAGTCCATGCAGGCCATGCAAAAACAAATGCAGGGGCTCGACGGAGTGGCCATATTGACGATCATGTCATTTAATCTCTCTGGAACACCCTCGGCTGAGACCAAAGCGCAATCGAACTCCCGTCAAAAGCAGCAGCCAAAAGAGGAACGCCAACCTGAGAACATGAGTGAAGCCATCGGCAAGGCGTTAGGGGGATTTGGTGGGTTCGGTCGCAAGAAGAAGAAAGAGGAGCCGACGCCACCGGCCCAAACTGTGCAATCTGCAAGCAACAGTTCCGATGAGAAGGTGAGTGCGACGTTGATGACCACCACCACTGAAATGAAAGGCTTCTCGAAGGTAGCGCTGGATAGAGGCCTGTTTGACGTGCCCGCGGGGTATAAGCTCAAACAGAGTGACTGAGGCCAAGGGGGACTGGGCCGCAGGCCCTGGGGGTTGTCTGTACCGCTTTCGGGATGCAAATCAGGAAGAGCTCGATGCACTTTCTCCGAACCGCCTGTCCCACTTTGCTGAACGGGACTTTGCTACAAAAATACGAAACCTTGGATGTGAATATTGCGTCTTTTCTCTAAAGCCAGAGTCAGGTGAAAGGAAGGATCTATGAGTGATGTGAATCGCCGTTATTTTCTGATGTCTTCGGGCTTGGCCGCCGCAGCTCCGCTGGCAGCCCGGGCCTCATCGCCAAACGGGGCCAACAACCGAGTTCGTGTTGCCGTTATCGGCGTCAAAGGCCGTGGAGGAGAGCATATCCGCGGCTTTTCCGCACTGAGCAAGGACAACGTCGAACTGGCTGCGCTTTGCGACGTTGACGAGAGCGTGCTCAACCAACGGCTTGCGCAAGTGGAAGAGAAATCGGGCAAAAAACCTGCGGCATTTACCGACATGCGCAAGGTGTTTGACGACAAGTCGATTGACGCGGTTTCATTTGCTACTCCCAACCACTGGCATGCGTTGGGAACGATTTGGGCTTGCCAGGCTGGGAAAGACGTTTACGTCGAAAAACCGGCATGCCACAACATCTTTGAAGGCCGCCAAATGGTGGAGGCTGCTCGCAAATACAAACGGGTCGTCCAGCACGGAACGCAGATTCGTAGCAGCCCAGCCATCAAGGAAGCTATGCAGATGCTGCGTGACGGCGTGATTGGCGACGTCTACATGGCCAAAGGTCTGTGTTACAAGCGACGCGACACCATTGGAAAGGCCATCGAAGAAAAGGTCCCTGAAGGCGTGCACTATGATCTGTGGACCGGTCCCGCGCCACTTCGCCCGTTCACGAAGAACCGTTTCCATTACCAATGGCATTGGCAGTGGGCGTATGGCAATGGGGACATCGGCAACCAGGGCGTGCATCAACTCGATGTGGCTCGCTGGGGTCTGGGTGTCAGTCTGCCATCGAAGGTCCAGTCAATGGGCGGCCACTTCATGTTCGATGACGATCAGGAAACGCCCAACACTCAGGTCACCGCGTTCATGTACCCGGCGGAGAAGAAGCTTCTGACCTTTGAAGTGCGCCACTGGGACACGCCGGTTGAAGGCACTGATTTGAAGGTTGGCGTTTTGTTCCTTGGGTCGAAGGGCTACATGGAAATCCCCAGCTACGGGCAGTATCGGATATTCCTCGGGAAGGAAGCCAAACCCGCTGGATCGCGGAAGGAAGATGGCGACCACTTTGCCAACTTCATCGATGCCATACGCCAGCGGAAGCCTGAGATTTTGAATGCCCATATCGAGGAAGGCCACCGCTCCACCGCTCTGGCCCACCTGGCCAACATTTCCTACCGCCTGGGCCGGACTCTCACCTTTGATCCCAAGACGGAGACGTTCCCAGGTGACAAGGAAGCCAATAGCCACTTGGGAAGGAAGTATCGCAGCCCGTACGTCGTTCCGGAGAAGGTGTAGGCCCGCTGTTCTTCACTCCGAACTCCATTGACAAGGCAGACCTCCGCAAGTCGGAGGTCTGCGCTTTCTTCAGGGCCAGCGATCTGGTCGTGACAGACTTGTGCGTAAAATGCGCATGATGCGAATCAAGACGAACCGATGACATCCAGATCCTTCAAGAGCGCGATCCGACTGTTTTTTTGTCCAATGTCAGAACTCGTCATGCCCGAAAAAGCGGAGATTTAGTCGCTGGAATGACACAGGAAACTACTTCAATCAACTCCCACAAAAGGATCGGTTCTACTTATTGCGTGACTATTCTCCATAGTCGCACGTTCGCATATCGCCTACTTCCTTCACGATGGTCGTCCCGAGCCAACCGGCTCGCGGTCCTGGGCGCCCTCCTCTCACTTCAGATCGGAGCCTTTGCGCGGACCAAGACGGGATCGGGGAATGGGCCGGTGGATATCGACCTGCGCACGCGTCCGTCCGTTCGCGCCTACCATGTTGACACGCCGCCGACGCTCGACGGCCTAGTGAACGAACCGATCTGGACAGCAATGCAGCCGGCCACCGGCTTCGTCCAACAAGAGCCAAACAATGGCGAGCCTTCGACAGAACAAACCGAAGTGCGCATCGCTTTCGACGATGACAACCTCTATCTGGGAGTGATCTGTCTCGACAGCCAGCCAGACAATATTGTGGTTACCCAGAACCGGCGCGATGCCAGCCTGGAAAATACCGACTCGGTCGAAATCCTCTTTGACACGTTTAACGACAAGCAGAATGGCGTGATTTTCGGAACGAGTCCCACGGGCGTCGAATACGATGCCCAGGTTTCGAAAGCCGGCCAGGGCCGCGGTGGCGCCGGCAGTCCAGCCCGGGCGGGTGGCGCCGGCACAACAAACACCAGCAGCACACAACGCGGCGGTGCTGCCGCCGTCAACATCAACTGGGACGCTGTTTGGACCGTGCGTTCACAGATCACGGCGCGCGGTTGGGAAGCCGAGTTCAAGATTCCGCTACGAACCCTCCGCTACAATCCTGGAGACGATGTCGCTTGGGGGCTAAATATCAAGCGGAATCTGCGGCGGCACAACGAGCAATCGTTTTGGTCGCCGCTTTCCAGGGCCTACGCTTTTACGCAAGTCGAAATGGCGGGTCAGGTTGAACACTTGAGTTTGAAGCCGCATCGCAATTTGAAGCTGCTGCCTTATGTGTTGGGAGGGGTAAAGCAGGATTTCACCCGGCTGACCGACCGAACGGATCCGCAACACACGGCCGGGCTCGACCTGAAATACGGAGTAACCAACAGCCTGACGCTGGACGCCACCTTTAATACCGACTTTGCACAAGTGGAAGTAGACGACGAGCAGATCAACCTGACGCGGTTCGACCTTTTCTTTCCTGAAAAGCGTCCATTCTTTTTGGAGAATTCCGGCTTCTTCGATTTCGGCTCGCCCCAGGAAACAGAGATCTTTTTCTCGCGACGCATCGGTATTGATGAGTCGGGAGCTCAGGTGCCGATCGATGCGGGTGTGCGTCTGTCGGGCAAAGTTGGGAAGTACAGTCTTGGGCTGCTGAATGTCCAGACACGTCGCGTGGATGAAGTTGCACCGGCTAACAACTTTAGCGTGGCTCGTGTGAGCCGGGAGTTTGGCCGTCGTAGTTCCCTGGGCGGCATTGCGGTTGCACGTCAATCGACTTCCTCACGCCTAGGCCTGCCCGATCGATCCACCAACAGCACCTTTGGCATGGACCTGAACCTCGGCTTGGGCCCTTACGCCAATGTGTTTAGCTATTTTGCAAAATCCTTCACGGCTGGCCGCAGCAACTCGAGCACCCAAGCCGGTGCCACAACCCTGGCCTACGACGACCGTCACAATCGCATCGACGCCGCTTTCCAGGAAGTGGGTCGCAACTTCAATCCGGAAGTCGGATTTGTGCGTCGCTACGGGTTTCGCAAACCGTCCTTCGGATATCGCTATACCTTCACCCCGGAGGGCAAGCACCTGCGGAGCATTTTTCCGCACTTTCAGTGGAATCGTTGGTACACGATTCGGGCCACCGGCGCTCCCAGCGGCAAGGAATCCGGTTTCGAGCACTATCACCTGGATTCGCGCTGGCAGAATGGCTCGCAGTATGGACTCGCTTTCAATCGGAACTTCGAGCGCATCGATAAGCTTTTTGAAGTCTTCCCGGGGGTCAATATCACTCCAGGCGCTTACAACTACAGTGAGATGGTGGCCAACTTTTCTACGGACCCCAGTGCGGTTCTGTTCGCTTCCGGCAACACGGCGATCGGTGATTTCTACGGTGGTACCATACGCACCGTCAACGCCAATGGCGGCTACCGAATTGGCTACGACTTCACGTTCACCGGAAGCTACGTCCGCAACTGGATTCGCCTGCCGGAAGGCAACTTCAACACCGATCTGGTGGGTGGGCGCTTCAACTGGGCAATTTCGTCAAAGAGCTATTTTCAATCGTTCATTCAATACAACAGCCGGACCAACCAGGTGGGCCTTAACCTCCGCCTGGGATTGCTTTCCACTTCGAGCACTGGCCTTTTTGTAGTCTACAACTCGCGTGTCGCGACGATCGACTATACAGACCCTCACGAGCAGATCGACCGGCGCACTCTCAGTCGCGCGTTTTTCGTGAAGTACAACTACCTGTTCGATTTTTGAAGGAGGTTTAGAGTTCCGCCTTCAGGCGGCCAGCGCGGGCAAGCGGCGGGCTTAGGGAGAAAACAAGCTGAAGCTTGAACTCTGAACTAAGGTGTTTCAAAAATGCACCAACGCATTTTTCTATGGCAGCGAGATCCCCGCAGCGGATCAATTTGAATAGCCACGGGTGGTGCGACGGGACGCCAGTCCCGGAGCGCAACCCGTGGTTAGCCAAAAAAGGATGCCAACCCCGAAGAATTCTGCCACTGTCGATGTTCAATCCCTTCAGGGTTGGATCGCCAATTGGGCACGACCACGGGTTCCGCTAGGCGCGTCACCCGTTGGCTATTCGCATTGATCCCCTCCGGGGATGCTGTAAAACGGTGAGCTCAGTATGTGATCAGATCTATGAAACGTAGTACCAAGGTCTCAAAACACGAGGTGCTCAGATGAAAGGAAACATCACAATCCAAACTCTGATCGTTCTGGGTGTGCTCCTTCTGAATTCCGTGTCGGTCGTCGAGGCTGGCTCGTTTAAAGCTGATCCTGGTCTTCAGCTCTACAGCCTGCGGGATGACTTCAAGAAAGATGTACCGGGAACTCTAAAGAAGGTGCAAGGCTTTGGAATTCGTTTGGTGGAATTGGCCGGCACCTACGAACTTCCGCCTGCAAAGTTCAAGGAGTTGCTGACGGCTCATGGCCTCCAGCCCGTCAGCTCCCACTTCCCTTATGAGCGCTTCCGGGACGATCCGGAAGGGGTCGCGCGCGAAGCCAAAGCATTGGGGGTTCAATACGCAGGCTGCGCCTGGATCACCCATGCCGATACCTTTGATGAAAAGGAATGCCGGGGAGCGATTGAGGTGTTCAATCGTGCCGGTGCCGTTCTGGCAAAACACGGTTTGAAGTTTTTCTATCATACCCATGGATACGAATTTCAGCCGCATGGTCAAGGGACGCTCTTTGACCTGCTGATGTCCGAAACGAAACCTGAGAACGTGTCCTATGAGATGGATGTTTTCTGGGTGGTGCACCCTGGCCAGGACCCGGTGAAGCTGCTGGGCAAGTACGGCAAGCGCTTCGAGCTCATGCACGTGAAGGACATGAAAAAAGGCGTCAAGACAGGCGACCTGACCGGAAAGTCGGACGTCAGCAACGACGTCACCCTGGGAACCGGTCAGATGGACTGGCCCGCCATTCTCCACGCGGCGGAGAAAGCTGGAGTGAAGTACTACTTTATCGAGGACGAGTCCCCCACGTCTGTGCAACAAATCCCGCAAAGCTTGAAGTTCCTGAAGCAAGTGAAGTGGTGAGAGAATGAATCCCCCTTAACAAAGGGGGCAAAGGCCAAAGGCCTTGGGGGTTGTCTTGGCTCGTTCGTAACTCGCGCCATTACATTTTTCCGCGACTTCAGCGAAACCGCTGTCCCCCTCACTTAAGGGGGACTTTGTTTCTTGACACTCATCTCCTTCCCGATAGAATCCAAGTCATAACCAAGGCAGTTGTGCAGGAGTCCTCTTGAGATGCGTACCCATCTGACGCGGCGGATGTTTCTGCAAGCTGGCAGCGCTCTGACGGCCGCGTCTGGCCTGGACCTGCAGGCGGCGACCCCGCCACGCGAACTCAAGATTGCGCACACCACGCAGACACGCAGTGTCTGTCCTTACTGTGCCGTGGGTTGTAGTGTCGTCATCCACACGCTGGGGGACAAATCGCGCAACGTCACTCCCACCGTGGTTCATGTCGAAGGCGACCCCGACAGTCCCATCAACCGCGGCACTCTTTGTTCCAAGGGGATTGGACTGAAGGAGTTTATCGTCAATGACCAGAGACTAACGCGGCCGCTGTATCGCGCCCCAGGAGCGGCAGAATGGACGCCGATCTCCTGGGAAGATGCCTTCGAGCGTATGGCGCGGCTCATCAAGCAAACGCGCGATCGCGGCTTCGAAGCCGAAGACGCTGAAGGACGGCGCGTAAACCGGCTGGCCAATGTTGGATTGATTGGCGGTTGTACCGACACGAACGAAATCAACTTTCTGCTCTCGAAGTTTCGGTTTGGCCTCGGTATTCTCTCCTACGAAAACCAGGCGCGGCTTTGACATGGCCCCACGGTGGCCAGTTTGGCCGCCACTTTCGGACGGGGCGCGATGACCAACGGCTGGACCGACGTTGCCAACACCGATGTGGTGTTGGTGATGGGTGGAAATCCAGCCGAGAACCATCCGGTCGGCTTCCGGTTTGTCATGGAAGCCAAGCGGAATCGCAAAGCGAAGCTGGTCTGTATCGATCCGCGCTTCAATCGAACGGCTGCGCTTTCTGACTGCTATGTCCCCATCCGCGCGGGCAGCGACATTGCCTACCTGGGTGGCCTAATTCACTACGCGCTCAGCCGCAAGCTGTACCATGCCGACTACGTGCGGCTTCACACCAATGCGTCGTTCTTGATTCAAGAGGGCTTTGATTTCACTGAGGGTCATTTCTCCGGCTGGGACGCAGGGAAAAAGAGCTACGACAAATCGACCTGGCAGTACGAGTTGGATTCCAAGGGTTACGCCAAGGTAGATCCCACGCTTGCGCATCCACGCAGCGTTTTCCAACTGATGCAGAAGCACTACGCCCGCTATACGCCTGAGCAGGTGGCGGTCATTTGCGGCTGCACGCCGGAAGACTTTTCCCGCTCGGCAGAGATTATCTGCTCAACCGGCAAACCGGATCGCCGCGGCACGGTCCTCTACGCGCTAGGCTGGACGCAGCACAGCCATTCCGTTCAGCTCATCCACACCGCTGCCATGCTGCAACTGCTTCTCGGCAACATTGGCGTTCCGGGCGGCGGCGTCAACGCCCAGCGCGGCCATTCCAATATTCAGGGCGCCACCGACATGGGTGGATGGGACACCCTGCCGGGATATCTGAAATTACCCCATGCACAACAGACTTCGCTGCAGGGCTATCTGAAAGACGCAACACCCAAACCGCTGCGGCCCGACGCGATGAACTATTGGTCCAATGCACCCAAGTTCATGGTGAGCTTGCTGAAGTCTTATTACGGCGATCACGCAACCAAAGGGAACGACTTTGGCTATCACTATCTGCCTAAGATTGGGCCAGCCGACAACCACAGCTGGGGCTACCTCTTCGACAAAATGTATGCAGGACAAATGGAAGGGCTCATCTCGTTCGGCATGAACCCGGTGGCCAACGGACCCAATTCCCTGAAGATGATCAAGGCACTCGGCAAGCTGAAGTGGCTCATCGTGGCCGAGAATTTTGAGACCGAGACCGCCGCTTTTTGGAATGCACAGAAACTGGCCGCTAAGGAGTATCCGGCTGTCGAGGATCCCACTAGGGTCGGAACAGAAGTCTTTCTGCTGCCAGCAGCCTGCTTTGCCGAGAAGGACGGCGCCTTTGTCAATTCCTCCCGTTGGGTGCAATGGAAGCACGCGGCGCTGGATCCGCCCGGCATGGCCAAGCGGGATCAAGAGATCATTGCTCAACTGTTTTTGAAACTTCGCGAGCTGTATGAAGAAGAAGGAGGTGCCGCGTCGGAGCCGCTGCTCAGGATGAACTGGAACTACGCGAATCCATCGAGCCCATCACTGGAGGAAGTTGCGAAAGAGATCAATGGCCGTGAGATTGGCAGTGCAAGGCAGGTTTCGAGCTTCGGCGAGTTGAAAGATGACGGCTCGACCCTCTGCGGCAACTGGCTTTATTCCGGGAGCTTTACCGAAGCCGGCAACATGATGGCGCGCCGAGGCCAGGAAGATCCCACGGGGCTGGGTTTCTTCCCCGCCTGGAGCTGGAACTGGCCAGCCAACCGGCGCGTGCTTTACAACCGCGCTTCCGCCGACGGCGAGGGCAAGCCCTGGGACCCAGCCCGCTCGGGAATTCGGTGGGATGGAAAGAAATGGGTGGGTGACGTTCCTGACACAAAAGCGGACGCACCACCCGACAACTTCGGTGCTTTTATCATGCTGCGGGAAGGTGTCGCCAAGCTGTTTGCGCCTGACTTTGTGGAGGGCCCATTTCCCGAGCACTACGAGCCCGCCGAGTCTCCCGTGGAGAATGCGTTGCATCCGAACGTCAGCGGCAACCCAATGGCGAAGATCTTCCACAGCGACCTGGATCCGTTGGGCACCTCCAAAGACTATCCCTACGTCGCGCTCACCTATCGACTGACTGAGCACTTCCACTACTGGACCAAGCACGTCAAGGCAAGCTCAGCGTTGCAGCCCACCTTCTTTGTGGAGTTGCCGGAAGAACTGGCCCGCGAGAAGGGTATCCAGAGCGGCAACCGGGTGCGCGTTCGCTCAGCGCGCGGCCACGTGGAGGGACAAGCTCTGGTCACGCGCCGGGTGCGCCCTCTGAAAGTGAATGGCCGCACGGTGTATCAGGTGGGCTTGCCCATTCATTGGGGATTTGTCGGCCGTGTGAAAGGGCCGCTAATCAATAATCTGAGCCCGTCGGTACTCGATCCCAACTCCGGCACGCCGGAGTACAAGGGATTCTTGGTAAATGTGGAAAAGGTGTGAGACGAGACTGACGTAAGACGCTTGGCATGGAAACCAATTCCCCCTTAACAAAGGGGGGCAGAGGCCGAATGGCCTCGGGGGTTGTCAGTGCTTCGGAGCTATGGTCTGAGACACCCCCGTAGCCTGACGCCGTGAGGGCTTATAGAGCCTTCATCCGGTCTTTACGGGAACATAGGCGCACCGGAAAAAATACATGAGCCTTCCTCACACCGTAGCAAAACTAATCGACACTTCCTCTTGCATTGGCTGCAAGGCCTGCGAGGTCGCCTGCCAAGAGTGGAACGACCAGGAGTTTACCCTCGGCACTGGCGGCTCCTACCAAACGCTGCCTGACCTCGCCCACAACTTTTGGAACCTGATCAAGTTCAACGAGACGGAGTACGACGGACGCATGGCCTGGAACATGGCCAAGTACCAGTGCATGCACTGCGTCGATCCCGGCTGTCTGCGCGCTTGTCCGGCTCCGGGCGCGATTGTCGTATTGCCCAATGGCACCGTGGATTTCAACCACCAGAACTGCATCGGTTGCGGCTACTGCATTACGGGATGTCCGTTTGATGTGCCGCGATTCAGCCCCAAGTCGTCAAAAGTCTATAAGTGCACGCTCTGTTCCGATCGTACCGCAGTTGGTCTGGAGCCCGCTTGCATCAAGGCTTGCCCAACGCACTGTTTAAGCTTCGGAAAGCGCGAAGATCTGCTCGACCAGGCCGAACGCCGGTCCGAGCAACTCAGAGCCGACGGGTTCCAGCAAGCAGGTGTCTACAATCCTGCCGGCGTGGGCGGGACAAACGTGATCTACGTTCTCGCTCACGCCGATCGTCCGGAAGCCTACGGGTTGCCGCGAGACCCGCGAATTCCCTGGTCCGTCTGGCTCTGGAAGGGCCCGCTGAAGTGGATCGGCAACCTGGTGCTGTTGGGAGGCATTCTCGGCACATTCCTTCATTACGTTCGCTATGGCCCGCGGAGAGTACACGATGACCAGGAATGAAGAGCGAGTGCCGCGCTTCAACTTCCAGGAGCGTGCCATCCATTGGCTGGCGGCACTCAGTTTTCTCTACGCCGCCTTAACGGGCCTGGCGTTGTGGTCGCCGCGACTGTTCTGGCTGGCTTCGATCTTTGGCGGGGGCAACACCGTGCGCGGCTGGCATCCTTGGGGCGGGGTCATTTTCGCCATAGTTCTCGGCTTCATGTTTCGAAACTGGGCAGGACAAATGCGGCTGGATGCAGAGGATCGAGCCTGGCTGCGCCAGGCGCATCGCTATGCCACGCATAACGAAGAGGGACTGCCTGAGGCAGGGCGCTTCAATGCTGGGCAGAAGATGCTTTTCTGGACTCAGTTCATCTCGACGCAGTTTCTGTTCTTCAGTGGTTTGGTTCTTTGGTTTCCCGAAACCATGCCTCGTTCAATCCGGTTGACGGCGGTCTTGATTCACCCGATCGCAGCCATCATCTCGATCGGTGGCATCATCGTTCACATTTACATGGGCACCGCGGCAGTTCCAGAAGCCTTTCGCGGCATGATTCAGGGATGGGTGCGGCCAAGCTGGGCAGCCTCACACCACCCGAAGTGGTACCGCGAGATTAAGAAGAGATCATGAGCCAACGCGATTCGAGTTTGCCTTCGCTGTCCAGTACTGGGCCTTGTGGGTTTTCGACGTTCCACATTCGACGAGGCGTGACTGACACCTGACACCCGACACCTGACACCTTATTCGTGACACCTGAAACCTACTTCGATCTCGCCAATAGCCCCTTCACGCGGCCTTCAATCTCAACGGCCTCGTCTTTTCTTTTCAGCTTGCGCAACGTCTCAGCGTAGTTCTCCAGGCTGGCGGCAAATTCTGGGTGCCCTGGCCCTAAACTCTTTTCCAGAATGGCCAATGCCCGCCGATAAAGCGATTCAGCTTCGATATACCGCTTCTGGGCATAGCAGACCGCCGCCAGATTCTTCAGACTCCTGGCGACGTCCGGATGCCCGGCACCCAGCGCCTTCTCGCTAATCGTTAGCGCTCTATGAAACAGCGACTCCGCATCCCGATACCTAGTTTGGTCAAAGTAGGTTCCTCCGAGACTATTCAGGCTGTTGGCGGTGTCCGGATGATCTGATCCCAGAGTAGCCTCTCGGATGTTGAGCGCCCGACGAAAGAGTGGCTCCGAATTGATTGCCTGCCCTTCCACCCGGTAGAGCTCCGCCAAATTGTTCAGTCGGATAGCAAGATCCGGATGTTTTGGACCGAAAGCTTTCTCACAGATTGCCAGCGATTCGCGGTACATGCGTTCAGCCTCGCCGTAGCGTTTCTGTATCTGATACAAAGTCGCCAAATTGTTGAGGCACTCGGCCACGGCTGGGTGCAACTGGCCGAGTGCCTTCTTTCGGATCTCAAATGCCCTCCGGAAAGCATTTTCGGCCTCGGCATAGCGTGCCTGCTCGTAAAGGACGACACCAAGGTTATTGAGTCCGACTGCAACGTCAGGATGATTTTGGCCCTGATTCGCTTCCCAGATTGCTACGGCCCGCAAATACAAAGGTTCGGCGGCTGCGTATTTGCCAAGCTTCCGATACACCCCAGCCAAATTGTTGAGACCCGTTGCTATGCTGAGGTGGTGTGGTCCCAGCTGTCGCTGACGAATCTCAAGGGACCGTCGCAGCAGTTGCTCGCCGTCTTCATAACGGCCCAAGTCAACCAACGTTGCAGCCAGATTGCCCAGGGCCGTCGACATTTCGGGATGCTCGTTTCCCACGGTCGTCTGCAAAATTGCTATCGATCGACGACACATGGGTTCTGCTTCCCGATAACGACCTTGTTCAGAGTAGAGTGCGGCAAGATTGT
>Ga0180085_1000073_pt1 | contig 29353 bp, 27 predicted proteins | sample EasRiv730_16_10D_FD_123013 | JGI IMG/M metagenome (GOLD analysis project Ga0180085, IMG submission 123013) | Soil microbial communities from meander-bound floodplain in the East River, Colorado, USA - East River metaG ERMLT730_16_10D | ecosystem: Environmental > Terrestrial > Soil > Floodplain ... | reverse complement strand
CCGGCTTGCGCTGCGCTTGGCCGGAATGACGGGCGTAAGGCCCAGCGTAATGTGAGTTATTCCTGCGGTAGTGGGCAGGACGTGGGCACGACCTTTTCTTGGAGATTGCGCCATGCTCTGGTGGGTCTGGATACTTCTGGGTTTCTTGCTGCTTCTCGCGGAACTGTTAACACCTGGCGGGCTTTACCTCCTCTTCTTCGGCGTAGCTGCCATCCTTGTGGGCCTGTTGGCTGGGCTCAATTTGATCGGCCCCCCATGGATGCAGTGGCTTATGTTTTCCATTCTTTCGGTGGCGGCGTTGAGCCTGTTCCGCCGCCCACTGCTGAAGCGCTTGCGTCCTGCAACGCTGGCGCAAGAAGTTGATAGCCTGGTAGGTGAAACCGCAATTGTTCTGGAGGACATGGCAGCCGACGCGGTTGGAAAGGCCGAGCTGCGCGGAGCGGCTTGGAGCGCACGCAACGTTGGTGGAAACTCCCTGACGCGCGGCCAGCGCTGCACGGTTGAAAGGGTCGATGGCTTGATGCTCTGCGTGCGGGCGTGAGTTAGCCGTCTCATTCCGGCGTGAGAACGTCACCCTGGTGAAAACTGGGACTGGAATCCTGCCAGTCACCAGATCGTGCTCTGCGCACTGAGAGATCCTAATTCCCATCCTCGGTTCCTAACCCTCGTGTTCTCGAAAGGACGTCCTCTATGGGTGAACTCACCGGCGGGTTGATTGTTGTCCTGGTACTGGCGGTCCTGATGATCATCATTATCGCCAAGACCGCAGTTGTAGTGCCGCAGCAGAGTGCTTACATTGTTGAGCGGTTGGGAAAATACAGCGGCACGTTAGATGCCGGCTTCCATATCCTCGTCCCCTTCATGGATGTCATCCGGTACCGGCACACGCTGAAGGAAATGGCCATCGACATTCCGGAGCAGGTTTGCATTACGCGCGACAACGTGCAGGTGGCCGTTGACGGCGTGCTCTATATGAAGGTGCTTACCCCGCAGCGAGCTTCCTACGGCATCAGTGATTTCATTTTTGCGATAACGCAGCTCGCGCAAACAACGTTGCGCAGTGAGATCGGCAAGATCGAACTCGACCGGACCTTCGAGGAGCGCACCAACATTAACATCTCCGTGGTCCAGGAATTGGACAAGGCTTCGGAACCGTGGGGAGTCAAGGTGCTCCGCTATGAGATCAAGAATATTACCCCACCGAAAGACGTCCTGCAGGCCATGGAAAAGCAGATGCGGGCCGAGCGGGAGAAGCGCGCTACGATTCTAAACTCTGAAGGCGTTCGCGATGCAGCCATCAATCAGGCTGAAGGCGAGAAGCAGCAAGTCATCAAAGCCTCGGAGGCCAGCAAGCAGCAGAAGATCAATGAAGCCGAAGGACAGGCCGCCGCAATCCTGAGCGTCGCCATCGCCACGGCGGAAGGCATTCGCAAAGTAGCCGAGTCGATTCAAGCTCCCGGCGGTTATCAGGCGGTGCAACTGCGCGTAGCAGAACAGTACATCAACCAGTTTGGCAATCTGGCTAAGGAAAACAACACCCTGATCCTGCCTGCGACTCTCAGCGATGTCGGCTCGATGATTGCTCTCGCGATGAATGTGATCCGCCATGGGACGGGAGCTGAAAGCATGCCGCCGCCGCCCAAGAGTCCGCCGGCTTACTCATAGACGACGTCAGGATTTGGAAGTTGGGCGCGTAGCTGTCCCTTCGCCAGGGCAGACATGTCCTCACTGATTTCTCAGTTGTCATTCCGGCGGAAGCCGGAATCCAGTTTGCACGTAGATCGTGGACCTCGGCTTTCGCCGGGGTGACGCTTCGCGTGGTGCATTCGCCTAGCCATGAAGAGCGTCGACCATCAACCGAAATCTCTATCGCACTTCGTCAGTCGCAACTCCGGAGGCACTATGCGCGTTCAGTTCGCAGTTATCTGTTGCTTGATTTCCACGGGGCTGTGTTATCCACAGAGCAGCACACCTGGAAATGATGAAGCGCCGATTCGGGAGATTGTGAGCAAATACGTCGACGCCCGGGAACGGAACGATCCGAAGGCTGTCGAGGCTTTGTTTACCAACGACGCGGACCAGCTCGTGTCGTCTGGGGAATGGCGCAAGGGACGCGATGCCGTGGTCCGAGGAGCGATGGCCAGTTCGCGCAGCACGGGAGGAAAGCGCACCATTACAGTGGATCAGGTGCGGTTTGTGACACCCGAAGTGGCGATCGCCGACGGGCGCTACGAACTCACCGGCTTGTCGGGCGGAACAAACCGAAGCATGTGGGCTACGCTGATAATGAAGAAGACCAGCAACGGGTGGCGCATTGTTGCAATTCGCAACATGCTGCCCGCAGCTCCGGCACCGAGCCGGTAAGATCAGATCTGGAACCGCGACGTTTGACCGATCGGGCGATTCGGCACCGAAGCAGCTCAAGATCAAGCTCGTGCAAGTTCCCATGTATTGCTAGACCTGCCTTGCATCCAAATTGGCAAGATGGGTTCGGCCCTCCGAATTCCACACGATGTCCCGGTGTCACCATGTTCGTTGGACACACCGCAGTTGCGTTGGTTGCCAAATCACGTGAGCCGCGGGCGTCCCTGGCTTTGCTCGTGGCGGCAGCATTCGGCCTTGACTTGTTGTGGCCGGTCTTCCTCTTGACTGGACTCGAGCGCGTGCGCATCGATCCGGGAAACACCAAATTCACACCACTGGCCTTCGAATCGTATCCGTGGTCGCACAGCCTGGTCATGACTGTCGTCTGGGGACTACTCGGTCTTGTGGGAGTCTGCGTTTGGAAAGGCAGCCGTAGTACGCAGGTGCTGGTTCTGTTGCTGGTGGTCAGTCACTGGGTGCTGGACTATGTTTCGCATCGACCAGATCTGCCGCTCTGGCCTGGGGATTCGCCGATGTTTGGGCTTGGGCTCTGGAATTCGGTCTCCGGGACTCTGGTGGTCGAAGGTGCGATGCTGGCGGCCGGGGTGTTCCTCTACCTTCATGGCACGAAGGCACTTGACCGAGTGGGGTCACTTGGGTTTTGGCTGTTGATTGGGCTCTCGACGATGATGTGGGCTGGGCAACCTTGGTCGGCACCTCCCCCCAGTTCCCGTTTCCTAGCATGGTTCAGCCTCGGCCTGGATGTTACCCGTGTGGGCTGGCTGGGCGGACCGCCACCGAACGACGCTTTCGGCAGCCTGATTGAGAAACCCCCGTGCTCCCTTGCGACTTTCATTACGGCCTTGCGCTTCCCGAGAGAGGCCGTCATTCCGGCGCAGGCCGCAATCCAGTTTGCGGTAGACCGTGGACCCCGGCTTTCGCCGGGGTGACGTTCTCGCTTGGCAAGTGAACTTGGCCCAGAGTGTTTCCGCCGTGAACAGACAAAAAGGAGCCTCCGATGAAAACCATCCTAACCCTTGGGTTCATCATCGTCCTTTCCGTCATCGGTTATGGAGCTGAAGCGGACTTGGGCACTCACGGCATACTTTCATTAGCCGTGCCAGACACTTGGACTGCAAATTCCAATCCTGCCAAGAGCACTGATGGATCTCCGGTCGGGTTTGCGTTCGTTTTCAAGCCTCGCAACCAGGCAAACGCCAAGTGTCTGCTCACCCTCGCCTACGTCAAGAAAACAAAGCTGGACAAGGAACGGATCCGGCGGGAAGTGTTGCGTATTACCGAAGGGTTCGTGGCACAGTCGGTCGAGAAGAAAGCCAATTTGAGGGATTTTGCAATCAAACAAGGCTATGGCGCCTACTGTACTTTTACCGACGCCTCGCTGGTGGGCAAGGAACCCAAGAGAGACGATTACAAAGTGATGGGTTCAGGGCAGGTCCAACTGAGCGAGGAAGTGCTCGGGGTTGTCAGCATCTTCGCTGATGCGGCAGACGGCCCGGAGTTCAAGTCAATGCTGGCCATCATCAACAGCCTGGACCTGAAACCGAAGGCTGTGAATTGAACGGCAATCGTCGCGCAGATGGACACAGATAGAGCGTTTAAAGCAAGGCGGTTGGGCCGACTGCGCCCGGAAGGTATCGCATTGCGAGAACAGCTCGAAGAGTGTTCTGGGTTCTTGAAGTCTCTCCTTGTCCGGTACCCCGTTGTTGATCTGCGTTCATCGGTACAACCGCTATCGAGACTTTTGTCGGCATCTCTGTCCCTCGGTGTCTCTGTGGCTCCCTCAAAGTGCGGACAATCCTCCTGTGCTCCCCCGCGTAGGCCAGCTGCCATCTTGCACCAAACTGCGTCACAGCCATAGCTTGATTGAGAGCCTCAGCCCTACTTCATCATCTCCTTGAGAATTCTGGCATCGGCTTCCTTCTCAAGACCCTTCAAACTGAGCATTTCAGCCAGTGTTGGTGCGATATCCTCCGGTCCGCATTCGGCGGGATAGGATCCCGGCTTGACCGGACCGCCGAGAAAAACAATCGGAATATGACGGTCGTAGTCGTGTGGCGTTCCATGCCCAGTGCCGCCCACGTTGTCGCTGATGTAGATGTAGGGCTTTGGGGTTGCGATGATATGCGCACTACGGGGTTCAAAGAAGGAATTGCGAATCAGTTGCAGGTGCGGATCATCTTGTTTTTCTGGATTCAGAATATCGGCATGCGTATAGACAGACTCGAACAGGCCCGTCTCCTGCAAGGCTTTGACAACTACCGCTTCAACGGCACGCCGCTTCAGGCCGTTCGCGGCTAGAGCGGCTTCGCTTAGGTAGAAATTCGGCGAATCATAATTTGCGATCAAGCCCGAAGCGCCCGGAAACTGTTTTTGCAGCGCCTGCTTAACTGCCGCTTCCAGGGCATCGGACGCGAAGCGCTTGGCGGGCAGACCCCGCTTCTGCGCCAGCTCCACCAGCGGCATCGACGCGTGGTCGGCGCTGAGCACCACCCAGGTGTGTGCCAAGCCCACGCGGCGGTCGACCTCTTCAAAAAGCTTTTGCAAGGTTTGGTCCAGCCTCAAGAGCTGGTCCATCGCTTCGTGACTGTCGGCACCGTAGGTATGCCCGATGACGTCTGTGGCCGAAAAGCCGATGGCTAGGATGTCTGTAACAGCGTCCTCGCCCAGCCCGTGTGCTTTCATGGCTTCCAGCGCAGCCTGCAATACCATTTCATCGGCAAAAGGCGTCCTTCGGAAGTCTTCGTAGTACCCCTTCAGCGGAGGGGCCTCACGAATGCGATGTGGGAAGTTGATATCCTTGCGATCCCACTCCCCTTCGACCGAGTCCTCACCGGCATACTTTTCATAAACCTTCGTATCGGGGAGCAGCCTCTCCCAAAGTTTTCCCGAGTATTGATCTGCATACTTCCGAGCGTTCCATTGCTTCAGCCACTCAGGCGCCGCTGCCATATAGTAAGTACTCGTAATGAAATTCCCACCTTCGTTCTCAAACCAATAGGCCGCATCGGCCCGTCGCCCCGCCATGAGAATTGCCGAGCGGTCTTTCATCGAAACACCGACGACCTTGGACTGTGGTGAATCGCGCTTTAGAACGTCACCCACCGTGAAACCAATGAAATTTGTCGGCGATGCTCCGCGTCCTTTTCCGCCAACCGGCTGTTGTACCGGATCGTCAACAACGTTGATGCTCTTCTTGAGGAGCGGGTCGTACCATGTGTTGGCAACAATGCCCGAATGCGATGCATGCCGTCCCGAGAGAATGACGGAATGGCCGGGGCCAGTCTCGGTATTTGCATGACGATACTTGGCGTTCGTAAACACGGCGCCCTGGTCAAGCAGTTTGCGAAGCCCTCCCTTATAGAGACTGTTGAAGCGGGTCAGGTAATCAAATCGCATCTGATCGATGGAAAGCACGAGCAGCAATTTTGGTTTTGCTGGCGTCTGGCCATGCGAATCGGTCAAGCAACCTAAGGCAAACGCACTCATTGCAACAACCAGCGCCAGCAGTCTCTTGATCATGCCATCTCCTTGGGAATGGAAAGTATTCATCGTTGCGTTCTATGTCATTCGCGGAAGAGGATCATGGTTCTCTCGGGCCTGAGTTCGCGTTTTCGCAAGGCTGAAAAAGCATATCCACCGGTTAAGCTTCCCCACGACTCAGTTCAATTCGATACAAGCGCACAAAGTAAAGTACACTTGGGTCATTCTCGAATCGTTCCCGCTCACCCGGCCTTTGGCCACCCTCTCCCCGAGGGAGAGGACCTCGGGGTGAAGGAGAAATTGTCACACCTCTTCCTGTGTTTGTATTAGTGAGAGAGGTAGCAAACCCGCGCCAGTTGTCGTCATTGCGGCCAAGCGAAACGCGAGCCGGAATCCAGTCGTCTGTGGAAGAAAGCTCTGGATTGCCGCCTCAGCATACGACCGCCAACGTATCGTTCTTTCGCTGAATGACGGATTTACTTCTTGAACCGAGAAGCCCGATTGCCATGCAGGCCGCTTGTCCGCCGAGACAACAATCTCGCGCGCAGCAACGACCCTTTCAGGTTCATCCAGAGCATCTGGACCACTTGAAAAACCAACTGCCTGAAACTTAACGGCTTGGTCTGCAACTCCAGTTGGCCGGCTTTGATCGCAGCAGAGACTGCGGCAAAACTCTTTTCGCTAACCTCTACCGTGGAAGTCGTTTTCCCGACCTGAGCGAGAAAGTGAATATCAGAAGTTCCGACCAGGGGTTTGTTCAACTCGTGCGCAGCCTCGACAGCCTTTTCGTTGAAGTTCACCCACCGCGTGTAAAAATGGCAATACTCGATAGCATCAAAGCAATCCTGGTACAAGAAAAGCTTGTGCCCCAGACAACTGCTGCTGGGATAGAAGGGGTGTGGCGCGACGGTCAGGATCGCAGGATTCTGCCGGCGCAGTTCCCGGAGTTGATCGAAGCTCATCGGATGATCGAAGCGTTCCAACCCATATATCAGGACGTCCTTCCCTTCGATGCTGGCTTCGACGGCAGGAATCAGCAGCACACCTGCCGCATCAGCGTAGGTCTTCAATTCCGGCGACCATTGCAGTGCGCGATGGCACGTGATTGCCAAGACCGTGATTCCCTGGCGCGCCACTTCATCGATCAACTGCTCCGCAGAATGTTCGATCCAGTCTGCTGGATCGTAGTCCGTATGGCTGTGAATCTCCATTCTGAGCTGAAACTTGGGCACTTGACCTCTTTGAGACTCCTCTCGTCCGATACGTTCAGCCGGCATTCCCCTTCGCGTCCGCAAACCCGGCCAGCTTGTTCATCGCCCCGGAGAGTACCTCCAATTCCTCCACAAAGGTCAACACCAGGTGTGTTCCAGGCATGTCGTAGAAGTAGCCTGGGTGAGCCAGAATGCCACTCTCTTTTAGCAAGTCGATGAGCAACTGCTCCTCGCCGCGCTCAGGGCCGGTCCAGCGGAGCGATGCATAGAACCCACCTGCCGGTGGAACAAGGGACAGGTTCCCTGCGCCTGACAGCACCTTCACGGCACAATCCCGGCAGGCTGCCACTCTGCTCCGGTAGCTCCCCATGAAGTCGCCGGCCTCCCGCAGCAGCATTGGAACCGCAAACTGCACCAGTTCGTTCACCGGCAGAAACGTGTCCGACATCATTTCCAAAGTTCGCATCGCTTTCTCAACCAGTGCCGTCTCGCCCTTCACACCAATCCAACCCATCTTGATGCCAGGAAGCGCAAGCATCTTGGAGAATCCATTCAGAGTGAAGACCAGCGGAGCTTCGGTCTTTGCAGGCCGTGGGAGCTCGTCGAGGCCGAACAGGAATTCGCTGAACACTTCGTCCGCAATGATTGCCAGTCGGTGCCGGACAGCAATCTCGGCCAGACTTCGTAACTGAGACCAGTCCGCCACGGCACCGGTTGGGTTATGCGGTGAGATGAGCACGATGGCACGGGTTCGCGTGGTCAACTGCGACTCAAGATAGTCCAGATCCATTTCCCAGTTGCGCGATTCTCGAAGAACATAAGAAGTCAGTCGCACATCACAGAGTCGCGCGATGGTCTCAAATAAGGGATAGGACGGGCTGGGACAAAGAATCTCATCACCGCTTTCGGCCAATAACTTGAAGCAATACAGGTATGAAATGCTGGTGCCTGGCGTTAACAGAATTTGCTCCGGCGGTAAAACCAGTCCGACCCGCTCGTAGTAGTCGGAAATCGCCTGCCGCGCGACAAGTTGGCCAAAGGAATCGGGCTGATAGATCCGTGCTGCCGGCATCGCTTCATCAAGTGCGGCTCGCAAGAGCGACTCAGGAAAAACAATGCCAGACTGATTGACGTTTCCTGAAACCAGATCGAGGACCTCTTCGCCACGCTGCCGCATGGCGTCGCGAGTGCGGTACAACCGGTTCAGCGCTTGCGGAAAAGCATCAGCGATGGAAGAAAAGAACATCAGCGAGGAACTTCCAGTGGAAGAATGAATGAGCGGTAATGCATGAGGCTGGCTGTCGTGGTCCCCGGCATTGTTGTCTTCTCAGGACCGTGGGCATTCGACCCACGATCGCCCACACATGGCGATCGTGGGTCTCTGACCCATCCTTCAGGCACTTGGCAACTACAGGACCTTCAACTCCTTCAAACGGGCTACAGCGTCGGCTCCAGCCGTTGCGGCCTTGACTTGGCGGTCAACGTAGAGGATCTTTCCATCCTTCCCAATGTAAAACGTCCAGCGCTCAGCGACCGGTCGACCTTCATGTACGACGCCATACGCCTCGGCGACCTTCTTTCCCGGGTCGCTGAGGATGGGATAATCGACACCAAGCGATTCGGCGAATCGTTTGTTGTCTTCCGGAGTATCTGTGCTGGCGGTAAAGTAGGCGACATTGGCGTCCTTGAAGGCTTTGCCATTCTCACGGAATGACTTGCATTCAGCCGTTCACCCACCGGTAAAGGCCTTGGGATACCAGGCCAGAACCACCACCTGCTTGCCTTTGAGGCTTGCCAGGCTGTAGGTCTTTCCGTCCGAGCCCGGCAAAGTAAACTCGGGTGCGGCATCGCCCTCTTTCAACTCCGCCGCTTGGGCGGAAGTCCAGCCTGTGGCGCACATCAGCACCACTGCGAGGATCATCACCTTAAGCATGGATGGTCTCCTTCTTTGGAATTGGTGAAGCATGTGGCGGAGTATAGCAGAACAGCGTCTTCCGCTCGACAGGAGGGATGCTGTGCTGTCGGATGACACGCAAGGGCTCGAGTTTTTCAGGGTGTACGGAAACGACTGGAATGATTTGTACTGTGGCGCACCAAGCAGATGTCAGTATCCTCTATTGAGGATTGAAAATAATAGTGACACTTCCACGAGCTGGTCTGATGCAGCTCAGTCGCGAGCATCGGCTCCCCTCGCCCCAGCGTGGGGAGGGGCTGGGGGGTGAGGGGGATTACCGCTCTGCGAGATCAACTCCCGAATCTCGCCTCTGGATCAGGATCTTCAAACACTGTGAAAGGCTCCAGCTGTGTCCTCGCCCCCTCACCCCAAGCCCCTCTCCCGCGCTGGGGCGAGGGGGACCGACGTCTATCGAGTGTTTCGCGAGATAACGAGTGTCGTAACTATATTCTATAATTCTCAATAGGATACTGAGTCGGGCATGGCGTCCACTATGCCACGGACTTGGGAGCAAAAACAGCAGGTGAAAATGGTTTTTGGAGGAACTTCACCGTGTTGTCCTGAATTCCTTGATGAATCAGCGCTGACTCGGCATAACCGGAGACGAAGAGCGTTTTGATCGCAGGACGGAGTTCGGCAATGCGTTGTGCCAGCTCCCATCCTTTCAGACTTGGCATGACCACGTCCGTCACCAGGAGATCGATGGGCCAGTCATGCGTTCGGCAAATTTCGATTGCCTCCGCACTGTGCCGGACTTGCCACAGCAACTTTCTTAAACAAACTCGGGTTTGCGCAGCTGGCTTTGGCTCGACTCACTCCGAACGGAGGGCCTCCAGGAGCGGAGTTCGCAAGGCGGCACGGGTTGCAAGAAGCGACGCAACCAGACCAGCCAGGAGTACTGTGAGGAACAGCCAGCCCATAGAAGCCGACGGCAATCTCCACCCGCGCGACGCGATCGCGGGAAGTATCGCAAGCAAAGCAGAGGCAGCGCCAATGACGCTACCACGGAGCAGAAGAAACACATTCTCACTCGCAACCATCGTCGCCAAGTGGCGTGGCGTGTAACCCACAGCCCTTAACACCGCGAGTTCTCGACGGCGCTCCAGCACATTGCGAAGCAAGACCACCGCCAGCCCCAGTGTACCCAATAGCAATCCCAAACCGCCCAGAAACTGGAACGTCGAAAGGTAGGTGTTCTCCACACGATGAAAGCCAGCCAACCGCTCACTCGTCAGGAAAACATCGAGCCCTTCGTCGGTCAGGCGCTCTTCCAGCAATTGTGATAACTCCGAAGAGCGACTTACCGGAACGTCGAATAGAAAAAAGCGGTATCCCTGCTGTTCGGGAAACAGCTGTTTGAAATTCTCCTCAGACATCAGAAGTTCACGCTGGAAGAGGCTGTCGGCCAGGGCTGCGACAACGCGCAATTTCACCGGCTCGCGTCCTTCACGTTCCAACTGCCAGTCTTGTCCCACTTTCAAGTGCAGCACATAGGTCAGCGAGTTCGCATCGCCAATCACTGGAAAAGCGCCATCCGGGAAAACCCTATCCAAAAGGAGCCAAGGATTGCGCTTTTCCAAGTCGTCGTCGGCCAAGCTCTCTTTGAAAACAAACCGTCCTTCCCCAGGTTGGCCGCGCTCCGGAGCCAGAATGCGCGGTTTCCTAGGCTGAAACAGATTGAGGCAACTGGTGTCTTCTCCGGGCCGGACGCGAAAACGGACTGCTGTGGATTGGCCCCACGACTGTGAGTCCTGTTCTGAAAAGCCCAGTGCCTCACGCCCTTCCGGCGCGTTCCAATTCTGGAAGACTGGTAACAACGATTGTCCCATCAAGGCAAAGCCGCCAGTTCCAGAAGGTGAAACAGTCTTTTGACTGGCCGACGCTTGAGCGAAGACTACGTGATCGCGACGAAATGCATCCACAGCCACAATGATGAACATCGCTGACGCAATCAGGGCAATGCAAAGAACGCTGCGACCCGGACGGTCGGACGCTTGGCGAAATCCCAGCCGCCAGAGCGTCGACACGCTAGCAGCCTTCAATGGGCTTGACGGCGTGCGGTGAAGCAGGATCGATTGAAGGCACAGCAGCGAAATCAAAATGGAGATACCCGCTCCAAAAAAGCCAGCCGCCTCACTGAGGCGTGCACTGGCAGCTCCAGCCAGAAGCGTTCCGCCCAGCAAGCAAAAAGCGAGCGCGGCTACTTTGACTTGGCGTCCTCGCTGGGAGCGCGGGCGTCTCGCTCGCTCCCCAAAGTCGGAAGATTCTGTTGGTGAACTGCTGCCGCGTATGCGGGCGAGACGCCCGCGCTCCCAGGGCTGTTTAAACTCTGCAGGTGTGCTCCTGATCCAGACTCCCGCCAGCAGTCCACGCGGCGAAGCTGGCATCATTCTGCGTAGCGTCCAGGCAATACATCCGGCCGCGCTCAAGATGCCGCCCACGGCACCAGCCACCAAAGACCCCGTTGAGACATGCAATGACAGCTCGGTCGTGCCAACAGCACCCACCCACCAAGTGCGCAATAGCAACATCATCAGGGAAGCATAAGCCACCGCACCACACACTCCGGCGAGACTTCCGGCGGCCGAGAGTAACAATCCCTCCAGAAGAAAGAGATTGCGGATCTGTCGCGGAGGGAATCCCAAGGCTTTGAGAAGACCCACTTCCTTCAAGCGTTGCTCCACCCCCAGTCTGAAGAAAAGTGTCGCGAGCAAGAGGGCTGACGCGACGAGAAAGAAGCTGAAATAGGTAAAATATTCGCCGAAGTCCGTGGCACCACGAGATGCGACGAGGCCCTGGGCTTTCACAGGCAACAGAGCAAACCCCATCTCAAACGGTGACAGTTTGGCGCTCAGCTCCTGACGAAACTTCTCCGCGCGCAATCCCAATTCGGCAGAGGAACCCCCACTGTTTGGCGTGAAACGCATCGAAGTCAGCACTCCAAAGCGCGATCGCCACAGTCTCTGTCCATCAGGCAGCGCGATAAACGCTTTTGGCGTGGCGCGATATTCTTTCCAGTAAGCCTCATCTTTGGGTCGGATGAGTCCGAGATCCATCGGGAATGGAGGATCCCAGTCTGACAGCGTGTCTGAATCGCTGATTCCCGGATAATCCGGTACCAGGTTTCGATCCGCTGCGATACCTCGAATTGGAACAATGCCGGCGAGCTGAAATTCCGTCGTTTGCGTCGCCAGTTGACCTTGTTCCCTCCAGAGGTAGTACTCCAAGGTCACCCTGTCGCCCACGCTGGCATTCAGATCGTGAGCGGCCCATTGGTTTAGCCAGATCGGAGACGTTGTGGAGCTGCCCCCTGTCCGTTGCGCCAATGGCTGGATGAGATTGGGTTCGACCGCTGCGACCAGAGAATACGGAACTTCTCGACTTCCGATGCGAATGCGATTGGCTAGATACGTCAGGACGGGTGTATGGTCAAGGCCACAACTGATCGCAACCTCCCGGGACTTGTCCACTAAACGATCGTCGAGAAGCGTGCTCGCTTTCTCCAAAGACAAACACTCGACCTCCGGGCTCTTCAGCCCTCCCGTCGGCACAGCAAGACGACGCAGCCGAACGCCCATGTCTTCGAGCGTCGTTGCGTCTCGGATAATACGCTCGAGCTCGATAGCAGCGTCTGTTCCCGAGCCTGAGGACTCATCCTCGGCGCGATCGGCAACGAGCACGCTATTGACCTGGCCGGCCTGGTCGAGCTCCTTCTGCAGTCTGCCCAGGGGAACAAAAATGGCTTTGACACTCTGCTGTTCTGCGTTCAGTGAGAACTCCCCGAGGCCACCGGACGGCAACACCTGGCTGGCCGTGAGACGTACTGTACGTCCCCGGTTCTCCCTTCTTCCGTGCAAAGATTCTGCCGGAATATCCGACGGCGCTTCCAGCCGCAGCAAGACTGAATCTCCACGCTGAATTCCAATCTCCTTGCCCAACGGCTGGCTAACCAGGACTTCCCGCTGAGTGGCCTCGAATGCACCGGAGGCAGGTTGATCGTGAAACTTCCAAAACCTTTCATCAACGCCGTAGACTTGGACCTCCGAGGCACGCCTCCGGCTTTCCTGATGCGTGACCACGCCCTGGGTCACAATCAGTGGGCACACGCTCATGAATCGTTTCTGGAAATTCGGTTGATGCTCAATTCGACTAGAGAAGTCTTCAGGGAAAAAATGTGACGCAGAGAGAACCAGACTGGCCCGCCCAAGGCGGCCGAGAAACAAATCTCTCAGGCTGCCTCGAACCGAATCGCCCACGAGCAGTGCTCCGGCTAGAACTGAGACCGCAATGGCAACGCCGGCGATCACGGCTAGATTCGTCCGCCAATAGTAGCAAAGGCTTCTTCGGATAAGACTGGAAGGGGTCATGACATCCACGAAGGACACAAATGGGCACAAAGAATGCCTGCAAGGTCTCCGTCAGTGCAACAGAATCCCACATGTTTCACAGAAGTAATTCATGAAAATGTTTTGGACAATGTAGGAAGAACCCTGAAGCACTGGGCAAAAAAGAGTGCCCACGCTACAAGCTGTTGAGACTTCCGTTTCTCGTGGAAATCATGCAGGAGCCCTCTTCATGCTTCGTCACTCGCCATTCTGCATTACTCTTCGTGGACCTTCGTGCCCTTTGTGGAAGGTTCAGTATCTCACTCGCACCCGGTAGGTCAGTTTGGCCTCTCCGTCTCTAGCGACGGGCACCTTGAATCGCGCTGCAAAAGCTGCGGTCTTTTCGTGCTCAAAGCTCGATTGCAACATCCGCCAATCGCCACCGATCGGCTCGTTGACCACAACGGTAATCGGCTGATCTTTGTGATTTCTGAGGGTGACGCTGAAGCCCATCTCAAACACGCGGTCGGAGATCACCTGAAAATCGGTTTGGTTTCTCTCGGCGACGATGTCAAAGGCGTTGCCCAGCTTCACACGCACTGTCTCATCTTTGGGCGTGTGATCAATCTGGTCTTCGCCAATCAGTTGCTGCCCGCCACGCGTATCCGCCTTGTAGACCCGCAGCACGCCTTTAGGTAATGGCAAGCCGAGATTGTTTTCCTTCGAGTTCTTCAGTTCGATGAACGTTTCCACCTGATCCTTCAGTGGCGTTCCCGGGCTTTGACGATTGTGATAGTAGAAGTTCTGGCCGTTGACTACATACTCCTTTCGCACCGCCGCACCCATGCCTGAAAGCAGACTGATCTGTTTCGTCTGGTTCTCTTTCAAGGTGGTCTTCCGGTCAAGCGTGTAGAGGTGGTATTCAAACAGACTCTCTTCGCCAAACTGTTGTTTGGCCATCTCGGCGCGCGCTGGCTTGGCCCTCATTTCCATGACCATGTCGTTCCTCTCCTGTACACGGTTCAATTCTCCGGCCACCAGTTGCAAGCTGGCGTTCTTGTAGGCGGCGCCGCTGCGGTTGTCAATGGTAACCCAACCGTTGAGGTCCGCTGTTTTCTCATCCACGCTGAGATTTAGCACATAGTCAGCTTTCCAGGTAATTCCACCAGTCAGGTACGATGCTTCGAGCGTTTGCGCACGGGCCCCGCCATTCTCCAGTCTCCACACGAGCGTCGGCTGCGCAATCAAGTTCTCTGGTAGCTGCGGGAAAATGTAACGGTCTGCCTGCATGCCCGTCACAATCTCATTGTTCAGCTGCCATACGGGCTGGCCGTTGTTGTTGCTCAGCAATAGCGCCTTTACCGGCCGCTCCACGGTGGTGTTATTTTCGCTGACCAGGCGAACTAGAGTCACTTCCTTGCCGACGTATTTGTCGAGCAGCTTCTGCGGATTGAGCAGATCGTACTCGTAGTTCTGCTCCTGAACTGAGAACTGACCAGGACTCGTTAGAGACTTGATGTGTACCGTCGCCGGGTTGATTTGTGCGGCTACATCCATGAACTTCAGCTCACTGAGCCCGCTCTGAAGATTGATCTTCCGGACATCTCGGACCAAGCCAATATTCGAGTTGTAGATTGTAACCGACAAGCTTTGCTGATCCTGGCTCGTGGTGGTGATGCTTGGTGCGCTCTGCTGGGTAGTCTGAGAGACCAGGCGCTGCTGGTTGACCAACACAGTCGCCAAACCCAATACAACGAGTATGAACTTGAGTTTCATCGATAGCCTCCATTTTATCGAAACAGTTCCTGCCGTCCACGCAATAGACGGGCTTGGCATAGCCGCTTGCGCGGAAAATTATTATCACCGCAAAACGGAAATCTTTTCCTATAATTGGGCAGCGCAGGACCTTGAAAAGGATCCTCATCTGGCTTCTCAATCAATCGCGATTGTGCTTTCCGCAAGCGAGCCTTTTTGAGATCATAGTCTTACGAACTGAGGCCCCTAAATTGCCTTGAAGGTAGCCGAGTGAGTTGTGCCTGCAACTTAAACGACACACATCCTTTTCTTTTTCTATGAGCATTGAAACTTCCGCGTTAATGGCTTTCGGAGTCCTGAATCTGGCACTGGGCCTCTTGATTGTCTTCGTGTGCTTTCGTCTCTCGACCCTGAACAAACTGGTATCTGATCTCGAGAAGCGAATATCACGTCTCGAAATACTGATAAGCCTCGCTGATTCCAAGCCCAAAAATTCCAAAGATCCCAAGGATTCCAAAGGGGGTCAGGCTCTTATGCGGAGAGCGGGGGGCACGTCATGAGAAGTTTCACGTCCGACTTGAAGATTGGATTTGCGGCGCTGCTGGTCACTTTTGCCGTGGCGCTCATCATGATCTATATCTCTTACGAAAAGTATAGTCTCAGTCGCACTTTCCTGGGTGAAGCCCAGAAAATGTCTGCGACGCTGCCTGTTCTCGCCGTCACCGAAGGCCAAGTCGCTGCATGGACCGAAGAGCTTCGGAAGAACGAAGTGTTTAAGGGTGAGATGGAAGCTCACCTGGTTGAGCAGATTAACAACATCCGGTTGGGCAAGTACACCGCCGACGAGCTGAATGAACATCTCGTAAGCTGCCAGCGTTTTTGCGGCCAGCTTCTGAACAAGATCTTTGTCGCGAATATGACCGAAGTAGCCAAGCTGCCCCACGAGATAGTCTTCTTTGATCTCGACCGCGACCAAGTGGTCCCGCGTTATCAAAAGGGGCTTAAGGAGTTTGCGAAGAAGAACAACAATCAGACTTTGTACTTGATGGGCCGGGCCAGCTTTATCGGCAGCAAAGGCTACAACAAGGAACTTTCAGGAAGACGCGTTCGGCAAGTTGAAAAGATCTTGCGGAGTTGCGGACTGTCGGAACACCAGATCAAGGCTTCGTGGCTTGGCTATGAAGCGCCCCAGTTGACGACAGAAATTGCCAACTCCTACGGAATCGATCCCAAGGAGTACAAGGGCGACTTGTTTAGCCTGAACCAGAGTGTTGTCTTGTTTACCAATACACCCGGGAACTATTTTCCAGGTGTTGTGAACACCATGGAGAAAGCGCTCGAAGAGAAGAAGAGTTCAACGAGTCCAGGCAAGAACGAAAAACCACAAACGGTTTCCCAACTAGCACAGAAGAGTCAGAAGAAGCTCTAATCCTACCGATGCACACTCTCGCCATCACCCGGCGATAGGCTCCTCATACCGTAGATGTCGGCGGCACGGAAGCCGGAATATCAGGACTTGCAACCCGGCGCTGCGGCCGGGTACGCCGTGAATTCCCTCGTTGAAGAACGAATCAAATCACCGAATCGCGAGTAATCGTACAAATCCGATTCGCACCGCAAAGACCATTTCGATCCAACGCTGGCCTGTTGCCGATCTGCACGAGGTGTGGGATATTTGCCTTCAACGCTAAGCCAGGGCCGACGGGCAGACCGCTAAGAGGAACCGATGATCACAAGCAGCCAAACTTCCGGACCACGCTCGTTGGTTGAGCTTCCTGCCTGGCAGGCACTCTTGACGCATTACCAGCGGACTAAAGACATCCATCTCCGCGAGCTGTTTGCCGAGGATCCGGAGCGCGGGAGGCTTCTGACACTTGAGGCCGCCGGGATCTATCTGGATTACTCGAAGAACCGTGTCACCACTGAGACATTGCGCCTGCTCATGAACCTCGCCTCTGAATGCCGTTTGCAGGAGCACATTGAAGCAATGTTCCACGGCGATAAGATCAATGTCACCGAGAAGCGCGCGGTTCTCCATATCGCACTTCGGGCTGGTCGCGACGCATCGATCCACGTGGATGGGGAGAATGTCGTTCCCTTGGTTCATGAGGTGTTGGAGCGGATGACGGCGTTCGCTGAAAAGATTCGACTCGGACACTGGAAAGGACACACTGGGAAGCCCATCCGCAACATTGTGAATATCGGCATTGGGGGTTCTGATCTTGGACCGGTGATGGCCTTCGAGGCTCTCCGCCACTACAGCCAGCGTGATTTGAGTTTCCGATTTGTTTCAAACGTGGATGGCACTGACTTCGCCGAAGCGGTACAGGGATTGTCCGCTCAAGAAACCCTGTTCATCGTCTCGTCGAAAACATTCACCACCCTCGAAACCATGACCAACGCGCGCAGCGCTCGTGCCTGGCTGCTCCAGTCTCTGGGCGCCGAGCAAGCCATTGCGCGGCACTGTGTAGCCGTTTCGACCAATGCTCAAGAGGTGTCCAAGTTCGGAATCGACACGGCCAATATGTTCGGGTTTTGGGACTGGGTGGGCGGACGCTATTCCATGGACTCAGCCATTGGGCTATCGACCCTACTCGCCATTGGTCCGGAGAACTTCAGTTCCATGCTGGCGGGGTTCAGAGCTATGGATGACCATTTCCGGACAGCTCCTCTGGACAGGAATCTACCCGTCCTTATGGGCCTGCTGTCAATTTGGTACAACAACTTCTTTGGCGCACAAACGACAGCGATTCTACCTTACGATCAGTATCTGAAGCGTTTTCCAGCGTACTTGCAGCAGCTCGTCATGGAAAGCAATGGCAAGCGAGTCACCTTGGATGGTGTCCCGGTCGGCTACGAGACCAGCCCGGTAATCTGGGGAGAGCCCGGCACCAATGGTCAACACTCGTTCTACCAACTGCTCCATCAAGGAACCAAACTCATTCCCTGCGACTTTATTGGATTCTGTGAGACGCTAAATCCGCTCGGCGATCATCACCCGATCCTCATGGCCAATCTGTTTGCCCAGTCTGAAGCTCTGGCGTTTGGGAAAACCAGCGACGAGGTCATGAGAGAAGGCACGGAAGGTTGGCTCGCGCTCCACCGTACTTTCGAGGGGAATCGGCCGTCAAACACGATCCTTGCCGACCGGCTGACCCCAAAAACCCTCGGCAAGCTGGTGGCGCTCTACGAGCACAGTGTCTTTACTCAGGGTGTGATCTGGAACATCAATCCCTTCGACCAATGGGGCGTCGAACTCGGCAAGGCGCTGGCACAACGGATTATTCCTGAACTCCAGAGCGACAACACACCTGAACTCAAACACGACAGTTCAACGAATGCCCTGATCGCGCGGTATCGAGGCCACAGCAGGGTTCAGTCGAAGCCCGGCCACTGAAAGCGACCTTTGAGGGCCAACAGTCAGCGGCTTCACGAGTGAAACCAAAAGTCGAGCAATCGTTTTCTGACAATTCCAATGTCCCCTGTTCTTGAATTTCAAGGTATCTCCAAGAGCTTTGACCGGCAACCCGTTCTTCGGGAGTTCAGCCTGTCTGTAGATCCAGCGGAGTTCCTCACGCTGCTTGGCCCCAGTGGCAGCGGTAAGACAACGCTGTTACGCCTCGCCGCTGGTTTCGAGCATCCCGATGTGGGCAATGTAGTGCTTCGTGGTAAGGACATATCGCATCTACCACCCTACCGTCGGCGAGTGAACACGGTCTTTCAGAACTACGCACTGTTTCCCCACCTCACTGTCTCCCACAACGTCGCCTTCGGTTTGCACAATCTCAAACTGAGCAGGGCCGAAATGCAGACGCGCGCTAGCGCGGCACTGGACATGGTGCAACTGGCGAATCTATCAGACCGTTTCCCGCATCAATTGAGCGGAGGCCAACAACAGCGCGTGGCCGTGGCCAGAGCTTTGGTCATGCAGCCGCATGTGCTCTTGCTCGACGAGCCGTTTGGTGCTCTGGATCAAAGGCTCCGGCAGCAGATGCAGCAAGAACTGAAAGCGCTGCAGCGAAGGTTGGAATTGGCCTTCGTTTTTGTGACACACGACCAGGAAGAAGCCTTGAGTCTCTCAGACCGAATCGCGTTGCTGCATGACGGTCGCCTGGACCAGATCGGACCTCCGGATCAGATCTATAACCGCCCGGGCAGTCGTTTCGCAGCTGAGTTCATGGGAATTCCAAATATCTTCCGGTTGTCCGACTCCAAACCGGAAGCGGGCGGCACTCGCTGCCAACTCGATACAGGAGAGACATTTTTCGTAACCTCACTGGCTAATGGCAATCAGGCGTGGTTTCTGGCCGTCCGGCCTGAGAACATTCGTGTTTCACGCACGTCGTTGCCCGATGGTAACGGTTGCAACGTCATCCGCGGCCGCGTTCGCCAAGCGCGCTATCTCGGCTCCAGTGTGTTCTGGAACGTTGAGGTCAACGGCGTCATCTGGACAGCATCCGAAGTCGTGAACGGAAGTGCGGGCATGAGTTCGGTTTCGCTTGAGGATGAGGTCTTCTTGTCCTGGGAACCAAAGAACGGCGTGTTGGTCCTGTAGGCAGAAACCTGCGTGTCTGCCCGCTCAACATTGGACATTTTTTGGCTCCCCTCCTGAGATCAGGAGGGGAAGTGCCGCGTAGCGACAGCGGTCGCGTAGCGGCACGGGGGTGGTCTGAGGGATGTACCGAGAACCGTCGTTCAATCGACTGGTGTCGAGGACGCACCTTTTGTGCCACGCAATGTTCCCTTGGTTTCTGCAACGGCCGGTCGCGCTACCACGGATTCGCGTGGGACCGCCGTCCCGCGCCAGTGCCGCCCCTCCTCAGCCGAGGGAGCGAAAACGTCCAAATTTCCACTGGGCAGACCAGTGCGTCTGTCCACTAGATTTCGGGCCGGAGGGACCGATCGATTCAGACGGACATGAGACCTGCTTCCACTGAGGACACACCCGCAACGGCGCTCCAACGCAATTCTCGCGTTTGGGTTCTACCCGCCTTTGCTTGGCTCTTCCTCCTCATCGCTGTGCCATTGGCGTTCGTTTTCATTCTCAGCCTCGCACGAAGAAATCCCGCTGGAGGGATCGACTGGGTTTTAGGCGTTTCTAACTACGTTCGAGCATTGGACCCACTGTATCTCTGGATCTATTGGCGCTCCCTGCTGCTGGCGCTGGCGACCACGCTTATCTGCCTCCTGCTCGGCTTTCCAGTGGCACATTTCATCGCGCAACAGCCATCGGCTGCGCTAAGAAATCTTCTGGTGTTCCTAGTGACACTGCCCTTCTGGACCAGCTTCTTGATTCGCACCTACGCCTGGATCCTCCTGTTGCGCACGGAAGGTATCCTCAACAACGCGCTTCTGGCGCTCGGAATGATTCGAGAACCCCTGCCGCTGCTGTACAGCAACTTTGCGATTCTTACTGGCTTGGTCTACACCGAATTGCCGTTCATGATTCTTCCACTCTACACCGCGCTCGAAAGGATTGATCGGTCGCAACTCGAAGCGGCGTCTGACCTGGGTTGCACCGCCTGGCAAACGTTTTGGCGGGTTCTGGTTCCGCTGAGCCGGCATGGCATCATCGCCGGCGTCGTGCTGGTCTTTGTTCCCTCGGTAGGAGCCTACCTGACGCCTGACCTGCTGGGTGGCGCCAAATCGCTTATGGCCGGCAATCTCATTCACAACCAATTCGCCGTGGTGCGCGATCACCCGTTCGGAGCAGCCATTGCTTTTGTATTGATGGTTGTAGTTCTCTCCCTGATGGCAATCAGTTACCGAACCACGCGAGAGCACGCAGAGCTGAGAGTTTTGTGAGATCACCCTGGGGGGCGCGGGCGTCCCGCCCGCCGGGATGCGGCGAGAAACCGAGTCTGTGGTTTTCGGCCACTGATGTGGGCGAGACGCCCGCGCTCCCGGGTCGAACAACTATGACCGCATCAACCTCACGCTTCACGCATCCAAAGCTGTTTCTCTTCACTCTCGCAATTTTTGCGTTTCTCTATCTCCCTCTCGCTGTCCTGCTGATCTTCTCATTCAATGAGTCGCGGTTGATGATGGACTGGCAAGGCCTCACCACGCTTTGGTATCGCATCCTTTTCCAGGACGAGCGCATGCTCGATGCGTTGGCCAACAGTCTGTGGGTCGCGTTTTGGACGACAGTTCTTTCGCTCCTCCTGGGCGTCCCTGCCGGCGTCGGATTGGCGCGCCGGTCGCTCAAAGGCAACGTTCTCTTCGAAGCGCTGTTGCTGCTGCCGTTGGTTGTACCGGAAATCATCCTGGCTGTCGCTTTCGCCGAGCTTTACGGATTCGCCAAACTGCGCCTCAGTTTCTGGACCATCGTGATCACGCACGTGGCCTTCAGCCTCTCTTATGTCATCCTGATGGTTCGCTCACGCATGGCCCGGCTCGATCAGTCCTTGGTCGAAGCAGCGATGGATTTGGGTGCCGGGCCGGGCCAAACGTTTTTCCGAGTTTTGTTGCCTCATCTGACGCCGGCTGTGCTGGCTTCTTCCCTGATGGTCTTCACGATTTCACTGGACGACTATGTCATCACTTCGTTTGTCGCGGGCGCCGGCAATACGACTCTACCACTTCAGATTTATTCAATGGCAAAGGAAGGGCTGACGCCGGAAATCAATGCCGTCTGCACGCTCTTGATGGTGGTGACGGTGTTGATGGCCTTGGTAGCACAGTGGGCGCAGCGTGCAGCGGTCTCGTGGCAGAGAATGATGCCGGCTCTATTGCTGATTGCCGCGGTCGCCATCGGGCCGCTTGCTTGGAGCCGCTGGACCGTGGCCGGCGAGCGCCAGGTTCTTAATCTGTATATCTGGTCCGGTTATCTCGCTCCAGATACGCTGAAGGTCTTTGAACAGCGTTTTCAGGCTCGGGTGCAGTGCGACCTCTACGACTCGGTGGAAGCTTTGCTGGCAAAACTTCAAAGCGGCAACTCCGGCTACGATATCGTGGTGCCTTCCGACTACGCTGTGCAGATCCTGCAGCGGCAACGCTGGCTGAGTCCCCTCGACAAAGCGCAAATTCCGAACCTGGAACGAAACCTTGACCCGCAGTTCCTCGGCCGGCCGTTTGACCCGGGCAATCTCTATTCGGTTCCCTACACGTGGGGCACAACGGGGATTGGCTACCGCAAGGACCGGGTGGGGCAGATCGCAGACGGCTGGCAGGCCCTATGGGACGCGCAGTACCGAGGCAAGATTGTCATGCTGGACGACATGCGTGAGAACTTCGGCGCGGCCCTCAAGCTATCAGGCTTCTCGATCAACAGCCGCGATCCGGTGCAACTGGAAGCCGCAAAGGCCCTGTTGGACAAGCAAAAGCCCCTGTTGCAGGCCTACAACAGCTCAAACTTTCAAGACCTGCTGATTTCTGGCGACGCTTGGCTGGTGCAGGGCTGGAATGGACAGATTGTGAAAGCCGCTCGCAAGAACCCGAATATCGGCTACTTTCTGCCGAAAGAGGGCACTACGCTCTTCATCGACTCCTTCTGCATCCCGGCCGACGCATCTCACAAAGCGTTGGCGCACCAGTTCATCAACTACATGCTCGAGCCCGAAACCGCAGCCGCAGTCGTTAACCACACTGGCTACACAGTTGCCAATCGCGCGGCCCGCCCGTACATTAACAAAGCGTTCTTGAACAACCCCGCGCTGTTCCCGGATTCCACTCTGCTCGATAAATGCGAAATGCTGGAAGACCTGGGTGACACCGCGCTGGTGGTTGACCGCTTATGGACGGAGGTTCGGAGCAAATAGAGTGGAAGCGGCTTCCAGCCGCTTGCTAGCAGCGGTAAGATGCCGTTGCCACTTTCTTGGATTTGATGGATCCCTAGAACCCATGAATCCTTTCCTGCTTCTCTTCGCCATGTTTTACATTGCGCAACACTTGATCGATTCCTGGCTCACCTGGCTCAATATCGCTCATGTGCGTAAACACCAGAACCAGGTGCCTCTCTATTTTCACGACAAGATCAGCCTGGACGAATATCAAAAGGGTATCGCCTACACCCGCGAGAAGGCTCGACTTGGGATGATTGCCTCGTGGGTAGAAGCCCCCATCTTCTGGGGCCTGTTGCTGAGTGGGTTCTATGGCAAGCTTGATACGACGGTGCGGGCGCTGGGGTTCGGAACGGTTGGCACTGGACTACTGTATCTCGCCGCCGTGTCGATGGTGTTCTTCCTGTTTTCCCTTCCCTTCAGCCTCTATTCGACCTTCGTCATTGAGCAGAAATACGGCTTCAATCGGATGACGCTCAAACTGTGGCTGGTGGATCTTTCAAAGAGCCTTTTACTCTCGATCCTCCTCGGTGGGCCGATTCTGGCTGCGGTGCTTTGGTTCATGAATCGCCACCTTCAAGGATTGTGGTGGTTGTATGTTTGGATGCTCCTGTCGGTGGTGCAGATCTTCATCGCCGCGATCTTCCCAGTCTTCCTGCTCCCGCTATTCAACAAGCTCACGCCGCTCGAAGACGGCCGTTTGAAGCAGCAAATTTTGGCGCTCGCTCAAAAAATCAACTTTCGGCTTTCCGGGATTTACACAATGGACGGATCGAAACGCTCCTCGCATTCAAACGCATTCTTCGCCGGCCTAGGAAAACTTCGCCGCATTGTGCTTTTTGACACTTTGGTGAAATCCCTCACCGAGCCCGAGTTGCTGGCTGTGCTGGCACATGAAATGGGTCACAACGTAAAGAAGCATGTTCGGGTCAGCCTGATGATCTCTTCCATCGTTTCTCTGGCCGGGTTGTATGTGCTCTCATTGTTGGTCAACAAGCCCTGGTTCTACGAAGCATTCCAGTTTACACAGCCCTCCGCCCACGCTGCCTTGTTGATCTTCATGAAAACCTCCGGCGCGTTCACATTCTTTCTCTCACCCTTGAGTTCGATTCTGTCACGCAAGCACGAATACGAAGCCGACCGCTTTGCAGCCGAAGTCATGGAAAGGCGCGAACCGATGATCCAAGGACTGGTCAAACTCACCCGCGACAATCTCTCGAATCTCACCCCTCATCCGTGGTACAGCTTCTTCTACTATTCGCATCCGACGGTGATGGAGAGAATTCGGGCTTTGGAAGGACTAACTGAAGCGCCTTAGACTGTAGCCACGGCAATGTCTGGGTCGATGTGCCATCGGTACATAGGCTCCCTCGCCCCAACGTGGGAGAGGGGCTGGGGGTGAGGGGGATACCTACTTGCTGAACTCCCACAACTCGGCTCTGGATGAGGATCTTAAAATGCTGCTAGAACCCCAGCTGTGCGCTAGCCCCTCATCCCTGACCCCTCTCCCGCGTGGGGCGAGGGGCTCTATTGAATGTCTCGAAGCGCCAAAGAAGTCTCAATTCATTCCTTCTTGCGACTACGTCTCCCGCGTTGCCGAGGTTGCCCTGCAATCCTGCTTCCCCCAGCACATCAAGGTTACTTGCCACCCATCGCAAATTGATAGAGGACCTCAGTGCATGCAACCACATCATCGGCAATGACGTATTCCTCGAGGGAATGAAGTCCCTCGCCGCGTGGACCGAAAACCGCAGCGGGAATGCCAGCCTCAGAGAGCAACGCCGCATCGGTCCAAAAGGAAGCAGCTCCCCATTCGATCTGATCCGGCAAGCAGGACAGTGCAGTTTCAAAGAAGCGTCGCAAGCTCGGTTGGCCGCGATCGACCTCCAAGGGCGCGCGTGAAAACACGAAACGACCGCGCCCCCGAAAACGCGTATCACTTTGCCGAAGCCTGCTGAGAATGGCGTTCAGCTCCCCTTCGACAACCACATCGCTCTCACCCGGAACGGTGCGCCGCTCGTATCTGAGAACGCAGTGGTCGGGGTAGCTGCTCCATTCTCGTCCGCCCTCTATCAGCGAGGCATGCAGCGAGCCCGTTCCCAACAACGCATGGGCCGGACCCGCTTGCAGGTGTTTATCCAGCATTTCCAGCTCTTGAAGCACTTTTCCCATCGCGCGGATAGCGTCCACGCCTTCTCCTGGCCTGCTGCCATGCGCTGCGACCCCTTCTGTCGACACTTCGAGCCAGGCGAAGCCCTTGTGGGCGCTGCACACTCTCAGATTGGTAGGTTCGGTCACCAACGCAAAATCGAAAGGACACTCCGTCGGCCAGCTCTTTATGAACTCCTGCGTTCCCAGGCTCAAGTCCTCCTCATCGACCACTGCCGCCAGAACCAGTTCGCCGCCGTAGCTTTGCCTCTGCTGATGAATAGCGATCAGGGCCGCGGTGGCAGCCGCAACTCCCGCCTTCATGTCCAGCGCGCCACGTCCGAAGATCTTGCCGTCTCTTTCAAAAGCATTGAACGGTGCGGCCATCCCTTCCACGCTGACGGTGTCCAGGTGTCCATTGAGCAGAAGGCGCGGTCCCGGGCCCGCACCACGAACGCGCGCCACTACGTTGAAGCGGTTGGGGCAAACTTCTTCAAGGCTTGCGGAAATCCCTTCCGCATGCAACACAGCCAATAAATACTCGGCAACACGGCGCTCGCCGGCCCCGCCGGGGACCAGAGTTGGGTTTACGGACTCGATCGCGACGAGTGATTTGAGAATACTGAGACTTCGCTGGAAGGCCGATTGAAGTGTCATCGCTATTGAGCATTGCAAACCATAGTGACACCTGTTCGCACTTTTGTTCTGATGCTGTCGTTAGAATCGACTCCCCTCGCCCCAACGCGGGAGAGGGGCTTGTGGGTGAGGGGGATACCTTTCCGCTGAATCAACTCCGGAAACCCAGCCCTGAATCAGGGTCTCGGAACACTGGCTAGAACATCAAGCCGTGTGCTCGCCCCCTCACCTCATGAAGGCTTCTCAAGCCTTCATCCTCTCCCCTCGTTGAGGAGAGAACTCTATTACGTGTTTCCAGGCACGACAACCATCGCCACTATGGCATGCACTCGATAGAGTATACGGAACCCACAGCAGCACGGTTAATCATTTATAAATCCAAGCCGGGCCGCTACAATGCAAGCCAAAAGGAGACCGTCTGGACATGCCTGCAACCTTCAAAGCCGCGGTCTTGAACGAATTCAAAACTCCGATCGTGGTGCGCGAGTTTCCGCTGATTGAATCAATCGATCCGGGTGGGGCTCTGGTTCGCGTTCAGATGGCAGGCGTTTGCGGCACCGATGTCCATTTGTGGAAAGGACAATTGTCTATTCCCCGCCCTAACATTCTCGGTCATGAAACGGTTGGCATCATTGAACAGTGCGGGGAAACACTCAAACAAGACTGGCGCGGGGTCCCATTGCAGAAGGGAGACCGGGTCACTTGGAGCTCTTCGCTGGCTTGCGGCCACTGTTTCTACTGCAAGGAGAAACGTCAACCGACGCGCTGCCTCAACCGCAAGGCCTATGGCATCTCCTACAACTGCGATGAGCCGCCTCACTGCAGCGGGGGCTACGCAGAGTTTATCTACCTCCGCCCCGGTACGGCCATCTTCAAGCTTGACGACCATCTCTCCACGGAGCGGGTGATCGGCGCCGGATGCGCATTGGTCACTGCCATTCATGGCATCGAGCGCATGGGATTGAATTGGGGCGATGTGGTCGTGATCCAGGGCGCAGGCCCGGTTGGGCTGGCGGCTTTGGCCGTGGCGCTCGACCACGGGGCGGGCCGGGTGATCGTGATTGGTGGGCCGGAAGGGCGTCTTAAGACAGCCCGGCGATTTGGAGCCTCCGAGTGTTTGAACATCGAGCATCTAACGTCCGCCGATAAACGTATCCAGCGCGTGCGTGAGCTGACTCGTGGATATGGCGCCGATGCTGTGATCGAATGCGTCGGCTCACCCGAGGTGGTTCCGGAAGCCATCGAAATGTGTCGCGACGGCGCCAAGCTTCTCGTGCTGGGCCACTACGGGGATGCAGGCGAAGTATCCATTAACCCGCACCATATTACGCGGAAGCAATTGCAGCTTCACGGTTCCTGGGGCAGCGAGCACCGGCACATGGCGCAGGCACTGGAGTTTCTGCGCAATCAGGGCGGGCGTTTTCCATTTGAAGAACTCGTAACCCATCGGTTCCCCCTCGACCGTGTGATGGAAGCTATCGAAACAACACAGCGGTGGCAGTCCACAAAGAGTGTTGTGGTTCCATAGTTCCTTATCGCTTCGTCTCCGATGGTTCGCCAATTCGAGATACAATTCTAGCCTCATAGTAGCGAAGGGAACGTCCCGTTCTGCCGAAGAGAAGAGTGACAGGACGCAAGACTCAAAAAAATGACAAGTAGCTTAGCCAAACAACAAGCTCTCCGCGACCGCTGCACTCACCCATCGGGGGCTTTCGTAGAATTCACTAACGAGGAGGCTCTAGAGTCGCTCGTGCAGCGCTTTGAGCGGCAGGTCCACATGTATCCGGATCGGCTGGCCCTTAAGACTCGTGCCCATAGCTATACTTACGCGGAGTTGAACGCCGCAGCCAATCGAGTCGCTCATGCCCTGATAGAGCGTCGAGGTGCCGGACCCGAAACAGTTGGGTTGCTCTTCGAGAGCGGAGCGCCGTTCGTTGTGGCATCCCTTGCGACTCTGAAAGCAGGTAAAATCCAGGTACCACTGGACAGTACGTTCCCGCGAGCCAGGCTCAGCTACATGTTGGAGCAATCTGAGTCTTCAATCGTTGTGACCGACGGCTCCAACCTCCTATTGGCTCAGGAACTCGCCGCGCACCCTCTGATCAATATTGAGGAAGTTGATCAGCGTTACTCCACTTCCAACGTGGGGCTGGTTCTTCCGCCGGATACAGTCACGTCGGTAGACTACACATCCGGCTCAACTGGGCAACCGAAGGGCATCGTCCGCAACCATCGCGGAGTGCTGCACACAGTTATGCATCATACGAACACGTTTCGTATTGGACTCAACGACCGGCTCACGGTATCTAGGGCCTCACTAACTGGATCCCTCTATGCACTGCTCAATGGTGCCACATGTTACCCCATCAATTTTCATCAAGAAGGCCCGTTGGGCCTCGCTGATTGGCTGGATCGGGAAGCGATCACGATCTATAGGGGAGCCGTTTCCACCTTTCGCACGCTGGCAAGTGCTTTAACCGGCGCGGAAGAGTTTGCCTGTTTGCGTTTGATCGTCTTGTTTGGAGAGCCGGTCTATCCCACCGAGGTCGAGCTGTACCGGAAGCACTTTCCGGACCATTGCATCCTCGCAACCTCATTAGGATGCAGCGAGTTCGGTGATTATGCCTACTTCTTTGTGGACAAAGAATCGCCCCTCACGGGCGGAGTTCTCCCTGGAGGCTATGCTAAAGAGGACCGGGACATCCTGTTGCTTGATGACGCTGCATGTCCCGTAGGTGTTGATCAAATCGGCGAGATCGCGCTACGCAGCCGCTTCGGAGCTGTTGGCTACTGGCGCAGGCCCGATCTCACCGAGGCAGCCTTTCTGTCCGATCCTTCAGACGGTGAGAAGCGCATCTATCGGACCGGCGATCTCGGCCGGAGGGCTCCTGATGGATGCCTCTACCATTTGGGCCGGAAAGACTTTCAGGTCAAGATCCGCGGGCACCGGGTAGAAGTGGCCGAGGTTGAGACGGCCCTGCTCGCCATCGATGGCATAAAAGAAGCCGTCGTCGTCGGGAGGGAAGATACCCCTGGGGACAAGCGCTTGTTAGCCTATCTCGTGGCATCAGGACAACAGGCACCGGCTGTCAGCCACCTGCGACGCACGCTGGCAGAAAAGCTGCCAGACTATATGGTGCCTGCCATCTTCATTACGCTTGAATCCCTGCCCTTGACTCCGACAGGGAAGGTCGACCGCCGCTCATTACCAGCCCCTCGAGGCACCCGGCCCGTATTGGAGAACCCCTATGTGGCGCCGAGCAGTCCGCTAGAGGAGACCCTGGCCAAAATCTGGGCTGACGTCTTGCTTTGCGACCAGGTAGGGGTAAACGATCATTTTCTGGAATTGGGTGGCAATTCCCTCTTGGCCACGATCTTGGTTTCGCGGGTACTCAAAACGCTGAACGTTCAAATAGCGCTGCGCACCTTGTTTGAAGCGCCAACGGTTGCGGAGATGGCCACAGTCATCATCGAAACTCAGGCCAGAGGCGTTAGCAAGGAGAAACTCGACCAGATGTTCGAGGAAGTCCTGTCCCAGGAAAACCTGCCTTCATCGCCTAGCAGGATGCTGAAAAACTCAATGTTTTGGGAGAAGGCTTTTCCAGTTTGGTTTTTTTGAGCCTTTGATGAACTTTTTGGATGCTTTCACTTCGTTTTCACTCGCTTTAGGTGGGCCGT
>Ga0180085_1000072_pt1 | contig 29689 bp, 20 predicted proteins | sample EasRiv730_16_10D_FD_123013 | JGI IMG/M metagenome (GOLD analysis project Ga0180085, IMG submission 123013) | Soil microbial communities from meander-bound floodplain in the East River, Colorado, USA - East River metaG ERMLT730_16_10D | ecosystem: Environmental > Terrestrial > Soil > Floodplain ... | reverse complement strand
CTACCGGTATACCGAGCAGGGGGTCGAGCCGCTTGCGCTCGTCCAGCGCGAGCGCTGGGATCGGCCGCGGTTCTCCCTGCCCGTGAGCGTGCGTGTGCGCGAGCGGCTCGAAGGGGAACAGATGCCGTTCTACACTGGCGTGGTTCTCTTGCTCTCGACGCTCGCGCTCGCTGCGGTGTCGGCCGATCGGCGGGCCCGCGCGCTCGCGCTCGGCGCGCTCCTGGCGCTCGCGCTCTCGACCGATTGGCTCGCCGGGCTGGGGAGCTGGGTGCCCGGTCTGGCCACGCTGCGCTTCCCCTGGCGCTTCCTCTCTCCGGCGACGGTGCTCGCGGCCCTGGCGCTCGCGATCGGATTCGATTCCGCGTGGCGCGCTCGCCGCGAACGACACGGCGCGCTCGCCGCGCTTGCGCTGGTCGCGTTGCTCGCGTGGGACGGCGCGCCTTACACGGGCGCCGCGGACAGGATTCCGGCCTACACGGGCGCGCAACACTGGCACGCGGCCGACCCGCGCATCGCGCACTGGGCCGAGCAGATGACGCCGGTGCCGCTCGACCTCCCGCAGGACGGTCGACCACAGCGCGTGCACAACCTCGAGCTGCCGCCGAACGACTACCGCACCTCGGTCGACTGGTTCTTCCCCGGGTACTACGAGTGGCTGAGCCCGACCGTGTTTCGCGAGTACTGGAAGTCGAGCAACCCGGAGAAGCTCGCCGCGGCCGGTGTCACGCTCGTCTTCTCCAACACGTCCGCGACCCCGCGCTCGATCGCGGCCCGAGCCTACGTCGAGCTCGAGCGAGAGGGGAGAGCGCTCGACGGCGCAACTCTCGTGTCACGGCGGCCGGGCGCGATCGAGGTCCATGCGGTGGTGCCCACGCCCGGGGCCAGGCTCGTGGTGCGCGAGCAGAGCTTCCCGGGCTGGCGCGTGCGCGTCGACGGCGGGCCGGCCTCGACGCCCGACGACGATCGCGGCTTTCTGGCCCTCGCTCTACCCACGGGCACTCACGACGTCGTGCTGCGCTACGGCCAAGGCACCTGGCCGCGACGCCTCGGGAGCGGCCTTTCCGTCCTTGCGCTCCTCGGCTGCGTCCTACTCGAACGTCTTGCACGAAGACGGGTCGCCCGAGGCGAGACCCCGACGTAGCCACTCGACGCGCTGCTCGGACGAGCCGTGGGTCCAAGACTCGGGCTGCACCTGGCCGCGCGTGAGCCGTTGCAGGCGGTCGTCCCCGATGGCCGCCGCGGCCGCGAGACCCTCCTCGAAATCACCGGGCTCGATGAGCTGCCGCTCGCGATCAGCGAAGTGGCCCCACACGCCGGCGAGGCAGTCGGCCTGCAGCTCGAGCCGTACCGACAACGCGTTGGCCTCGCCCTCGGACAGGCGCTGCTGCATCTGGTGCACCCCGTCCGAGATGCCGAGCAGATTCTGGACGTGGTGCCCCACCTCGTGCGCGATCACGTATGCGGCGGCGAAGTCGCCCGGCGCACCGAAGCGCTCGGACAGCTCCGTGAAGAACGACAAGTCGAGGTAGACTTTCCCGTCCGCCGGACAGTAGAACGGGCCGACCGCCGACGAAGCGAAGCCGCACGCGGACTCGGCGGCATCCGTGAACAGCACGAGCCGCGGTTCGTGGTACTCCTGGCCCGTGCCCGAGAACACACTGCGCCACGTCTCCTCGGTGTCGGCGAGCACGATCGAAGCGAACTCGCCGAGCTGATCCGCCGGCTGTCCGCCCGGAGCGCTGACCTCGGTCGATACGCTCCCGCCGCCACCGCTCTCGCTCAGCAGCATCAGGAGCTGGCGCGGATCCGCTCCCAGCAACCACCCCACCAGCAGCACCAGGAGCAGCCCGCCGCAACCGATCGGCGCACCGCGCCGCAAGCGCTGTCCCCGCCGGTCCTCCACGTTCACGCTGCCGCGACGACCTTGCCAGCGCATCGCGCCCCTCCGCGCGAGCCGAGGTTCCCGCTCGCGCCACAAACATGTTCGTAATCCTCAAAAAGAGTCGATCCCGAAGGCACCGCCCAGCCTTCACGGCCTCTCGCCGGATCAGAATACCTTGCTTCCGGCGGCGAAGTCCGCGCTTGATCGCTCCCTCGCCACGCCGATCTTTGCGGTACGATGAAATACCAAGCCGAGCCCCGAAGCGTCCTTCTCGTAATCGTGGTGCTCGTGGCCCTCGCAGCTCCGGCGCTGGGCGCCGCGCCGCCGTGGACCGTCCACCGCTTGCCCGAAGCGAGCGCGAGCGAGAGCACGAGCTCCTACGCTGTCGTGCTACAAGCGCCGTGGGACGATGCGCCGGGCATGCTCTCGGACGGCAACAGCTACTTCTACCTGCTGACCGACGCCAACGGAGTCCGCGTGTCGATCTCCGTGGACAAGAACCCGCTCCTCGACACCGTGCGCCTGGGCTTCGACGACGGGGATCCTGGCTCCGCTCCCGTCGATCCGCAGGCCTCCTCGGTGACGGTCGCGCCCGCCAGCGTGCCCGCCGATGGCCTCTCGAGCGCGTGGGTCACCATCGTCCCGCGCGACGCCGACGGCCTCCTGCTGGGCACCGGCCTCATGGTATCGATCGACCCCGTCGCCCTGTGGCCGGGTACGCTCGCCGGCTCGCTCGTCGACCTCGGCAACGGTGTGTACCTCGGTCGCGTCGTCTCCTCGGTGCCCGGGCAGGGCGTCGTATGGGTCGACGTGGAAGGCTCGTCGCTCGATGAAGAGCCCACGATCGACTTCGAGAGCACGGGCCCGCTGTCGCTGCGCGACCTGGCGGTCCTGCAGCTCGACGGCCTCACATCGCCCGGCGGAACGTTCGACGTTCTCGTCGATGGCCTCGACCCGTCGACGGATCCCAGCGCCTCCGAAGTCGTGCAGGCCAAGGCCGACGCGCTGTCCGCGCTCGGCACCCTGCTCGCCGGCGATCCGCAATCGGACGACGAAGCGATCAAGGACCAGCTCAAGGCCGCCGTCATCGATCTGACCGACGCACTCGACAATTTCGGCGCGGTCGACCCGACCTCGATCGAGATGCTCCTCGCGGATCTCCTCGACGTGGCTCGGCTCGTGGCCCAGTACTGGTACGACGTCGCCGCAGTCCAGTGCGCCGGGCAGTGGGCTCGTCTCGACCAGGCCGCGCAGTCGCTCGCCAGCGGCGACGCTTCGGTCGCGAGCGAGGACTGGGTCGGCGCTGCCACGCACTACGGCAAGTCGATCGAGAAGTCGCTCCTCGCGTTGCGCGCCTGCAGCTGAACCAGCGCCCTCCGGGAGCCGGCCCCGTGTATCCTCGGGGCCGGCTTCACGGAGGGAGTCCCATGCAGCAGCTACGGACCGCGGCCGTCTCTGTCCTGGCGACGCTCGCCGTACTCGGCGCCCTGTCCGCCGCGAAGCGACCCGCCCGCGAATACTACGATCTGCGCACGGCCACCACCCCCGACGCGCGACCGTTCAGCGGTGCCGTGCGCGCGGGCGACACGGTGTACCTCTCGGGGACGCTGGGCCTCGACGCGAACCGCCGCGCACCCGACGATCCGGAAGCCGAGGCGCGGCTCGTGCTCGACGGCCTGAAATCGAAGCTCGAGCAAGCCGGCATGACGATGGACGATCTCGTGTCGGTGCAGATCTTCTGCTCGGACGTCGCGCAGTACGAGATGTTCAACCGCGTGTATCGGACCTACTTCACGAAGGAGTACCCGGCCCGGGCCTTCATCGGGTCGGGCAAGCTGCTGTTCGACGCGCGCTTCGAGCTGCAGGGCGTCGCCGTCAAGCGCTGACGCGCGGCGATTCAGTTCCGTGCGAGCGCGCTCAGGGCCAGCAGGCCCCAGCCGACCAAGAACGCGACCCCGCCGAGCGGCGTGATCGCGCCGAGCCACTTCGTCCCGGTAAAGACGAGGAGGTACAGGCTGCCGGAGAAGAGGAAGATGCCGACCAGAAAGGCCCAACCGGCGGCTCCGGGGAGCGCTGACGTCGAGCGCGAGGCGGCCCACGCCACCGCGAGCAGCGCCAGGGCGTGGTACAGGTGGTAGCGCACGCCCGTCTCGAACACCGCGAGCATCTGCGGCTCGACGCGCGACTTGAGCCCGTGCGCGCCGAACGCACCGAGCGCCACCCCGACCCCTGCGGCCACCGCGCCTATGGCGAGCCATCCCGAGCTGGTCATCCCGTCCTCCTCGTCCACTGCGGACCCAGCTAGAATAGCCCGCGCCCCCATAGCTCAGTCGGTTAGAGCGGCGGACTCATAATCCGTTGGTCCCAGGTTCGAGTCCTGGTGGGGGCATTCTCAACTTGTTGAATCTGTTGTGCGAACAGTTGTCTCGGGAGAAACCGCGCTGCGGGGCGCCTCTCGGAATCGTCGGCCCCTCCCGTCACGATCAGAATCAGCGGATTCCAAGTCCCGTGGTAGGCATCCAGGATCAGCAGGGCAGACTCCGACGTGCCTAGCGAATCGGGGGTCAGGCCACTGCCGTCACTGGGAGCCCTCCGTCACGCCGCCCTCCTTGAGGCGAGACGACACAACTTTTCCCCGCCTCCGCCGTCTAATCTCCATAGATACGGCCGACGGTGATCCATCGAGCGCCTCGTTCCTATTGGCTCGTCGCGCGGGCTCAGAGAAGGAAAGCTAACGACATGATGCTTCACAGTGTTGAAAAGGATCAGCTTTCTCGCAGCGAGCGGAAGCTGCCTACCGCGCTGGTCAAGCGATCGATCGCAACTGTCTTTGCGGCGCTTCTGGCGTCCGTCGTCGCCCCCAGCGCGTGGGGACCGGTGAACGCGCAGGTCATCACCAACTACCCCTTCCGTGACTCCTTCGCGCGCCATTATCAGGTGGAGAGGTCACCGCGCATCGAGATCAAGGGAGGCATAAGTGGTCCCGTCAACGTCTCCTCCGGGCAAACCGGAATGGTGGACATTGAGGTGCTACGAACGGCCGCCACACCAAGCGAGCTCGACTGCCATCGGGTCAGGATCGATCACCGTCCGGATCGGATCACGATCACGCAGGTTCAGTTCACCGACCGCCGGGAGTGCCACACCATCCGGGCCAGTCAGTCGCTCAAGCTTCAGGTACCTTCGGACACAATTCTCCGAGTCTCTGCGATCGCCGGAGAATTGCAGGTTACCGGTCCTGTCCAAAGTGTGACCGCGCTCTCCATTGCCGCTCATGTCAACATCACGGCGGCCGGGACTGTTGATCTGGTCTCGCTAGCGGGAGGACTCTCACTTAGCCTCTCCGGCGCCTCTCCCGGATCCGCAACGATTGAGTCGGTGGTTGGTGTCGTGGAACTCGACGTGGCGGAGCGGCGCGACGTCGAGATCCGCATCAGCTCGCTGCAAGGCGAGATCACGTCCGTCCCGCCCGACTTCGTCCGCCGCAAGACGAATGACGGCTATCTGCTCAGAAGCGGCGCCGGCGGAACGCCCGTGTCGATCAGCTCTATCAATGGCGATGTGGTGGTGCGGCGCAGGTGAGCCATCATGGACCCATAAGGGAAAAGAGCCGCCCATCCAGTCCGCACCGTCGAGAACTCGTCATTGATCGAAGAGGAGTAGCCCTCCAGCCAAACTCTACGCAAACTCTACGCACCAGCATGGAACCCATGGACACCGGTGGACGTGGTGGACAAAAAAATGGGCGCCGTTTCTGGAAAGCTTGAAACGGCGCCCTTCCGGTTTTCCCTCATAATCCGTTGGTCCCAGGTTCGAGTCCTGGTGGGGGCACCACCGCGTTCTGCAACCGCGTTGAACGGCCTGAGCCCACTGAAACCACGGGCGCCGTGAGCGAACGCTCTTGCCGCAATCGTCTAGGCTAGACTGACCGGACACGGGACGAGCCGCGAAGAAACGAACCGACTGACGACGGAGGATGACCGCGTGACGCTGCGCCCACGGAAACCTCCTAGACCCCGAGGCCGTAACGACGCCGACGCTTTCCGCGAGTGGGTCGGCGGCCGGTTCTCGCCACCGTCCTTCATCGAGCACCCGACCGAGCCCTACCGAGCAGAGTTGGCAATCTGGCTCGAGCTTCCATCCGGATTGATCGTCGGCCAGGAGTTGTGTCGGCCCGAAGACGCGGAGGGCGCAGTCGGCCGCGTGCTTCTGGCTGCGATGGAACGACCCGCGGCGGGCCGGCCGCGCCGGCCGGCCAAGATCCGAGTGGGCCACGCCCGCCTCGCGGCCGAGGTGCGAGCGGCGATTGGCGACTCGATCCCGATCGAGGTCGCGCCGGCGCCCGAGCTCGATCACCTCCTCGACGAGCTTCTCGAGTCGATGCCCGATGACGGCGTGGAGGACAGCTACCTTCAGGGCGGGTGCATCGCGGCCGCGATCGTCAGGGACCTGTTCGTCGCGGCGCGAATCCTCTACGGCATCGCGCCGTGGAAGATCGCCACGGACGATCGAGCGCTGCGAATGGACATCCCGGCGCTGGGAATCGACGGTGCGTGCGTCAGCATCATCGGATCGCTCGGACAATCTCGCGGCCTGATCATCTTTCCGTCTCTGCACGGGTACGAGGCTTTTCGTCGCATCGCGTCGAAGCCCCTACGGCGCACGGCGTGCTTGGACATGGGCACGGGGTGGCTCGCGCTCAACTTCGAGCGCAAGGCGGATCTCTCGCCGACCATGCGCCGTGAAGCGAAGTCCTACGGCTGGCCTGTGGCCGGGGACGACGCCTACCCGCGTGTGGAACGACGCGATCCCGATGGGGCGTCGCGGCCGCTGGTGACCCGTGACCTTAAGATCGCCGCGGCCTGCGCCTCAGCGCTTTCTGCGTTCGCCATCAAACACGGTGGGTTGTTGGAGACTGGGGGACCCGAGCCCGTATGCGGGTCCTTCTTCGACGACGACGAGCTGGAGGTGCGCTTCACGCTCCCCTACGACGCGGCCCCGCTGTTCGAGGTCCACGCCGGGCCGGAGCAGCGGACGGCGAGTCCCGTCGCCGCCCGCCGAGCCAGGGTGGGTCGCAACGATCCGTGCCCCTGCGGCAGCGGTCGCAAGTACAAGAAATGTCACGGGCCGCTGGAGGAGCGTCAAGGATCGACTCGGAGCGAAGGCGATGCCCATCGCGACCTGGACGCGCACTGGGTGAGCCAGCTCACCGAGTTCGCCATGGTCCACTTCGGACTCGAGTGGAGCCGCTTCGCCAGGGAGTTCGTCGACGCGTCGCGAGCACGGTCGCTCGCGGTTCCCTGGTCCGTGTACGGATTCACGGTGCAGGGGGCGACCGCCCTCGACTGGTATCTCGAGAAGCACGGGCAGGGCCTGACGCGTGCCGATCGCGACTGGCTCTGCGCTCAACAGGCCGCCTGGCTGGCGGTCTGGGCAGTGACCGCGGTCGAGCCCGGCGCGAGCCTGAGGTTGCGCGACCTACTGACCGACGAGACGCGAGTCGTCCGAGAGATCAGCGGCTCGCGGACGCTCGTCGTGCACGACGCGGTACTCGCCCGCGTGGTAGACGTCGGCGAGGTCTCGCTGCTCTGTGGCGTGCACCCCCGTCCGCTTCCGCCGATCGAAGCAGCGGAGGTCGTGGCCTGCGCGCGGAGGCGACTGCGCGTCAAGGGAGCCGTGCCGGCCACACGCCTTCGAGAGGGGGCGTTTGGCCCCTACCTGATCCGGCAGTGGGAGAAGGCCGTCTCGCGGCTCGATGCGCGGTCGGCGATGCCGAGCGTGCTGCAAAACACCGACGGGGATCCCTTTCTCGTCACGATCGATCATTTCGAGATCGCGCCGGGTGCAGGTTCCGAAGTCGCGGCCCGCCTCGCCGCCTTGGAGCACGTCCAGCCACCCGAGGTTGGGGAAGATCCGCCCACGTTCACCTTTCTTCGCCCCGGAGGCAGGAGACACGCGCGTCCGCAAGCGACCGTCGTCGGAGTGGGGCGTATCTCGCGGGAGACGTTGCGGATCGAGACGAACTCGAAGGCGCGGGCGGACGCCCTGCGCGCGAGGATCGAAGCGACGTGCGGCAACCGGCTACGGCACCGGGCACGGGAACACGCCGACCCGCTGTCCGACCGCGCGTTGCGTGGACCGCAGGGCAAGGAAGTCGAGATGCAGCCGGCTGAGGTGTGGCAGGCTCTCCTCGATGTCGAACAAGCACACTATGCCGGCTGGGTTGACGAGGCCATCCCGGCGCTCGGCGGGCGGACCCCGCGCGAGGCCGTCAAGACGGCAAGTGGCCGCGCGGCTGTGGACCTGCTGCTCAAGGACTTCGAAAACCGCGATCGGCGCGCACGTGGCGACAGGGGCCTGGACTTCTCGTCGATTCGCCGAGAGCTACGTCTCGAGTAGGTCGTTGGCTCGCGGCCGGCTGGTCGTCAGTCCCGATCGTCGTCCGCCGGACGAAAGCGGATCCGGTTGGCTTCCGCTGTGACGATCGCGCCTCCTTCAAGGTAGGCGGCGTACGTGGCGAGGACCGCGAGGCACACCTCTACCTGTTGCGAGGTCGAGAGGGCCACGAGGCGCACGATCCCGCAGTGCGGGAGGCGCCGGACGATCGCGAGCTCCCCGAAGTCCTTGTCAGGCGTGACGAGAACGCGCGATTCCTGGCGCGCGCGATCGAGAATCTCCTCGTCTCCGGGATCCGTCGGCCAGTCGCCTGCCCAAACGACATCGTGGCCCGCATCCGACAGCGCGCTCCGCACTCCACCCCAGACGCAAGTGTCCAGGAGGACCTTCAAGCGGCGCTGCCCCCGAGGGCTGGCTCGATGCGCTCATGCCCGACCAGTCGTCGGGCGTAGACGAGGCAGGCCTGGATGTCCTCGGCTTCCAGCCAGGGGTACCCACCCAGGATCGTCTCCTCACGGTCCCCCGCGGCGAGCATTCCCAGGACATGCTCCACTGCAAGGCGGCGTCCTCGGATGATCGGTTTTCCCCCGAAGATCTTCGGATCGACGGTGATCCGCCGAAGGAGTGCCTCTTCGCGTGACGCGGCGTCTTCCATGGCTACTCCTCCCGAGCGCCCCCCTCGGCGCCCTCCAAACGTTGGAACAGTCTGCCACAACCGCCTGCGACGATCACGGACTCGATTGCCGCCGACAGACGCGGCCGCGAGCAACTCTACGCAAACTCTACGCAACGCCATGGACGCCATGGAAACCCTGGACAACAAGTTGGGCGCCATTTCAAGAAAGCCCTTGAAACGGCGCCCTGATCGCGCACCCTCATAATCCGCTGGTCCCTGGTTCGAGTCCAGGTGGGGGCATTGCCCGTGACTCCAAGTCCTCGAGGCACTTAGCGGCGAAAGCGTCCGCTCGTCCGAGGCCAGAGCAGCGGATTTTCAGTCCGAGGGTCGCGGCGCCCGAGCGGGCGCAACTTCCAAAGCCTCATGCACTTCTTCCGTTACCGCTTTGCGTCGCACGATGCGTAGAGTTTGCGCAGAGTCGTGAGGCCACGCTCGTCTCTGCGCGAGTTCAGGCGATGATGACGGCCAGCAGTTCAGGGGGCAAGCCGTTGCTGTCACGCTAGTGGATCGGTGAGAAGCTCGGCGCCGGTGGAATGTGGGTCGTGTACCGGGGCCGAGGACATCTCCCTCAGGCGGCCGGTCGCGAAAGCCTGCCACGGAACGCCGTTCGATTCGAGGGCTACGGTTCAGGACGAAGTCCCGCGCCATGGTTGATCGCGGTTGAATTACGCTGTAATATAACCACATCATGATCGAACGTACCCTGGAGAAGCTGCTCCGCGCGTCCCGCAAGAGCCTGCTGCTGCTCGGCCCGCGGCAGACAGGCAAATCGACTCTCGTGGCGTCACTCAAACCAGACCTGACGATCAATCTCGCCCACGAGCCGACCTTCCTCGAGTTCGCCCGTAACCCCGAGGAGCTGGAGCAGCGGCTCGGCGCCGCGCGGAACCTCCGCACGGTCTTCCTGGACGAGATCCAACGCCTTCCCAGCTTGTTGAACACCATCCAGTCGATCTTGGACCGCGGAGGCAGGCCCCGTTTCTTTCTGACGGGGTCGAGCGCGCGGAAGCTCCGCCGCGGGCAGGCAAACCTGCTTCCGGGACGAGTGCACACGTATTCGCTCGGCCCGCTCGTCAGCGGCGAGCTCGGCCGGGAGATGGACACGCGCGCCGCGCTCTCGACGGGCACCCTCCCCGGGATCTACGTCGACCAGGAACGATCCTCCCGCGAGAAGACGCTGTCCTCGTACTGCGCCACCTACCTCAAGGAGGAGATCCAGGCCGAGGCCCTCGCGCGCAACATCGAGGGGTTCTCCAGGTTCCTTCATGTGGCGGCGGCCTGCGCGGGGTCGTTTCTCGACCTTTCGAAACTGGCATCGGAAGCCGGGGTCGCCCGGCAGTCCGCGGTGAGGTTCTTCGAGATCCTGGAGGACACGCTGATCGTGCGCCGCGCGGAGGCCTTCGCGAAGAGCGAGCGGCGCCGCTTGGTCCAGCATCCGCGCTTCTTCTTCTTCGATACGGGAGTCCTGAACGGGGTGATGGGGAACTTCGAGCCCTCTCCCGACCGCGTCGGGGTCCTCATGGAGCACCTCGTGTTCAACCAGATCGTTCACACCGCGTCGTCGCTGGACCTAGACATCCGGGTTTCGTCGTTCCGGACGGAGCACGGCGCGGAGGTCGACTTCATCGTCCGGACGAAGAAGGACACCTGGGCGGTCGAGGTCAAGGCCTCGAAGAGCGTAGGCAAGCACGACCTTCGCGGGCTCAAGAGGTTTCGGGACTTCCACGGCAAGAAGTGCGGCGCCGTCGTCCTCTACCTCGGCACGGTGGAGAAGCTCATCGAGGGGATCGAGATCCTGCCGTGGCAAGTCGGTCTCGAGCGCATGGGGTTGTAGGGGCGGGGCGCTTCGTCCATCGGGGAAGGCGACGGGGAGACCACGTTCCGTAGAAAGAGGGAGCGGATGCGGTCGAGGATGCGGAAGAGGGAGAGTTGCCGGCCGATCACCAGAAGTTCTCGAGAAGCCAGACGTTGGAGTTGAGTGTCCCGACGAAGTACGCGAGGTGCCTACCATCGGGCGATGGGGTGAAACCCATCCCGAACGTGTCGGTCCACTCGAGCACGACCCGGCTCTTCCCCTCCATGTCCATTCGCAGCAAGACCGCCTTGACTGCGCTCGTCGTCGGCGAGCTTCTCTGGCGGCAGAACCTCGAGCGCGATCACGCGCTGGAGCTTCTCGTCCTCGGCCCGGTAGACGACACCCATCCCGCCTTCGCCGATGCGGTCGAGGCCCGTCGGCGAGGTCAAAGATCCTGGAAGGGCCCAGCGTCCCCTGGAACGCGATCGCGAGCCGCGTACCCTCGGGTGAAAGCGCCAAGCGCGCTGGTCCCAACGTGGGCGCCGGCGCGCGCGGAGTTGAACACGACGGACCGGCTGTCCGGGGATGACCGGTTCGTGTACTCCTTGGCGGAGCCCCCGCCCAACGAGCCCGACATCAATCTCTGTGCGACCATGAAAGTCCGACCATGAAGGATGTATTTTCATGGTAATCTGCCTCCGTGATCGCTCGGTCCAGACTCGTCGAATCGGTACGTCAGGCGTTGTCGCGCAGCCGTGTGGTGGCCTTGCTCGGTCCCAGGCAGTGCGGCAAGACGACTGTGGGTGGCCAACTGCTCGCGGCCGACTCTCCCAACTACTTCGACCTCGAGGATCCCGCGAGCCTCGCACGCCTGGACGAGCCCATGACCGCGCTGCGCGAGCTGAAAGGCCTCGTCGTCATCGATGAGGTACAGCGGCGGCCTGAACTGTTTTCCGTGCTGCGGGTGCTGGCGGATCGTGTCCCGCTACGGGCCAGGTTCTTGATTCTCGGCAGCGCCTCGCCGACCCTGCTGCGCCAGTCCTCGGAATCGCTCGCGGGCCGCATCGCCCTCATCCAGATGAACGGCTTCAGCCTGGAAGAGGTGGGCCTGGCCGCTCACCTCCAACACTGGCTGCGCGGGGGTTTCCCCTTGTCCTACCTGGCCGAAGACGACCCTCGCAGCTCGCTTTGGCGAGCGGATTTCATCCGCACCTTCCTCGAGCGAGACCTGGGGCAGATGGGCTTCTCCATTCCCTCCTCAACGCTGTTGCGTTTCTGGACCATGGCCGCGCACTACCACGGGCAGATCTGGAACAACGCGCAGATCGCAGGCTCCATGAACATCGGCGAGAAGTCCGTGCGGCGTTACCTGGACGTCCTGACCGATCTGTACATGATCCGCCAGCTTCAGCCGTGGCACGCCAATCTCAAGAAGCGGCAGGTGAAATCGCCGAAGGTGTACTTCCGCGACACGGGCTTGCTGCATTACCTGCTGGGCGTGCGCACGGAGAAAGAACTGTGGACCCATCCCAAGTGCGGGGCGTCATGGGAAGGGTACGTGATCGAAGAGTCGCTCAAGGCCGTGGCGCCGGAGGAGGCCTTCTTCTGGGCCACGCACCAGGGGGCGGAGATCGACCTGATCCTGATCAAGGACGGGCACATGCTCGGCGTGGAGTGCAAACGGGTCGATGCGCCCCGTCTGACACCCTCGATGCGAATTGCCCTGGACGATCTGAAGCTGGAGCGGATCGCGGTGGTCTACCCGGGCGCAAAGCGCTTCCCCCTGGCGGAGCGGGTCGAGGCCGTACCGCTCGACGCTCTGGTCGAGGGCATGAAGGGGTTGTTCCCGGAGTAGCGGCCGGCACCGGTCCGAGCTCTACGCAATGTCTGCGCAACAGCATGGAAACGGTGGACACCGGTGGAAGCAGTGGACAGCAAGATGGGCGCCGTTTCCTAGAAACCTCGAAACGGCGCCCTCGAGAACTTCATAATCCGCTGGTCCCTGGTTCGAGTAGGTGGGGGCATTCACGTGGTAGGTGCTTGGTCCTCTCGAGAAGTACGCTGAAGTTGGTTCCGGGGAGTCAGCCGTTCTCCAGCACGACCTTCCCGATGCTCTCTCCGCTTTGCAGGTGCCGCATCGCGTCCGGCGCGTCCGCGAACGCGAAGCGCCGACCCACCAGCGGCGGAGCCGTGATGAGCGTATCGAGCGCGCCGTAGGCTCCGGTGAGCCGCTCCGCGCGATCCCAGAGCCAGATGAGGTTGAACCCCATGACGCTGCGATTGTCGCTGACCATTTCGAGCGGATCGATGCGTGGACGGCGAAGGTACTGTGTGGCCAGGCGCAACCAGTTCACACGGGTGCCGCGGGGCATGAAGTCCGCCGCGCCGTACACGACGAGCCGGCCCTCGGGCCGCAGGCGGTCGTATGCCGGCTGGAAGTACGGACCGGCGATCGCGTCGAATACCAGATCGAGGCCATTCGAGCCGAGCGCCGCCAGCGCCCGGTCGAGATCGGCGCCGAAGGCGCGGCGGTCGCGGACGAGCACCTGCTCCGGCGCCAGACCACGGTGTTCGACGAGCCAGGCGCGCTTCGCCGCCCGGCCGACGGTCGCGATCGTCCGCGCCCGTGTCGACGCCAGGATCGCCAGCGCGTTCAGTCCCACGCCCCCGGCGGCGGAGTGCAACAACACGACGTCGTCTCGCCTCAGCTCCCCGAGCCGCACGAGCCCGTACCACGCCGTCAGCGCCTGCACCGGGAAGGCCGCGCCCTCCGGGAAGCTCCACCCCGGCCGCATCGGTCGCAGGAGGCGGAAGCCCACGTTGAGGGCCGTCGCATATCCGCCGAAGCGCGTCACTCCGATGACGTGATCGCCCGGACGAATCGCGCTCGGCGCGCCGCCACCGGATGCGGCCGGACCGACGGCCTCGACGACGCCGGCGAATTCGAGGCCGGGGATGAAGGAGCCTCGCGGTGTGGCGGAATAGAGACCGAGGCAGGCGAAGATGTCGGCGAAGTTCAGGCCGATCGCCCTGACCGCGACGCGAGCCTCCCCCGGCGCGGGATCCGGAAGATCCTCGGTGCGCCGCGCCAGCCGCGCGAGCGAGCCCGCGTGATCGATGCGCCAGACGTCACGCCGTTGCTGCATCCCGCGTATTCTGCAGCCGGCTGAGGGACTCACGCGAGGGGTGGCGGCATCGGTCGCGGCGCCGAGAAACGGACCGACTCCATCCGGTTCCGCGGCGCGGCATGCAAGCCACGTGTGTCATCGTCCATTCTCGAGTCGCTCCGACCGCGAAGGAGGAACCATGATTTTGACCCGAGGCCTCGCGCTCGCAGCCGCGCTCCTGGCAGCGGCGCCTGCCATGGCCCAAGACGTCCCGGTGGTGGAGCGCACCCTCGCCAACGGTATGCGCCTCGTGATGGTGGAGCGACATGAACAACCCACCATCGCCTTCGCCTGGCTGGCGCGCGTCGGGAGCGCCAACGAGCGCCCCGGCATGACCGGCATCGCGCATCTCTTCGAGCACATGATGTTCAAGGGGACGAAGACGATCGGCACCCGCGACGCTCGCCGCGACGCCGAGTTGAACCGCCGGCAGGACGAGGTCCAGGCGCGGATCCGCGAGGAGATGTCGGTCCTGCGCGAGAAGCAGCGCCGGGGAGAGATCGCCGACATGATGGACCCCAAGGCTCGCACGCCGCGGCTGCAGGAAGCGCTCGCCGAGTTCGACCGTCTCGTGAAGGAGCAGCGGGAGCTCATCGTCAAGGACGAGATGGACCGGATCTACACGCAGGCCGGGGGCACCGGTCTCAACGCGAGCACCAGCGAGGACCGCACCAACTACATCGTGAGTCTTCCGGCGAACAAGCTGGAGCTGTGGTTCTGGATCGAGTCCGACCGGCTGGCGAACCCGGTGTTCCGCGAGTTCTACAGCGAGCGCGACGTGATCCTGGAAGAGCGCCGCCAGACCCTCGAATCGCGCCCGAGCGGGGTGGTGGACGAGGCGTTCAACGCGATGACCTGGATCGCGAGCCCCTATCACTGGGAGGTGATCGGCTGGCCGAGCGACATCTCCCAGATGACCCGGGAGCAGGCCAACGAGTTTTTCGCGACCTACTACGCCCCCAACAACATCACCGCAATCCTCGTGGGGGACTTCAGCGCCGACGCCGCCTATGCCCTCGCCGAGAAGTACTTCGGCCGGATCCCGGCGAACCCGAAGGGCGTGCCGGAGGTGATCACCCTCGAGCCCCGTCAGCCGGCCGAGCAGCGGATGGTGGCGGAGGTCGAGACGACACCGTCTCTGCAGTCCGTGTTCAAGACGGTGCCGGCCGTCCACAAGGACGCGCCCGCGCTGCAGGCCCTGGCCGGAATCCTGGGTGGGACCCCGATGTTCATGGGGCGGCCCGGAGGGCCCGGCGGCATGCGGCCGCCCTCCGGACGCCTGCACAAGGCCCTCGTGCTCGACCAGAAGGTCGCCACCAGCGCGTCCGCTTCGTCGAGGGGGATGAAGATGGGCGGCGTGTTCTCGTTCCGGGTGACGCCCGCGCCGGGGAAGAACCCCGGAGAGCTGGAGCCCGCGCTCCAGGCCGAGATCGACAACGTCCTGATGGACGGCGTCACCGATGACGAGCTGCAGCGCTTCAAGAAAGCGACCATCGTGGGCCTGTACAACCGCCTCGAGACGAACGCCGGTATCCGCGAGACGCTGACGCAGTTTCTCGCCGTGGGGACGGTCCAGGATTTCAAGGACGCGCTCGCACGAATTCAGGCCGTGACCCGCGAGGACGTGCAGCGCGTGGCCAGGCAGTATCTGGTCAAGGACGGCCGCAACGTGCTGATCACGAACCGGAAGGAAGACGGGAGGCGACCAGACGCCGCGATCGAGAAGGAGGTCAAACGATGATCCGCCGAGCGACGTTGACGGTCCTTCTCGGGGTGACAACCGCTTTCGCCCAGGACATCTCCGACCGGCCGGAGAAGCTCCAGTTCGCGCCCATCCAGTTCGAGACACCGCGGGCGAGGGACTACAAGGCCAAGCTGCGCAATGGCATCCCCGCGTTCCTTGCGCCAAACGGCGAGGAAGGGACGCCCCTCGTGCGCGTCACCGTCTCCTGGAGGGGCGGGTCCTACCTCGACCCGAAGGGCCAGGAGGGACTCGCCGCTCTTTTGGGCTCCCAGCTCGCCCAGGGGGGAACGACGAAGCTCGAAGCGGCAAAGCTGGAGGACCGCCTGGAGGCCCTGGCCGCCACGCTCACGAGCTCCTGCGCGGACACGAGTTGCAACGTCTCCCTCCAGGTTCTGGACAAAGACCTTGCGCAGGGGCTCGACCTGCTCATGCAGGCGCTCACGCAGCCCGCCTTCGCCCAGGAGCGTCTCGACCTGGCGAAGCGGCAGGGTCGGCAGCGGGTCAGCCGGCGCAACGACGAGGTGACGTCGATCGCCAACTACCAGATGAAGTATCTGCTCTTCGGCGAGCGCCACTTCGCGAGCGCCGACGACACCGTCGCCAGCCTGGAGGCGATCACCCGTGACGATCTCGTGGCCTTCCATGCACGTCTGCTGCATCCGGCCAACCTGTTCGTGGCCGCCGCGGGCCAGTTCGACCGTAAGACGATGGTCGATGCCCTCAACCGGACCGTGGGGACGATCAAGGCCGGACCCGAAGCTCGCGTCAGCCCCACGGTCCCGGCTCCCGACTTTCCACGCCCCCCCGGCGTCTATGTCACGGACAAGGATGCGCCGCAGGCCATGATCCGGTGGGCTTTCCCGGGGATCCGCCGAACGGACCCGGACTGGCATGCCGCCTTCGTCACGAATCAGATCCTGGGAGGCCGCGGATTCACCAGCCGGCTCATGAAGAGGATCCGCTCCGACGAGGGCCTCACCTACGGGGTGTACTCGACGCTCGAGCCGGGCACGTACTGGCGCGGCGACGTCACGGGAAGCCTCCAGACGAAGAATCGCTCCGTCGCCTACGCGCTACGGCTGGCCCTCGACGAGATCCGCAAGCTGAAGGAGCAGCCGGTCTCCGACGACGAACTGCGCGTCAACAAGGACGGGATCATCGAGGCCTTCCCCAGCCAGTGGGCGACGAAGCAGGCGGTCGCGAACCGCTTCGCGGACGAGGCCCGCGAGGGCTGGCCCGAGGACTGGTGGGCGAGCTACCGGGAGAAGATCCAGGCCGTCACCGCGGCCGACGTGCAGCGGATGGCGAGAAAGCTCTTCGACACCGATCGGATGGTGATCCTCGCCGTGGGCAAGGCTGCGGAGACGGAGGCCGGCGACACGGACCACCCGGGTGCCCTCGAGGACGTGGCGGCGCTGCCGCTGAAGCGCGTGCCGCTCCGGGACCCCGCGACCCTCGAGCCGATGCCATGAAACGTGGGGCCATGTCCCCGCGATCTTGACGACCGTCCTCGTCCAAAGCCCTCCCGGCGTCCCAAGAATGAATTTGATAATGTAAAACCCGTGGCAGCCACCCCGACGCGGCCGAGCGATGCCGAGGCCCTGGCCCGCGAGAGGCTGCGGGCCGTGGGCCTGCGAGCCACCCGGCCGCGCTCTGTGGTCTACGCCGTGCTGCGCGAGGTCGGGGGGCACCGCTCGGTGGACGAGGTGCTGGAGCTGCTCGAAGAGCGCGGTCATGCGATCCCGCGCATGTCGATCTACAACGTCATGGCCGACCTGACGGCAGCGTCGCTGGTCATGTCCGCCGACGCCGGCCCGGGTCGGGCGCTCTATGAGGCCAGCGACGTCTGGCACCACCACTTCGTCTGCCGCGGCTGCGGCAGGATCGAGGACGTGCCCTGCCTGAAGGGACGCAGGCCGTGCCTCCTGCCCCCGAAGAGCCTGCCCGGCAGCACGATCGACGAGGCACAGGTGATCTTCCGAGGCCACTGCGCCGATTGCGCAGCACGGGCCGCAGCAGGAAAGTGCTCCTAACGGTAAGAGACACATAGAACACGATGGGAGGAAAGATGGCGAGTGAAGGCAAGTGCCCGGTGATGGGCGGATCTCACGCACGTGGTACGTCGGCGAACCAGCACTGGTGGCCGAATCAACTCAACCTGAAGGTCCTCCACCAGAACCCGCCCCAGGCCGACCCCCTGGGCGAGAAGTTCGACTACGCCGAGGAGTTCAAGACCCTCGACCTCGATGCCCTGAAGAAGGACATCTTCAAGTTGATGACGACGTCCCAGGACTGGTGGCCCGCCGACTACGGCCACTACGGGCCGCTCTTCATCCGGATGGCGTGGCACAGCGCGGGCACGTACCGCATCGGCGACGGCCGAGGCGGCGCCTCCTCCGGCACGCTCCGTTTTGCGCCCCTCAACAGCTGGCCCGACAACGCGAACCTGGACAAGGCGCGCCGGCTGCTCTGGCCGATCAAGCAGAAGTACGGGCGGAAGATCTCGTGGGCCGATCTGATGATCTTCGCCGGTAACTGTGCCCTGGAGTCGATGGGGTTCAAGACGTTCGGCTTCGCCGGCGGGCGCGAGGACGTGTGGGAGCCCGAGGAGGACATCTACTGGGGCTCCGAGCGTACGTGGCTCGGTGACGAGCGCTACACAGGCGACCGGGAGCTCGAGAACCCGCTGGGCGCCGTGCAGATGGGCTTGATCTACGTGAATCCCGAGGGGCCCAACGGCAACCCGGATCCGATCCTCGCCGCGCGGGACATCCGCGAGACCTTCGCGCGCATGGCGATGAACGACGAGGAGACGGTCGCGCTGATCGCCGGCGGGCACACGTTCGGCAAGTGCCACGGCGCTGTCGAGAAGCAGCACATCGGTCCCGAGCCCGAGGGCGCCCCGCTCGAGGAGCAGGGCCTGGGCTGGAGGAACAGCGTCGGCAACGGCAACGGCGTCCACACGCTTACCGGCGGGCCAGAGGGCGCGTGGACCACCGAGCCCGCGAAGTGGGACAACAACTTCTTCGACAACCTGTTCGGCTACGAATGGGAGAAGACGAAGAGCCCGGCCGGCGCATGGCAGTGGACACCGAAGGACGCCAAGGCCAAGGGCACCGTGCCTGACGCGCACGACCCGTCGAAGAAGCACGCCCCCATCATGCTGACCACGGATCTCTCGCTCCGCATGGACCCGAAGTACGCGCCGATCGCGAAGCGCTTCCACCAGAACCCGCAGGAGTTCGCGACCGCGTTCGCCAAGGCGTGGTTCAAGCTGACGCACCGCGACATGGGGCCCGTCTCGCGGTATCTCGGCCCGCTCGTCCCCAAGGAGCCGCAGCTGTGGCAGGACCCGGTCCCCGCGGTCGACCACGAGCTGATCGGCGCGAAGGAGATCGCGGACCTCAAGGCCAAGATCCTCGCGTCGGGACTTTCCATCTCGCAGCTCGTCTCGACCGCCTGGGCGTCTGCGGCCACGTTCCGCGGCACCGACAAGCGCGGCGGGGCCAACGGGGCCCGCATTCGCCTCGCGCCGCAGAAGGACTGGGGGGTGAACGACCCGGCCCAGCTGCGGGAGGTGCTGCGGACCCTGGAGAAGATCCAGGCGGAGTCCAAGAAGAAGGTGTCGCTCGCGGACCTGATCGTCCTCGGCGGCTGCGCGGCCATCGAGAAGGCTGCGAAGAACGCCGGGCACGACGTGCAGGTTCCGTTCTCGCCCGGGCGCACCGACGCGTCGCAGGAGCAGACCGACGTGGCTTCGTTCGCGGTGCTCGAGCCCACCGCGGACGGGTTCCGCAACTACCGGAAGGGCGGAGATCCGCGATCGGCGGAGGAGCTCCTGGTGGATCGGGCACAGATGCTGACCCTGAACGCTCCCGAGATGACCGTGCTCGTCGGCGGCATGCGCGTCCTGAACGCCAACGCCGGACGGTCGGAGCACGGCATGTTCACCAAGCGCCCCGAGACGTTGACCAACGACTTTTTCGTGAACCTGCTCGACATGAACACGCAGTGGAAGAAGTCCGCCAAGAGCGAGCACGTGTTCGAGGGGCACGACCGCAAGACGGGCCAGCTCAAGTGGACCGGCACGGCCGTCGACCTCGTCTTCGGCTCGAACTCACAGTTGAGGGCCATCGCGGAAGTCTACGCATGTGGCGACGCGCAGCAGAAGTTCGTGCGGGACTTCGTGGCTGCGTGGGACAAGGTGATGAATCTGGATCGCTTCGACCTGGCCTGATCTCGACAAGCAGGGCGGCGTTTCGCACTCGAGACGCCGCCCTGGCGCCAGGCCCGGACCGCTCCTCAGCCTCGCGGCGGCCGCTCCATGCCACGCATCTGGGAGAAGTGACGGTCGAAGGCGAAGATGCCGCGGCCGCCGGTGCGCCGGGAGAGCACGAGCAAGCTGCAGTCGGTGTACGACCAGTTCTTGGTGCTCCGGAAGATCTCCCAGTTCTCCCGCCCGTCCGCCCGGAGCACTTGTCCCTTTCTAAAGGACAAGCTAAATTAACGGACATGCGACCCCTGGCGACCGAAGCGTTCGAGCCGTATCTCGCCCGCCTGCGCGAGATCCCGTTCGTGCGCGCGGTGAAACTCCGCGAGGACATTGAGCGCAACGACCGGCGGCTCGACGGGCTGCTCGTCCTCAGGACTCCCGAGGGCGTGCACGAGCTCCCGGTCGAATTGAAGCGGACCTACCTCACGTATGCGGCGGTTGACGGCCTGCTGGCACAGAGGAGAGTCGGCGTCGCGAGACCTTGGATCCTCCTCGCCCCGTACATCCCTCGCCCCCTCGGGCGATACCTCGCGGAGCACGATGCCAATTACTTGGACCTCGCGGGAAACCACCACCTCGTCCTCGGCCAGCGCTTTGCCGCGCACGTCGAAGGACGGACGGAGCAACGCGCCGCCGAGGCGCGCCGGGGACTGCGGGTTCCGGGCTACCAGGTTCTCTTCGCGATCCTCGCAGCACCCGACCTCCTGAATGCGACCGTTCGGCAACTTGCCGAGGCCGCGGGAACCGGAAAGACGGCCGCGGCGGAGACTCTTCGCCGGCTCAAGGACGAGAATCTGGTCGGCGAGGCGCAGAGACGCCGCTTCCTGCTCGAAGCCAAGGTCGTTCTCGAGCGCTGGATCGCCGGCTACGCGACACACGTGCGCCCGCGTCTACTTGTGGGTACCTACCACACGCAGGTCCGGGAACCAGCAGCTCTCGAGCGACACATCGAGGACGTTCTCGGAGAGAAGACGCGGTGGGGGTTCGGCGGAGGAGCCGCGGCCAACCGGATCGGGGGGCACTATCGCGGAGAGCGAACGGTGGTTCATCTCGAACACCCCCCGGTCGATCTCCCTAAACGTCTTCGTGCCCAGCGGGCCGACGGCGGGCCGCTCGTGCTGGCCCGGCTGCCGGGTCGCGTGGCGTACGACGGCGTCGAGCCTCGGACGGTGCACCCCCTGCTGATCTACACGGAGCTTCTCGCGGCTGGCGAGCCGAGGGCCCGAGAGGCCGCGACCGAGATCTGGCATCGACACCTCGAGCATCTGCAGTGAACCCATTCGGGTCACGCGAAACCGATGCGCTCCGTGCGCTCTCGAGCGCCTGGCCGGGCGCCGAGACCGTGGTCGTCGGGGCATCGGCGCTCCGGTGCCACATGCCGATGAGTTGGCGGACCTCGGAGGATCTCGACCTGTCGGTCGCGGCGAGCGTCGAGGACGCCGTCGCTGCCATCGCTCGACTTTCCGGATGGACTCCGGATCCCCGGCAGGAGCAGCGGTGGCACTCTCCCGCCGGCATCGCGGTCGACATCATTCCAGCGAGCCACGAGGCGCTGGCGCGGGGACATCTCGACTGGCCGAGATCCGGCTTCCGCATGAGCCTTCTGGGAATGCGACTCGCCTTCGAGAGGGGCGTCGGCGTTCGTGTCGTGCCGGATCTCGTCGTGAAGGTGATCCCGCTTCACGTCATCGCGGTGCTGAAGATCGTCGCCTACCTCCGAGGTGCCCGAGGATCTGATCGAGTTCGATGACGTCGCCCCGTACCTTCTCGGGAAGGACGTGCGGGCCGTCACAAACCCTGCCGAGCGCAGTCGCATTTCCGACTTCGTCGCCAGGGTCCGGGACGGGGCCAATGGCCCACCGCTTCTGGCACGCTTGGCGATCCACGGCCCGCTCGCGTGGCGCGATCCCGACTCTGTGCTTCAGCGGATCCTGGCGTTCGAGCACGGCCTCGGTGCCTAGCCGCGCCCGCTCGATCGAAAAGGCGCCCGTGCCTCTTCGCGCGACGCGGCTGTCTCCGAACTCGCCTCCCTCACCGCCCGAGCAACTCCTGCCAGTTCAAGACCACCTCGATCGTCCGGTCCCGCACCCCTTCATCGGGTACCTGGAACAGGAATCGCTCGCCGTCGAGCGCCAAGAGCGTCGGCTGCCTGAAGAAAATGTCCACGTCGTCCTCGACCGACAGCGGTCCGTCGAACAGGCGCACCGGCAGCCCGGCCTTGAACTCGCCGCCATCGCCTCGTCCGACCGACACCGCCATGATCCCGTAGTCGGCCGAGACGTAGTACAGCTCGCGGCCGTCCTGGCTCCAGACCGGCGCCGATCCGCCGCCGGTCGAGACCAGCCAGATCTCGTTCGAGTACGTACCCGGTGCCCTCTCGATCGCCGACCGCACCACCACCTCGAACCGTCCCGACTCGTTCGACCCGTAGGCAATCCAGCGCGAGTCCGGCGAGATCGCCGCCGCCACCTGCACGCCGGTGGCGTCGCTCAGCCGGACCGGCGTGCGATCGCCGGCCAGCGGCAAGAGCCACAGGTCGAAGTCCGAAACCGGGTCCCAGCCGCTGAACACGACGAAGCGCCCGTCGCCGGACTCGACCGGCGAGGTCAGCGCCGAAGCACGCTGGGATTGCTTCTCCGAGTCGAGCAGCAACTCGGGTTCGCCGCCGCCGATCGGCATCCGGTTCATCACGCTTCGGGTCACGTAGACGAAGCTGCGGTCGTCCGCGGACCAGGCGACGGTGAGCTCGGGGACCGGTAGCACCTGCAGCCGGCTCATCGACGCCCGGGCCAGATCCATGCGCCACACACTCGACTCCTGGGCCGAGGTCCGCGTGAACAGCAGCTGGCGGCGATCGCCGGACAGGTACAGGCTCTCGTATTCTCCGCCCGGCACGACCGTCTCGAGTCTGCGCCCGAGCCGGTCGTAGGCGTCGACGCGCGACCGGACCTTGCGTCGCGCCAAGACCATCAGCACGCCGTTGTTCGAGACCGAGAACGCCGAGCGCGCCGTCCGGGGGAAGGTGTCGTCGATGTCCTGGGCCAGCGGCTGCGGGCGGCCCGTCAGACGGCCGCTGCCCAGGTCGAGCGGTTGCACGAACAGCGTCCCCTCGCGCACGAACAGAGCGTGACCGGGCGGGGCGTAGGTCTCGCTCATCCCGTCGTCGAGCCGCGTGACCTCGTCCGAGTCGAGTGATCCGAGGTACCGCCGGAGCGTCTTCGACGAGTCGTTGTCGTGGGCCGAGTAGGTGAAGCGGCGCGTGTCGCCGACGAAGTGCGGGAAGCGATGCCCCGCCTCCGTAACCCGCAGCGTGGTCCGCGGAAGCGGCGCGCCGCCCGACGCCGAGACGCTGTAGAGCACGTCCGCGCCCTCCGGCGTGAACAGGATCGTGCCGTCATGACCCCAGGCGCCGCCACGGCCGTTCGGGGCGTCGGCGATCGTCTGGATCGTCCCGCTGGCGACTTCGATCGATCGCAGCTTGCCGCGCGAGAAGAACGCGATCGACCGCGAGTCCGGGGACCAGAAGGGGAACCACGCGCCCTCGGTGCCGGGCAGCTGCCGGTGCGCCGTCGAGTCGAGCCGCCGCACCCACAGGCTGCGCTGGGCGTCACGGCTGATGGCGACGAAGGTCACGGCGCGGCCGTCGGGCGACGTGGTGAATTCGGCGAACTGGTAGCCGGTCGGCGGGTTGATCTCGAAGTGCACGACGCTCTCGGGCTGCTCGCTCGGCCGCAGCATCGGCGCGACGACGACCCAGGCCAAGAGCGCGGCCGCCAGCACCCACGGCACGGCCCGCATCCACGTCCGCGCAGGAGAACCCTGCGGCCGCTCGCTCCCGGCGGCGGCCGAGGCCAGCCGCTCGCCCTTCGGGTCGGCCCGCAGCTCCTCGATCTCGAGTCGCACGTCGGCCGCATCGCGCAGGCGCCGCTCGGCGTTCTTGGCCAGGCATCGCTCGAGCAGCCGCCGTACGCCGGGGTTGAGCGGCGCCGGCAGCGTGTCCCAGTCCGGCTCGCGCTCGATGATCTTGGCGATGATGTCCGAGATGCCTTCGCCCGGGAACGGCGTGCGCCCGGTCACCATCTCGAACAGCACGCAGCCGAAGGCCCAGATGTCGGTTCGCCGGTCGGTCGGTCGGCCTCGCGCCTGCTCGGGGCTCATGTAGGCCGCGGTGCCGAGGATCATCCCGGCCAGCGTGCCGGCGGAGGTCATCGTCGGCGAGCTCATCGGGTCGGCATCGCCCGAAGCTCCCCCCGGCTCCAGCGCCTTGGCCAGGCCGAAGTCGAGCACCTTGACCTTGCCGTCGGCGGTCAGTTTCACGTTGGCCGGCTTGAGGTCGCGGTGGATCACGCCGGCCTCGTGCGCGGCCGACAGACCCTCGGCGATCTGCGAGGCGAGGGTCAGCGCCCGGTCGACGGGCAACGGACCACGCGCGAGACGCTGCGCCAGATCCTCACCGCCGATCAGCTCCATCGCGATGAAGCGCGCGCGGCCCGCTGGCGTGTCGGCCTCGTGCAGGCCGTAGACCGCGGCGATGCTCGGGTGGTTGAGCGAGGCCAGCAGCTTGGCCTCGCGCTCGAAGCGCGCGAGACGATCGACGTCGGTGATGAACGCCTGCGGCAGCAGCTTGATCGCCACCTCGCGATCGAGGGTCGTGTCGACCGCCTTCCAGACCACGCCCATTCCGCCCTCGCCGAGCTTGTCGACCAGGCGGTAGTGCAGCAGCTGCTGTCCGGCTTGGAGGTTCACGTCGATCCATCGTACGCAAGGCCCATTGCCCCAACAACTCGAATCACGGCGCATGCCCCACGCTGGCTCGGGGCGCTTCCGGGGTAGACTGAGGAGCTCGACCGTCTACAAGAAGCCGTTCGATGATCGGAGCGAGATGATCGGCTCCCGACTGGGCCCGTACGAGATCACCGCGAAGCTCGGCGAGGGCGGCATGGGCGAGGTCTATCGCGCGACCGACACGAAGCTCAAGCGCGAAGTCGCGATCAAGGTTCTGCCGAGCGCGTTCACCCAGGACAAGGAGCGCCTCGCGCGATTCGAGCGCGAAGCGCAGCTCCTGGCACAGCTTCACCACCCCAACATCGCCTCGGTCTTCGGGCTCGAGGACTCGGACGGCACACGCGCGCTGGTGATGGAGCTGGTCGAAGGCCCGACGCTGGCCGAGCGGCTGCAATCCGGAGCGTTACCCGTCAACGAGTCTCTGACGTTGGCCCGCCAGATCGCCGAGGCTCTCGAAGAGGCGCACGAGAAGGGGATCGTCCATCGCGATCTCAAGCCGCAGAACGTGAAAGCCCCCGGAGAAGGCAAGGTCAAGGTCCTCGACTTCGGCCTGGCGAAGGCGATGGATCCGACCGCAGGCGCGTCGTCGTCGGACCTGGCGCGCTCGCCGACGTTGATGCAGTCGCCCACATTGACGGCGGCGCATGGGACGCAGCTCGGCGTGATCCTGGGCACGGCGGCCTACATGGCGCCGGAGCAGGCGCGCGGCGCCGCCGTCGACAAGCGGGCGGACATCTGGGCGTTCGGCGTCGTGCTCTACGAGATGCTGACGGGCCGGTCGCTCTTCGCCGGGCCGACGGTCTCCGACACGCTCGCCGGCGTGCTCAAGACCGAGATCGACTGGAAGGCGCTGCCGACGGAGACGCCGCCGGCGATCCGCCGGCTGCTGCGCCGTTGCCTGGAGCGCAGTCCGAAGAACCGCCTGCACGACATCGCCGACGCGCGCATCGTGCTCGAGGATCTGGCTTCTGGCAGGATCGATGAGACCGCGTCCGCCCTCGCGAGCGCTTCCGGCGGCCGGCTGCCGTGGGCGCTCGCCGCGTTCGCATCCGTCGCGGCAGTCGCGCTGGCCTTCGTCGCCCTGCGCACGCCGCGCGCCGAGCCGGCGCAGGCGATCCGGTTCGACATCGCGCGGCCCGAGTCTACGTCTCCGACCAACCGCGGCAGGTTCTTCGAGCTGTCGCCGGACGGCCGATTCCTGGTCATCGTCGAGGCGGGCGAGATCTGGGTCCGGCCGCTCGACGCGCTCTCGGCCCACCGTCTCGAGGGGATCGAGGACGCGACCTATCCGTTCTGGTCGCCCGACGGCGCGTGGATCGGCTTCTTCGCCGAAGGCGAGTTGAGGAAAGTCGCGCGCGAAGGCGGAGGGGCGCAGAAGATCTGCGCGGCGCCGGACGGTCGCGGCGCAACCTGGTCACCTTCGGGCGTGATCCTCTTCAGCGACCGATTCGGAAACCGGGGACTGTCGCGGGTGAGCGCCCAGGGCGGCCCACTGACCCCGGTGACGCACTTGGCCGCCGAAGCGATCAACGACGCCCACCGCTACCCGCAGTTCCTGCCCGACGGCAGGAGCTTCCTCTTCCTCTACCTGGCGCCGTCGCCGGAGGTCTCCGGGGTCTACCTCGGAAAGCTCGACGGCGGTCCGCCCGAGCGCGTGCTCGACGGCACAGACCAGGCGATCTTCGGGAATGGGTACCTCCTCTACCGGCGCGAGACTACGTTGACGGCACAGCCGTTCGATCTCGGCAGCCGAAAGACGAGCGGCGAGGCGATCCCGGTAGCGGACGGCGTTGGCGGCAGCGCCAACACCGGCTCGGGCGCCTTCTCGCTCTCGGCGAACGGCCTGCTGGCGCTCAGCGGCAACGCGGCCGCGAGCGGCGAGATCGCCTGGGTTGGACGCTCGGGGGAGCGGGGCGAGCGGCTCGGTTCCGCAAACGCGACGACGGGCGAGATCCTGGGACTGTCGCTCGCGCGCGGCGGGCGACGACTGGCGTTCGGCCTCGGCAATCCGCCCGATGTTTTCCTCCAGTCTCTCCCGGGCGGCGAACCGTCGAGGTTCACCTTCGGCCCCACGCCGGGGTGGGCGTACCCGATCTTGTCCCCCGACGGCAGCGAGCTCGTCTACACGACGCAGGATCTGGCCGGACTTCCGCAGTACGAGATCCGCCGGCGGCGCGCCGATCGCGCGGGCGGCGAAGAGACGCTGCTCACCGCAAAGACATCGTTCTACCCGTGGGACTGGTCACCCGACGGCGGCACGCTTCTCATCGGCGACAACGCGGGCGATCTCTGGCTGCTGCCGCTCGCGGGCGATCGCAAGCCGGTCCCCTACATCAATGCTCCCGGCCAGCAGGCGTACGCGCAGTTCTCGCCCGACGGGCGCCTGGTCGCCTACGCCAGCGACGAGCAAGGGCAGTTCGAGGTCTTCGTCGCCACGGTCCCACAGAGCGGCGCGATCTGGCAGATCTCGACGGGCGGCGGGTCGATGCCGCGCTGGCGGCGTGACGGGCGCGAGCTTTACTTCCGAGCCAGCGACGGCAGGTTGATGGCTGTCGCGCTCGGCGCCGGAACGGGCACCGCGGCGATCGAGGAGCGGGCGGCGCCGCTACCCCTCTTCCTGGGAATCCCCTCGTCAGGGAACTCGACGATCTTCACCTACACTCCCGACGACGACGGCCAGCGCTTTCTCGTCGCCTCCACGCAGAGTGGCGCCAAGGCACCGATCACCCTGCTCGTCAACTGGCAGACCGCGCTCGCCGCGCGCGCGCACGGCGACGCGCCATGACGATCGCTCCCGGCATGCGCCTCGGTCCCTACGAGATTACCGCCAAGCTCGGCGAAGGCGGCATGGGCGAGGTGTATCGCGCAACCGACACCAAGCTGAAGCGCGACGTCGCGATCAAGGTCCTGCCCGAAGCCTTCACCCAGGACAAGGAGCGCCTCGCGCGATTCGAGCGCGAAGCGCAGCTCCTGGCGCAGCTCCAGCACCCGAACATCGCTTCGATCTACGGGATGGAGGAGTCCGACGGAACGCGCGCCCTGGTCATGGAGCTCGTCGAGGGTCCCACGCTCGCCGAACGTCTCGCCCAGGGCGCCTTGCCCTTGGATGAGAGCTTCTCCATCGCGCGGCAGATCGCCGAGGCTCTCGAAGAGGCGCACGAGAAGGGGATCGTTCATCGCGATCTGAAGCCTCAGAACGTCAAGGCCCCCGGACAAGGGAAGGTCAAGGTCCTCGACTTCGGTCTGGCGAAGGCGCTGGATCCGGCCGCGGGTGCCGCCGCGTCGGCGGCGGACATGGCGCGCTCGCCGACGCTCACATCGGCCGGCACGCAGGTGGGGATGATCCTCGGCACCGCGGCGTACATGGCGCCCGAGCAGGCGAAGGGCTTCACGGTCGACAAGCGCGCGGACATCTGGGCGTTCGCGGTGGTGTTCTTCGAGATGCTGACCGGCCGGCCGCTGTTCGGCGGCGACTCGGTTTCCGACACGCTCGCCGGCGTGCTGAAGGACGAGATCGATCTCTCGAAGCTGCCGGCCGCGACGCCGGCCCCGATCCGGAGCCTGCTGCGCCGCTGCCTCGAGCGGAATCCGAAGAACCGCCTGCACGACATCGCCGACGCTCGGATCGTGCTCGACGAGCAGCTCTCGGGGAGGATCGCCGAGAGCGCCCCTCCGGCCGCGAACGCCGTGCGCCCGGTCTCCGCGTCGCGGCGCACCGCCCTGGCGGCGGGCGCGGCCCTTCTCGTCGCGCTCGGCGCGGCCGGTGGCTGGCTTGCTCGCCGCCCCGCGCCGGCCGCCGCGGTGCCCACCACGCGCCTCTCGATCCGGCTGCCGCCGGAGGTGCCGTACAAGGTGCGCAGCATTCCTGGCCGCGCAATCGCCATCTCGAGGGACGGCGCCCACGTCGCCTATGTCGCCGAGTTCGGAGGCCGAAGCCAGCTGGTCGTCCGCGCGCTCGGCGAGGTTCTGCCGCGAGCGATTGCGACCGCGGAGATGGCGCGCCAGCCGTTCTTCTCTCCTGACGGACGCTGGATCGCCTACTTCGGAGGCGGCTCGTTGCAGAAAGTCTCGCTCGAGGGCGGCCGGCCGGTCACCCTCGTTTCCGAACTCTCGAATGCCGCCTGGGTGCGCGGCAGCTGGAGCGACGACGGGCGGATCGTCTTCGACACCTGGAACGCCGGCCTGCGCGTCGTGTCGGGCGACGGCGGAGAGGTACGCGTCCTGACACAGCCGGAGGAGGAGTGGCATCTGGGACCCGAGATGATTGCGGGAACCGCGACCGTGCTCTTCTTCACGCAGTCGGCCGCGAGCTTCCGGGTCGAGGCGATCGGGCTCGACGGCAGCGGCCGCCGGACGGTCCTCGACGACGCGAGCCAGCCCTGCTTCCTCGCCTCGGGGCACCTCCTCTTTCAGCGGGACGGCGGGTTCTTCGTGGCGCCCTTCAACGCGCAAGCCGCGACAGTGACCGGCCCGGCGATGCCGCTCGCGCTCGAGACGATGACCGACGACGACCGCGTGGCGGCCCCGGTCCCGCAGCTCGCGGTCTCCACGAACGGCACGCTGGTTTACGCTCCACGGCAGCGTTCGACCAAGGCGGGGAGCGAGCTCGTCTGGGTCGATCGCCTGGGGAAGAGCGAGCCGCTCGCTTCGTTTCCGTACCCTGCCCCTTCGATCGACCTGTCGCCCGACGGCAGCCAACTCGCCCTCGCCGTTCGCGACGGGATTCGAGCGCGTCTCGCGATCTTCGACCTGGCGCGCGAGACTCTGACCCCCCTGCGCGACGAGCGGCTCGACATCCCGACCGCGTCCGTTTTCTCGGCCGACGGCAGCGAGGTCTTCTTCGCGCGCTACGGCACGCACCGCGGCGAGATCCTGGCGCAGCGGCTCGATGGGGGGGAGCCACGGCTCCTGGGCCGGCTCGCAGGCACCTGGATTGCGCCGTACTCGGTCTCCCGGGATGGACGCTGGCTG
>Ga0180085_1000071_pt1 | contig 29868 bp, 24 predicted proteins | sample EasRiv730_16_10D_FD_123013 | JGI IMG/M metagenome (GOLD analysis project Ga0180085, IMG submission 123013) | Soil microbial communities from meander-bound floodplain in the East River, Colorado, USA - East River metaG ERMLT730_16_10D | ecosystem: Environmental > Terrestrial > Soil > Floodplain ... | reverse complement strand
GTCATTCACGTCGCTCCCGACGTCTTCACCCGTGATGAAACGGCCCTTAAGGCTCTCAATGAAGCGGCCGTAAGCGCGGAACAGGGCTTCAGATTTGTTTGTCTTGGGATCACCAATAATGACCGCTTTCCCACCGCCCAGGTTCAGTCCGGCGGCAGTAGCCTTGAACGTCATACCGCGAGACAACCGCAGGGCATCGACAATGGCTTCTTCCTCCGAAGCATACGGCCACATACGCGTTCCACCCAAGGCGGGTCCCAAGGTGGTATCGTGAATTGCGATCACCGCCTGCAAGCCGACCTCTTTCATCCTGCAAAAGATCAGTTCCTCATGCCCCATCTGGTCCATCGCGGTGAAACAGGCCATCGAACACCTCCCGCATAGTGAAATCGCCTGCAATAGTTAGCCAGCAATTTTCTGGCCGGGACAGCAGACAAATCACGAGAGCCGAGGGCAGTAGCCAAGGAAGCGAGAAGAGTGATTAGGAGGGAATCTCAGAACGATGGGCCCACTAAGGCATGCTAAAGTCCAGTCCCATTTGCCAGTGTTTACCACTATGGAGGGCCCCCGGGTACTGTCTCGATTCTTCGGATATTCTGCTGGATTGAACCGCCAAGAACGCCAAGGGCGACCAAGAAAGACTAGTTCCCTACCAAGACAGCCGATCCACATATCGATTCGATACCCGCTTCAAATCAGACTTCAATCAGTCGGCTGGTTCCTTGTCTTGGCGTTCTTGGCGCTCTCCGCGGTTCACTTCTACCGCCAAGTTAGCGGCTTTATGGCGTAGCCCGCATTTCGATTATCCTCTAACGCCAAGCTTGCGCAGAATATCCTCCATCAGGCACCACTTGGTAAGGGCGGACTGAAAGAGATTCAGTCCGACAAAGGCAGTAAACAGATACCAGTAGGGGCTGACCCAGGTCCCCAGTGCCAGGCTTGCCAGCACAAACGTTCCCGCGATGAGTCGGATGTAGCGCTCAAGAGTCATAGTAACCTCCTTGACATTGAAAAGAGGCCCAAGAGGAATGCTAAAGTGGCGGCCCGGGCGGCAGCTTCGGGTCTTTGGATCGAGACTCGACCTTGCAGGAGTCCGACATTCAAGTTGGGACGCCCAGCTTGGGGAGAACCCAGCGCATCAATACGATATAGCCCGCCAGCAAGAGCAGAGGAAACAGCGCATCTGACATTTTCGATTCCCCTTCATTCAACTAACGCCATGCCACCTACACAGCTTGTGCTGGGCGCTGCCGATGGCTCTCACTCATGTAATAAAGAATGGGCACGGTCATTCTCGATAGCAGCAGCGAGGCAACCTCTCCCGCCATTAGCGAGATCGCCAGGCCTTGAAAGATCGGGTCGAACAGAATCACGGCTGCGCCCACCACCACCGCCGCTGCCGTCAGCATCATAGGCCGGAAGCGAACGGCGCCGGCGTCCACCACGGCCTGAGCAAGCGGCATGCCTTGTTTGAGACGAAGCTCAATAAAATCCACCAGGATGATCGAATTGCGCACGACGATCCCCGCTCCAGCGATGAAACCGATCATGGATGTGGCCGTGAAGAAGGCATTCATCAGTCCGTGCGCCGGCAAAATGCCCACCAGTGAAAACGGGATGGCAGCCATGATGATGATGGGAGTTCGAAACGACTGGAACCAGCCCACCACCAGCACGTATATCAGTACAAGCACTGCCGCGAACGCGAGACCCAGGTCACGGAATACCTCGTAGGTGATGTGCCACTCGCCGTCCCACTTCATAGCCAACTGTTGAGACGTGTGCGGTTGATGGGCTGTGTACTGTTCGAGCCGGTAACCTTCGGCCAATTTCAACTGCTCGACTTTCGGTCCCACATCGAGGATGGCGTAAACGGGACTTTCGGCTTCGCCACCGACGTCAGCCGTCACGTAGACGACCGGCATCAGGTTCTTATGGTAGATACTGCGGTCAACCGTTTCCTTGTCTACGCGCACCAAGTCGCCGAGAGGGATCACGTTGCCGCTTTCGCCCATGACGCGCACGGCTTTTAGGGTATCGAGGTCTGAGCGGTCTGCGCGCGGAAGGCGCAAAAGGATGTTCAGGTCTTCCTTCTCCTGAGGAATATGAATGAGCCCACTGGAGATTCCGCCCACCGCCAGCCTGAGCGTTTGAGCAATCTGTTCGACGGAGACTCCGTGCACGGCCGCTTTTTGATGATCCACGGCAAAGCGCAATTTCGGCTGGTCATCCTCCACGTACCAATCGACATCTACGACCCCCGGTGTGCTTTCAAGAACCTCTCGAACCTGACGGGCAACGCCGATCTGCCGTCCGTAATCTGGCCCGTAGATTTCCGCCACGAGCGTCTGCAGCACTGGCGGACCGGGCGGCACCTCAGCCACTTTGATGTTCGCGTCATAGCGTTTCGCAATCTCCACCAACGGCGGGCGCACGCGCTTGCTGATGGCGTGACTTTGCGCTTTCCGCTCATGTTTGGCCACCAGGTTGACCTGAATGTCTGCCACGTTGGGTCCACGACGCAGGTAATAGTGCCTAACCAGCCCGTTGAAATTGTACGGTGAGGCCGTTCCCACATAGGTCTGGAAGTCAGTCACTTCGGGCACCGTGGCCAGATAGGATCCCATCTCTCGGGCAACCCGAGCCGTCTGTTCCAGCGTGGTACTTTCGGGCATATCGATGATGATCTGGAACTCGCTCTTGTTATCAAAAGGCAGCATCTTCACGGTGACCCATTTGAAGTAGACCAGTGAAGCCGAAAGACACAGCAACACCGTAACGCCAATCAGAAAGCCCCATCGAAGAGACGCCCGGTGAATGAGCGGATTCATCAACCTGCGGTACAGACGCGTGCTCCAGTCTTCCTGTTCGTGGCCATGCTCGCCGGAGGATGCGGAACTGGGCCCTTTGAGCAGGCGCACCGAAGCCCAAGGGGTCACGATAAAGGCTACCAAGAGCGAGAAAATCATCGCAGCGGATGCCCCGACCGGGATCGGACGCATGTAGGGACCCATCAGACCGCGCACAAAGGCCATTGGAACGATGGCTGCGATGACGGCACACGTGGCCAGAATGGTGGGATTGCCCACCTCGTCCACAGCTTCCAGTGCGACTTCCACCAGGCTGCGTCCATGGTTCTCCACCAGCCGGGAGTGGCGCACAATATTTTCAACGACGACGATCGCGTCATCAACCAGGATTCCGATGGAGAAGATCAGCGCGAAGAGGGTAATCCGGTTCAACGTGTAGCCGTAGAGATAGAACACCGTCAATGTCAGTGCCAGCGTCACAGGAATGGCAACCGCTACAATGCCCGATTCGCGCAGACCCAGCGTCAACCAGATCAACGCAGTCACAGACATCACGGCAATGGCCATGTGGAACAAGAGTTCGTTTGATTTCTCCGCCGCCGTCTCTCCGTAGTGGCGGGTGATGGTCATCTGAACATCGCTCGGAATCCATGCTCCTTGCCAAGTCCGAACCCTTTCCAGCACCGCCTCAGCAACTGTAACTGCGTTGCTTCCCTTCCGCTTGGCTATGCTCAACGTAACTGCCGGGAAGGTCTCCGAACGCGATCCCACGACCGGGATCTGCTTGGCATGCGCTGCGGGTCCGGCCCCGAAGAAGACGTACTGCGACGGCTCTTCGGGACCATCTGTCACCAGAGCAATGTCATGGAGAAACACAGGCTTCTGTTGGTAGGCAGCCACCACCAGGTTCTTGACATCTTCGACACTTTGAAAGAAACCACCCGTCTCGACCGCAAACTCCCGGTTGGCCTGCGAGAAGCTTCCGGCTGTGAGCGTCTGGTTCTCGCGCTGGACGCGGCTGAGAACCATCAGCGGCGTCAGGTGATAGGCAGCCATGCGAGCTGGATCGAGCGTGACGTGAACCTGCCGGCGCAAGCCCCCAATCAGTGTCGTCGAAGAGACGTTGTCCACTTGCTTCACAACGTCATCAAGCTGAGCCGCAACCCGTCGAAGTGTAAAATGGTCGTACTGGTTGCTCCACAGCGTCAAGGCTAGAATGGGAACGTCGTCGATATAACGAGGCTTGATAAGCGGGGGTGAGGCGCCAGGCGGAATCAGATCGAAATTCGCAAACATCTTCTGATTCAACCGCACGATGCTCTTCTCTTCATCCTCGCCGACATAGAAACGCACTACCGCCATCGCAAATCCCGGACTCGAAGTCGAGTAGATGTACTCCACTCCGGGAATCTCCCATATGAGCTTCTCCATCGGCTTCGTGACCCGCTCTTCAACTTCTTGAGCGCTGGCGCCGGGCATCTGGACGAAAACGTCGATCATCGGCACGATGATCTGTGGCTCTTCCTCGCGGGGCAGCACGAGCACCGCTCCCATGCCCAGCAAGATGGAGCTGAGGATGACCAACGGCGTCAGCTTAGATTCAATGAAGGTCCCGGCCAGCTTGCCTGAGATGCCAAGCTGCTTCATGGGACGACCTCCACACGAACACCATCCTTCAATTCAGGCACAGGCGCCAACACATAAGACTCGGCATGCGTCAAACCTGAAAGAACTTCAACTTGATTACCCGAGACGCTTCCCAGCTTGAGCAGGCGCAGACGAGCGACCTTGCCGCCTTCCACCACGTAGACGCCTTCAATTTGTCCCTGGCGCACGATGCTGCGGCTCTCGATCCAAATGGCGTGAGACGGTCCACCCTGCAGCAAAGCTTCGCCGTACATCCCTGAACGAAGCAGCGACCGAAGAGGCAACTCGACCTTGACCAGATAGGTCCGGCTGGCAGGGTCTGCCGAGGCCTCGATTTCACGAACCATGCCCGGCATCGGCTCCTCCCGGGCGGCCGCTACTCGCACTTCCAGTTTTTGTCCTGGCTTGATGGCGGAAACGCGGCTCTCTTCCACCGGAACTTCAAGCCGATATCGGCTTGTCTCTTCAACCGTCAACACCGGCACTCCGGGTACGGCCAGGCTTCCCGGCTCTGCGTGTTTCTGGGTGATCACACCGTCGAACGGGGCGCGCAGTTCTGCATAGCTATGCAGCGCCTCAGCATTTCGATTGTCCGACTCAGCTTGTTTGATCCTGGCCAGCACCTGCTGCTTGCGTGCCTGCAGGGCTTCGAGCGAAGCCGCTGCCGCCCGCTGCCGAGCCTGTACCTCTTCGAACTCCTGGGGTGTGACTGACTTTTCCACCCGCAGCGTCTCGTATCGCTTCAACGTCGCGTCGGACAGAGTCAGGTTCGCCTGGGCGCCAGCGATGTGGCTCTCGGTCTCTTGCAGCGCCATTTCCGCTTCTCGACCTCCCGCTTCTGCCTTGTGGATCATCGCTTCCGCTTCCCTCGAATCGATGACAACCAACAACTGCCCCGCTTTCACCCGGTCGCCAGCTTGTACCTTAACCTGCAGGATCGTTCCCATCAGCTTGCTGGCCAAGGCGGCGCTTCTTACGGCACGCACGGTGCCCGGGAGACGCCGAGTCTGAGAGTGGTGTCCCTTTTTCGCTGAGGCAATCTGAACTTTCACTGCCGTTGCCGACCCCTCGGGCACGTGGCTGCCCGGTTGTTGGGAGCCGCATCCGGCCAGGAGCATTAAGCTGAGCAGTGGCGCGGTGCTCCGGATGCCGGCCAGAATTGCTCCGCGTCTTTTCCGCCCATGCGACCCAGTCAAGCAAGGTTCTGCCTTCTTCACCGCACTCCCAATGTGATTCGTTGTTAGATCGAGATTTCGTTCATCCATTCGCACGCGATTACTCCTAGTCTCGAATCACCCTCGACTCCGGCGACAAGCGTCCCACCTGCAATTCCAGATTAGCTGCGCCAACCCGCTGGTCGAACAGGGCTCGCAGGTGATTGCCTTTCGCAACCGTCAAAGCGGTCTCGACCCGCAGCAGATCCGTCACTGTGGCAAGTCCTGAGTTGTAGCGGTTTCGAATGATGCGCACGCTCTCTTCGGCCTGAGTCACCGCCTGCTCACTCACCGCAATCCTCCGAGCAGCCGTTTCCAAGTCCAGAAAAGCTTTTTGTACCTGGAGCCTGATCGTTTGAGTCATATGCTCCTGCATGGCCGAGGCTCTCTGCCGTTGGAAGCGGCTCTCCGCCAACGTCGCCGCATCGGCGCGGCCGTTAAACAGGTTGAAATGAAGATTCACACCGGCCAGCCAGTTGTTCCCAGCGCGCGAAGCAAAACTCTGATCGTCGGTTTCCCAACTGCCAAACAGACTCACCGTCGGGAGAAACTCAGATTTGGCAGCCTTGATCGCCACCTCCTGGCTTTGCGAGGCTAGTTGCGACTGCCGGTAGTCTGGCCGATGTTGCAGCGCAGCAGCCTGCAACCCAGCCAGATCCGTTGTTTCCGTTTTCAATGGGGCCAACTGCTGAAGGAGGATGAACTGTCGCTCCAGCGGGACTCCGAGCTCGAAGCAAAGGGCGCTCTGTGCCACCCGGAGCTGTGCGGTGGCCTTCAGCAACTCCTCCTCCTGGCCAGCCCGGTGCACCTGCACGCTCAGGAGGTCTGACTCGAGCGACACACCAGCCTTCAGGCGCGAGCGGGCGTCGTCCTCGGCTGCTTGGGCGCTCCGGACGGCGGACTCGGCCACCCGCACCATCTCGCGCGCCAGAAGCGCCTCGTGGTAGGACTTCACAACCCGAAAGATCAAACTCGAGCGAGTCGCCTCCAGCTCGTTCTCAGAGAGCCGGCTTCCCAAGCGGGACTGCGTAACGCGTGCGGATGTTCTCCCGAAGTCGTAGAGGGATTGTGTGGCCGACAACCTGTTTTGGAAATTGGACAGCGGCGGGGGTACGTTGAGACGGTCCAAAGCAAAGTTCTCTTGGGTAAACCGGCGCTGAGTGAGCAGGCTTCCAAAGACATACACGGGGTTGTTGCCCCGTGTGATCGTGTGATCGAAACTTAGCTTCGGCAGATACGCAGCACTAGCCACGCGCACACGAGCCTGCGCAGCCTCCACCCCCAGAGCTGAAGCCTTCATGAGGGAGTTGTTCTGCAATGCAAGCTTCACCGCCTGTTCCAGGCTCAAGGTCTCCGTCGCGGTGGTGTTCTGGGCAACACCCGAAACGGACATGCAGAAAAATAGACATCCAAGCCCAACACGCCAGATCGCCTTGCTTCTCATCCTTTCCTTCCAATCTCAGCACTCACCGAGAGGCGCCTGCCTGCACACTGCGACTCTCTAACCCTTGGAGTTGGCGCCACGGCGGTTTGGTCAATGATTCATAGAGCTAGAAAGTTGATTGGTCATCCCGGAATTTCGGCCCATTCTGCCACAAAGAGAGTTTTCCTCCAGGTGATATCTCAGAGGCGTGGCAGAGCACACCGGGTGGCAGCCAGCAGGGTCAACCCCGCCTCGAATTGCCTCAATCGCGAAAAGGAGCAATTTGGTGGCCGGGAACAGAATCAATGCGAGTGATGGTGGGATAAAACTTCGGATCCCATGAAAGGTTCATGCCGCGGGCCAAAGCAACAGAATCGCCGCACCAGCCAGCAATACCAGACCGAACAACGGTACGATGCGGGAACGCAATTGCCGTTGCCCCACCGCCATCACGATCAGCGACTTGAAAACTAGATTCGCGAGAGACGCGAGAACGATCACCCGCCAGCCATGATCGGCATCCAGACGCCCAGAAGTCACGAGTTGTGCTGTAGAGAGCGTGATCGCATCCATGTCGGTCAAACCTGACAGGAGTGCCACAGCATAAAGCCCTCGTTCTCCGAAGTGCTGTTTGGCGGCCGCGACGGCAAAAACGACGATGGCGTAGAGGGCGGCGAAGCCGAGAGCGGACTTCAATTCCGAGGGGTTCTCCTGGGCCGGCATTTCGGTGGGTTGGCTGCGGTCCAAAAACCACATGCCAGCAGCCAGTGCAGCCTGCAGGAGCATCAACAGAGAAATCGGCAGGAGCGCAATCGGCAAGAAGGAAGGTGCGACCACTCCGATTTCCAAAAGCACTCGACCAAATACAATCGTGGAGGCGATCGTAATCACAACAGCAGCCGCACGGCTGCTGGCTGGAGCGTTGGCAGATCGTCTGGCGTGACTGACTGTTGTGGCCGTACTCGAGATCAGCCCGCCCAGAACGCCTCCCATCACGATGCCCGCCCGTTCGCCGAAGAACTTGTAAATGATGTAGCCAGCCAGGCTGATGCCTACAATCAGAACTACCATCAGCCAGATTTCCCTGGGATTCAGAGCGGAGTAGGGTCCAAAAGCGCGGTTCGGCAGCGCCGGTAGAATCACCAGGGAGATAAGGACAAAGCGCATGATCGCTTTCAGATCATCATCTCCGAGCTTGCGAGCGATGCCGTGAAGCGATCCTTTGAACTGCAGCAGCACGGCCAACCCCCCGCCGATGGCAATAGCCACTTCCTTAATCCCAACCATTAGATAAGCGCCGACGCCGAACATCAGCAGCAACGCCACTTCGGTCGTCAGGCCGGGGTCCGCCGTGCCTTCACGCATCTCAAGCAGGTTGCCCAAGACAACAAGAGCCGTCAAAGAGAGGAAACCTGCAGCTAGAATCCATCCGCCGAACGACTGCGACAGTATGGAGCAGAGCGCACCGAGTAGCGTCACCAGTGGAAACGTCCGCATGCCGGCGAGCCGGCTGGCAGCGCGTTCACGCTCCAGCCCGACCAACAATCCCAAGCCGAGGGCGATTCCGAGCAATTGAAAGTTCGAAGCCAAATCCATGGAAATTTGCCATCTCCCCACTTTGCGTGAGCATCAGGTTTCGGGCCACAGCAGAATGTAACTGTTTTCTCCAAAGACTGCAGACGATCCGAGCAGTCTCACAACGCCTGAGAACCGGCACTATTTTGATCCCTATTCGAGACCCCAATCAACCTTGTGGAGAATTTCTGCACTAGGCGGATGGCAAAAAGCTCGAAAGGAACAGCGCTTGGGCCTTTTCCCCCGCCTAATGCGCCAACACCCTCGTGCTCAAGACAGACCTGCAGAGCAACGTCCAACTGCGCACCCATGCATTCAATCTCTTGGAGCGGCATTTGGAGATCTCCTGATGACGTTGCCTTTGGAGAGATAGTTGCATTTCTCAACACTAGGGAGGGGCTGAAGCCATCTGGAGGACACCCCTATGCCCGTCGTCAAGAAGGGCCTCCTGTTCGACGTGACACGTTGCGTCGGTTGTGGAGCCTGCTATCAGGCCTGCAAGGAACGCAATCACCTGCCCGTCACCGATTCCAACTTTCTCAAAGACCATCTTTCCGCTCAGACTTACACGGTAGTTCAAGACCGGAATCAACGCTTCGTCCGCCGGCTCTGCATGCACTGCGACGTCCCAACGTGTGCCTCGGTTTGTCCAGTGGCGGCTCTGGAGAAGACACCGGCCGGGCCAGTGGTCTATCACGAGGATCGGTGCATCGGTTGCCGGTATTGCATGGTGGCCTGCCCTTTCAGCATTCCCCGATACGAATGGACGAAGGTCCTGCCGCGGGTGCGAAAGTGTGACCTGTGCGCGGAAAGGTTGGCAAACGGTCAAACTACTGCTTGCGCGGAGGTATGCCCGACCGGCGCAACGCTTTTCGGCGAACGCGACCATTTGGTCCAAGTCGCACGTGAACGCATTGCTGCGAGCCCCAAGGAATACGTCCCTCATATCTATGGTCTTGAGGAAGTAGGAGGGACCTCGGTGTTGCTGCTGTCCGATGTCCCCTTCGATCGACTAGGGCTCCCTGGGGGCCTGATGAAAGAACCCCTGCCCCTGCTTACCTGGCATGTTCTGCAGGAGATCCCGAGCTTTGTGGTGGCCGGGAGTGTGCTCCTGGGAGGTATCTGGTGGATCACCGCTCGGCGTGATGAGGTTCGGCAGGCTCAAAAGAAGCTAGACGACCAGTAGCGGACGCTGTGGAGGTGCTATGTTCCCAATCAAGATTCCTCGAATCACTTTCTGGCGAAGCGTCTTGCTGATAGTCCTGGCCAGCGGACTGTATAGCACCTACCTCCGGTTTACCGCTGGCCTGGGGGCCAGCACCGCGCTCAGCGACGGTTTTCCGTGGGGATTGTGGATCGGCTTCGACGTTCTCTGCGGGGTAGCTCTGGCGGCCGGAGGGTTTACGATCAGCGCCGTAGTCTATGTGTTCAACATCGAGCGCTTTAAGCCGATCATCCGCCCGACGATCTTGACTGCGTTTTCGGGCTACCTGCTGGTCATCGTCGCGCTGCTCTTCGATCTCGGCCGTCCTTATCGCATCTGGCACCCTCTGGTCATGTGGAACCCACGCTCGGTGATGTTCGAGGTGGCCTGGTGCGTGACGCTGTATACCATTGTGCTCGCTTTGGAATTCAGTCCCATTCTGTTTCAGCGATTGCGCCTGGAAAAACCACTCCGGATCATTCAATCCATCACCATTCCGCTGGTCATGCTCGGAGTCATCCTTTCCACGCTTCACCAATCCTCGCTGGGTTCCCTCTACCTGATCGTGCCGCATAAGCTGCACCCCCTCTGGTATTCGCCGCTGCTGCCTCTGTTCTTCTTCGTTTCAGCGATTGGACTCGGGTGCGCGATGACGATCATCGAGTCGTTCCTCAGCTATCGAGCCTTTCGGAAGCGCCTGGAAATCGATCTGTTATCGGATCTGGGCAAAGTGATCGTCGTGACCCTGAGTGTTTACCTGATTCTCCGAATGCAGGATGCGATGGGACGCGGCGCCTTGAAACACGCATTTGAGGCAACCTATGAGGGACGAATGTTCCTGGCAGAGGTCCTGCTGGGCATCATCGCGCCCGTCGTTCTACTCATTATTCCCCGCATCCGTCGGAGCCACTTTAGTCTGTTTGTCGCCTCGCTGCTGGTGGTTCTGGGATTCGTCATGAATCGCCTGAACGTCAGCATTACCGGAATGGAAGCTGCGCTAGGCGGCTACTTCCCCTCCTGGACCGAAGTCTCCGTCACATCGATGATTGTGGCGCTCGGCTTTGTGCTGTTCTCGACTGCCGTCAAATACCTGCCTGTCTTCCCCCCGGAGGAAACCGAGGGCGAAAATGAAACGGCGGACGCGCAGTGGCTGGCTCCGAACGTCTTGCGGCAGCCATTGTTCAGCAGCACAACACTTGCGTTGGTTCTAGGCGGGCTGTTCCTTGGCGGCTCGCTCCTGCTCGGTGGCAACGGCTTGTGGTACCGCAAGCAGATGAAGAGTGTCGTCGCAAGCAAGCCGGCACTCCCACCGACCGGTGTTGCAGACCGTTACTTCAAGATGCCACTGGACATTACCCTCCCAACAGCTGTAGCCAGCCCAGGTGTAGTGACGTTTCGTCACAGTTCTCACCTGGATGCGAAGCAGGCCAACTGTACCCAGTGTCATGTGCAACGGTTCCGGATTTTAAAGGCGAACGTCCCAACTGCAACAACGGCTGGCTCCCGAGATCTTCACAGTGACCAGCTCTGCGGCGCGTGCCACGACGGCAAGAAGAGCTTCAGTGTCAAGGAGGATTGTCAGGTTTGCCATTCAATGTAGGGTGCGTCGCGCTTTCGGACGCACCGGCTGACTCCCAAAGGTGCGTTCCAACAAACGGAACGCACCCTACAACGCTTTGTCCAGCTTTACGGGCGGGCCAATCGCAACGCGAAACTGTCGTGAATGACTCAACATGAATCTGATGTCACCAACCTTCAATCTGAGTGTGAAACTGACGCTATCCCTCGTCCTGAGCTTGCTGATCGTATTTGCCGTTCTGGGCTGGCAGACGGTCCAGTTGCATCGGAAGCATTTGGAAGAAATGACTTTCAACAGCGCCGATCGGATTAGCGACACGATTAAGCGCAGCACACGCTACAGCATGATGAAGAACCATCGCGATGAGGTCTATCAGATTATCAGCACGATTGGCACAGAGCCGGGCATCAGCAAGATCCGCATCTTTAACGAAGACGGCAAGATCAGTCTCTCGACAGACCTCAGCGAGGCGGGAACCGTCGTTGACAAGAAGGCCGAGGCCTGCACGGCCTGTCATGCGCAGGAGGAGCCGCTCACCCGCCTCAACCGGCCGGATCGGCAGCGAATCTACACCTCCTCAGGCGGCACCCGACTCCTCGGCTTAATCAGTCCCATTGAGAATGAGCCTGGCTGTTCAGCGGCTGAATGCCACGCACACCCTCCCGCCAAGCAGGTACTGGGCGTTCTGGATGTCACGCTCTCGCTGACTCGAGTCGATGAGAGTATCGCCCAAAGCTCCGGCCACATGCTGGCTGTCTTTGCGGTTGCCATGCTGATTGTGCCGATGTTTGTGGGGCTACCCGTATGGTACATGGTTCACCGGCCAATCAAGCAGCTCACCCGGCACACCCAGCAGATCGCGGCTGGCAGGCTCGATGGTGAGATTCCCGTCACGTCCCGGGATGAAGTTGGTGAGCTGGCTGCGTCGTTCAACCTCATGACGCAGGAACTGAAACGAGCCCATCTCCAGATAACGGAATCAAATCGCACTCTCGAAAACCGCGTTGCCGAGAAGACTCATGAGTTGAAGCGGGCGAGTGAGCAAATGATCCAGGTGGAGCGGATGGCTTCGATTGGGAGGCTCGCCGCCATTGTCGCACACGAAGTGAACAACCCCCTTACCGGCATCCTGACCTACGCCAAACTCCTGCTGAAGAAGATCAAGAGCAACGGCGAGCATCCAGCTTGGTTGGAGGGCGCCCCGCGTTACCTGGAGGTCATCGCAAGCGAATCCGCTCGTTGTGGAGAGCTGGTGAAAGGCCTGCTGCAGTTCGCCAGGCAGTCTCCTGTGCACCTCGGTCCCAACGATCTAAACGAGCTCATCCGGCAGGCAGTGAGGCTCGTGCAACACAAGATGGATCTTATGAACGTGCAGATCCGGCTGCGACTCGAAGAGGCGCTTCCCCCGCTGACTTGCGATGAACAACTCCTTAAGCAGGCTCTGGTGGCGTTGCTGATCAACGCTTGCGAGGCGGTCAGGCCGGGTGAAGGCGTCATTGAGATTGAGTCTCGCGGCCTTCTGGACACGGGCGAGCTGGACATCGTCGTTAAGGACAACGGCATTGGCATGGATGAAACAGTGCAGCGGCGGATATTCGAACCCTTCTTCACGACGAAGGACTCTGGCAAGGGCGTAGGTCTTGGCCTGGCCGTAGTCTATGGCATCGTCAGCCAGCATTCAGGAACCATCGAGGTGGAGTCGCACCGTGGGGAGGGAACGAAGTTCACACTCCGTCTGCCACTGCAACCTCAAAGAAATGAAGAAGTGAAGATATGAGGTGCCGTCATGGGAAAGAACAATCCAGTTCGGATTCTGATCTGTGACGATGAACCCAGCGTCCGGGAATCCCTGAGTTGCTGGTTTCGCGAGGAGGGTTACGCGGTCAACGTCGCGGTATCCGGAAGAGACGCACTTGAACAACTGGCACACGCATCGTGGGACATTTACTTGATCGACATCAAAATGCCAGGCATGGACGGCTTGGAGCTACAGAGAAAGGTCAAAGCGGCAGACGCGAGTGCAACGATTATCCTTATGACAGCCTTCGCCTCAGTGGAAACCGCCGTAGAGGCGATGAAGCAAGGGGCATATGACTACGTTGTTAAGCCCATTGATCCGGACGACCTCGAACACCTGGTGCACAATGCCGTCGAGCGCAGACAGTTGGTTTCTGAAAATCTGCGGTTGCGCGAGAAGATTGACGAGATCTCCCAGTTTCACGAAATCATCGGCAAGAGTTCGGCAATGCAACGCGTTCTGGAGCAGGTCACCTTGGTGTCTCAAACCGATACGACGATCCTCATTCGAGGCGAAAGCGGCACCGGGAAAGAGTTGATTGCACGCGCCATTCACGCCGACAGCCCGCGGCGGCGCTATCTCCCGATCGTCGTTGTGAATTGCGGCGCCCTGTCCGAAGGAGTGCTGGAGAGCGAGTTATTCGGTCATGAGAAAGGAGCCTTCACCGGCGCCCAGTATCGCCGCAAGGGAAAATTCGAAATGGCAGATGGAGGCACACTATTCCTCGATGAGATCGGGGACATCAGCCTGAAGACGCAAATCGATCTGTTGCGTGTCCTGGAGGAAAAGACTATCACACGGGTTGGCGGGAATCAGACCATTCCGGTGGATTTTCGATTGATTGCTGCCACAAATCGTAATCTCGAGTCGATGGTTACCCAAGGGACCTTTCGCGAGGACTTGTATTACCGGTTGAATGTCTTCGCCATCACCCTCGCTCCGCTGCGTGACCATCGCGATGACATTCCATTGCTGGTCGAGCATTTTATTAAGAAGCACAGCTCTGCAATGAATAAACGCGTTTCCGGCGTCTCGACGGAGGCACTGGAGCTGCTGAAGGCGCATGATTGGCCGGGCAATGCCCGGGAATTGCAAAATGCGATTGAGCGCGCGGTGCTGGTATGCAAGGGAGTAGAAATCCAAGCCTGCGACTTGCCCATTCAGTTTCACGACAATAAGCCGCTTGCGAACAGCAAATCGCTTTCCGCCCTGGAGGCGCAACACATCAAGCGTGTACTGGACGAGACGGGCTGGAACATCTCCCAAGCAGCTCGCTGGCTGGAGATCGATCGTGTAACACTTTACAACAAGATCAACAAGTATCAGTTCCGTCACGAAGGAGCCAAGAAGTGAAGCGGTGAAATGTTCGAGATTCCTCCGGTTCATTCCAGTAGCACTGGATTCTTTGGCTTCATGGCCGTTCCGATGACTTCCAAGACGCGGATGCCCACCTGCGTGGCCAGTTTGGACGAGACACCCTCTTCGTAGCGAGGGAAGAGAACACGCTCTTCTCTGCGAATGTGAGCTTCAAGGAGGTCCGCAAACTCTCGAAGCAGCGGAGCCAACTGCAGATCCCGGGCCTTCCGCATGCGTTGAACAAGCCCCTCCAAGGTCCGATGCTCGTCTATGAGTTGGTCAATCGTCGCCCGACTATCCTCCATTCCACTCATGGCGGGAAAGACGATCTCTTCTTCAGCTTTGAAATGCATTTCCAGATCACTCTCAAAGAAGCGGATGACTTTCTCCGTTCGTTCATTGAGCCAAATCGCATCAGCTTGATGATTCTCGATACCTCGATGAATTCGCAGGCACACGAGCAAACCATAATGATGCTCGCGGGACAGAGGGATGAGGCTTTCATGACGCCGGTTCGATTTCATGTCAGGCACCTGCTTCAAGCTCGGCCGCGCGCGGGAACAGGATATTGTTCTCGAGATGAATATGGTGGTGCAAATCCTTTTCAAATTCTTCCAGCCCCTGATACAACGTGCGGAAGCTGATGCAGCCATCGCCTGGGACCTGATAGTTGGAGCTTACCTCCCTGAGGTTGCGCAGCGCCTGGCCGGCTTCATCATGCTCCTGCATCATCATGCGGACGGGATTGCGCACGGTGCCAAAAGCGGGTTTTGGCGCCTGCTCTCCGCCCCCGGCGGCCGTTTCCAGCTTTTCGATGTAGGGGAAAAGGACCCTCTCCTCCTTGAGCATGTGGTCCGTCAATTCTGCCTGGAGACGAAAGAAGATGTCCCGGATGCGAAAGAGCTCGGGATGATTCCCGGAGTGCACCGAACACACCTTAGCCAACAGTTCCTTCAGGCGAAGCAGCTCCGCGCGAGCAAAGCTGTGGTGTCTGTTCACAATGTGATTCATCAATTCAGAGAGAGGCGCCGTCTGCCAGTTCTTCGCTTCACCACCGTCGACGCTCAGTTCCGCGGCGCCATGCAATAGGGTTAGAACAGACTCTTCCGTGACTCCGGCAGCGGAGCAAGCCTCGTTGAGCGGCTTCGCACCTCCACAGCAGTAGTCAATTCCAAGCTTTTCAAAAATCCGAGTTGCTCCTGGCAGTTCGACGGCAACCTCCCCAACAGTCTTTGTCTTGTTGATAGTCACGATGACAAATCTCCTTTCAATACGTGAGATCTGATGAAGTCCTGGCCCCTTCTCACCGGCCTAAGTTTCTAGGTTACAACAGGTATTGACTCCGTGTTCGTTTGGAGGGGATCGCCAATTCACAAGCAGACCTGGCTGCGAGTGTTTTTGCTGGGATATAGCTGCAGAAGGGTTCCTCCGCCAGATAGTCACCGGTCATGGCATAGGCACGCGCCCGGGAGCCACTACAGACTTCCTTGAACTCGCAGTCGCCGCATTTGCCTTTCAGTTTCGAAGTGTCACGGAGATCGCGAAAAAGCGCTGAGTTGCGATAGACATCAATCAGCGAGTCTTTGCGCACGTTGCCGGCGGAAATCGGCAGAAACCCGCTGGGATAAATCTCGCCGATGTGGGAAACGAACAGAAAGCCTCTGCCTTCGTTGACTCCGGCAGCCCGGCCGATGGGCCCGGCCTGTAACAACTTCTCCGGACGCTGGGGTGCCGGAATTTTTTTCAACCGCTGTAGCAGGACGCGCCGGTAATGTGGAGCCGCGGTAGTTTTGATATCGAACGGCGCCGTGAGGCTGAGGTCCACCAGGAAGTGAAAGACTTGCTCGTAGTCGTCGGCGCTGATTTCATCCTCGGCTTTGCCACGCCCAGTCGGCACCAGAAAGAAGACGCTCCAGAGAGCGATGCCCTTGATCAGTAGCAGATCAGCCATGGATGGCAGGTCGTCCAAATTGTGGCGAGACACCGTCGTATTGATCTGCACCGGCAAATTCACTTCGTGCGCATAGTCGATGCAGTTCATTGTCCAACCGTAGGACCCGGGTACCTGCCGGAAGCGATCATGAATTTCTGCCGTCGAGCCGTCAAGGCTGACCGCTAGGCGCGACAAACCCGCTTCCTTCAGTTGAGTCACTGCCTGCCGAGTCATCAACGGTGTACCGCTGGGTGTCATGGCGACCCGCAGGCCTTTTTGAACCGCATAAGGGATGACCTGGAGCAGGCCTGGACGCTTCATGGGATCTCCACCGGTGAGTACAAACAGCGGATTACCGCATTGGCTAACCTGGTCAACAAGCTGAAGACTTTCGCGCGTCGAGAGTTCCAGCGGATGGCGCCCCTTGATGGCTTCAGCTCGACAATGCAGACACGCCAGATCGCAAGCTCGCGTGGTTTCCCAAATGGCTATGTAGGGGTTTGGTCAAAATTTGGATGTCTCACAGATGTTCTTCCATTCTATTCATTGTTCAAAGTGAGCTGTATCCAGTGGTTGATTTCACCCAGTCGTTGGTGAAAACACCCGGTTCCTGCATGATGCCGTGGCAATCCGACACCTCACTAAACAGAACTCTCTTCCGATCTTTCAATTGCTCCGCCTCCTGAAGCTGATCCGCATTTGGCCGAGCCCGCTATCTGTTCCGAGATTGCCAACGTTTCGCGCACGTTTCCGAAGTGTGAATGCACATCCAGTGCCATTCGTCTGGGCCGCCAGGCGAGCTCGTGCAGAGGCTTGTTGACGGCACTTCGAACTCAAACCGACGTTTCACACTCGGAGCGTGGTTCGGCGCAGGCGGAAGAACGGTCTGGCCCCGGGATGCGTTTTGGAAGCCCACTTGCAATTCGTCGGTTTGATGTCTCGCTACCGCCCAGTGCGCCGCGGTCTCGAGATGCTCGACAACATGAGCAAAGTACCCAACAAATCAAACTTGCAAGGAACTGTTCATATGAAGTCGTCGCCTCGTCACGTTCTTGGTCCGGACAAGGACCGTTGCTACCAACATTGCCGGATGGTGTGTAACGAGGCAATCTTCACGGTGGGCCGAGATTGGCGAGTGAGTTCATTCAGCGAAGGTGCCCAGGAACTGTTTGGCTATTCCTCAGCTGAAGTGACCGGTCTGCCACTCGACTTACTCTTGAGGGACAGAACAGCCGAGCTGATTCGTATCAAGCAACTCCTGGACACGGCTGGCGACGCTCAGGAATTTGAGAGTGTAATGTTAGGGAAGAGCGGCAGTGAAATTCCCGTGCGAATGTCCGCTTCGTTCCTCAAAGAACCGGATGGCAGGCTGAACGGCCTCGTTGCCTTGTGTCACGACTTGACTCCGATTCGGGAATTGACGACTGCGATCGAGCAGAGAGACCGATTCTTCGCCAGCATTCTGAGGAATTCCGCCGACGCCATTTTCACGCTGGACCCAGAAGAGAAGATCACCTCCTGGAACAAAGGCGCTGAAGCGATCTTTGGATACACCGAAGTGGAGATGATGGGCAAGTCGCTCGAAGTGCTTATACCGGAGCATCTGAACGCAGAAAAGGAGCTCGAGAAGATTTCTGCAGTGGCCCAAGCCGAAGGTTTTGTGCGCAGCTACCAGACACAGCGGGTAACCAAGGACGGTGAGACGATTGATGTGTTGTTCACACGCACGGCAATTCGAGACGCCCAGGGCCAGTTGATCGGATACTCTTCGGTCTTGAAAAACATCACCGAGCAGAAGCTGCTCGACCGGCACCTGACGCAAATGGAGAAGCTTTCGGCCATCGGTGAGCTGGCAGCGGGATTAGCGCACGAAATCAAGAACCCTCTGGCTGGCATCAAAGGCGCCATTGAAATCATCCGTGACAGCCTGTCGCCCGAACATGCACACAGCCAAATTCTGGGAGAGGTGCTGTCCGAAGTCAGCCGAATCGACCGGAGCGTCATCAACCTGCTTTCCTATTCGAAACCGAGGAAACCCGACATTCTCAAAGTGGATCTAGTAAAGCTAATTGAAAATGTCATTTCGTTCCTGAAGAAGGTGGCTGATTCCAAAGACATCTGCCTGCACCTGACCGTTCCCTCCGAAGTACCGCACCTGACGGGAGACGAGAATGAACTGAAGCAATTGTTCATGAACCTGATCTTGAACAGCCTCGAAGCGATTCAGAAAAAGGGCAACGTCTGGATCAATGTCAAATGTCCATTCGACTCCCGGGTGAGCATCGACGTTGTGGATGACGGTCCCGGCATCCCGCCCGAACAACTCGGCAAAATTTTCATGCCATTCTTCACCTCGAAAAAGCACGGCACGGGCCTGGGGCTGGCAACCTGCAAGCGGATCGTTACTAACCACGGCGGTTTCATCCAAGTGCAAAGCGAACCAGCTAAAGGCACACGATTTACAATCGATCTGGCCCTGAATTCACGCGTGCTGATGGCACTGGTGAGGCCGTGATGGCACAAACAAGCATACTTGTCGTTGACGACGAAAAACTGATTCGATGGTCCATGAAGCAGAAGCTGGAGTCATGGAACTACCAAGTCCTCGAAGCGGAAAACCTCAAAGAAGCCCGAAAGATCCTTCAACAGGACACTCCGGACTTGTTGACCTTGGACATCAAGCTTCCAGATGGGAGCGGCATCGACTTTCTGAAACAGGCCAAGCAGGTTCATCCAGGTCTCCCCGTCATCATGATTACAGCCTTTGGCGTTGTCGACCTGGCTGTGCAAGCGCTGAAGCTGGGTGCATACGACTTCATCGAGAAGCCTATCGATTTCGAGAAGTTGGGGAACTCAATTCGAAACGCTCTCGAAACTTGCCGGCTCAAAGTTCAATTGGCCCAAGTCTCTCACTCCAACACATCCCGCTTCAGTCTGGAGAATATCGTCGGGCGGTCCAAAGCCATTCGCGAAGTGCTGGAGATGATTCAGCGCCTCGCTCAGGCGGGCGCCACAACTCTGCTCGTGCAGGGCGAAAGCGGCACTGGCAAGGATCTGGTTAGCCGCGCTCTCCACTATCAGAGTAGCCGGCGCGACCATCCCTTTTTCGCTCTGAACTGTGCGGCAATTCCCGAGACTTTGATTGAGACGGAGCTCTTTGGCTACGAGAAAGGCGCCTTTACCGATGCCAAGACCCTGAAGAAGGGTGTTTTTGAAATGGCAGATGGCGGTACAGTCTTCCTGGACGAAATCAGCGAAATGAACCTTAATCTGCAATCGAAATTCTTGCGGGTTCTCGAAGACCAGACCTTTCGGCGCGTGGGTGGGGTCAAGGACATTTCCGTCAATGTCCAGGTGGTGGCCTCTACAAACCGGGATCTTGAAGCTGTGGTGAGAGAGGGTAAGTTCCGTGAGGATCTGTTTTATAGGCTCTCCGTCATACCCATTCAAATTCCACCGCTGCGCGAACGAAAAGAAGACATCCCCCTGCTCGTTGAGCACTTCATCCAGCGCTACAGCACGCAATTCCGGAAGAAGGTGGGACAAGTGAGTCCGGACGGGATGAAACTAATGATGGACTATTCCTGGCCAGGCAACATCCGGGAACTCAAGAACGCTATTGAGCGCGCCATGATCCTGGTTGACAAGGACCGCATCGACGTGGCTCATCTGCCCATTCGCATCTCCGATCCGAGCTCAGCGAGTCCGATGTCACACGCGTCTGGCAATTCTCTGGTTCATTTGCCATCCGAAGGCGCCGGCCTCGAGGAGATCGAAAAGAACCTTCTGGAGCAGGCGCTCCAGTATTCGCACGGCAATAAGACCAGGGCCTCCAAGCTACTGAAGATCAGCCGGGACACGCTTCGATACAAAGTCAAGAAACACAACCTCGAGTGATCAGGTCCATCATTCCACGTGGGCGAATTGCCCCAAGTGCCTGGCTCCAACGAGTCCAAGGCCCCCCATCGCATTCATTTCCAACCCTCACCGCTGAGAACAAAGATCATCTGCCCGCGGCAAATGCTTGGTCTCTTTGGACTGTCATTTGCAGTTCTAAAGAGCGGGAGAGCAAACAGAGCTATGTGCATCGCTCTCCCTGGATGAGTACCCAAGTATCCGCAGCCGTCATTACCAATTGAGGGTGCCTCATGGTGACGCTCGAATCGCCAGCTTCCAGCATCGCACTCATGCTACCGGGCTCAAGATGGGCCGAGTTCGACAGCTTCGCGAAGGAACGCCTTTCTGAAGCGACCTGCACCAAGAGTCAGTCGGTTGTGCTTTCGACCTTCGAGTCGAGGGTCGGTCTGGTCATTGAAGTCGTCGAGTTCTGTGACAATCGCTTTGACGAGCTTGTCGAGATGTACAACAACTTTGAGCCAAAACGCGCTGCACAGGGGTTACCTCCTGTCGGGCGTGAACGTATTGTCGCGTGGCTTCGTCAACTTCAGAAAAGCGGTCACAATCTCGTCGCTCTGTGGAATGGCAACGTCATCGGGCACTCGATGCTCTGCCCTATGGAGCAGCAACGCGCGGAATTCGCTATTTTTCTCCACCAGGATTTCCGCAATCAGGGAATTGGCACGGGGCTAACTCAGGTGACATTGAACTATGCCCGGCTCAAAGGGCTTCGCAACGTCTGGCTCTCGGTTGAAGTGAACAACCACTGCGCGATCCGGGTTTATAAGAAGAAGGGTTTTCAGGTCAGTGAGATTTTTGGTCCCGAGCAGGAGATGGCCCTGGACTTAGAGGAAACAAAGGAAAACGAGGTGAATGCCCATGAGCCGGCAGCTTGACAGAGTCAAACGACAACCAGCTTCACCCGCCTCTTCCACGCAGCACGAGAGCGCCCGGAGACAGGCTCGGCTACTCACGTTTCTTGGCATGCAGACCAAGGATGTCATGACCAAGCTCGCCCTGACGGTCTCGCGGCAGCTTAGCTTGCGGGAACTTGAGCACTTGTTTGAAACCTATGATTTCAATGGATTCCCCGTGGTGGAAGACCATCGTTTGATTGGCATTGTGACCAAGTTCGATTTTTTGAAGAACTTCGTCTTCACTCCCAGCACGGTCTTTCCTCACTATGACGAGCTGATGAAGAGAACGGTGGAAGAGATCATGATCAAGAAGGTCTGCACGGTCCACTCCACTACACCGCTAACGCGTGTCCTGCAATTGATAGTGGAAACCCGCGACAAGAGCTTTCCAGTGGTTGACGAGAAGAACCGGCTGGTCGGCGTCATCTCGCGGGGCGACATTGTTCGAGCACTCAAAGGCTGAACGCTACGCCGACTTCCTACTTAGGAGAATTGCTCTAGCGCGCCCCGATATAGAGCACACGGTGGCAGTGCTCACATTGAATGGTCTTGCCTCCCAAGGCGCGCTGGAGCTGTCCCGAAGGGATTCTCACATTGCATCCCGAACAATGGCCGGCCCGAATTGTCGCGCGATCGGGTTGACTTTCATCGTTGCGCTTGACTGAGGTGCGCGTAAGCAAAACGTTCGATACGGGTGTCGGGTTGGCCAGCTCGTCAAACATGCGATTCAAGGCTCTTTTGGTTGTTTGAGCCATTCCTTTGTCTCCCCCCTTTTATTGTAATCGATGCAAAGACCTACGTCTGGATGCCGCTCTTCGCCTCAACGAGTGGACGTGTTCAACTTTTCCTGCAAACGCCCCATCGCCATCAGAATGCCATGCAGTAATGCCTGCGGCGGCGGTGGACAACCTGGGATGTAGACATCGACTGGGATGACCTGATCCACGCCGCCGAGTGAAGCATAGTTGCAGCCGAAGATTCCCCCGCTACAACCACAGGCGCCCACGGCCACAACCAGGCGTGGCTCGGGAGTGGCGTTGTATGCCTTCCTGAGGGGGATCTCCATACTGCGGGTGACTGGACCCGTCACGAGCAGCATGTCTGCATGGCGCGGGGAAGCCACAAATCGGAGTCCCAGCCGTTCGGCGTCATAGATGGGGCTGTTAAGTCCGGTAATCTCGACTTCGCAACCATTGCAGGAGCCCGCATCCACTTCGCGAATCTGCAGCGAGCGTCTCAACACGCGCCGGATCTTCTCTCGCAACTGCTCCTTGACAGCCTCTTCCTTTTCGGACGCCTGCCGGTCTGCCAGCGCTAGCTTGAGGAATTGCTGCTTTCCGGCCACGCCCACGCGGTAATAAGCCGAGGACACTAGGTGCGAGCGCTGTTGGGCAGCCAGCTCGACTTCTGCCGTGATGCGGATCGTCCTGTCGGCGGCGGCTTCGGCACACAGGCCACAGAAGATGCAGCGACCGTAATCGAGTGTCACTTTCCGGTTATCTAGTTTGTCTTCTACAGTGAGTGCACCCGTGGGACAAACAAGAGCAGCCGGCAAACAATCCACGGCCTTTTCGAAATTGATCACGGGCCTGCCTCGCAGGTTAGGGAGAGGCTCCATCGGGCGCGCCGGGTAATCGGTCGTGACAATGCCTGTTGCAAAAGCTTGGTTCAGGATCTTGAGCATAAAATTGGTAGCTGCAGTCAAGGGGTTTGGACACTTGAACGCCGGAGTGACTCTTCCGAACGAGACGCTCTGTCTTCCGTCAAGGCGCGGAAGTGAACCGAGAGTCGGTTTTCCGCATTCGGCCCATCGGGCGCCGCGAGACATGGGGCTTGCAGGTTTTCAGGGCGCTGGGAAGTTGTCTGAAAGGAAATCACCTCTTCCGGACTGGGGTTCTTGATCCACAGATCGAGATTTCCGATGTCCCAGAATTCCTGTAGAACCCGCTCGTACCCATCTGGCATGTCTCCCCCCATCCCGTGGAACGTGACCACCCGCGTCCCGGACGGAGCTTCCGCTAACCGCTCCTGGGCCATCATGATGTACTGGTCAAACAAAGAGGGACCCAACTCCACACGTTGGTCGATTTTCTTGTCAGGGTCCAGGTTCTCGTAAAACGGATTGTAGAAGTAGAAGGCGCTGTAAAATCTCCAATTCAGGTTCATGGCATTGGCCCGTAGAAAGCGCACGCGAGGGATTTTGTACTTTCGGGCAAAGTTTTTGGAGAAGTCCACCATGTGCGGCCTTTGCTCCACACCGGTAAAATGACCGGGAGTGGCCAGTGCACCAATAAGGCAGAATTTGCCTGGGCCTGAACCCACATCCAATACACGGGTTTCAGCTCCGGTCACTAGGAGCTCAGCAGCGCGGCGCGCCACATGGACAGGAGTCCAGTGCATTAAGGAAAGCCTTCGCCAGCAGGTGGGGAGAAACTGGTCGAACTGCGTATTCCTCACCTGATCTCCCACTCGCACACGTGCAAAGAGTCGCTGCAGTTCGAATGCGTCTTCTTGCGCGACGTTCGTGAGAGCCTGCGTGAGGGGTGCAATGGTTCCTAAGCCGCTCGAATCATTTCTCTGACACAACTCGTAGGTCGAGTTGATATCAGCGGGGTGGTGCCATTCGTTCATCGGTCTGTTCCTGAGTAAGAGAGGTTGAAGCTTTTGTTGATGACCGGGAAATCCGGAAGAATGTTGCCCTGGACCGCTTCGGGCAGGGCAGGCCAGTTGTTCAATGAAGGATCTTTGATCTTGCATCGGGCCAAATTGCCATTTGCGTTGGTGAGAACCCAGTGCAGGATCTCCCCCCGCCATCCTTCGACATAACCGAGGGCGCAGCTTTCCGGAGGAATGGGTGGTAGCGCAGTACTCACCGGGCCGGCGGACAGCCGGCCCAACGCTTCCAGGGCGATGCGAATGGAATCGCCAGCTTCCTCTATGCGCACCCGCATCCGGTCAAACACATCCCCTTTGGAATGGAGGACTACCCTCGGAGGGATTTCGTCGTAGGCCGCATAGGGGAAGTCCCGGCGAACGTCGAGGTCAACTCCAGACGCGCGGGCAGCGACCCCTACGACTCCCAGGTCCACAGCGGTTTTGTGCGGGAGAATGCCGGTCGTCTCCAGCCGGTCGCGAGTCGAGGCGGAAGAGAGGATCAGATCCACCAGCGATTCGAATTCCTCTTTGACGGAGCGCAGCACGCTTCCGGCCTTCCGAGTCTGCTGGGAATCCCAGTCACGCCGCAAGCCCCCATACACATTCATGCCGCGCAGGAGGCGGTTGCCGGTCAACTCGGCGTTTAGTCGCAGCAGTTGTTCCTTCAGGCGCATAGCGTGAGCATTGGCAACCATGAAACCCACGTCCGTGGCAATGGCCCCCACATCAGCAATGTGGTTGTACAGCCTTTCCAATTCGAGCAGCACCGTTCGCATCAACCGGGCGCGGCGTGGCACTTCGACACGAACCAGATTCTCGATTGCTTGGCAGAAAGCGGTGGCGTGGCTGAAGCTGGAATCTCCTGAAATGCTCTCGGCAAGGAAGACTGCTTGCCCAAGCGGCTTATGCTCGAACAGTTTCTCGGTGGCCTTGTGTGTATAGAACAAACGGATTTGCAGGTAGAGCACGGGCTCGCCTGCAACACTAAAACGAAAATGACCGGGCTCGATGATGCCGGCGTGAATCGGACCCACTGGCACCTGAAATACGCCTTCGCCCTCCACTGGGCGGAACACGTGGCGGGGACCTCGCAAGGGCTGGGGTTTGGAGAATAAGTCAAAGTCCTTGCGCAGCGGATTGATCCCTTCCGGGAAATCGTCATGGAGGGCAACCCGACGCGGATTGGGATGGCCCGCAGCCGTCAGCCCAAACCAGTCTTGAATCTCCCGCTCCTGCCAATTGACGGCGGGAATCACCGGTGTAAGAGACGGGAATTCCGGATCGCTCACAGGGACTGGCGTTCGAACGAGAATGAAGCCGCCAGCCCGATCGCAAGCGAACACGTACTGGACATAAAAGACTCCCTCCTCTTTGCGTTGATCGATACCGAACACCATGGCCAGACGGATCTTGCGAAGCTTGTAGAGGTAGGCTGCAATGGCAGCAATTGAGTAGCGCCCAGCTTCCAGATAGACCTCGCTGGGACGCCTTCTGTGCAACTGCTGGATCTTGCCGGCAAACACCATTTGCAGGTCGGCCGCGATCGTACCCAACCCGTTAGCCCCATTCATGAGAACCCTCCTGAACTTGAATGCTTCTCCACACTAGCGGTTGGGGAGCGCCGCAGTGATGTCGTGGTCATCGGGCACCTCCCACGATCTGGCCTGCCTGTTGAATCAACTGTGACAACGGGGAAGGCAGCCAGAAACCAAACAGCAGAGTCAGTGCGCCGATTAGCAACATTGGCAGGACGCGCCACCAAGATTCCGCCTTCCGGCCCGCTCCAGGTCGGGGCGCGCCAAGCACCAGACCGCCGATGTGGTAAAGAAATCCGGCGAAGATTGTGACCACGCATCCGACAAAAAGGCTGGCCACCCAGAGACTACGGCCTTGAATCGAAGCAGTCAGCACCGTCAACTCACTTTGGAAGAGCCCGGCGGGGGGTGTCCCGGTAACCGCCAGGGTGCCGGCCAGGAACAATACCGCCGTCACCGGCATCAGATGAATCACCCCGCCGCCCACCTTGCGGAAGACGGCAGTTCCGAACTGCTGCTGCACATTGCCGGCACAGAAGAAAAGCAGTGGCTTGGTGATGGCGTGATAGAACATATGTAGCAGCGCGCCAAAGGAACCGAGCCCTCCGCCCAAGCCGAACCCAACCAGCATGATCCCCGTGTGATCAATGCTCGAATACGCCAGCAGACGCCGAAAGTTGCTCTGCACGAGAATGAAGGGTGTCGCAATCAGCATCGATCCCAGCCCAAACCAGAGCAGCAGGCCGCTGGAAAACTCTGGACCGAGGCACTTCGACGCCAGGATGTGAAAGCGAAGAATCCCGTAAAGCGCGCAATTGAGCACCGCTGCAGCCAGGATCGCCGCCGAGGGAACCGGCGCCTGGCTGTAAGAATCTGGCTTCCAGGTGTGCATTGGGGCGATGCCCGCCTTCGTTCCGTACCCCATAAGAATGAAGATGAATGCCAGGCGCAAAGCCTTGGGATTCATCAACGGTGCAGCCGATAGGAGCCGCGTCCAGTTAAGGCCTTCGATAGATTCGGTTCCAACGATATGGCTGGCGGCGTAGTAAGTCAGCAACGTCCCAAACAGCGCCATGGAGATCCCGATGCTGCCGATGATGATGTACTTCCAGGCCGCTTCCAGCGAGGTCTTCTGGTTGTAGAAGGCAATCAAAAGCACCGAAGCCAGGGTGCTACCCTCAATGGCCACCCACATGATTCCCAGGTTGTTGGCCAAGGCGACCAGAAACAAGGCGAAGACGAAGAGTGGAGTGAGGACGTAATACTCCTTAAGTCTCCCCACAGTGATGACTTGCTTCTCAAAGTCTGCACGGAAGTAGCCCACGGCGTAAATGGCACAGACAAAGGCGACGAACGCAGTTAACACAACCACCAGGGCGCTGAGGGCGTCGGCATAGAGGAACCCGTCAAAAGCGCTGACCGACTGGAAACGCGCCACAGCCCGAACCAGCAGCCCAGCCAGGATCAGGTTAACCGCAGCCGAGGCGACGCTGATGCGCTCCATCCACTGGCGGGAGAACAACAAGGCACAAACCGCGGCTTCCACGAGGGGCGCCAACAGGAGCAAAACGAGTGTCATTCCGGTTCAACCTCGCAGTCGTCTTAGTTTGCTCGTATCCATCGACTCGAAGGTTTCCGCGATGCGGTACGACAGAATGCCCAGGATCATCACACCCACCAGCACATCGAAGAAGATCCCGACTTCTACAATGAGCGGCATTCCGTAAGTCAGGGCAATTGCGGCCAGGAAGAGCCCATTTTCAGCGGTCAGTAGCGCCACCACCTGAGAGATCGCCTTCCGTTGGTTGATCATCAGAAAGAACCCAATGAGGAACAGAGCAGTGGCCACCGCCAGCGAACCGTGACCGTGCTCTTGAGGCTGGCTGAACGGGTGGGCCACCATGTAGCCCACCAATGTCAACCCGCCACAGATCAGGATGGACGCCGGCGTGTTCAGGTAACTTTCCACCTGCACCCGAGTTCCGGCCTGCCGGATGATCCGTCGCAACAGCAGCGGCATCACGATCACCTTCAACAGTAGGGTCAGCCCGGCTGCAATGTAGACGTGGTGAGCATTGTTGACATAGGCCACGGCCGCAGCTAGACAAGCCAGGAAGAACGACTGCAGACTAAACAGCGCAATGACCGTGGGCAAGAGCCGCTGCCCCGCCAGCAGCATCTGCACCACCAGCATGGCCGCGGCCATCAATGTGATCAGACGGTGTCCGAGTTCGATAGAGTCGTAAGACATGCGGAATGCCTTTCTCAGAAACTTGAGCTCCAGCCGCAAAGTAAAGGGCACTTTTTCTCCCCCCTTGCGAAGCGCAAAAGGGGAGATTGAGAGGGGGTTGTCATCCTAAGACCCCCTGCCGCAAAAGTCGCGGCGTCCCCCTTGTCAAGGGGGACAAACGGTCAAACGAAAGCCTGACCAACAAGGTCGAATCCCCAGCCCCAGTGGCAATCACCTCAGAAGATGAACGGAGATGCCAACGCCAACAGCGCCAGGATGAACGCGACACTCAGCAGCTCGGGCACGCGAAACAGACGCAACTTGGCATTGGAGGTTTCCACCAGAACCACAGCCAAAGCCAGCAGGAGCAGCTTGGCCAGAAACGTGGCCAAGCCGGAGACTACCGACGCTGCTGTGAAGGCAGTGCCGACCCCCACCGGAAAGAAGATGTTGACGAGCAGGGTCATCAAGACCAGCTGCTTGAGGGCCACTCCCCACTCGATCAGTGCCAGGTAGTGCCCTGAATATTCCAGGATCATCGCCTCGTGGATCATCGTCAGTTCCAAGTGAGTGGCCGGATTGTCCACCGGGATACGCCCGGTTTCGGCAATCAACACGATGAACATCGCTGCAAAAGCCAGGATGTGGGCAGGGCTCAGGAACTGCTCTTGATGCTGCAGCGTCGACCGTACGACCTGGCTCAAATTCGTCGACCCAGCCGTAATGGCCACGCTGAAAATGGACAGCATCATTGCCGGCTCGGCAATCGCTGCCACCGTCATTTCCCGGCTGCTGCCCATGCCTCCGAAAGCGCTCGCGGTGTCCAACGCGGCCAAAGCGACGAAGAAACGTCCCAGCGCGAGCAAATAGATTACGGCGATGACACCACCAAAAAGACTCAGTGGAACAACGGTGGTAATCATGGGAATCATCAAGGCAACCATCAAAGCAGTCACAAATGAGATGTACGGAGTGACCCGGAAGATCCAGGAGGCGTGCCGCGACACCACCGTTCCTTTGCGCAGCAGCTTTAACAGGTCATAGTACGGCTGCAGCAAACCAGGGCCGCGGCGGTTTTGCAGTAACGCCTTCGATTTGCGGATGAACCCATTGACAAGAGGGGCCAGAGCGAGCGCCAGTACCATCTGCAACAAGATTGGCAAGAGTGTCATCGCGTTCTCTCCCACAGCAACAAGGTTAGGAGCGTGATAAATATGTAAAACAGGTAGGCCGAGAGGCTGCCGGTCTGCAGCAGACGAATCCGTCTGGAGAAGCGCAGGACCGCGCGATTCACGGGCTGGTAAAGCCACTTCTCGAAGGTGGGTTCAATCTGGCTTTGGAAACGAATGGACTGCATGAAGTAGCGAGAGACCGCAAAGTCGGCCTGCACTTGCCGCCGTGGCCGGTAGATGGCACGAAAAATCATTTGCAGCGGCTTGGAGTAAGCCGTCCCCGTGTACTCCATCTGGGGCGTCAGGCGATCCAGCCCGCAGTCCCAGGTCTCATCAACAACGGATTTCTCCTTTCTGGCCCAGAGCCACCACAACCCTGCAGGAAGCGGCAGCAGAACCAGGAAGAACGAGAGCATGCCCACCGTCGAAATCGATCCTTCAGAGGTGCCAAGAGCAGTCACGATCCAACCGTTGCCCGCGATCAGCTGCGTGCTGATCGCGGTCCCCAGCAGTTGCTGGGTGATAGGATCCATCAAGTGAAGCACGACCTGCGGAAACAGTCCTAGGAACACGCATGCGAGCCCGAAAAGTCCCATGCCGAGAAGCATCGAGGGTGAGGCTTCATGCGCTCCTTCGGCTTCGGGACTGCGCGGGAGAGAGAGGAAAGTAATCCCCACTGCTTTGACGAAACAGGCAGCGGCAAGAGCTCCTGTCAGGGCAAGCAACGCCCCTGCAATGGGAAAATTCAGACGGACGAGCCGGTCGGTGGCGCTGAAGCCTTGCAGCAATGCCTGGTAAGTGAGCCACTCGCTGACAAATCCGTTCAGCGGCGGGAAGCCACAGAGGGCAATAGCGCCCAAGAGAAAAAGGAAAGTAGTCTTCGGCATCCGGCGGATCAGTCCGCCCAGCCTTTCGAGGTCCTT
>Ga0180085_1000068_pt1 | contig 30501 bp, 19 predicted proteins | sample EasRiv730_16_10D_FD_123013 | JGI IMG/M metagenome (GOLD analysis project Ga0180085, IMG submission 123013) | Soil microbial communities from meander-bound floodplain in the East River, Colorado, USA - East River metaG ERMLT730_16_10D | ecosystem: Environmental > Terrestrial > Soil > Floodplain ... | reverse complement strand
CTCCGGCCACTCCTCGGGCGGCCACCTCGGCGGCTGCGTCATGACCACCGACTGGTCGACGCTCGGCCTGCCGTGGGACACGGTGAAGGGCGGGGTGCTGATCAGCGGGATGTACGAGCTCGAGCCGGTGGCGCTCTCGGCGCGCCGGCTGTACGTCAACTTCACGCCGGAAACGGTGCAGGAGCTCAGCGCGCAACGGCACCTCGACCGGCTGCGCGCGCCGATCGTAGTGGCGCACGGCACCAAGGAAAGCCCCGAGTTCATGCGCCAGAGCCGCGACTTCGTCGCCGCGGTGCGGGCGGTGGGCAAGCCGGTCGAATACGCCATCGGCACCGGCTACAACCACTTCGAGATCCCCGAGACGATGGGCAACCCCTACGGCGTGGTCGGCCGGCCGGCGCTGGCGCTGATGGATCTTCCGGTGACCGCGGAGGAGCGGCGCGGCAAGCGGCACGACGACGATGACGACGATGATTGATGCAAATCAGGGGAGACCGAGCATGAGAACCAAGCTATCCGTTGCAGCCATTGCTACCGCGCTCGCCTGGGCCGCGCCCGCCGACGCGCGCGTAACGAAGATCGTCATCGACCTGAAGGTCTCGCCGGCGTTTTGTGCCGTTCCTCCCGGCAGTCCGCCGGGAACGCCGCCGGTATGCCCGAGCTACGGCGAAGTCGGGCAGTACGAAACGCTCACCGGCCGCGCGTTCGGCGAGCTCGATCCGCACGATTCGCAGAACGAGGAGATCACCGACCTCAAGAAGGCGAAGCGCAACAAGAAGGGCAAGGTCGAGTACGTCGCCACCTTCCACATCGTGAAGCCGATCGAGATGAAGAACTCGAGCGGCCTGATGTGGCATGACGTGCCGAACCGCGGCGGCCGGATCAACATCTCGACCGATCTGCGCACGCAGGGCGATATCGGGTTGAGCAGCGCGTGGCAGGGCGACAATGCAGGAAACGCCCCCGGTAGCGCGACCATCGTTCCAGCCAATGCGTGGAGCGAGACCCCGGTTACGCCCACCAACAACGAATGGGTAGCCGTGCCGGTGATCACCGGCGTCACCGGCAAGATCTTCGGCCGCATCATCAACCGCAGCGGGCTCAACGCGGCGCCGCTGAACGTGATGGGCAATCCGATCCCCTATTTCCCGGTCAGTACGACCGACAACACCGGCGCGGTCCTGACGATCCGCACCAACGAGACGATCAACGGCCAGTTCACCGAGGCGGGTACGGTGCCGAACGGCGACTGGAAGTTCTGCGGCGGCGGCACGTTTGCGGCCCCGCTGCCGGTGACCACGCTCCCGGTGCAGCTCTGCCTCAAGGACGGGTTCGACCCCGCCAAGCTCTACCAGCTGGTCTATGCGGTGAAGGATCCTTATGCGCTCGGCGTCGGCACCGCAGCCTTCCGCGACCTCGCCTCGTTCTTCCGGCGCAAGGCGCACGACGACTTCGGCACGCCCAATCCGATCGCGAACGGCATTCGCTGGGCGATCATCCGCGGCTCGTCGCAGTCGGGCAATTTCACGCGCCACTTCATCCATCTCGGCATGAACGAGGACGAGTCGGGGCGCATCGTGCACGAGGGCGCCTGGCCGCTGATCGCCGGGCGGCGCGTGGCGAACAACTCGCGCTGGGGACAGCCCGACGGCGTGCTCGAGCTCTATCAGATGGGCAGCGAAGGTCCGCAATGGTGGGCGCGCTACCAGGACCACGTCAGGCACCTGCCCGCGCGGGGGATACTCGACCGCTGCAAGCGCACCGATACCTGCCCGAAGGTCGTGGAGACTTTCGGCGGCGCCGAAGTGTTCGCGCTGAAGATGACGACCTCCTGGGTCGGCACCGACGCGACGCGCGACATCCCGCTGCCGAGCAACGTGCGCCGCTACTACCTGCCGAGCTCCACGCACGGCGGCGGCAACGGCGCCATGAACGAGGCCCCGGCCGACACCGGTGTGAACTGCCCCGGCAACAACTGGGGCCGCGGCACGCTGCGCGCCAATCCGGTGCCGGCGACCGCGCTCGTCAACCGCATGCGCGTCGCGCTGCGCGAGTGGGTGATGGACGGCACGCCGCCGCCGCCGAGCCAGTGGCCGACGCTCAGGCCGCTGGACGAAGTGGTGAGCCAGGGACATGGCCACGACGATGACGACGACGACGACGATCGCCGCGGACGCGGCCACGAGCACAAGCATTGGCAGCCGCTGTTGGTGGAGCCGACCAAGGAAGCGATGGGCTTCCCGAGCGGCGTCCCCGGCATCCCGGACTCGATCTTCCTGCCGGAGAACTTCATCTTCCCGGTGTTCGACTACAACTGGGGCCGCGACTACGACCACAGCGAGGCGAACGGCGTGCCGACCAATGCGCCGCCGCCGATCCGCCACGTCATCAAGATGCTGGTGCCGCGGGTGGACCAGGACGGCAACGAGCTCGGCGGCGTGCCGACGGTGCTGAACGATGCGCCGCTCGGCACCTATCTCGGGTGGAACATCACCGCCGGGCCGGGCGACGGGACGAAGTACGACGGCAGGCCGTTCCACGCCGGGCAGGTGTGCAATTACATCGGCGGCATGGTGCCCTTCGCCAAGACCAGGCAGCAGCGCTTGGACGCGAAGGATCCACGGCTGTCGCTCGAGGAGCGCTACGGCACGCACGCCGGCTATGTCGACGCGGTGAAGAAGGCCGCCGAAAGCGCGGCCTGCAGGGGTTACCTGCTCGTAGGTCCGGAGGCGGCGAGCGACGGCACGATGCCGCCGCAGAAGTCGTGGAAGTGCGCCGCCCAGACCGCGCCGGCGGGCTTCCCGAACGACTGGAAAGTCCTGGTGGATGCCGCGATCGCGAGCAACGTCTGCAACCAGGCGGGCGACGGCGGCAAGTGCAACCCGTTGGCGCCCTGAGGGAGTCGACGACGACTAGTAGCGGGTGATAAGCGCTCGGCATCACTCCAGAACCATCTGGAATGAATCGCCGAGCGCTGCGGCGTAAGGTGAGGGGAAGGAGGAATCCATCATGTCACTGCGCATCCGAGCCGCGCTCGCGGCGGCGCTCGCCATTGCGTCAAGCAGCGCTGTCGCTCGTTCGAACGACGACGACCTGAAGATCGAGGCGGTCTCGAACCGCGCCGATCTCGTGTCGGGCGGCGACGTGCTGCTGCGCGTTACCCTGCCCCGCAGGACGCAAGGGGTGCTGTCGCTCAACGGAGCGACCATTCCCGGCGCGCTGCACGCCGCGCCCGACGGGCGCGGCTATCTTGCGCTGCTGACCGGTCTCGTGCTCGGCGACAACACGGTTAGCGTGTCCGCTGGCCGGCGCAAGGCGCACCTGACGGTCACCAACCATCCCATCAGCGGCCCGATCTTCTCCGGCCCGCATCTGCAGCCCTGGCTCTGCACCACCGCAGCCAACGGGCTGGGGGCGCCGCTCGACGCGGACTGCAACGCGCCGACGCGCACCGCGTTGTTCTACAAGAACACCGCGACGCCTCCGGCGTTCGTGGCTTACGACCCGGCCAACCCGCCGGCGGCTTCGCTGATCGCGACCACCACCACGGACCAGGGCCGCACCGTGCCTTACATCGTTCGGCAGGAAACCGGCACGCTCAACCGGACGATCTACCGCATTACCGTGTTGTTCGATCCCGCGCAGCCCTGGACGCCCTGGGCGCCGCAGCCGACGTGGAACGGCAAGGTGCTCTACCTCTTCGGCGCCGGCGCCGGCCTGCAGTACACGCAGGGCAACATCGCCGCCACTTTCGACGACAACGGCCTCGCGCGCGGGTTCGCTACCGCCGCGGCGGTGATGACCAACCACGGCACGAATGCCAACGCGAAGCTCAACGCCGAAGCCATGATGATGGTGAAGGAGCGCCTCGCCGAGACCTACGGGCCGATCCGCTACACCATCGGCACCGGCTGCTCCGGCGGCGCGATCCAGCAGCACAGCATCGGCGACCAGTATCCGGGCCTGATCGACGGCCTGCTGCCGGTCTGCAGCTACCCCGACACCTGGTCGCTCGCGGTGAACAGCCACGACTGCCACGTGCTGACGCCCTACTTCAACAGCACTTCGCCGTCGCTTTGGACCAATCAGGCCGACCGCCTGGCGATCCTCGGCCAGACCTCGGAGCAGGAGTGCCCGGGGCAGGACGGGCCCAATGCCTTCGGCGGGCGCTGGTTTCCAGTGACCAACCCGAGTTGCCTGCTGCCGGCAGAGGCGCTCTATCACCCGGTGACGAATCCGCAAGGCGTGCGCTGCAGCCTGAACGCGTACCACATCAACGAGCTCGGTGTGCGGCCGCAGGACGGCTTCACCTACCAGGTATTCGACAGCGTCGGCGTGCAATACGGCCTCAAGGCGCTCGAGGCGGGGAGCATCGCGCCGCAGCAATTCGTCGACCTGAACGAGAAGATCGGCGGCCTCGACATCGACGGCAACTACCAGGCGGGGCGCACGGTGGCGGACCTGAAAGGCCTCGAGCGCATGTACCGCACCGGTCTCATCACCTACGGGCGCGAGCTGGGCGACTACCCGATCATCGACGCGCGCACTGACGACAACCACGAGATGCACAACAACTCCGAGTGGATGTTCACGCGCTTCCGCCTCCTGCGCAGCAACGGCACGGCGGCGAACCAGGTCCACTGGTGGGAGCACAGCGCCGTGGTGAATCCGACCGGCAACGTCTCGCGTCCGTCGGCCGCCAACGCGCTGCGTGCATTCAACCTGATGGACCAGTGGTTGAGCGCGATCGAGGCCGACAAGAGCTCCCTGCCGCGCGCCAGGAAGGTGACGCGCAACAAACCGGCCGCGGCGCGCGATGCCTGCTTCGTAGCCGGCGTCGAGTACGAGTGGACGGCGGGATCGATTTGCGAGCAGCTTTTCACCTACACCGGCCTGATCCGCATGACCGCCGGCGGTCCGAACACCAATGACGTTCTGAAATGCCAGCTCAAGCCGCTCAGCCGCGTGGACTACAACGTCGTGTTTACCGACGAGCAATGGGCGCGGCTGCAGGCAGTCTTTCCCTCGGGCGTGTGCGACTACTCCAGGCGCGGCGTCGGCCAAGCCAAGCCGCGGCCCTGGCTGACCTTCGCCGATGGCCCGGGCGGACGGCGCCTCGGCAAGCCGCCGGTCTCGCATTCCGGTGAGGGCCGCGACCGGGACGACGATGACGAGGACGACGACGGCGATTGAGAGGAGATGCGCTTGATGAAGAAGACCGTTCGGTGCCTCGGCCTCGTTGGGCTTTTCAGTCTCGCGCTGGCGGTTGAGGTCGGCGGCCGCGGAGAGGAGCCTCAGCTGGACGTGCAGCTCGTGGTGGATGGCTTGGTAGCCCCCCTTGACCTGACCTTCGCGCCCGACGGCCGCGGCCGGCGATTCATCGTGGACCAGACCGGCCTGGTCCTCATCCTCACTCCCGAAGAAGAGGTGCTTCCGACCCCGTTCCTGGACATCAGGGACAGAGTGGTGCTGACGTCTGCCTTCGACGAGCGCGGCCTGCTCGCGCTCGTATTTCATCCTCAGTTTGCGGCCAACGGCAAGCTGTACGTCCAGTACAGCGCACGACGGGAGGGGCCCAATATCTGCGTCGATGAGGACGGCAGGATTCCCGACGATCCCGGCGCTTGCCCCCATCAATACACCCGCCGGGTGTCCGAGCTCCGGGTGTCGGCGGCCGATCCCAACCGGGTCGAGCCCGGCAGCGAGCGGGTCGTATTCAAGATTCAATGGCCCGGCCGCAAGCACAACGGCGGGGGTCTCGCGTTCGGGCCGGACGGCATGCTCTACATCGGCCTGGGGGACGCCGGCTTCATTCACGGTCCGCGTGGCGCGGATGATCCGTTCAACGTGGATCCCGATCTGCTCTTCGGGGATCGGGTGGCGCAGGATCTCACGTCGCTCTACGGAAAGATTCTGAGAATCGACGTGGACGGCGGTGACCCGTATGGGATACCGCCGGATAACCCGTTCGCCGGCCCCGACGGGATTGCGGATGAGATCTTCGCCTGGGGGTTCCGCAACCCCTTCCGCATCAGCTTTGATCGACGGGGCGATCGGGCCATGTACGTGAGCGCCACCGCCGACACGTTGTTCGAGGCCACCTACAAGCTGACCCGGCCCGGGAACTACGGTTGGGCGATCCGGGAAGGGACGCATTGCATCGTCAGGACCAGCGCCTTCGCTCCGCCGGAGACCATCGCGTGCTCGAGCGACGCGCAGTGTCCGATCGGGCCGCAGGTCTCGACCTGCGGCAGCAAGGGCGTGTGCACCTGCCCGGACAGCGGGTCACGGGGCGAGCCGATTCACCACCCGATCATCGAGTACCTCAACTTCGCCGTGGAGGATCCGCGGTCGCAGTTCCCGGCCAGGGGATTCGGTCGAGCATCGCTCGGCGGCCACATTTACCGCGGCAAGGAGATTCCGTGGTTGCGCGGTCGGTTCGTGCAGGGGGACTTCGCGCTCAACTTCCTCGACGGACAGATCCTCGTGGCGTCGAAGGCGCCGCGCGGGAAGCTCTGGAAGCTGCGCCGCGCTTTTGCGTTCGATCCCGCCGACCCGGTGAAGTCGGGCTTCATGAAGAGCGTCGGCCAGGATGCCGACGGCGAGCTCTATGCGGTCACGGGGAACCTCACCCCTACGGGGCTCGCAGGCAGGATCTGGAAAATCATCGACCCCGCCCGGGGTCGAGACGGTCAGCGCGATGACGACGATGACGACGATTGATATTCCTTCAAAGGGGAGAGAAGCCATGCGCCCACTTCTTCGGACAGCATCCATAAGCCTGCTGGCCATCGCCCTTGCCGGGATCGGCGAGCCGGCCGAAGCACGCATCACCAAGATCCAGATCAATTCCCGCGCCGTGGCCTTCGGCGGCGCTTCGTTCGGAGACGTGGGGCAGTACGAAACGCTGCGGGGGGTGGCGTTCGGCGAGATCGATCCGAACGATCCCCTGAACGAGGTGATCACCGACATCAAGCTCGCGCCGCGCAACGCGCGCGGCATGGTCGAGTACAACATGGACTTCTGGATCAACAAGCCCGTCGACATGACGCGGGCCAACGGCACGCTGCTCCACGACGTGCCGAATCGCGGCAACGTGCGCAGCCTGGAGATCAACGTCGGCGGCGCGGCCGACGCCAACGCCGGCGACGGCTTCCTCCAGCGCCAGGGCTATACGATGGCGGACAACGGCTGGCAGGGCGACGTCAGCACCGGGCTGCAGATCCGGCTTCCCGTGGCAAGGAACAGGGACGGCAGCGAGGTCACTGGCCGCGTGCGCGCGGAATACATCGTCAACGCGCCGGCCAGCACGCAGGACGTGACGACGCCTCCGGCCTACGAGGCGGTGAGCACCAGCAACGCCGGCGCAACGCTCACGCGGCGCGTGCATCAGGACGATCCGAAGGAGCTGATCCCGAACAGCGACTGGGCCTTTGCCGATTGCTCGACGGTGCCGTTCCCCGGGGTGCCTGACGCGAAGAAGGTCTGCCTCAAGGGAAACTTCGACAGCAATCACATCTACGAGCTGCTCTACACCGCGAAGAACGCCATGGTTCTCGGGATCGGCTTCGCCGCGACCCGCGATTTCATTTCCTTCCTGCGCAACAGCAACGGCGCGAGCACGGGGAGATGCGGGCGGAAAGGAGATGACGACGATCGCCGCAGGAGCGACGACGACGATGACGACGACGACGGCGGATCGCAGGGGCACGGCCGCAGGCACGGGCCCTGTCCGGCCGCCGGACCGATGCCCGAGAACCCGCTCGGCGACTCGATCGGCAACGCGATCATCTACGGCTCGTCGCAGAGCGGGCGCTGGATCCGCACCTTCATCCAGCTCGGCTTCAACCAGGACGAGAACCGCAACCTCGTGGTGGAAGGCGCGATCCCGCACAAGGCGTCGAACCGCGGCGCGTTCAACGTGCGCTTCGGCCAGCCCGACCGCCTGTCGGGGACGCAGCACACCGAGCGCCAGTTCCCGGGCGCCGAGTCCTCGCAGACCTGGGGGGTTTACCACGACAAGATCTCGGACGTGAAGGCCGGCCAGCTCGACCGCTGCCGCAAGACCGACAGCTGCCCGAAGATCTTCCACACCAACACCGACACCGAGTACTGGCAGGCCCTGATGGCGCTCAACACGACCGACTCGGAAGGCAGGCGCGACCTCAAGATCCCGAAGAACGTGCGCATCTACCTGTTCTCGGGCACGCGGCACGGCGGCGGCGACGTCAGGTCGCAGCCGCCCGCAGTCCCGGGCAATCCGCCGGTCAACTGCCAGCTGCGCACCAACAACAACCCGTTCATTCACGGGCAGCGCGCGCTCCTGGTCGCGCTGCGCGACTGGATCGTGCACGGAACGCAGCCTCCGCCGAGCCTGTATCCGACGCTCGATGCGGGGACGCTCGTGGGGCTGAGCGACATCCACTACCCGTACATGCCGGCGGTGAACTTCACGCTGGCCGGAGTCACGACGCAGAAGTTCTACCTCGACCGCGGACGCGGGTTCAACGTCGAGGACATCTCGGGGGTGATGCGCGAGCCGCCGATCAAGCGCGGCGCCTACCCGGTGCGCCAGCCGCAGGTCGACGCCGACGGCAACACGATCGCCGGGCTGCCGAACACCAACATGCTCGTGCCGCTCGGCTCGTATCTGGGCTGGAACGTGAGAAAGGCGGGCTTCAGCGAGGGTGACTCGTGCGACCTGAACGGCGGCTGGGTGCCATTCTTCAGGACGCTCGCCGAGCGCCAGGCGGCCAGTGATCCCCGCCCCTCGCTCCAGGAGCGCTATCCGACGCACGCCGACTACGTCGCCAAGGTCACCGCGGCGGCGAGCAGTCTGGTCGCCCGGCGCCTGCTGCTGCCGGAGGATGCGGCTTTCCTGATCAACCAGGCGAACGGCGCCGCGGTGCCGTGACAACGGCCGCTTGCTCTCGGATGAATTCACGATGGATCTTTCAGGGAGGTAACCCATGGATAGCGAAGCGTTGAAGGCGCTCGCGCGCCGTTCGATCCTCTGCGCCGCCGCGGCGGCGCTCGCCTGCGCGGCCGCCGCCGGCTTTGCGGAGGACCGGCACGGCAAGCGCGTGCTCATTCCGAAAACCGGCGAGCGCTGCGTGAACGACCCGAAGTGCCACAACCGCTGGCACTACGCGATACCGCGGGTGGCGGTCGCGGATCCGGGCGACGTGGTGGTGTTCGGAACGCGCGATGCGTTCGACCACTCGCTCGACCGCAACTCGACCGCGGCCGACGTGGTGGCGCTCAATCTCAACCTCGTGCACCCGCTCACCGGCCCGCTCCACGTGCGCGGCGCCAAGGCGGGGGACGTGCTCGCCGTGACGCTGCTCGACATCGAGCCCGACGACTTCGGCTACACCATCATCGTGCCCGGCTTCGGCTTCCTGCGCGACGTGTTCACCGAGCCCTTCATCGCGCGCTGGGACCTCACGCGCCGCGGGGCGACTTCGCGCGACATGCCGGGGGTGAAGATCCGCTTCGACGGCTTCATGGGAACGATCGGCGTCGCCCCGGGCCGGAGCGAGACCGAGAAGTTCTTCCAGCGTGAAGCCGAGCTCGCCGCTGCAGGCGGCTTCGTCCTGCCTCCGCAGCCGCTCGATGCGCTGCCGGCGCCGGTCTGCGGCGTCGCCGGCACTCACCGCGACCGGTGCCTGCGCACGATCCCGCCGCGCGAGAACGGCGGGAACATGGACGTGAAGCAGATGCAGGTGGGCACGACGCTGCTTCTTCCCTGCTTCGTCGACGGCTGCCTGCTCTCCATCGGCGACGTGCACTTCGCGCAAGGCGACGGCGAAGTCTCCGGCACCGCGATCGAGATGGACGCCACCGTGACCGTCCGTGTCGACGTGCGCAAGGGACACGGCGCGCGCATCACCCAGCCGCATTACGAGGGCGGCGACCAGCTCAAGCGCCTCGCGCCGAGCAAGTTCTACGCGACGGTCGGCTACCCGATCAAGCCGAAGGGCCTGGTGCCGCCGACGCATGCGTACCTCGACGGGACGAAAATCGGCCCGCTTTCCAATCTCGCCGAGGACGTGACGCTGGCGGCGCGCGATGCGCTGCTGCAGATGGTCGAATGGATCCACAGGACCAAAGGGCTCACGCGCGAGCAGGCGTACGTGCTCTCGAGCGTCGCCGTCGACCTGCGCATCGGAAATCTGGTCGACGTGCCGAATTTCGCCGTCTCGGCGATTCTCGATCTTGGGGTCTTCGACGAGCGGCGCGGGAAGGATGACGACGACCGCTAGGGGCTGCCGATGAATCGGCGCCGGCTGCTTCGGGTCACGGCGGCAGCCGGCCTCTGGCTTGCGCTCACCGCGCATTCGCCCTACCGGCAGTGGGAGGTCCACCGCAAGACGCGCCTCGTCGTGCTGGTGAGCGCAGCCGAGCAGCCGTCGGTCGCCCTGGGCAGCACGCTCGCGTCGATTTACGCGCAGCGGCTGCCGGCGAGCCGCGCCACCCTGGCTCGGGCGCGCGACACCAACGACGTCGTGCGGCTGATCGCGAGCAAGCAGCTCGAGGTCGCGCTGCTGCGCGAGCGCGATGCCCATGCCGCGGCAGCCGGCGAAGCTCCGTACGCCGACAGCGGCGCGCCTCGGCTGCGCGCCCTGGCCGTGCTCGGCGACTACGTGTTCGTGTGCCGCGACGACCTTTCGTCGGCGAGCGCCTACATGCTCACCGAGGCGCTCGCCGAGCGCTGGCGCGACATCGATCCCGCGCTGGTGCGCGCGGCCCCCGGCCCGCGTCCCCCGGCCACGCTGGCGATCCCGCTGCACCCCGGTGCGCTCGAGTACTACCGCGATCATTAAGGTTGTCCAGGGCTGTCAGAAAACCTTCGCGGAATAGTCGGCGAAGTGGGTTGTTCTCTCTCTTTGGGAAGAGGAGAGATGGATCCTATGAAGCGACCGGCGTTTTACCCATTGTCCGTCGGCATCCTCCAATCCCGATGTGAAACAAGGCCCTGCCGCTTTCCACCTCAACTCAGGGGAGGCTTCATGAAGCAGCTTTCTATTGCCACAGCGTTACTTCTCGCATTCGCGCCCTCGGCCTTCGCCGATGAAAACATCCGGGTCAGGCTGAACGGACTTCAGGAGGTGCCGTATGTTTCGACCCCCGGCCACGCACGTATCACGGCCGAGATCAACAAGGCGGGCACGGCGATCGACTGGACCCTGGACTACGCCGACATGCAGGCGGACGTCACCCAGGCGCATATCCACATCGGCCAGTTCCGGGTGAACGGCGCGGTCGTGCTGTGGCTGTGCAAGACAACCCAGGTGACGACGGGTACGGACAATATCTGCACGCCCCGCAGCGGAAGCTTCTCCGGCACCTTCACCGGAGACCACGTGCAGAACGTGCCGGCGCAGGGATTCGCCCCCGGCGAGCTCGACGAGGTCATCGCAGCGATCCGGGCGGGTGCCGCCTACGCCAACATCCACACCCAGACTTCGCCGGGCGGCGAGATTCGCGGCCAGCTCCGCAGCCGACGCCACGGCCACGACCACGACGATTGAAGGCTGAGCAGGAAGGCACGCACGCCGCCGAAACCGGCGTGCGTCTCGCTGCGCCTTTTTGTTCTCGGGGTTCTGCTTGCGCCATAAAAGCCAAGGCGACCGCGAGGCCGCCTTGTGCTACGGATTGAGAACGTTGCTCGCCTCGGCTGCGGCGATCAGCGCGTCCGCGTCGGCTTGCAGTAGGAAGCCCTGGGCGACGATTTCCGCAGCGGCTTTACGGACCGCGTCGACGTAACCCGCGTGGTTGCCGTAACGCTCCTCGAGCGACAGGCGCGCATCGTTGTTCGCCAGCCGCTCGGCCATGGTCTTGGCGAAGGGAATCCAGCCGCCCTGGTAGTTGCACACCTTGCCCTTGTGGAAGCCCGAGGCGGTGATGTTCCAGCCCAGGTATGTTCCGAGCGGCGCCTTGAGCAGCACCACCGGCACCCCCCCGACCTCGTTGCCGTCCGCATCCACGCGCGGCACCAGCTGCTTGATCACCCGCTTGATCCTCGGCGGCTCGAAGGAATGAAAGCCCTTGTTGTCGCTGTAGTCGAGGCCCCGGCCCCAGTCGTAGTCCAGCATCGCCTGGATGAAGTTGTTCGGCGCGTCGGGGTTCGCGCTGGCAAGCACCGCCGGAATTTCCGGGAATCCCATTGCCTTCTTGTTCGGCGCCACCATGTCGCTCACCGGCTTCGACTTGGACCTACCCTTGTTGCGGTCGCCGTCGTCATCGTCATCGTCGTCGTCGTGGTCCTTCTTTGCATGGATCTGAGGGTAGACGCTGTCCGGCGGCAGAATGTCCTTCATGACCCAGTTGCGGAAATGGAACCGTAGCGCGGTGACGCTCTGCGTCTGCGGCAGCGGATTCGACGGGAACGTGCCCGGGCCATAGTTGTTGCTGGAGCAATTCGGAATGTTGCCCGGATTGACATTGAAGCCGCCTGCGCCGCCGCCGTGCGGGCTGCTCCCGAAATAGTACCTGCGCACATTGTTCGGCAGCGGGATATGGTCCTTCGGGTCCGTGCCGAGCCACCCCACGGTCAGCTTCTGTCCCCAAACCTCGGCAGCACCGGCGTGTTCGATGATCTTCGGGCAGCTCTTGGTTTTCAAGCACCGATCGAGCATGCCCCGGGTCGGCAGACCGCGCACTTTGTCAGGGTGCCGGTGCCACCACAGGGGACCTTCATTGCCGGGCTCGTAAAGCTTCAGCACCAGGTCGGGCTTCGCAAAGCGGAAGTTCAGCGCGATGCGCCGGCCTGCGATGATCGGCCAGGCGCCGTCGTAGACCTTGCGATCAGCCTCGTCCTGAGTCATGCCCATGTGGATCAGCTGTCTTATGAAGGTGCCCGACTGCGAGCTCCCCCGGGTGATCACCCACGAGATCCCGTCGGCTACCGGATTCGGCGTGCCGAAGTCGTCTTGCATCTCGTAGCGGAAGAAAGACGCGGCATCCCGGAACGCGGCGGCGCCCACGCCAAGCACATAAGGATCCTTGGCCGTGAACACCACTTGATAGACGCGGTCGGGGATGAAGCCGCCCTTGACGCAGATCTGGGTCGGGTCAGGCGTACCCGGGAACGGGTTGGCGGCGCTGCAGCTGGCCCATGCCCAGTCGGTGCTCGGAATCGTCGTTTCCCCGGTGACGACGCCCTCGATGGTCTCGTGCACGCGCGAAACGAGCTTCGCTTGAGTCGTATCCAGGGTGATCGGCTTATACGCGATGGGGTTCGAGTGCTCGATGATCGGCGAGGAGTTGGGACCGCTCGCGTTAAGGATGCGTCCCGAGACGGGGCCGGTGATCGGCGAGCCGTCCGAATGCTTCGCGATCGGCACCACGGCGTAGTCGTTGGTGTTGCCGGGAGCAGGCTGGTGAGCAGTCTCGCCCGAATTGTCGCCCTGCCAGCCGCTGCTCAGGCCGACGTCGCCGAAGCGTCGCAACTCGGCAGCGATGGTGATGCGGCCGCCGCGGTTTGGCACGTCCTGCCACAGGAGCCCGCTCGCCTTCAGCATGTCGATCGGCTTGACCAGGAAGAACGTGGCCATGTACTCCACTTTGCCGTTCGTATTCTTGGGTGCCAGGTCGATGTCGTTGATGATTCGGTGGCGCGGATCATGCGGATCGAGCTCGCCGAAGACCCGGCCGGCAATCGTTTCATACTGTCCGACATCGCCGAACGTCGCCCCGGCGAAGGCGGGCGATACCTTCGTATCGATGACGATCTTGGTTACGCGGGCTTGCGTGAGTGGCGCAAAAGCGAGCGCCGCGGCGACGGCCGCCGCGCTTACCCAGGCCGATCTGCGAAAGACGGCTGCAGTGCGCGATAGCATGGGTTCCTCCTTGTCAATGTAAGCGTTCTGCCCGCAAGCGTCGCGCATATCCGCAGTAGGTCGTGTTATTCGTGCATGTTATTCGTGCAGGCTATTAGCGCTCGCGACGCCTAATCGTCGTCGTCATCGTCGTCCTTGCCCTTGCCGAGCAACTCGCGCATGGACTTCGTGAACCGCAAGATCTGAAGACCGTTGCCATCACTGACGACCCAAAGCTCCAACTGACGCCCGCGGATCTCCTTGGCGTTCTCGTTGGCAGGAACCACGTTGCGCCAGCGCGCGTAACCGGCGATCTTATCCACGGTTCGATCGACGCCGGCTCTCCAGCTACCTGATCCGGGTTGGAAAGCCGTCCGCACAGCCGGCGGCTTCCAGTACGCGATCTCTTTAGGGTGGTAGGGATCGCGAACGTCGAAAACGCGCAAGTTTGCATGCTGAAAAGTGCAAGCGAGCATCTTCGCATTGTTGGGATTGTCAGGGACACATCTCTCATTGCTGTAGTTGGTCGTCCCCGATATGGCCGGCAAGTTCGTCCCGGGCGCGGTTCCGGGGAAATCCGGAGGCGTCCTAGCGAGTAGCGCCGAACAATTGGCGGGGTCGTTCACTTCCAGCATGAGCTTGGCGACGATTTTAGGGTTCCTCTCGTCGGTGATGTCGATGATATTCGGATAACCGAAAGGGGACGCCCCCCGGGCACACGCGGCCGCCCAACCGCCCACGCCGCCCGCGCCGCCGGCCTCGTCCGAGCTGATGATGTACGGGCGCCCCTTGATTTTCACAGGGTGCATCTCCTCGGCTTGCCCTTGGTCATCCCAGAAGAGCTTGCTGACGATCCGGATCTGCGGATCGGGGCGACGGAACTGATAGTCGCTGACGTCCAGGATCACCAGCCCGTCTGGACCGAACGAAGACTGCGTCGGCGTCTGGCCGAATTGGCCGGGTTGCCCCGCGTACAGCCGCGTCCCGGTCTTGTTGAGCCATAGGCCGTGGGGCCTGCCGTCGCCCAGGAACTGCCAGGCGGGGAGCTGTTGCGGATTGGACGGGTCGGTGAGGTCCACGATGTACAGGAAGCCGCCGATGCCTCGAAATTGCTGGCCTATGTAGTACGTCAGGCCGTCCGGGGCGAAGTTGCCCATGTGGCCCCGGCTGCCGGGCAGGTCGATGCTGGCCTTGAGGACCGGGTGTCGGCAGTCGACGGAGAGGTCATAGACGGCAAAATTCGGCCCGTTGCTTTCGGCGACCGCGAGGAGCTTCCGCCGCGCGTTCACCTTTAGGGTCTCGTGCGGGTTCAGCCCCGCGGGCGTGTCGTCCAGGTACGCGGTCGGCCGTGGATTGCGGGGGTCCGAGACATCCAGCACCACGACGCCGGGGTGCTGCTGCTCAGGACGGTTTTCCGTTGCATAGTAAGCGCAGTCATCGAAGTACGCCGGTCCATCCTGCGAAAACGCTCCCTCGCCCTGGTACTGGCCCACGAGTTCCAGGTTGCAGTTGTAGGCGCGCTCGGAATCGCCGCTGAAGCGCTCTTCCTGCGTGGTCTCGCCCTGCAATCCGCTTTCGGTGTGATCTCCGGGGCCACACTTGGCCTTGGGCACCGGTCCCGTCCAGGGGATAGGATCAGCCTTCGCACGTTTATGCCCGATGCCGGTATCGTCGGCTAATGAAATCGAATTGCCGAGCAACAAACCCAGCAACGCGACGGTTGCAATTGCGAATGCCCTGACTAGCTCCTGTTTGTTCATGGGTCCTCCTCCGAGCACCAAGTCTATTCCGCGGAGCGCCGCGGGCAGCGCAGCCCGGAAAACTTAAGTCAATAAAGCAAGACTGATGGCAATAAAGCGAGCGCGCCCGACGCCGTCAGCACTGCGGGTCGCCCCCCAGCCCTCTGCGGAACTGCGACGGGCTGATGCCAAAGTGGGCGCGGAACCGCACCGAAAAGTGGCTCGCATTCTTGAACCCGCATTCTGGCGCAATCGCCGAAACCGGGGCCGAGTTGCTTTTCAGCAGCAGCGCCGCCTTGTGGAGCCGTTGCTCGAGCACGTAGTGATAGGGCGTCTTGCCGGTCGCCGCGCGGAATGAGCGCAAGAAATGCTCGACCGACAGGGCGGCGAGGTCGGCGAGCGCATGCAGCGAAATCTCAGCGGCCAGATTCGCGTCGATGAACTCGCTGATCCGCTGCAGGACCGAAGGGCGCAGGGGACTCACCTTGTTTCGCCGCTCGATCGCGTCCCGGTAGCCGCGGGCGGTGCTCGAGTGCCAGCGGATGAGGTGTCGCAGCAGCGAGTGCTGCGTCTGGTCGAGTAGCAGCGAGTCGGTGGGAGCCTGCTGCGGGGAAAAAGTGTCGTACTCGCTGACCAGCATCTGAAAATACGTGCCGAGCCATGCATCCTCGATGCCGAAGAAGTCGTCGATCGCGAGTGGACCGGGTGAGCCCGGGTGTTCCTCGACGAAGGCCTGCACCGCGCGTGGCGGGATGTACACGTGGAGCGACGCGGCAGTGCCTTCCAGGAGCCACTCCGAGGCCATGCCTTGGGGCAGGAAAGTGATGGCGCCCGCCCGCAGGCGTTTCCTGGCACAACGCCCGCCCGCAATCCGGGTGACCGTGGGGCCACCGTGCCGCAGGTATGAGAGCACGTTACAGGGCAGCGGGTCGAGCGCGATACGACCCGTCGTAAACCGCCACATCGCGAGACTCGGGCCGGCGTCGCTGCCGGCGTGCACCGTGCGAAGCGGCGTCGTCCTCGCAGACCGCGTGATCAGCTTGATTGTCTGCGCAGCGAGGCGCTCGACGGCCAACCGGTTGACATCGTTGGGCTGGCCGGATGCCGCAGCATCCGGTCGGGTAATGCGCACCCCTTCACCTCGGACAACCAACTCCACGCACTTCTCCTGCGGACCGACGGAACTTGTAATACATTTAAACTATCTATCAGAGTACTATTTTGTAGGTTCCGAATCGGTAAACGTTAATTCAATATGCTCATCAGCCGATGAGATATGCTCATCAATCGATGCGAGATGATGGTTCATGAAACAGAAACGTTCAGACCAGCTCCGCGAAGCGATCGAAGAGGAGATCGTCATGGGACGGCTGCCGCCCGGGAGCCGGATCGACGACACCGCGCTCGCGGTGCGCTTCGGCGTCTCGCGCACCCCGATTCGCGAGGCGCTGATCCAGCTCGCTTCTTCGGGCCTGGTTGAGATCCGCCGCCGGCGCGGCGCGCTGGTGAGTGAAATCGACCCGAAGCGGCTATACGAGATGTTCGAGGTGATGGCGGAGCTGGAAGCGATGTGCGCCCGGCGCGCGGCACGCCGCAGCACCGAGGCGCAGCAGCGGGCGCTGCTGAGCGCTCTCGAGCTCACGCGCAAGGCGGGAGAAACACGCGACATCGATGCGTACTTTCACGAGAACGAGGGGTTTCACCAGGCGATTTACGCGGCGAGCCAAAACGCATTTCTCATCGAGCAGACGCTGTCGTTGCAGCGGCGGCTGCGGCCTTATCGACGCTTGCAGCTGCGGGTTCGCGACCGGATGACCAGCTCCGAGGCGGAGCATGAAGCGATCGCCGCGGCGATCATCGCCGGAGACGCGGATCTCGCGGCCGAGCGTATCCGCGGCCACGTCCGTGTCCAGGGCGAAAGGTTCGGAGATTTGGTGGCCTCGCTGGCGGAATGGCGTGCGGGGGCAGAGGTTGCAAACGAGGAGCTGCCAGCCAGGGGGCGTGCAATAGCGGTTGGTTGAAACGTAAGCGCAGCAACGGCAAAGGATGTCGAACGTGCTCGGTAGCCTATTCACGCGTTCCCCGGAGGCGAAATCCACAGCCGCGCTCAAGGACGTGAAGCTCGCGTGCCGCAGGCTGCTGTCCGAAGCGGGCGCGGCCAACAGCGCGGCGATCGCCGGCGAGGTGATTCGCCTTTGGGGCGCGCTTGGCGAAACCTCGCGTGTCGCGTTCTTCGAGTTTCTCGATTCGCTGGCGCCCGAGCGCGAGCGCGTGCTGCGCGCTGCGCGGGCGTACGCCGAGAGCTCCACGCCGGAACATGTGATCGAGCTGCAGAACGCCGTGGAGCCCCCGCGCCAGGAGCTGCTGCGGCGGATCAACCGGACCGGCGGCGGAGTCGCCGCCATCGTTGCGATGCGGCGCGCGCTCCTGGGCATCCTGCGGGAGCACCCCGAGCTGCGCGCGGTCGACGCCGATTTCAGCCATGTGCTCGCCTCCTGGTTCAATCCCGGCTTCCTCGATCTGCGGCAGGTGGACTGGAATTCCCCGGCTGCGCTGCTGGAGAAGATCATCCAGCACGAAGCCGTGCACGCGATCCGCGACTGGAGCGACCTGCGCCGCCGCCTGCAACCGGACCGGCGCTGCTTCGCCTTCTTCCACCCGCAGCTGCCCGGTGAGCCGGTGATCTTCGTCGAGGTCGCGCTGGTGGGCGCGATTCCACGCTCGATCGCGCAACTGATCGACGACGGGACTGCATACCGCGGCGGAAAGCCGCCCAGGGTCGCGGCGTTCTACTCGATCAGCAACTGCGAGAGCGGGCTCAAGGGCGTTTCGCTGGGCAACTTCCTGATCAAGCGGGTCGCCGAAGGGCTGCGCCAGGAGGTGCCGTCGGTCAAGCGCTACTGCACGCTGTCGCCGGTGCCCGGCCTGCGCAAATGGCTCGCCGGGGCGCAAGGCCTGGCCGCTGCCGAAGCGCTTCGCTCACGCCATGGCGCCGATCTGGAGCGGCTGGCCGCGGCGGTGCGCGACGGCTCGCTGCGAGCGCAGGACCAGGCCATGCTCTCGGCATGCGCTGCAAACTTCCTTGCGCGGCACGGCGCGAGCTCGCTGGGCGATCCGGTCGCGCGGTTTCACCTCGAAAACGGCGCGCGGCTCGAGCGCATCAACCTCGCCGCCGATCTGTCGGACAAGGGGCTGAGGGAATCATTCGGCGTGATGGTCAACTATCTCTACGATCTCGGCGCGGTCGAATCCAATCACGAGCGCTTCGTGCGCGGCGAGGTCGTTTGCAGCCGGCAGGTGCGCGCGCTTGCATGAAGACTGTTCGGATATTGACATCACTGCCGCTCTCTTGACTTTCGTTTGGAGGCGGTGAGATAGGCGCTGCGCCTTGATCCAGAATGACCGCTGGGTCGAGGAGGCCTAATCCATGTCGAAGCCTACGAAACGTAGTCGAGCGGCTGCCGCGGTCGCAGCAGCCGGAGTCTTGCTTCTTTCCGCCGCGGCATCCGAGGCGCGAGTCACCAGCATCACCATCTCCAGCACCACGCCGGCGTTCAGCGGGCGCGTGTTCGGCGACGTCGGGGCTTACGAGCAGGTCAGGGGCACGGTGAGCGGCGAGCTCGATCCTTTCAGCCGCCACAATGCGGTCATCACCGACATCGAGCTCGCGCCGCGCAACGCCAACGGCAAGGTGGCCTACAAGGCGACCTTCACGCTGCTCAAGCCGGTCGACATGAGCAGGGCCAGCAGGGTCCTGGTGTATGGCGTCAGTAACCGCGGGGGACGCGCACTCGGCTTTGGCAATCTGGGAGGAACGGCCACCAACGCCGGAGACGGCTTTGACCAGAAGCCAGGACACGTCTACCTCGCGAGCGGCTGGCAGGGCGATCTGGTGTTCAATCCGGCGCTGCCGGCGGAAACGGTCGACGTACCCGTGCTCCAGGGTGTGACCGGGCCGGTCTTCGCCCGCTTTGTCACGGTCCCGGGCAACGTCAACACGCAACCGCTTATTGACCGTCCAGGGGATGCGGTGCAGAAGCGCGTGCGCACGCCCGCCAGCCTCGATACGACGAAGGCGAAGCTGATCTCGATCGCGCGCGAGAACAACGTGGGCGTACGCACCGGCGTGGTGGAAATTCCCAGCGGCGACTGGGCGTTCGCGGACTGCCGCAGCACGCCCTTCCCCGGGACAGCCTCTTCGTCGCAGATCTGTCTCAAGAACGGCTTCGATCCGAACCTGATCTACGAGCTGGTCTATACGGCGAAGGACCCGCTGGTGCTCGGGGTCGGCATGGCGGCGATGCGCGATGTCGTGTCCTTCTTCCGGCGTGCCGGCGCTGCCGACGGCAACCCGATCGCTGGAAAGACCGATTGGGTGATCGGGTGGGGGCGCTCGCAGTCCGGCCGGTACACGAAGAATTGGATCCTGCTGGGCTTCAACGAGGACGAAGACGGCAGGATCGTCTGGGACGGTGCCCACCCGATCATCGGCGGCTCATTCGGCCAGTTCAACATCCGCTTCGCTCAGCCCGGTTTCGTCGCCAACATCTTCCAGCCCGGCGCGGAAGGGCCGATCTGGTGGGGCGATTACAACGACAAGGTGCGCGGGCGCGGCGTGACGGGGATCCTCCAGCGCTGTCGAGCGACCCATACCTGCCCGAAGATCTTCGACGACTTTGGCGGGCCGGAAGTCTGGGATGGCCGCGGCGGCGTTGGCATCGCGGGCACCGGGGGCAGCCATGATATCCCCTTGCCTCGCAATGTGCGCCGCTACTATAACGCCAGCACGGACCACGGCGGCGGCGACGGCGGCTTTGCCGTGCAGCAGCCCCCGCAACCGGGGCTGGTGCTGGCCGAAAATCCAAACCCCCAAACAGAAACCCGGCGTGCGCTGTTCATTGCGCTGACCGAGTGGGTGACGAAAGGCAGGAAGCCGCCGCGCAGCGAACACCCGCGGGTCAGTGACGGGACTCTGGTGGCCGCGACCGCCAAGGCAATGCGCTGGCCAAAAATTCCCGGCGCGCCGACGCCCGACAACGTGATCAACACCCTGATGGACTATGACTACGGTCCGGACTTCCGCTACAACGATCAGTCGGGTGTCATGACCAACGTCGTTCCGCCGATCAAGCAGATCATTCCGACGCCCGTCTCCAAGGTGGACGAGGACGGCAACGAGGTCGCGGGCCTGAAATCCGTGCTCCTGCAGGCGCCGCTGGGAACCTACACGAGCTGGAACCCGGTCGCAGCCGGTCCTCTGAAGGGCAATGAAATGCGTCTGTCCGCCGGCTACATTCCGTTTGCCATGACCAAGGCCGAGCGGATCGCCAACAAGGATCCACGCCGCTCGATCGAGGAGCGCTACGGCAGCCAGGAGGGATACGACTGCGTGGTGAGGCATGTTGCCAAAAAGGAGGTCGGCAAGCGACTCCTGCTCCAGGAGGACGCGGATCGCCTGATTGCGCAGGCCGCCGCGAGCCATGTGCTGCCGAGCGACCCCGACAATCGCATCGCCAGGCACCTGTGCAAGAAACTCGATGACGATCATCACGATGGCAGAGGTGACGACGATGATGACGATGACTGAGCGGGTTAGCATGAATTTTCGATGGATGCTGTGTCTGGTCGCGCTGCTGCCCATCTGCGGGACGGCGGTGGCGCACAAGGGAGCGGATGCCGTCTACATCAACCCGAGCGCGGTGGAGACCGTCGAGTGGCTTCCGGCAGTGCAAGCGGACCACCGGATCCTCTACGGCAACAACTCGCTCTGGTACGGCGACTTGCGCGTGCCGCGAGGCAAGCGGCCGCGAGATGGCTGGCCGGTGGTGGTGTTCGTGCACGGCGGCGGCTGGAGCTCGAGCTGGAGCAACGGCTACTCGGCGCGCCTGGTCGAGGCCATCCACGACCTGGGCGTCGCTACCTGGGACCTCGAGTTTCGCCGCATGGGGAACACCGGCGGCGGATGGCCGGGGACGTTCCTCGATGTCGCGCTGGGGACGGACTACCTGCGGACTCTTGCCACCAGGTTCCCCCTCGACCTGAACCGGGTGGTCGTCGCGGGCCACTCGTCCGGAGGGCATCTGGTCGCCTGGCTTGCAGGCCGGCATCGCCTGCCCGCGGACAGTCCCTTGTACCGGCCCGATGCTCTACGGCCCGCGGGGGTCCTTTCCCTCGCCGGCATCCCGGATCTGGACGGCGCGCTGGTGCAGGGGAACCGTACCGACGTTCTCCAGCTCCTCGGTGTCGCGACGCGAGCGGAAGCCATGTCGCGCTACGACGATGCGTCGCCGATCGAGACGTTGCCGCACGGCGTGCCAGAGATCCACATCGTGGGGACGCGCGATAACCCTTGGCGCATCGCCATCACCCGGGACTACGTTTCCCTCGCGAAGTCGATGGGCGAGCAGGCGGAGATCGTCCTGCTGGACGGCGCCAATCACTTCGACGTCGTAGACCCGTGCGGGCCTGCCTGGCCGCCGATCGCGCGCGCCGTGCTCTCGCTACTTGGAGAGCGCGTGCATAACCGTGACCTCAGGATTCCAGGCAGCCGCGCCTGCCCGAGGGAGCGATATCAAGGCAGCGACGACTAGCAGAGAAGCTCCGAGCTCGAGGCGACCAGCCGGCGCGACGAATGATTCGGCCGAGCTTCGACTCATAACCATGTTTCATGAGTCGAGCTCGGAACCGGTGCTCAATAGCGCCAGCAAGCAATTTTCCGGAGGAGGCATGAACCACCTGCAATGGCTGGTGCGCGGGCTTGTCTGCACGACGCTCGCGGCGGGACCGGCGTTTCGCTGACGATCGCGACGATGACGACGACGGCGGCGACCGGCCGCGCATGGAGATCCTCACCTTGTCGACGCGCGCGGATCGCGTGAGCGGTGGCGACGTGCTGGTCGAGATCGGCAACATCAGCGCCAAAGGCAAGCACGCTCTGGAAGTCAAGCTGAACGGGCGCGACATCACGTCGGCCTTCCGCCCGGGGAATCGGCCCGGTGGCAGCGGGGTCGAGGAGGCCTAATCCATGCTAAAGCCTACGAAACGTAGTCGAGCGGCTGCCGCGGTCGCAGCAGCCGGAATCTTTTTCGGTCCCCCAGCCCGCACTACCGGGATTGGTGCTCGCCAGAAATCCGAACCCGGAGCTCGAAACGCGACGCGCGCTGTTCGTCGCCCTTGTCGATTGGGTGGCGAAGGGCAAAAAGCCGCCGCGCAGCGCGTACCCGCGGGTAAGCGACAGGACGCTTGTCGGCCCGACCGCCAAGGCGATGAACTGGCCGAAGATCCCCGGCGCGCCCACGCCCGACAACGTGATGAACGTGCTCATGGACTACGACTACGGTCCGGACTTCCGCTACAACGACCAGTCGGGCGTGATGACCAACGTGGTGCCGCCGATCAAGCAAATCATCCCGCCGCTTGCCGCCAAGGTGAATGAGGATGGCAACGAGATCGCGGGACTGAAATCGGTGCTGCTCCAGGCGCCTTTGGGCACCTATACGAGCTGGAATCCCGTTGCGGCCGGCCCGTTGAAAGGCAATGAAGGCAACCTTGCCGCCGGCTACATTCCGTTCGCCCTGACCAAGGCCGAGCGCCTGGCAAATGGCGATCCGCGCCGCTCGGTCGAGGAGCGCTACGGCAGCCAGGAGGGCTACAACTGCGTCGTGCAGCTCGCTGCAAGAATGGAAGTGCGCAAGCGGCTGCTCTTGCAGGAGGACGCCGATCGGCTGGTCGCGCAAGCGGCGGCGAGCGACGTCCTGCCGAGCGACCCGGACAACCGCATCGCGAAGCGGTTGTGCAGCCAGCTCGACCAGGACCGCCGCGACGATGAAGAAGACGAGGATGACGACTAAGAAGCAAGCGATTCTTTGGGAGAAACGATGAACTATCTACGTAGCCTGTCACGCGCGCTCGCGGTCGCGGTTTTCGCATCGAGTGCATTTGTCTACGCCGACGATCGCGACGATGACGACGGCGACCGCCGCCACCGCGGCTCGAGCGCCTTCCGGATCGAGGTTCTATCCAGCAAGCCGTACATGATCTCCGGAGGCGACGCGCTGGTGCGTGTCACCGTGAAGAAGCGCGACGTCCGGCTGAGCGACGTGCGCGTCGAGCTGAACGGCCGAAACGTCACCAGCTCGTTCGTCGCCGATTTAGCCGCAAGGACGCTCACCGGGCTGGTTACCGGTATGCACGTGGGAAGGAACGAGCTCGAGGTGGATTCGAAGCGCAAGGGCAAGGGCCGCGGCGAGGCTGAGCTCACGCTCGTGAACTATCCAATCCAGGGGCCGATCATCTCCGGGCCGCACGACAATACGTTCATCTGCCAAACTCATCAGTTCTTCCCGACGACCACAACCAACTTGGTGACGCAGACGCCGATACCCGGCAGCACGACGCTCGGGCCGGCCCTCGACGCGAACTGCTCCATCGCGCCGCGCGTGGATTACGTCTATCGCACCACGTCCGGAAAGTGGCTGCTCCTGCCCAGTACCGATAGCGTGCCCAGCGACGCGGCCCGCACGGTGACTTCAACGGGCTTGGAAGTGCCTTTCATCGTGCGCATCGACACGCGCACCGTGAACCGGGGCATCTATCAAAGCGCGGTGCTGTTCGACCCGACCACAGATACCACGCTGTCACCCTTCAATCCGCCGAGGGCCTGGAACAAGCGTCTCGCCGCGTTCCACGGCTACGGCTGCACCGGCGGCTGGTACATCCAGGGCAACCAGCTGGGCAATATATCGATTCCCGGCAACGAGGTGCAGCTGCTGGACCCCGAGCGTCTGGGGCTCGGCTACGCCACCTTCAGCAACACGCTGCAGCACCCGTCCAACAGCTGCAACGGCCTGCTCGGCGCCGAGACCGCCATGATGAGCAAGGAGAGCTTCATCGAGCAGTACGGGCTGCCGGCGTGGACGTTCAGCCACGGCGGCTCGGGCGGCTCCTACACGAGCAGCCGCTATACCGACATCGTGCCCGGCCTGTTCGACGGCATCATCATCTTCGCCACGTTCCCGGATCCCAACGCGATCGCGCTGAACGGCCTCGATGGGCGCCTCATCACCAACTACATGAGCAGGTCCCCTGGCGCGCTGAACGATGCGGAGGTCGTGGCGGTCACCGGGTTTAAGGGCGTCACCGCCATGGTCGACCTCGCGCGGCAGTCGGGGCGCACTGATCCGGTTCCGGGCCGTGTTGACCTACCGGGCTACAGGTCCGCTGTGTTCAATCCCGCGGTGCCCGTCGAGTTGCGGTACCACCCCGCGAATAACCCCACCGGACTGCGCGGCACCGTGTTCGACTGGGAAAGCAAGATCGCCACAGTGGATCCGCGCACGGGCTTCGCGCGCCGGCCTTTCGACAACGTCGGGGTCCAGTATGGATTGCGCGCGCTCAATTCTGGCGCGATCAGCAAGGAGCAATTCCTCCATCTCAACGAGAACATCGGCGGATACGACCAGGACGCGAACTACGTGCCGGAACGCAGCGTCGGCGATCCAACCGCCATCCGGCGCTACTACCAAAGCGGCGTCCACATGAGCGGCGGTGGCGGCCTGGCGGCGATCCCGATCATGAACGTCGGCGGGTCGAACGAGGACGCCGGTTACCACTATTCGGTCTTCCACTTCGCCGCGCGCGAGCGGCTTCGCGAAGCCAACGGCCACGCCGACAATTTCGTGATGTGGCGCGGCCTCGCGCCGACTGACGACGCTTTCGACATCATGGTTCGATGGATCGATACCTACAAGAGCGACCACGGCGGCGGCACCCAGCTGGACAAAGTCCTGCGCAACAGGCCGGCGAATGCGGTGGACACCTGCTTCGATGCCGCCGGAAACGCGATCCAGGAACCGCAAACCCTGAGTCCCACGCCGAACTCCCAGTGCAATGCGCTTTTCCCGACGTGGGAGCTCACGCGCATCGTCGCCGGAGGACCGGTATCGCTTGGCATCATGAAGTGCCAGGTCAAGCCAGTCGACCCGGCCGATTACAACGTCGCGTTTACGGCGGAGGAGTTCGCACGCCTGCAGCGGATCTTTCCGGACGGCGTGTGCGACTGGTCCAAGCCGGGCGCGCACCAGGTTCGGATGGTGCCGCTGTCGTCCGCGGGGCCCGCGCGGCAGAACCCGCTGAGCCGGGGCGGCAAGGATGACGACGATGATGACGATGACTGACGGCAAAATGACCGGGTAAGGCCCGGATGCCGGCGCAGGACCAGGCGATGCTCTCGGCATGCGCTGCAACCTTCCTTGCGCGGCACGGCGCCCGCTCGCTGGGCGATCCGGTCGCGGTCTCACCTCGACTAGGGGGCGCGCGGCTCGAACGCATCTAATCCCGTCCCGCTACATCCATCGCGCCTGAAACGAGGTCCCGCGGGCTGTCGGCAGCGCGCGATTAGGCGTCACTGTTCGTATATTGACATCACTGCCACTGTCTTGACTTTCGTTCGCAGGCGCTGAGTTGCGGCGCTGCGCCTTGATCCAGAATGACCGCTGGGTCGAGGAGGCCTAATCCATGTCGAAGCCTACTAAGCGCAGCCAAGCGGTCGCCGCGGTCGCAGCAGCGGCAGTCTTGCTCATTTGCGCCGCGGCATCCGAGGCGCGAGTCACCAGCATCACCATCACCAGCACGACACCCGCGTTCAGCGGGCGCTTGTTCGGCGACGTCGGCGCCTACGAGCAGGTGAGGGGCGTGGTCACCGGCGACCTCGATCCTTTCAGCCGCCACAACGCCGTCATCACCGACATCCAGCTAGCGCCGCGCAACGCCGACGGGAAGGTGACCTACAAGGCGACCTTTACCCTGCTCAAGCCAGTCGACATGAGCCGCTCGAGCGGCGTGCTCGTCTACGGCGTCAGCAACCGCGGCGGACGCGCGCTCGGCTTCGGCAACCTGGGCGGCAGCGCGACCGACGCCGGCGACGGCTTCGACCAGAAGCCCGGCCACGTGTACCTCGCGAGCGGCTGGCAGGGCGATCTCGTGTTCAACAACGGCACCGCGGCGCTCGAGACCGTCGAAGTGCCGGTGGCGAGCGGCGTCACCGGACCAATATTCGCTCGCTTCACGGAAGGATTGGGCAACTTCGGCGTCAGCGGCAATACGCAGCCCCTGCCACGTGGTTTAACGGCAATCATTGAAGGGCGTGGACGTACACCCGCAAGCCTGGACACGACAAAGGCGCGTCTGAGGTCCTTCGCGCACGAAAACAATCTCGGCGTACGCACCGGCATGGTGGAGGTTCCAAGCAGCGAATGGGCTTTCGCCGATTGCAGCAGCACGCCCTTCCCTGGCATCCCAAGCGAAGCACAGGTGTGTCTGAAGAACGGTTTCGATCCCAATCGGATCTACGAACTCGTCTACACCGCCAAGGATCCGCTGGTGCTTGGCGTTGGCATCGCGGCAATGCGCGACGTCAATTCCTTCTTCCGGCGCGCCAACGCTGCGCAAGGCAACCCCCTCGCCGGCAGGATCAACTCGGCGATTGGCTACGGGATCTCGCAATCCGGCCGGTACCTGAAGACCTTCATCCTGTTGGGCTTCAATGAGGATGAAGACGGGAGGATCATCTGGGACGGCGCCCATCCGATCATCGCCGGCGCGCTCGGCCAGTTCAACGTCCGCTTCGGCATGCCGGGCAACATCGCCAATCTCTTCGAGCCGGGAGCCGAAGGGCCTCTCTGGTGGGGCAATTACAACGACCGGGCTCGGGGGCGTGGCGTTACAGGAATCCTGCAACGCTGCCGCGCGACCGACACCTGCCCGAAGATTTTCGACGACTTCGGCGGAGCGGAAGTTTGGTATGGGCGCGGCAGCGTCGGCATTTCAGGCACTCGCGGTAAAGAGGACATTCCCCTGCCTAGTAACGTGCGCCGGTTCTATCAAGCTGGCACGGCGCATGGCGGCGGTCCAGGCGGCTTTTCGGTCGCCCAGCCCCCTTCCAGTGGCTTTTTTGCGGGATTAGTCCTGGCTATCAACCCGAACCCAGAGTTCGAAACGCGCCGGGCATTGTTCGTCGCCCTTACCGACTGGGTTACGAGAGGCAAGCGGCCGCCGCGGAGCGAATATCCAAGGGTCGGCGACGGGACACTCGTTGCGGCGACGGCCAAAGCGATGGGTTGGCCCAAAATTCCTGGCGCGCCCACGCCCGACAACGTGATGAACGTGCTGATGGACTACGACTATGGTCCGGACTTCGACTACAACGACCAGTCGGGCGTGATGACCAAGGTGGTGCCGCCGATCAAACAGATCATCCCCACTCTGGCCGCCAAGCTGGACGAGGACGGCAACGAGATCGCCGGCGTGAAGTCTGTATTGCTGCAGGCGCCGCTCGGTACCTACACGAGCTGGAACCCGGTCGGGAGCGGACCTCGGCAGGGTACCGAAGGTGTTCTGGCGGCCGGCTACATCCCGTTCGCCATGACTAAGGCGCAGCGCATCGCCAACATGGACCCACGCCGCTCCATCGAGGAGCGCTACGGCAGCCAGGAAGGCTACAACTGCCTGGTCAGGCATGTCGCCAAACAGGAGGTAAACAAACGTCTGCTCCTGCAGGAGGACGCGGACCGTCTGATCGCGCAAGCCGCCGCCACCAACGTTCTGCCGAGCGACCCGTGGAACCGCGTCGCCAGGGACCTATGCCGGAAGCTCGAGCGCGACGACGATCATCACGGCAAGGACGACGACGATGATGACGATGACGATGACGACGGCGATCGCCGCCGTGCCGGTCGCGACCATGACGACTGAGCACACCATTTCAGGGAGGGCTTGAACATGCGAATCCCGCTTACAGAGGAGGCAACGATGAAATCGATTGCCGTCCGCTGGTCGGCAGCGTTGGTACTCCTCGGACCGGCGCTTGCCTGGGCCGAAGTCACACAATTCGTCATCGAGTCCAGAACGTTACTCAGGAACGGCGCAACGTTTGGCGACGTCGGCCAGTATGAGCGTCTCAGGGCCTATGCTCTTGGCGAGCTAGACCCCTCCCATCCTAACAATGCCGGGATCGTCAACCTCGACAAGGCGCCGCGCAACAGCAATGGCCGCGTCCAGTACCGCGTGGACGTGGAAATCCGCAAGCCGGTCGATCTCGAGAAAGGAAACGGCACGCTCCTGTACGACGTCGTGAATCGCGGGAATAGGCTCATTCATGATGAGAACGCTGTGGATTTGACACATGGGTTCACGCTCGTGTGGAGTGCCTGGCAGGGTGATCTGGCGCGCTCTGGCGACAATCTGATCGGAACGTTTCCGACTGCCAGGAACCATGACGGCACTTCGATCGTCGGACTGAGTCGGGATGAATATGTCGACAGTCTGGCGCTATACGGGACGAGCACCGGCACGTTCGCCGGTACCCTGACCTATCCAGCCGCCAACCTCGACAAAAGTCAGGCAACCTTGACGGTGCGCGAGAGGGAGAGGGATGCCCGTCAGCCGATCACCAGCTGGCAGTATCTCAATGACCGGCGGATCCAGATTACGCACCCAGGCGCGCCGTACGATTCCGGGGCGATCTTCGAGTTCATCTATCCGGCCAAGGATCCTATCGTGGCGGGAATCGGGTTTGCAGCTACGCGGGACGTAAACTCGTTCCTGCTGTTTGAGGATGAAGACGGCGCCGGCAACCCCAACCCCCTTGCCGGGAAGGCAACGTCGACGCGTGGGTGCCGCCCCGAACATGGAAAGAAGGCGAAGCACGACGACGACGACGATGACAACGGTGATCGGGGTCGTGACTGCGACCGGCGGCTCATCAAGCGAGCAATGATGACCGGCGTGTCGCAGAGTGGTCGATTCATGGGTGATTTTCTCTGGCAAGGATTCAATCAGGACGAAGCGGGGCGGAAGATCTTCGACGGCTTCATGCGAATCGTCGGCGGAGCCCGCAAGACGTGGACCAACTTCCAGTTTGCCCAGCCCGGGCGCTACTCCAAGCAGCACGAGGAGCACTTGCAACCGGGCGACCAGTTCCCATTCGCGTACAACACCATTCGGGATCCGCTGACCGGCAAGGTCGACGGCGTCCTCGAGAAGTGCAGGCGTACACAGACGTGTCCGAAGGTATTTCACCTGGACGGTGAATACGAGATCTGGGGCGCCCGGGGCTCGTTGTTGCTCACGGACGGCGATCCCAGGCAACCCGAAGCCCTCCGCATCCCGAGTGACGTACGTCTCTACATGATCGTCGGCACGCCGCATCAACACTCCCTGGCTGCGATCGTCCCTGCCGTGCCGTCCTTCGGCAGGTGCAAGCACCTGGGTAGTCCCATAGGGGGCATACAGGTCATAAGAGCGCTCATTCCCGCCCTGAACGACTGGCTCACGACGGGCCGGGAGCCGCCTGAGAGCCGATACGGGTTGGTATCGGAACGCGCTCACAAGAGCACCCTGGTGCCCTCCGACCAGGCCAGCACGGGCTTCCCGGACATTCCCGGCGTGACCTACAACGGGCTGTTCAATTATGTGCGGGTCACCGACTACAACGTACAGCCGCCACGGGAAGGCGCCGAGTATGGTCAAGTGGTACCCAAGGTTGACCGCGACGGAAACTCGCTTGCCGGCATTCGCCTCCCGATGTTGGAAGCACCCATTGCTACCTACACCGGCTGGAATCTCCGGGCGCCCGGTCACGCCGAGGACGAAATGTGCGCTACCGGTGGCTCGTACATTCCGTTTGCGCGGACCGCGTCGGAGCGCCTTGCTGCCGGGGATCCGCGTCTCTCGATCGAAGAACGTTATCGGAACCACGACGACTACGTGCGCAGGTTCGAACGCGCCGCGGGAAAACTCGTCAGAGAGCGGTACTTACTTGCCCAGGATGCAGAAGCCATGATCGAGCAGGCAAAGGCTCTCGATATCGGTCTGCCCAAGGACTGAGGCCTGACGCGTCTGAGGCTCGTTGGCCTCCGCAAGGGCGTCACTGTTCGTATATT
>Ga0180085_1000067_pt1 | contig 30931 bp, 25 predicted proteins | sample EasRiv730_16_10D_FD_123013 | JGI IMG/M metagenome (GOLD analysis project Ga0180085, IMG submission 123013) | Soil microbial communities from meander-bound floodplain in the East River, Colorado, USA - East River metaG ERMLT730_16_10D | ecosystem: Environmental > Terrestrial > Soil > Floodplain ... | reverse complement strand
TGGGGGGCCGCGGCCGCCGACACGCCCAGGTGCTGGGCGCCCCCGGGGACCTGGGGCGGGGGGGAGGGGGGGGGGGAGGGGGGGGGGGACGGGGAGGGCGACGGAGTTGGCTCGGGTGTCGGGGAGGGTTCGTTGCCCCGCGCGGCGACCGAGGCCACCACACCGAGGACGAAAGCCAGGGCCAGGACGGCACGTCGCGCGGGCATCGGACGCGGGATTATCACCCAAGGCCGAGGCATCTGGTAAGCTTTCCGCGAGGACCGAGGGGCCAGGGTCCGCACCGGAGCCGGCCGCGCCGAGCGTGGCCCGCATTTGAGAGGTGGGTGCTTCCATGGGAATTCGCGTTCGTGGCGTCGTGGTGTGCTCGGTCGGGCTGGCCGTCGTCGTGGGCTTGGTCGCGGCGGGCGGCAAGAAGCCGACGGGCAGCTGGACGCAGTGGGGCGGGCCGACGATGGAGTTCCGAGCCGACAGCACGGGGCTCAAGTCCGAATGGCCGACCGAGGGGCCCAAGGAGCTGTGGTCTCGCGACCTCGGCGCGGGATACTCGGCCGTGCTGATCGAGGGCGGGCGCGCCTACACGATGTACCGCGAGGGAGAGAACGAGATCGTGGTGTGTCTCGACGCCACGACGGGCAAGACGATCTGGCAGCACTCCTACGCGGCGGCGCCGCGCGAGGGGCACGTGCACCAGTTCGGCGACGGGCCGCGGGCCACGCCCCTGATCTCGGGCAACCTGCTCTTCACGGTCGGCGTCGCCGGCAACATGCTCGCGCTGGACAAGAAGTCGGGCAAGGTCGTGTGGAGCCACGCATTGTGGGACGAGTTCCAGGGAACCGTTCTCGACCATGGGTACAGCTCGAGCCCGGTGACCTACAAGGACTCGGTGCTCGTGCTCGTCGGCGGCACGGGGAATGCGGTGATCGCCTTCCGGCAGAAGGACGGCGCGATCAAGTGGAAGGCGCACGACTTCAAGAACAGCTACTCGACCCCGCGTGTGCTCAACGTGGACGGCGAGGAGCAGCTCGTCGCGTTCATGGCCGAGGAGGCGATCGGCGTCGATCCGGACGACGGCCATCTGCGCTGGCGCTTCCCGCACCAGAATCAATGGGGCCAGAACGTCAGCATGCCGGTGATGGCCGATCCACAGCACATGCTGATTTCCTCGCCCGAGGCCGGGGCCAAGGGACTCAAGCTGACCAACGTCGAGGGCAGCGAGACCAAGGTCGAGGAGCTGTGGGCGACGCGCAAGATCCAGTTCTACCACGTCAACACGGTGCGCGACGGCGACTGGGTCTACGGCTCGACCGGGACGATGGGCCCGGCGTTCCTGGCCGCGATCAACATCAAGACCGGCGAGATCGGCTGGCGCGAGCGCGACTTCGCCAAGGCCAACTGCGTGCTGGCGGACGGCAAGCTGTACGTGCTCGACGAGGACGGGAACCTGGGCGTGACCACGGTCACTCCGCAGGATCTCGTGGTGCACAGCAAGGTCAAGTTCCTCGACCGTGTCGCCTGGACCGTGCCGACGATCGCCGGCACGACGATGTACGTGCGCGATCAGAAGCGGCTGCGCGCGGTGAGCTTGAGTTGAATTCGGTACCGCTTCCCTAACCCCGGGTTAGGGAAGCGGTACGGATTCTCACGGCGCGAAGTCGTCGATCTTCTGGAAGCCCTCGGGCAACACCAGCGCGTAGATGCTGCTGTCGAGCTTGGGGGCCACCTCGAGCGCCGAGATCGTCCGATCGATCGTTCCCTCGCCCTGCGGCGTGGTGAACTTCTGGATCCTGCGGCGCGGCAGGTAGTCCTTGGTCGAGAAGAACCAGCTCGAGGACTGCTGGGGCGAGTAGACGACGTCGATCTTGAAGCACTCCTCGCCGTCGACCGTTTCCTTCCCGGCAAGCTGGACGTTCTCGGCGTTCAGCTCGTCATCGAACGGCGCGTCGTGCACGAACTCCGCCATGACGAGCCCCATGAGACTCTGCCCCGTGCGGCCCATCACCTGGGGGTCCATGTCCTCGTACGCCTTCTTGGTGCTGCGGTCGATCAGGAAGTACGTCTCGCCGTTTCCGCCGGCGCTCAGCTCGACCGTGGCCTCGTTGCCGGGCCGCTTCGTCTTGGCGTCGATGCGGAACTTCTCCGGTGTGCGGCCGTTCCACCCTTCCATCACGACCGTGCCCTCGGAGACGCCGGCGAAGTTCAGGGCAGCGCCCGTGGGGGTGCTCCGGGCCTGATACCGCACGGAATCGACCGCCTTGGTCGCTGCATCCACTTTCTTCAGGATCTCGATCGCTTCGGGGGACTTCGCCGGGGCCGGGGTCTCCTCGGCGCCGACCCACCCCGTCGCGGCGAGACCGATCACCAGAACAGGTACGAGTCGACTCATCGCGCTTCTCCTAGGGAAACCGGGTCCTCTGGCCCCTCGACAACGCGACCATGTTACCCCGGAACGGGCACCCCGGTTGCCGCTCTCCGAACCGCCGCTAACTTATGACTCCGGGATGCGTCGATTCGCGGGGTCGATCGTGCTTGCGGCTGCCGTCGGGTGGGTCTGCCCGCCCGTCGAGGCGTTCGTGCTGACCACGATCACGATCGACGGGAACACGAGCGACTGGGCCGCGATCCTGGCCGAGCCGGCGCAGATCTCGATCGACGGTCCGGCGGGGGGGCTCGTCGATCGGGACGCGCCCGTCCAGTCGACCGGGCGCGACCTCACGAACTTCGCCTGGACCTACGACGCGACCTACTTCTACATGTACATCCGCCGGACCGGGAGCGCGTCGAACCGCCAGCTGTTCTGGTACTACCTGGACATCGACGCCGACAAGCGCATGGAGACGGGCGAGCCCGTGTTCCATGTCTCGTGGTCGGGCTCGACGCGACAGACCGAGTTCCTGCTCTACCGCTACAACGCCACGTCGGTCCTCGGCGACTCGCTGACCGGCGGCAGCGGCTTCGCCGACGGCTACGACATGCCCGGCACGGTGACGCTCGTGACGACCACCGAGACGATGTCCGGCGGCACGGCCTCGGGGCTCGAGATGGAGTCGCGGATCTCGTGGGCTCGGCTCGGGGTGCCCTCGGGGACGCCGTTCTACTTCCACGTCGGCTCGTCGAACAGCACGAACCTGCCGTCGCAGCTCGACGACAATCTCGGTGGTCCGGGAGGGTTGATCGGGGCCACGTTCCTCTCGGCCGTGCTGTTCCAGCCCGACCGCAACACCACGTCCGTTCCGGCGGGCGACGCGGTATTCGCGCACACGCTGACCAACCTGGGCAACGCGGGCGACACGTTCGATCTCACCCGGACCTCGAGCGGCGCGTTCGCACCGTCGACCGTGACCTACTACCGCGACGTCGACGCCGACGGTCGCCTGGGTCCGACCGACGTCGCGCTCGGGGACACGGACGGCGACCTGCTGCCCGACACCGGAGCGGTGGGGAGCGGCGTGACGATGCCGCTGCTCGTCGTGGCCACGCTGCCCGCAGGGGTGACCGACGGCCAGGCGGCCACGCTCGTCGTCACCGCGCGCTCGTCGCTACCACTGCCGGCGAGCGATACGGTCACGGACGGGATCGTCGTCGCCACGCCGGGGATCACGCTGGTCAAGGCGGTCAGCGCGGCGACGGCGGTGCCGGGTGACGTGCTGACCTACACGGTGGTCTACACGAGCGACGGGACGACCGGCGCGCACAACGTGGTCGTCGTGGACGAGGTTCCGGCGGCGGTCGCGTACGTGGCGGGCTCGGCAACGGGGCCGGGCGCGACGATCACGTTCAGCCACGACGGCGGCGTGACCTTCGATGCTTCCGAGGCGGTGCCCGTGACCCACGTGCGCTGGACCTTCGCGGCGCCGCTGGCCCCCGGGGCCTCGGGCACCGTCACGTTCCAGGCGGTGGTGAGGTAGAGGACACCGGAGAGTGTCCCCCACCTCTATTTCTACTTCTTGACGACCGTCGCCTTGATCAGGCGGTCGAGCTCGGGGAATTCCTTGTCCAGGTACGCGTTGCCTTCGGCGGTGATCCGCGGCTGCTGCGGGCCCTTCGGCGGGTCGCCGTAGCCGCTGTAGAGCTTCTCGACGACGCTCATGCCCTCGGTCACGCTGCCGAACGGCGAGAAGCCCATCCCGTCGAGGCGCGCGTTGTCCTTCAGGTTGATGAACACCTGCGTCGTGCGCGAGTCCGGCCCCGACGTCGCGAAGGTCAGCGTGCCCTTCGTGTTGCTGCCCTTGACCGGATCGTCCTTGATCCGCGCGGTCTGCCAGAGCTTCGTGATCGCCGGGTTGCCGCTCATGCCGAACTGGACGACGAAACCCGGGACGACGCGGAAGAAGCGCACGTCGTCGAAGAAGCCGTTCTTGGCCAGGTTGTAGAACCGGTCGGCGCCGATCGGCGACGATTCGCGGGTCACGCTGACGACGAAGCTACCTTCCGAGGTCTCGAACTTGACGTCGAACGTCGCGGGTGCCTGCTCGGTGAGCTTCGCGGGGTCCATCAGAGCTTCCTTTCCGGCGTTCACGCTCGAGCCGAGCGCGAGCGCGACGAACAGCAGTCCTGAGACGAATGTCGCCTTGCTCATGCATCTCCTCGTGTGTTGTTGGCGCGATCCGTAATTGCTCGGGAAACGGCTGAATGGTACCACCGGCTCGCCCGGCCGAGCCACCGGCTGCACTTGCACCGCTGCGCCAGCGTCCGGCACAATGCACGTCACGATGCGCCTGCGCTGGGCTCTGGTCTCCCTCGGGCTCCTAGCCTGTGCGGCCACGGGCCGCCTCGGCGCGCAGTCCGAGTGCGTCGGCTTCCTCGAACTCGAGGTGGCCCGCGGCGGAACGAACGGTGTCGAGGCGCTCTACGCTGCGGACCTCGATGGCGATGGCGACGTCGACCTGCTCACCGCGTCCTATGGCGACGGCCACGTGCTGTGGCACGAGAACCTCGGGATGGCCCCGGCCGCTTTCCTCACGCACGAGATCAGCGACGACCAGCCCGGAGCATCGGACGTCTTCGCGGCCGACCTCGACGGGGACGGCAACGTCGACGTCCTGAGCACGGCGCGAACGTCCGGGCGTGTCGCCTGGTTCCGCTCGCACCACGAGCCAGGCCAGGCGCCCGTGTTCTCCGAGCGCACGATCTCCGTGCTGGTCGACATTCCGCTGGCCGTGTTCGCGGCCGATCTCGACGGCGACGGCGACACCGACGTGCTGTCGGCCGGGTTCGACGACGACACGATCGCCTGGTACGAGAGCGACGGCGCGGTGCCTCCGGCGTTCACGGTGCGACTGGTCTCGAACACGGCCGACGGCGCGGCCTCCGTGTTCGCGGCCGACCTCGACGGCGACAGCGACATCGACGTGCTATCGGCCTCGCGACTCGACGGCTCGATCGCCTGGTACGAGAACGACGGCGCGGCCGATCCCATGTTCGTCGAGCGCTCGATCGCGGTGGCACCCGGCGCGACCTCGGTCGTCGCGGCGGACGTCGACGGCGACGGGGACCCCGACGTCGCGACCGCGTCGCTCGGCGACGACACGGTCGCGTGGTACGAGAACCTGGGCGGAACGCCTCCGGCCTTCACGCGCCACGTCGTGTCCACGACCGGGATCGACCCGGTGCGGGTCGTGGTCGCTGACGTCGACGGGGACGGCAAGCGCGATCTGCTGAGCGCGAGTCGTGCGAGCGACGCGATCTTCCTGCACCGCAACCTGGGTGGCACGCCTCCGACCTTTGCCACGCTCACGGTGTCGTCCACGGCGGTGAGCGCGCAGTCGGTCGCCGCCGCCGATCTCGACGGGGACGGCGACACGGACATCGCTTCGACGTCGTCCGTGCCGGGCTTTCCGGCGACGCAGGACGAGATCGCATGGTACGAGAACGACGGCACGTCGATCTTCGCCGAGCGGTCGATCTTCCGCAGCGCGGACGGAGCGGTCGCCGCGGTGGGCGCCGACTTCGACGGAGACGGCAGAACCGACGTGGCCACCGCCGGGCGCTCGGACAAGGTGGCCTGGCAGCGCAACCTCGGCGGGCCCGGCCCGGCCTTCACCGAGCTACCGGTCTCCTCGGCCGTCGGCGGGGCGAGCGCGATCGAGGCCGTGGACTTCGACGGCGACCTCGACTTCGATCTGGTCTCGGCCGGCGCCACGAGCGGGATCGTGGCCTGGCACGAGAACGACGGCACGGGCACGTTCGTCGATCGGCCCATCTCGTCGGTCGAAGCTGGGGTCCGCGCGATCCACGTGGCCGATGTCGACGCGGACGGACACCTCGACGTGCTCACGGTGCTGCCCGATGCCGACACCGTCGCCTGGCTCGAGAGCGACGGCGCGACGCCCCCGGCCTTCACGCGCCACGTCGTCGTGGACGACGCGGACGGCGCGTCGTCGGTCGACACCGGCGACATCGACGAAAACGGCGACCTCGACTTGGTTGTGACGTCGGCGGAGGACGCCACCGTGGCCTGGTTCGAGAGCGACGGCGCGACGCCGCCCGCGTTCGTGCGCCACGACCTGACCAAGACGGACGAGATCGCCGACGGCGCGTCGGCAGTGCTGGCGGTCGATCTCGACGACGACGGCGACCTCGACGTCGTGGCCGGGGCGGCCGGGATCGACACGATCTTCTGGTACGCGAGCGACGGCGTGATGCCGCTCCCCGCATTCACCCGGCGTGTGATCACGACCGCGGCGCCGACGGTGTCGTCGATCGTCGCGGCCGATTTCGACGCGGACGGCGATCTCGATCTCGCCGCCGCGACGCCGGGGAGCCGCTCGGTCTTCTGGTACGAGAACAGCGGAGCGAGCCCGCCCGTGCTGACACCGATCGTGGTCTCCGTCGCGGGGGACCAGCTGAGCGAGGTGTCGGTGGCCGATGTCGATCGGGACGGCTTGCCGGACCTGATCGCGGGCCAGCGGCTCGCCGTGACCTGGTTCCGCTCGACACACGAGATCTGCCAGACGTTCGACGCGAGCGGCGATGGCCGGATCGACGGCGTGGAGCTGGCCTGGCTCGGCCGCGCGTTCGGCCTGGTCAGCGTCGATCCCGCCGCCGAGTGGTGGGGCGACATCGACCTCGACCGGGACGGCGCCGTCGACGGGAACGACCTGTCGATCCTGGTGACATCCGGCGTGTTCGGCACCGCTCCGGACGAGTGCCAGTTCATCTGCGAGCCCTAGGGGGACCCGATGAGACGCGATCGCTGTGCACTGACTCTCGGTCTGCTCTTCTCGCTCGCGCTCGTCACGCTGGGCTGCAACAACGACAGCGGCACGTCGGGCACGCCGTGCCTCGAGTTCTCGCCGGCGACGATCCCGGATCCGCTCAGTGTGACCGCGACCGAGGGGCAGGGCTCGGACTGCGACTTCGCAGTCGTCGAGCTGGTCGTGACCGACGTGAGCAACCTCTATGCGGTCAGCTTGGATGTGAAGTTCGACGCGACGCGCGTGAACCTGTCGAGCGTCTCGACCACCAACTCCGTGCTGACGAGCGACGGCGCGCCGTTGTTGCGGCAGGTCACTCCCATCGCGTCCGGCCAGGTCCACGTGGCCATCACGCGCAGCCAGGTCACGACCGGGGTCAACGTGGTGGGGGGCGGAAGCCTGGCCACGATCACCTTCGTGCGCACCGGGAACAGCGGCATGTCGACCCTGACGTTCACAGACGCCGACCTGCTCGACCCGGGTACCCCGCCCCTGCCGCTCCCCGGCATCTCGTTCCACGGCGGCTCGTTCAACATCTTCGAGAATTGAGGGGTCAGGTCTCGAATCTTGGGGTCGCGGCTGCCGCGACCCCAAGATTCGAGACCTGACCCCGGCTTACGTCTCCCGCTTGGTACACTCCTTGCTATCTCACACTCCGCGGGGACGACCATGACGATTCGACTCGTGGCCTTGATGAGCTTCGTGCTGCTGCTCTGCCTGGCGGCCTTCGGTCTGCTCGTGAGCCATTACCAGGACCAGGTCACCGAGGAGGTCGTGCGGGTCGCCTCCGAGGCGGGCCGAGCCGCCCTCAGCACGCTCGAGGGGCCGGCGGAGTGGACCGCCCTCGAGGGCGGGCTGCCGGCCGGCTCGCACGTCGTCCTGTTCGAGAGCGTGCGGAGCGACGGGCTGGTGAAGGACGCGGAGCGCAAGGAGATGCCGCATCCGCCGAGCGCTCCCGGCGTGCGACACGATCGAACCATTCGCGTCGTGGCCTCGAAGGTCGGCGTCGCGGCGGAGGGTCAGCCACCCGTGGCCAGCCAGTCCTGGGTCGTGTGCGAGACCGACGAGCACGGGGAAGAGAGCTGCGAGTCGGGGAACGACCCGAAGAGCCTCCCGCTCGCCGAGCGGTTCCTGATCCGGGTCGACGACGTGCAGGCCGAGCCCGATCCGATCGCCGGCCTCGTCCTGCGCGTGCCGCGCCTGACCCGCGTGGCCGGCGGGGCGGTCGCGGGCAACGCGGCGGCCGGGCCCGCGGCGTCCGACGAGCCCGCGACCTGGACGCACCAGGAAGAGCTGCGCCTGCCGATCCCGCTGGCCGACTTCGACGGCCTCTTCGCCACGCTGCGCCAGCGCTCGGTTTGGATCTTTCTCGGCGTGTTCGCCGTCGGCACCGTGCTCTCGGCCGGATTGGCATCGCGCTTCACGCGACCGATCCGGCGACTCGACGCGGCGATCCGCAAGCTCTCGGCCGGCGACCTCGACGTGCAGGTCGATACCCGCGGCCGGGACGAGTACGCGCGGCTCGGGCGCGCGTTCAACGACATGACGCGCAGCTTGCGCGCCAATCGCCAGCGCGCCCGCGAGCTGCTGCGGCGCGAGAAGCACGCCGCGCTCGGACGTTTGGCTGCGGGCGTGGCCCACGACGTGCGCAACCCGCTGCACTCGATCGGCCTCACGCTCGAGCACGTGCACGAATCGTGCGGACCGACCGAGGAGAACCGCGCGGCCGAGTTCGCGCGCGCGGTCGAGACGATCCGCGGCGAGATCCGGCGCCTCGACCAGCTCGTGGGAAACTTCCTGCGCTTCGCCCGCACCGACGTCCACGAGCGCCGTCCGGTCGATCTGCGGGAGCTGCTCGTCGAGACCGAGCGACTCGTGCGCAAGGAAGCCGAGTGGCGCAACGTGCGCATCCAGGTCCGCGTGCCCCCCGAGGCCCCGCTGGTCCTGGTCGATGCGGAAGCCGTGCGATCCTCGGTCTTGAACCTCGTGCTCAACAGCTTCGAGGCCATGCCGCAGGGCGGGGAACTGACGCTCGGGCTGACCGCCGAGGGCGGCGAGGCGGTGATCGAGGTCGCGGACACGGGCGCCGGCATCCCGGCGCAGGATCAGGACAAGGTGTTCGAGTTCGCCTACACCACCCGCGACGGCGGCACGGGCCTGGGTCTGGCGATGGTGCACCAGTGCGTCGTCGAGGACCACGGCGGGCGCGTTGCGCTCGACAGCGCCCCCGGCCAGGGCACCCGCGTGCGGCTCGCGCTGCCCATCGGCGCACGCGAGCTCGCGTCGTGACGGAGCCCCGTGCGGCCGAGCCGCGGCTGCGTCTGCTCGTCGTCGACGACGAGGAGCCGCAACGGCGGGCGCTCAGCGGAATCCTCGAGCGCGCGGGCTACGAGGTGACCGCCACGGGCGACGGCCAGGCGGCCCTGGCGCTGCTCGACGGGCGCACGTTCGACCTGCTCTTGACCGACCAGCGGATGCCCGTGCTCGACGGTCTCGAGCTGCTCGAGCGCGTGCGCCGCCTGGCACCCGATCTGCCCGTGGTGCTGATGACCGCGTTCGGCAGCGTGTCGAGCGCGGTCGAGGCGATCAAGCGCGGAGCGGCCGACTACCTGACCAAGCCGTTCGAGCGCGAGGAGCTGCTGCTCGTCGTCGACAAGGCGATCCGCCAGCGTCGCCTCGAGGCCGAGGTCGCGACGCTGCGCGGCGCGCTGCGCGACCGCTACCGCCTGGACAGCATCATCGGCGGTACCCCGGTGATGCAGGACGTGTTCGCGCTGATCCACCGCGTGGCCGTGACCGATGTGCCGGTGCTGATCACCGGCGAGAGCGGCACGGGCAAGGAGCTCGTGGCCCGCGCGATCCACCAGCACGGACGGCGCGCGAGCGGCCCGTTCGTGGCCCTCAACTGCGCCGCGGTCCCCGAGACGCTGCTCGAGAGCGAGTTCTTCGGCCACGAGCGCGGGGCGTTCACGGGGGCCGTGCGCGCGCACGCCGGGCGGTTCGAGCAGGCCGATGGCGGCACGCTGTTCCTCGACGAGATCGGCGCGATGCGCGTCGACCTGCAGGCCAAGCTGCTGCGCGCGATCCAGGAGGGCGAGATCCAGCGCCTGGGCTCGACGGCCGCGCGGCGCGTCGACGTGCGCATGCTGACCGCGACCTGCGAGGACCTGCAGGCGGCGATCCGGCGCCGCACGTTCCGCGAGGACCTGTATTACCGGCTCAACGTCGTCCCGATCGACCTGCCGCCGCTACGCGATCGGATCGAGGACCTCCCGTTGCTCGTGGCGCATTTCGCCAAGTCGGCGGCCCGGAAGTTCGGCCGGTCCGAGGTGGCGGTCGCGCCCGACGTGCTCGATCTGCTCCAACGCTATCCGTGGCCCGGCAACGTGCGCGAGCTCGAGAACTGCGTGGAGCGCATGGTGGTGCTCTCGCCGAGCGCCCGCCTAGACGCCGCGGACGTGCCGGCCCAGTTTCGCCGGAGCGGCGGCGCCACGGCCGCGGGCGTCGACGGCTTCGACCTCCCGCCCCGGGGGGTCCGCCTGGGCGATCTCGAGCGGCACCTGATCGAGCAAGCGCTCGACCGGACGCGGGGGCACCTCAGGCCCGCGTCCCGACTGCTCGGGATCTCCTACAAGACCCTCCAGTACCGGATCCGCAAGCACGGCCTCGAGCGAGCCGCATTCGCCCCCGACCTGGTGCTCGAGGACGCGGGCGAAAGCGACCCGGGTTGAGGCGGGTCCACCCCAAATGAGGCGGGCCGGCGGGGCAAAGCCGGCCTGCTGCATGGCCGGCCGGCTCGGCCCCTTGGCATGCGACGTGCTTTTTCTGGGTGTGCGGAAACAATCGAGTCGCCTCGTGCGTTGAACAGCGCGACGGAGGCGGAAGCGGTGGCTGCTCGAGGGGAAGGAACGACGATGAGCTCGCTACGGGATGCCGGGGTCGTGCTGGTGCTGCTGCTCCTGGCGGCGACGGTCCGGATCGATCAGCCGTCCGGGGCGAGCCTCGTCCCCGAGACCCAGGCCGCGCTTCCGGCCGCCGAGCCCCTGACCCTGCCGGCGAGCCAGCCGGCCATGATCGAGGGGGCTGCTCCCGGACACGAGCTTCGCACGCTCCGCATCATCCGGCTCGATGGGACCGTCGCGTTCCCCTCGGCGAAGGAGATCGCCACGGTCGTCCTCGGGACCCCGGGCGCCCAGACGCAGGTTGTGTTCGTCGGCCCCGTCCAGGCGCCGGCGACCGCGCCCGGTGCAGCTCCGGCGCCTCTTTCCACAACCTCGACGCTCGGCTGAACTCCGCCCGCGGTCGGGGCTCGACCTGAAACGCGCATGTCGAGCAGCGATCGCGAGCGGCCGGCGTCGGCTCTGCTAACCTGCAGCGCATGGCGCTCGACCGGCCCGATCCGCGCCGGGAATGCGAGCGGCGGCTCGCGGAGCTCGAGCAGCAGGCCGCCCGCGCGAGCGCGCTCGACGCGCGCCTGTCCTGGATCCGGCTGCTGACGTTCGGCCTGACCGCGGTCCTGGTCGGGCGCGCCGCGTTCGATCCGCGCCCCGGCTGGGGCTGGTCCGTGGCGGCGGCGGCGGCCTTCGGCGTTGCTGTGCTCTGGCACGGACGCGTGGTCGCGGTACGGCGCCACGCCGAGCGCGGCGTGCGCTACCACCGCCGTGTGATCGATCGGCTGGAGGATCGCTGGGCCGGGCAAGGCCAGGGCGGCGACGAGTTCACGAGCCCGGACCACCCGTACGCGAGCGACCTCGATCTGTTCGGCCGTGGCTCGCTGTTCGAGCGCTTGACGAGCGCACGCACGCCGGCCGGGGCGGCAACGCTCGCGCGCTGGCTCATGAGCCCGGCCGAGCCCGCAGAGATCCTGCGGCGCCAGCAGGCGGTGGCCGAGCTGAGCACTCGGCTCGAGCTGCGCGAGGACCTCGCGGTTGCGGGCGAGGACGCGGGCGATGGAACGGATGCGCAGGGGTTCGCGAACTGGGCCGAGGCGCCTGCGGTGCCGCACGGCCGGGTCCTCGCCGCAATCGCGGCCGTGCTCGGCGCGGCGAACGTCCTGGGGCTCCTGGTCTGGTGGTCGACTGGGCGGGGCGGGATCGCGCTCGCCGTGTCGCTCGCCGCGGGCATCGCCTACGCGCTCGCGCTGCGTGGGCGGAGCCGCCGAGCTCTCGCCGGCGTCGAGCGTCGACTGGACGAGCTGCGCCTGCTCGCGCCGCTCCTGGCTCGGCTCGAGCGCGAGCGGTTCGTGGCGCCGCGTCTCGCCGAGCTGCGCGCGACGCTCGACACCGCGGGGGAGGCTGCGTCGCGACGCATCGCCGGCCTGGCTCGGATCGCCCAGACCATCGAATCGCGGCGCAACCTGCTGTTCGCGCCGCTTGCCGCGCTCCTGCTGCTCGGCACGCAGCTCGCGCTCGCGGTCGAGCGCTGGCGCTCGACCTGCGGGCCGTCCGTGCGCCGCTGGATCGAAGCGGTCGGCGAGCTCGAAGCGCTCGCGTCGCTCGCCGGATACGCGTGGGAGCGGCCGGACGACCCGTTCCCCGAGATCGTCGGGGACGGCCCGTGCTTCGCGGGCGAAGGGCTCGTGCACCCGCTGCTCTCCTCGACGGGAGCGGTGCCGAACGATGTGCGGCTCGAAGGGGAGCTGCGGCTCCTCGTCGTGAGCGGCTCGAACATGTCGGGCAAGAGCACCCTCCTGCGCACGGTCGGAGTGAACGCGGTTCTGGCCGCCGCGGGCGCGCCCGTCGCCGCACGCCGCTTGCGTGTCTCGCCGCTCGCGGTCGGAGCGTCGATGCGCATCGTCGACTCGCTCCAGGACCACACGTCCCATTTCTATGCCGAGATCCGTCGTCTGGCCCGGCTGGTCGAGCTCGGTCGTGGCCCACGGCCGCTGCTGTTCCTCCTCGACGAGCTGCTGCACGGGACCAACTCGCGGGACCGCCGCGTCGGGGCCGAGGCGGTCCTGCGCGGGCTCGTCGCCGACGGCGGAATCGGCCTCGTGACGACGCACGACCTGGCGCTCGCGGCGATCGTCGACGCGCTCGCGCCGCGCGCCGCGAACGTGCACTTCGAGGATCGGCTCGAGGGCGATCGGGTCGTGTTCGACTACCGCCTGCGCCCCGGAACCGTGCAACACAGCAACGCCATCGCGCTCATGCGCGCGGTGGGTCTCGACGTGGGATGATGGCTCGGCGCGAGGCGCGCGGTGGGTCGCTCGGGCGCCGTTCGGGGGGCCGAGGCGTCCGGTCGACCCGGCGATCCCGCCGTACGACGAGCGGGCGCGGCGGGCTCGTGCCGGTTCGGGCTACAACAGGGGGAGCGGGCGACCCGCGGGGAGACCGATGATCCAGGCCGAGGGACTGAGCAAGCGGTTCGGCGATCTGAAAGCGGTCGATCGCGTGAGCTTCGAGGTCCGACCGGGCGAGATCTACGGACTGCTCGGGCCGAACGGAGCCGGGAAGACGACGACCCTGTCCATGATCGCCGGCCTCCTGACCCCCGACGAGGGCCGCGTGGCCATCGACGGGATCGACCTGGCTCGCGATCCGATCGCCGTCAAGACGCGCCTCGGCGTCGTGCCGCAGGAGGTCGCGCTCTACGAGGAGCTGAGCGCGCGCGAGAACCTGCGCTTCTGGGGCGGGCTCTACGGGCTGCGCGGTGCGCCTTTGTCTCAGGCCGTCGAGGCCTCGCTCGAGCGCGTCGGGCTCGCGCCGCGGGCCAACGACCGGGTGCGGACGTTTTCGGGCGGGATGAAGCGCCGGCTCAACCTGAGCCTCGGACTGATCCACGCACCGCGGGCGCTGTTGCTCGACGAGCCGACGGTCGGGATCGACCCGCAAGCCCGCGCCGCGATCCTCGACCTCGTGCGCACGATCGCCGCCGCGGGGACGGCCGTGCTCTACACCACGCACTACCTCGACGAGGCCGAGACGCTGTGCCACCGCATCGGCATCGTCGACCACGGACGGCAGCTGGCCGAGGGAACGCTCGACGAGCTGAAGCGGCTGCACGGCGAGGGAGAGCTGATCACCGTGCGCGGTCCGTTCGAAGCCGCGGTCGCGCGTGCTTGGGTCGCGGGCGACCCCACGATCGAGGTGGTGGGCGCCGAGGCGGGGACGCTCGTGCTCGCGGCGAAGGACGGCGCGGCGGCTCGCGTGCTGGGCAAGCTGCTCGACGGCGGGCGACCGATCGACGGCGTGTCGATCCGGCCGCCGAGCCTGAACGGCCTGTTCCTCAAGCTGACCGGGCGGGAGCTGCGCGACTGATGGGCCACCTCGCCGTGATGGTGCGCAAGGACCTTCTGCGGCACTGGCGCTCGCCGCTCGGCCCCGGGCTCGTGCTCGCCTTTCCGTTGATCTTCGCCGGGCTGATCGCCTTGACGTTCGGTGGGAACGGGGGACCGCCGAAGGTGCGGCTGCTCGTCGAGAATCGCGACGACGGACTCGCCTCGCGCCTGGCGCTCTCCGCGCTGCGCGACGCGCGGATGGCTCAGTATTTCGACGTCGAGGAGGTCGCCGCCGACGCGGGTCTGGCGCGGATCGAGCGGGGCGAGGCCTCGGCGCTGCTGCGCATCCCGGCGGGGTTCACGGACGCGATCCTGGCCGGGGAGCCGGTGACGCTCGAGCTCGTGCGCAACCCGGCCGAGCGCATCCTGCCCGAGATCGCCGAGCAGTCGATGACCATCGGCGTCGAGGTGCTCGACGCGGGCGTGCGGGCGCTCGGCCCGGGGCTCGTCGGCCTGCGCGGCGCGATCGCGGGCGACGGCTGGCCCAGCACCGAGACGGTCGCCGCGATCGCGAGCGCGTTCCAGTCGAGCGCGCAGGCGGTGTCCGAGCTCGTGTTTCCGCCCGTCATCGACCTCGCGGTCGTCCGCGCTACCGGGAGCGAGCCCGAAGAGCCGGGGAGCACGTTCTCGACCCTGTTCCTGATCATGCTCCCGGGTGTCGCCGTGTGGGCGCTCTTCATGGTCGGCGACACCGGGATGCGCGATCTCCTGACCGAGGCCCGGGCCGGGACGCTGCGCCGCCAGCTCTCGGCACCGCTCGCCGTGCGTGAGATCGTTGCCGGCAAGGCGCTGGCCACGGCCGCACTGGCCACGATCAGCCTGGCGCTCCTGGCCTGCATCGGCGCCTTCGCTGCACGCCGACCGGTCGACGTCGTCGCCTTTCTCACGCTCTCGGCGGCGCTCATCCTCGCCGTCACCGGGTTCTCCGCGGTGGTGTACGGCCTCGCACGCACCGAGCGGCAGGGCGCGACGCTCGCGTCGATCGTGCTGCTCGTGTTCGCGTTCCTGGGCGGCGCGTTCGTGCCGATCGACGCGTTACCTGCGTCGCTGCGGCTCGTCTCGCGGCTGACGCCGATCGCCTGGGGCACGATCGGCTACCGCAGCCTGCTCGAGCATGGAGCGGGGCTCCGCGGCGTGCTGCCGAGCGTGCTCGTGCTCGCCGGCTTCGGCGCGACGCTGCTCGTCGTCGGCGCGTGGCTCCTCGGCCGCCGGGCCGCCCGCGGGGCGGCCGCATGAGCGGTGTGCTGTGGCTGGCCTGGAACGACGTGCGCTTGACCGCCCGCGACAAGCCGGCGTTCCTGTGGCTCGTCGTGCTCCCGATCGCGATGATGTGGTTCTTCGGCGCGATCGGTGGCGGCTCCGAGCAGCCGCTGCGACTCGCGCTCGACGTGCTGGACCAGGACCAGGCTTGGGTCGCGCGCGCGTTCGTCGGCGAGCTGCGCGAAGACACGATCGACCTGCAGGAGCTCGCGGCCCCGCCGCCCCCAGGCGCTCCCGAGCGGCGACGACTCGTCGTGCCGGCGGGATTCACGGCGGGCGTGCTGAGCGGCGAGCGCCAGGTGCTGCGGATCGAGCACGTGGCCACGGGGAACCTCGAGTCGAACCTGGCCGCGCAGGCGCACGTGATCCGTGCGATCGCGCGGACGATCGGTCGCCTGGCCGCGGCGAAGGTCGAGGGTGGCGCGACCGCCGAGCGCTATCGCGACGTCGCGTCGCGCCCCGCGCTCGCGCGCCTGGCGGTGACCACGGCGGGCGGGGGCACGCCGGTCCCGCGCGGGCGCGAGCAGAGCGTCCCCGGCATGCTGACCATGACGGTTCTGATGATGACGCTGATCTACGGTGCGGTGTTCCTGACGATCGAGAAGCAGAGCGGGATGCTCAGGCGCCAGACCCTGGTCCCGATGAGCCGTGGCCGCGTCATCCTGGCCAAGCTCCTCGGCCGGCTGATCCTGGCCGCCCTGCAGATCGGCGTCCTCGTCGCCGCAGGACGACTGCTCTTCGGCGTGTCGTGGGGCCGATCTCCCGCGGGCCTCGCGCTTTTGCTCGCGAGCTACGCGATCGCCGTCGCCGGGCTTGCCACGCTGCTCGGCGCGGTCGTGCGCAACCCGGCCCAGGCCTCGGCCGTGGGCTGGATCATCGGGATGGTGCTGGCCTCGATCGGTGGCTGCTGGTGGCCGAGCGAGGTCATGCCCGGTTGGATGCGCGCGGCGGCGCACGTGCTCCCGACCGCCTGGGCCATGGAGGGGTTCCACGGCCTGATCTCGTTCGGCGGTGGCCTGACCACTGTCCTCGTGCCGGCGGCCGTGCTGCTCGGGTTCGGTGGCGTGTACTCGCTCCTCGCGGCCAAGCTGCTGCGGGTCTGAGCGCGTCGCCGCTATCGTCCTCGCCGCGACGGGACTATCCTCGGCGCGCGAGGTGCCCATGCCGACCCGCCGCACGTTCCTCGGCTCGATCGTCTACCCGGCTGCGGCCGCGTGGGTCTTGCCGCGCCTCTCGCCCGGATCGCTCACCAGCCTGACGGGGCAGCTCGCGTCCGTCGTCGGCACGGCCGAGGACGTCGCGCGCAACGAGGACTACTGGGCGCCGATCGTCCGCGCCTTCACGGTCGATGCCAGCGTCGTGAACCTGAACAACGGCGGCGTCTCGCCGTCGCCGGCGGTCGTGCAGGAAGCCATGCGACGCCACCTCGAGTTCTCGAACTCGATGCCCCCGCCGGTCGCGCTGTGGAAGATCCTCGAGCCGCAGAAGGAAGGGGTGCGCGAGCGGCTGGCCCGGCAGTGGGGCGTCGATCCCGAGGAGGTCGCGATCACGCGCAACGCCTCCGAGAGCCTCGAGATTTGCCAGCTCGGCTTCGACCTCGCGCGCGGCGACGAGGTGCTGGCCTGTACCCAGGACTACCCGCGGATGCTGACGGCGCTGCGCCAGCGCGAGCGGCGCGACGGCGTCGTGCTGCGTCTGCTCGAGCTGCCGGTCCCGGCCGAGGACCCACAGGAGGTCGTACGGATCTACCGCGAGCACATCACGCCCAAGACCCGCCTGATCCTGCTCAGCCACATGGTCAACATCACGGGGCAGATCCTGCCCGTGCGCGAGATCGTGGCGCTGGGCCGCGCGGGTGCCGGACGCGGCCCGATCCCCGTGATCGTGGATGGAGCGCACGCGCTCGCGCATTTCGAGTTCAAGCTTCCGGATCTCGACTGCGACTTCTACGGCTCGTCGCTGCACAAGTGGCTCTTCGCCCCGCACGGAACCGGCCTGCTCTACGTGCGCCGGGAGCGGATCCGCGGGCTGTGGCCGCTGATGGCCGCCGAGGAGACGCAGGCGAGCGACATCCGCAAGTTCGAGGAGATCGGAACGCATCCCGCGGCCAACTTCCTGGCGATCGGCGAGGCGCTGACCTTCAGTCAGACGATCGGGATGGAGCGCAAGGAGGCGCGCCTGCGCTACCTGCGCGACAGCTGGGCCAAGCGGCTGCTGGCCCACCCGAGCGGCCGCGTGCGACTGCACACGAGCCTGCGCCCCGGCCTCTCCTGCGGGATCGCGACCGTGCAGGTCGAGGGGCTCGATTCCGTCGCCCTCGCCGACTGGCTGTGGGAACGGCACCGCATCCTGACGACCGCCATCCGGCACGAGCAGTTCGAGGGGATCCGTGTCACGCCCAGCGTCTACACGACGCTCGAGCAGCTCGACCGGTTCTGCGGGCGCGTCGAACAGGCGATCGAGCGCGGCCTGCCGGCTTGATCGCTACTTCGGCGGCGGTCCGCCCCAGATCAGAACGTCCGGGCAGAGATCGGCGCCGTTCGGCCAGACGACCGTCCCCCGATCCACGCTCGCCCTGGAAAACAACGCGGGATCGTCGCGCAGCGCCTCGAAGGCCGGACCCACGAGCAGGGCGTCCACATCTCGTTCGATCGTTCGACCGTCGGTGAGCTCGAGCCGAAGGCGGAAACGCCCGAGCGTCTCGACGGAACGGATGCGAACGAGGGCTGGCACGGCGTTCACTCGAGCACCAACGCCATCGCGCGTCGTGGAAGTCGACCGCGGAAAACCGCGAGCGTGTCGATCGCGATCAGAGCTTCCTGTTCGCCGTAGGACGCATGGAAGTGCGACGGCTGATGATCGTTGTAGTACATGGCAATCACGATCCCGAAGAACCGATTGATTTCCGGCGCGGTTCCCGACTCGCTTCGACGAGGAGGCACCGGCCTGGCACCTTTCGGGCTGCGCAGCCGTCGGGACCCCCGGCATTGTACCGTGCGACCCCGAACCGTCACTTCTCGCGGGGGGTTCGGATCAGAAACGGCGCGACCCTCAGACCCCGAACGTCGCCGGGTCCCAGATCAGGCCGAGCTCGCTCGGCGGGGCCATGTAGCCCAGGAGCGCCGAGGCGGCGACGACGGGTGGGCTCGCGAGGTATCCCAGGCCGCCGAGGCCCATGCGGTTCTGCCAGTTGCGGTTGAACGACGTGATCGCGACCTGGCCCCGAGCGAGCGCGTCGGGACCCTGACCGAAGCACGGGCCGCACCACGAGTCGCGGATCTCCGCGCCGACCGAGCGCAGCACGGCGGCGACCGACTCCCCGCCGAGGCGCGGGTCGGGCTGCTCGATCGCGCGCTTGACACCACCCGAGCCCGGGAACACGACGAAGTCGCGCGCGGCCTTGCCGTGACCGGCCGCGCGAGCCGCGCGAACCACGAGCGCAGCCTGGAGCAGATCGTCGTAGCTGCCGTTCGTGCACGAGCCGATGTACGCCTTGTCGAACGCGATCTTCTCTCGCGCGACCTCGCGCGCCGGGAACGCGTTCCCCGGGCTGTAGGGCTTGGCGATCATCGGCTCGACCGTCGCGAGGTCGAGCACCTCGTCGATCTCGAAGTGCGCCGACGCACCGGGACGGAGCGGAGGATAGGGCAGCTCCGCCATACCCTTCGCGCGATACCAGGCGTAGGTCGTCTCGTCGGGGGCGAAGATCCCGTTTTGCGCCTCGGCCTCGGCCATCATGTTACAGATCGTGTTGCGGTAGGCGATCGGCAACAGCCGTCCGTCGTCGACGAACTCGACCGACATGCCCTGGGACTGCGCGGCGCCCCAGCGCTCGAGCAAGCGCAGCACGATGTCCTTGCCCGTGACCCACGGCTGGAGCGCGCCGCGCAGGACGACACGCCGCGCGCGGGCCAGCGTGAAGTACACGTAGCCCGTGGCCCAGCCGAAGCCCAGCGTCGTCGAGCCGACGCCGATCCCGACGGCGCCGTAGGCCCCGTAGGCCCGGCTGTGCGAGTCCGCCCCGGGGATGAACTGGCCCGGGACGACCAGACCCTGCTCGGGGAAGTAGAAGTGGAAGATGCCGTCGCCCGGCGTCGCGTAGTAGGGCTTGGCCAGACCGTGCGCCCGCGCGAACTCGCGGCCGATCCCGGTCTGCCGGTCGTCGACCTCCTTGCCCGTGAACACGAAGTGGTCGTTCGCGACGGCGGCCTGGCGCGGGAAGATCGTCGCGCCGCCGGTGATCTGGTTGAAGGTGTGGATCGCGAAGGGCGCCGTGCCGTCCGACGCCGGTAACAGGTCGGCGTAGACGCGCAGCGTCGCGCCGGGTCGGACCTCCGCGTCCTTGTCCACGCGGTGGGCCCAGACGATCTGCTCGGTCGTGGTCAAGCGCGCGGCCACTGCCTCGTCGGGCCACTCGATGCGCGGCGCGCGCGTGATCGACGCGGCCAGCTCGCGCCGGCCCGTGGCGAGGATCCCGCCGGTGCGGCGGATCTCGTCCTCCTTGGCCGAGAGCGGCACCGCCTCGTAGCTCTTCTGCCGAGTCTCGTTGGTCAGCTGGCGCGTCTCGGGGTCGAAGGCGAAGCGATCGCCGTCCTGGGCGTCCGCCACGGCGTCGGGGCACTGGACGACGTGCAAGCCGAGGTTCAGCGCGTTCCTGCGGAAGATGTCGCCCATGTTGTGACCACACACCACGACGAGCTCGAGCCCGACCTCCTCGGCCACGCCCTTGAGCCCGGCCGGACTCATCTCGCGGGACGAGCCGATGGCGAACCGATCGCCCGCGACGACGAACGTCTGTCCGGCGTGGACGCGCCGGCGGAAGTCGGGCATCAGGTAGCGGAACGAGCCCGCCTTCCATTTCGCGTCGAGGGAATCCAGGCTCTCCGACACGCAGTCGGCGGCGGGGGTGATCTGGTCGGTGTCGATCGCGTCGAGCTTGGCTCCGGGGCGCTTGGAGTCCCAGAAGATCAACGCCTCGCCGCGCACGGTCCGCCGCGCGCTGGACGGCGTCGCCGCGGCAGGCTCCGCGCCGCGCTGTGCCGAATCGGGCGACACGCCGGGCTTGAGTCGGGCAGGCTGGATCGTGTGCATGCGTGCTCCTCGACGGGCATGGTGGCACACGGACCGAGCGGCTTCCAAGGCACGGCCGCGTCGTCCGTTAGCGTGGTTCCGCGCCGTGTGCGCGCCGGATCATTCTCTTGACCTCGCGGGTGGCGTTCGTGGGTACGAGCTTGACCGTCGGGTGCTCGCTCGGAAAGACGCGGAACACCTCGTCCGCGAACGCCTGTCCGATCGTGTCGACTCCGTCAAAGTCGAGGACCACCACCTTGAACCGCTCGATCCGTGCGAGCAGACGCTTGGCCTGCGATCGGGATACGAGCTGCTCCTGACCCTGCTTCGCGAGCCGTACCGGCACCACCGTGCGAGTGAACGCGTAGTCGTTCCTCCCGGTCGCGTACTTGTCGAAGATCTCCCGGGTCGTCCGAGTGCTCGTGTTCCCGATCGACATGTAGACCAGCGTGCCGCGCTCGGGGTTCTCGCGCTCGAGGATCCAGTCCTCGTTCCGGCCGCGGTCGTGCGAGAACACGACGCCTCCCGATACGATGGCGTAGTCGTCGAACACACGCGACGCGAAGAAGATCCCCTCGCCCGTGTGTCGCTTGGCGTCCGTCGTCAGCTTGCCCTTGGCCAGCTCCAAGACCGCGTGGCGCTCATCCTCGAGGCCGAGTTCCGTCTGGATCTTGCGGAAGATCCCGACGCCGTCGTCCGTGATCGTCATGCTCGTGGTGGCGGCGGTCGTCTCGACCGTCACACGGAGGTGCTGTCCTTCCGAGTGGTCGATCGCGTTGTTGACCATCTCGGTGAAGCCGAAGTGCCAGATGTCGGCCACGTTGCGCGGGAGGCCGGGTAGCAGCCCGGCGATCCGGGTGCGCCACAGCGCGTCTTCGGCCAGTCCGTGAAGCTCGACCGCAACCACATGTCGCTCGAGTGGCGTCAGGACGTACTCACGACCCGACGTGCGACCGTGCGCGGTCACCAGCTGCTCGGCCACAAGCGCCTTCAGATGCCGACTGACGGCCTGCCGCGTGATCCCGAAGCGAGCTGTTGCGCTCGACGCAACGTCGCGTCGCCGCTCGGCGATCGCGCCGAGAAGAAAGTCCCGAATCTCCTGACCTCGATGGCCACGCTTCGACACAGCCACGGCTCCGCGACGGCAATTGTCAACTTTCCGGCGGTTGACTGTCAACATCAGGACGTAGGCTTGTCAACAGAACCCCAGGCGAGTAGGCTCGCCACTCGATGTCTGAGCCCCGCGGCAAGAACGGTCCGATCCTCGCCGTCCTCGCGATCGCGCTGGTCTCGGGCGCGCTGTGGATCAGCTGGCTCAAGACCGCCCCGCGGCGCGTTCCGGCGGGTCAGCCCGCGCTCGGGCGGCTCGACGCCGCCTCGCTCGGGACGCTGCGCGACGCGTTCAACGCGGACGCCGATGCCGTGCGGATCCTCGTGCTGCTCTCGCCCACGTGAGGGACGTGCGTGCGGGGGGCCTCCGCACTCCAGCCGCTTCTCGACGCGCTGCCCGGCGCGCGCGTCCGCGCGCTCGTCGTCTGGGAGCCGGTGATCTGGAGCGATGTCGCTCCGCCGACGTCGAGCGTGCTGGCGCTGGTGCGCGATGCGCGCGCGATCCAGTACTGGGACGTCGACCGTGCCCTGTCGCGCGACATCGTGCGCGCGGTCAACGCGGCCCCGGCGCGCTACGGATTCGACGCGCCGCTCGACGAGAAGTTCATCGTGTGGGATGTGGTCGCCGTGTTCCCGCCGGGCGCGGTGTGGGAGCGTGACCTGCCGGTGCCGGTGTTCTACGATGGCCCGGTCGCGTACCGGACCGAGCCGCTCGAGCGTGCCGTGAGCCGGGCGCTCGCTCCGGGAGGTGCATCGTGAGCCATTCGTGCCGCCTCGCGCTGGCCGCCACGCTCGGTCTCCTGGCCACGATCGGCTGCGACTCGACCACGCCGCGGCAGGAGCCGAAGGAACAGGACCCGTCGATGGAGAAGCGGCTGGCCCAGTACAAGACGTTCCGCCTCACGACCGACCTGGGCGCGCTGTCGGAGAGCGAGCGCAAGATGCTCCCGTTGCTGATCGAGGCGGCGCGGGCCATGGATGCGGCGTTCTGGCGCCAGGCCTACGGCGACCGCGAGGCGCTTCTGGCCTCGATCGCCGATCCGCTCACCCGGCGCTACGCCGAGATCAACTATGGGCCGTGGGACCGTCTGGCCGACGACGAGCCGTTCGTTCCGGGGGTGGCTGCCAAGCCGGCCGGTGCGCGCTTCTACCCGGCCGACGCGACGAAGGCCGAGATCGAGGCCGCGGCCGCCGAGCTGAGGGGCCTGTACACGATCGTCGAGCGCGACGGGACGGGGAGGCTGGTCGGCGTGCCGTACAGTCGGGCCTTCGCTGCCGAGATCGGCCGGGCCGCGACGAAGCTGCGCGAGGCCGCCGCGCTCGCCGACGATCCGGGGTTGAAGCGCTACCTCGAGCTGCGCGCCCGAGCGCTCGAGACCGACGATTACCGCGAGAGCGACATGGCCTGGCTCGAGATGAAGGACAACGTCGTCGACATCGTGATCGGCCCGATCGAGACCTACGAGGACCAGCTGTTCGGGGCCAAGGCCGCGTTCGAGGGCTACGTGCTGGTCAAGGACCTGGCCTGGAGCGCGCGACTTGCCGGCTACGCGAAGTGGCTCTCCGAGCTGCAGCGCGCGCTCCCGGTGCCCGAGGCCTACAAGCGCGAAACGCCGGGGAGCGATTCGGACCTCAACGCGTACGACGTCCTGTACTACGCCGGGGATTGCAACGCGGGCTCGAAGACGATCGCGATCAACCTGCCCAACGACGAGGAGGTTCAGCTGCGCAAGGGCACCCGGCGCCTGCAGCTCAAGAACGCGATGCGCGCCAAGTACGACGCGATCCTGGTGCCGGTCGCCGGGCGCCTGCTCGCCGAGGACCAGCGGCGGCACGTGACCTTCGACGCGTTCTTCGCCGAGACGATGTTCCACGAGGTGGCTCACGGCCTGGGGATCAAGAACACGATCGACGGGCGTGGCACGGTGCGCGAGGCGTTGCGCGAGCAGGCCGCGGCCCTCGAGGAGGGCAAGGCCGACATCCTGGGCCTCGACATGGTGGCCAAGCTGCACGCCCAGGGGAAGCTCGAGGGCGGGACGCTCGAGGACTACTACGTCACGTTCCTGGCCGGGATCTTCCGCTCGGTCCGCTTCGGCGCGGCGAACGCCCACGGCCGCGCCAACATGGTGCGGTTCCACTTCTTCGAGCGCGAGGGCGCGTTCCACCGCGACGCGGTGACCGGCACCTATCGCGCCGACTTCGAGCGCATGCCCGCCGCGATCGCCGCGCTGTCCGAGAAGATCCTGCGCTTGCAGGGCGACGGCGACTACGCCGGGGCGCAGGCGCTCTCGAGCGAGATGGGAGCGATCGACCCGACGCTCGCGGCCGACCTGGAGCGGCTCGGCGCAGCGGGCATTCCGGTCGACGTCGTCTTCGAGCAGGGCGAAGAAGTGCTCGGCCTGCGCTAGCGCTCCGCCACGTACAGGCTGCGTGCGGTGAGCACGCGATGGTCGAGACCGGCGGCGCGATCGAGCGTGCGCAGCGGCTCCGGCAGCTCGACCGGGAAGCGCCAGGTGTCGGCACGACCGCCCGTATCGCCGAGCGCGGCGCCCCACTCGTCCCACCACGGCGCGATGCCGCGCGCGACCGGCTCGACGACCAGAATCCGCGCTCCGCGGCGAGCGGCGACGACGAGGCGCGCGAGCAGTCGCTCGCGCCCCTCGAGACGGAGCTCGTTCACGGTCCAGGCCAGGACGATTCCGTCCCCGGCTCCGGGCAGCCGCTCGGCGACGAGCGTGCCGCGGCGGGCGCGGCCGTCCAGGCCGAGCGTGCGCCAGGCCGCGGTGCTCTCGTCGATCGCCCACGCGCTCGCGTCGACGCCGCGAATCCGCGGGCGCGGAGCGCCGGCGGCCAGGGCCCAGGCCGCGCTGCCGGCACCGGTCCCGCAGCCGAGGTCGACGATCTGCCGTGGCGCCGGCTCGGCCGCGCCGAGCGCCTCGACGATGCGCGCGACGGTCAGCAGGTGCAGCGGCCCGTAGAACAGCGCGTAGGCGGCGCGCTTGCCGGCGCTCGAGAACGGCGCTCCGTGGGTCAGCTCGCCCCGCGCGCCGCGCCGCTCGACGTACCAGCCGCTCAGCGCCTGGAGCGCCCGGCGGACCTCGGGCAGCGTGTGGTCGGCCAGGTGGCGCTGCTCGAGCGCGGCGAGCCAGGTCCCGATCGCTTGCTCGGCCCGCGTGTCCACGGGCGCATGGTAGAGCAGCGCGGGATCAGCTGGCCTGGGCGCGGTAGAACTTGATCACGGCGCGGCCCTCGTCCTCGAGCTCGTAGCCCAGCTTGCGCGCCTTCGTCACGGCGGTGGAGCGGGACGGCGACCAGGCCACGCCTTGGCCGGTCGATGTGTCCTCGACCTCGAACCAGATCTGGCGGTCCACGCCTCGGTAGCAGTAAACCTTGTACAGAACCGCGTGCATCGCGTCTCTCCGTCGTCGGCTCCGCCATTCAGTTACGCGGATGCCGGGACGACAGCAAGCGCTTTTCTCGTCGTTCGTTCGTGCGCCGACCGCGCAGAGCGCGGCGTTTTCCGGGTCCGCGTTGCGACACGACGGAGGAACCGGAAAAGCCGTAGACTGGACAGCGTGCGAATCACGACAATGCAGTGCGCGGTCGTCCTCGCGGCGACCACGACGCTCGGCGCAGCGCAGGGCGCGGAGCCCGCGTTCGACCCGGCCGCGCTCGCGCGCGAGCTGCAGACCGAGGTGGCCGAGCTGCGCGGGCTCGCGTTCGAGCGGGACGTCCCGGTCGAGGTGATCGACGACGAGGCCGCGGGCCGGCATCTGCTGGGCCGGGTCCACGCGTTCCAGTCCGCGGACGAGCTGGACCGCGCCGAGCTGGCCTTCCGCGCGCTCGGCCTGTTGCCGCCGCGCTACGACGTGGTCGGGGCGTTTCTCGATGTGATGCGCGAGCAGGCAGCGGGTTACTACGACCCGACCACGGGGGCGTTTTACCTGCTGGACGACGTTCCCGACACCTCGGCGCGCGTCGTCATGGTCCACGAGCTGACGCACGCGCTCGAGGACCAGCACTTCGACCTCGACGCCCGATTGCGCGAAGTCCTGGACGATGACGATCGGCTCGTGGCGCGCTCGGCGATCCACGAGGGCAGCGCAACGCTGCTGATGCTGGCCTACCTCACGCGCAAGCTGCTGGCCGGCGAGATCGGCGCCGAGGCCCTGGCAGGGTTCCAGGAGATGTCGACGACCCATGCGCTCGGCGCGCTGCCGGAGACGTTGCAGCGTCAGCTCGTCGTACCGTACCTGCTCGGCGCGGCGTTCCTGGCCCGCGGCAACGCGCTGGCGGGCGGTCGCGGCGAGTTCCCGGCGGCAGACGTCGACCGGGCCTACCGCGATCCGCCCGCGTCGAGCGAGCAGATCCTGCACCCCGACAAGTACTGGAGCGCAGAGCGGTCCGACGCGCCGCGCGAGGTCGAGCTGGGCGACTCCGGCGCCGCTCTCGGCGCCGGGTTCGAGCGCACGGCGACGGGCGTCCTGGGCGAGCTCGGCCTCGGGCCGCTCGTCGGGGCGCCCACGCCGTCCGACCTGGGGGACGTACGCTCGCAGGACGGCGCACGCTGGACCAACGACGCGGCCGCGGGCTGGGGCGGCGACCGCTGGGAGCTGTGGCAGCGCGGAAACTCGACCGTGGTTCTCCTGCTCACGGTCTGGGACACGGAAGCCGACGCGGGCGAATTCCTGGCCGGACTACGGGCGCACACCCGCTTCTCGGCGCGCCGCGAGCGGGATCGGGTGGCGGTGGTCGCCGGGGCCAAGCACAAGCGCGCCCAACAGGCGCTCGCGCGACTCCTCGCGGCCGGGCTTGAGCCGGGGCCGGCCGGCCGGTAGAGTAGCTGCCGAAGGAGACCAAGACGATGGCGCACGAACTCCCCGCTCTGCCGTACAAGCTCGACGCGCTCGAGCCGCACATCGACGCGCGGACGATGGAGATCCACCACGGCAAGCACCACGCGACCTACGTGACCAAGCTGAACGAGGCGATCGCCGGTCAGGCCGCGCTCGAGTCGCGCTCGCTCGTCGAGCTGCTGCGCGACCTGAACGCCGTACCGGAGTCGATCCGCACGGCCGTGCGCAACCACGGCGGCGGCCACCTGAACCACTCGATGTTCTGGAAGCTGATGCAGGCCGGCGGGGGCGGTGAGCCCAAGGGCGAGCTGGCCGACGCGCTGCGCTCCACGTTCGGCTCGTTCCAGGAGTTCCAGACCAAGTTCGGCGCCGCCGGCGCGAATCGCTTCGGCTCGGGCTGGGCTTGGCTCTTCACCAAGGCCGGCAAGCTCGAGATCGGCTCGACGCCCAACCAGGACAACCCGATCATGGACGGTGGCAAGCCGGTGCTCGGCCTCGACGTCTGGGAGCACGCCTACTACCTGAAGTACCAGAACCGCCGGCCGGACTACATCCAGGCCTGGTGGAACGTGATCAACTGGGAGCAGGCCGCCGAGAACTTCCGCCAGGCCCGCTGAGGACGGTTCAGGGCCCGCTGTCCCAGAGATGCTCTCGCGTCTCGGCGACGAGCACGCCGCTCAGGGCCACGAGCGAGATCAGGTTCGGCACGGCCATCAGCCCGTTGGCGATGTCGGCGAAGGACCACACCGCCCCGAGCGAGGTCACCGACCCGACCATCACCGCCACGACCCACAGCAGCCGGTAGGGGCGGATCGCCGCCGTGCCGAACAAGTACTCCGCTGCCTTCTCGCCGTAGTAGGACCAGCCCAGGATCGTCGAGAACACGAAGGTCAGCAGACCGAGCGTGAGCACGATCGGTCCGACGACGTGCAGGTCGGCGAACGCGGCGCGCGTCAGCCCCGCACCCGTGGCCCCGTCGGTCCAGTGTCCCGAGTTGACCACGACCAGGCCGGTCATCAGGCACACCACGACGGTGTCCCAGAACGTCCCGGTCGAGGAGACGAGCGCCTGGCGCACGGGATTGCGGGTTTGCGCCGCGGCGGCGACGATCGGCGCGCTCCCCAGCCCCGACTCGTTCGAGAACAGGCCGCGCGCGATGCCGTAGCGCATCGCCTCGCGGACCCCGGCGCCGAGGAAGCCGCCCACCGCGGCCTGTCCGTCGAAGGCCGAGACCAGGATCAGCCGGATCGTCTCGGGCAGGCGATCGATGCCCGCGACCAGCAGGATCGCGCAGCCGACCACGTAGGTCACGGCCATGAACGGGACGAGGCTCTCGCACACGCGGGCGATCGAGCGGATCCCGCCGAGGATCACGACCGCGGTCAGCACGGTCATGATCGCGCCCGAGATCCACGGGCTGACCCCGAACGTCTCCTGAACCAAGGTCGAGATCGAGTTGGCCTGGACCATGTTGCCGATGCCGAATGCCGCGACGGCGGTCAGCGCGGCGAAGACCAGGCCGAGCCAGCGCAGGCCCAACCCCCGCTCGAGCACGTACATCGGACCGCCGGCCATCATGCCGGACGCCGTGCGGATGCGGTACTTGACCGACAGCAGCGCCTCGGCGTACTTCGTCGCGATGCCGAACACGCCGGTCAGCCACATCCACAGCACGGCGCCGGGCCCGCCGGCGGCGACCGCGGTCGAGACGCCGACGATGTTCCCGGTGCCGATCGTCGCGGCGAGGGCCGTGGTCAAGGCGCCGAAGTGGCTGACGTCCCCCTCGCCCTCGTGGCTGCGCTGGAACGACAATCGGATCGCTCGACCGAGGTAGCGCTGGATCAGCCGCAGCCGTAGCGTCAGGTAGACGTGGGTGCCGAACAGCAGAATCAGGAGCGGCGGACCCCAGACGATGTCGCTGATCCGGGACAGGACCTGTTCGAGTTGTTCCATCGGGCGGCGATTTTCCTCGCCGTCCTCGTCGGCTGTCAACGTGTCGTTTTCCGGGAACAGCCCGGCAACGTGGCATAATGCCCAGTCCGCACGGGGGACCCAAGCCATGGCCGACGCGATCGTGCTCGAGAAGGTCACGCGCTCGTTCGGTGAGTTCGTCGCCGTGCGCGACCTCGATTTGGTGATCCCACGAGGCAAGCTGTACGGCTTCATCGGTCCGAACGGCGCCGGGAAGACGACGACGATCCGCATGATCATGTCGATCCTGTTCCCGGACCGGGGGCGCATCGAGGTGCTGGGCCACGGCTCGGCGCTCGAGGCCAAGGATCGGATCGGATATCTGCCCGAGGAGCGCGGCCTCTACAAGAAGATGCGGGTGAACGCGTTCCTGAGCTACATCGCGCGCTTGAAGGGGCACGACGGCGCGAACCTCGGCCGCCGGGTCACGGAATGGCTGGCCAAGGTCGGCTTGGCCGAGGTCGCCGGCAAGCGCTGCGAGGAGCTGTCGAAGGGCATGCAGCAGAAGGTCCAGTTCGTCGCCGCGGTGATCCACGAGCCCGAGCTGCTGATCCTCGACGAGCCGTTCAGCGGCCTCGATCCGGTGAACATGCGCCTGGTGCGCGAGCTGATCCTCGAGCAGCACCGGCGCGGCGCGACGATCATCTTCTCGACGCACGTGATGGCCCAGGCCGAGCAGATCTGCGACCACGTGGTGATGATCCACAAGGGCTCGAAGCGTCTCGACGACACGGTGCGGGACATCCGGGCGCGGTTCGATCCGCGGACGATCCTGTTCGAGCCGCTCGACCCCGGCGCGTCGCTCGCGCCGATCGAAGCGCTACCCGCGGTGCGCGGCGTGGCACAGTCCGCCGGGGTCAGCGAGATCTCGCTGCGCGAAGGGGCGGATCCAGCGCAAGCCCTGCAGGCAATCACGGCGGCGGTGCCGCCGGCCCGCCTCGAGCTACGCCGGCCGACGCTCGAGGACGTGTTCGTTCAGATCGTGGAGACCGAAGAGGGTGAAACGTCCGCGCTGCGCGCCGCGCTACGCGCGGACGCGGTCGTCGGGGCGGGCGCATGAACAAGACGCTGCACGTCGCGCTGCGCGAGTTCCTGGCCACGGTGGCCACACGAGGCTTCCTGATCGCGATGCTCGTCCCGCCGCTGATGATCGGCGTGATGTCCGTGCTGATGCCGCGCCTGATGAAGAACGACGCGCCCAAGATCCAGGGCGAGGTCCTGGTGGCCGATCCCACGGGAGCGGTCGAGCCGCGGCTCCAGGCGTACCTGGCGCCCGAGGCCATCGCCGGGCGACGGGAGGCCCTGCGCCGCCGCGCCGAGGAGCAGACGCCCGCGGAGCTGCAGGGCGTGGCCAAGGCCGCCGGGGCGCCCGACGCGGGCCAGGCGCTCCAGGCCGTCCTGGGCGAGGTGCCGATTCTGCGCGTCGCGTCGATTCCCGCCGGCATGTCGCTCGAGACCGCGAAGGACGGTCTGCGCCAGGGCGAGGTGCAGGACGGCGGGCGGCTGGCCGTGGTCTTGGTGCACCGCGACGCGGTGGCCCGCGATCCCGGGGCCCCGGCGTTCGGCAGCTACGACCTGTACGTGCGCGGCAAGCTCGACGACCGCATCGAGGACGAGATCCAGGACGGCCTGCGCGACGCGATCGTCGATGCCCGCGTCGAGGCGCAGGGCCTCGACCGCACACAGATCGAGGCCCTGACGAAGGTGCCGCGCGTGCGCTCGACGACGGTGACCGCCGGGGGCGAGAAGCAGACGAACCAGGTGCTCAATCTGTTCCTGCCGGCAGCCTTCATGGGCCTGCTCCTGGTGTCGGTGATGACCGGCGGTCAGTACCTGCTGACGACGACGATCGAGGAGAAGTCGAGCCGCATCGTCGAGGTGCTGCTCTCGGCCGTGTCGCCGATGCAGCTGATGACCGGGAAGATCCTGGGCCAGATGGCGGTCGGGTTCCTGATCCTGGCGCTCTACGCGGGCATGGGCATCGCCGCGCTCGTGTCGTTCGCCATGCTCGGCCTGCTCGAGCCGACCCTGCTGCTGTACCTCGCGCTGTTCTACGTCCTGGCCTACTTTCTCGTGGCCTCGTTCATGGCCGCGGTGGGTGCGGCGGTCAACGAGATGCGCGAGGCCCAGACCATGATGACTCCGGCGATGCTCGTGATCATGCTGCCGTGGCTGCTCTGGCTGCCGATCAC
>Ga0180085_1000066_pt1 | contig 31061 bp, 31 predicted proteins | sample EasRiv730_16_10D_FD_123013 | JGI IMG/M metagenome (GOLD analysis project Ga0180085, IMG submission 123013) | Soil microbial communities from meander-bound floodplain in the East River, Colorado, USA - East River metaG ERMLT730_16_10D | ecosystem: Environmental > Terrestrial > Soil > Floodplain ... | reverse complement strand
CGCGCTATTGGATGATCGCCATCACCGAGTGGGCCGATCCGTCTGAAACAGAGGAGAGGGTTGCATTCATGCGCCGCACATGGAAGGAGCTCGAGCGATTCGCGTCCGGCTACTACATCAATGCGATCACCGCGGACGAAGAGGCCCGCGAGCGCGCGGTCTATGGCGAGAATTACGCCGGCATGGTGGCCCTCAAGAACAAGTACGACCCGACCAACCTGTTTCGCCTCAACACGAACGTCAAGCCGAGCGGCTGAAACGAGGCGCCCGCGCCACTCGTCCCGAAGCCCCGCGTGAACCTCACCCGATATCACGGCGTATTTGCGCCCAACAGCAGCCTGCGCGCGCAGGTGATCCCGGTCCGGCGCGGCCGGTGATCGGGTGTGCAGGGCGAGCAGGCCGCCGACGGATCGCGCACCGGCGCCGCTCAGGGATGCAACTCGCTAACTGTCACTGGACACGCTGGAGGCCAGGCCTCCTCGCCACCGATGCGCCAGATGAAGAATTCGCCGGACAGCGGACCTTTGGTATCGCGTGAAAAGAGCAGGGATCGCCCACTCGGCGAAAACGCAGCACCGATCTCGGAACCATTGACGTTGATTTGCGCAGGAAGCTTTACGCGCGCGTCCCACTCGGCGGCGTTGCGTCGCGTCTTATGCAGACCGCCATCGGCCATGACGATCATCCACGAGCCATCCGGCGAAATCAGCGGTTCGTACTCGTCGCCTGCCGTATTGATCGCCGGTCCCAGGTTGTGAATCGTCCAGAGGCGTTGCGCATCCATGCGCGCGCGCCAGATGTCGGTCTTACCGAGGCCGCCGGGGCGGTTCGATCCAAAATAGAGCCAACCATCGGCGGCAAGTCTGGGAAACCACTCCTGTCCGGCAGAGTTCACCGGCTCGGGCATACGTACCGGCGTTCCCCATCGCCCATCATCGGCACGATCGACACGCCAGATGTCGAGGTCTTTGCGCTTCACGCCGTCCGTCGAGCGCGTCGAAATGAAGTACAGGCTGCGCCCGTCGGACGTGAACCAAGGGTCCGCCTCGACGCCGTCGCCGGCGAATACGGGTGGGAGCGGATCCGACCATCCGCCCGCGCCACACCGGCTCACGAAAATTCGCCAGCCCTCGAACTTCGGCGAGCTGCGCACGAAATAAAGATCGCCATTGCCAGGATCGAACGCCGCGTGAGATTCGAACTGCGCGCTCGAGATGCCGGGCGGCGCCCAGGGAGTGACCTGCGCAGCTTGCGCGAGCGCACTCGAGTCGAGCTGAGCAAGGCCCGACAGAAGCAGAAGCTGCGTAAACTTCATGCGACCTCAGGCCCGCATGAAACACAGAAGTTCCCCGAATGAGATGCGTTTCAGAAGCGCCAGGCCGCTGACACCCAGTAGGCCGAGGCATCATCCACCCCGGAAACATCGATGTTTTCGTATTCGAGCCGGGTGTCGAATTGATCGAGCACGACGGCACTCATTCCGAGCGCTCCGAGTCCGCGGTGAGCCCGAAATCGTAAGTATAGAGGCTCGAGGATCCGTTTGATCACCACCGGATCTTCAATGCTGGCGATGACCTTCACCGCCTCGCCGCAGTGCTCACCGGTTTCGATGTCGATGCGAAACACCCGCTTCACGCGCTGTGCCTTGGGTCTGGCGACCTGCCGCTCGGCCGCGCTCTTGAGCGCATCCCTACCGGCGCGCCGGCCGCGCTCGGCCGGCGTCAGCTGCGCGCGCAGGCTGCTGTTGGGCGCCAATACGCGGTGAGATCGGCTGAGGTTGACGCGGGGCCTCGGGACGAGTGCATCCTGCAAGCTGTCCGAGCGCGACTCAATGCTCGGAAGCCGCAGGCAGGATGGCTGCACGTCCGTGGTGCGCATGTGGTGTCCGGGTTGCCTATTGAGTCTTGCTGCTGGCTTGCGAAGCCAGATACTCGGACACCGTGTCGATCATCGTCTGGCGCTCAGGAACCGCTTCCACAAATCCGAGCTCAGAGCGAATGCGGCTAGTGTCGTAGACCAGGTCCTGTTCGAAGTTCCCTTCCCTGTCGATTACGGATGCTTCCGGACGCGGCGGCAGGTAAGCCAAGCGCTCGCGCATCGTCGGCGTCGTCTCTTCTCCGACGTTGTAGATGCGCCCCTTGGCGCGCTCGTTCGTGACTGCGAGCGCGATGGCGGCGGCGACGTTTTCCACAAAGCCGTGCGTCCAACGCCAGTTGGGATGTTTGCGAAAGCCGTAGACGGTGGCAAGATCGGCGTTGTCACCCGGGCCGTACACTTTAGGGAGCCTCAGGATCGTGGCCGGCAGATAGGGACCCGCGGAAATCTCCCGCTCCGCGAGGATCTTGTCGTAGAAGTATTCGAGGCTGTCGCTCGCCGTCGCCGGCGTTCGATAGGGATGCATTACGGATCGAAGCTTGGAGCCTTCGGTCAAGGGCATCAGTTCAACAGGTCCGGGCTCGATCTTCGAGAAGTAGCCGTATGCCCGATAGACGTCGCCGCTGCTCAGCATCACTATGCGCTGCGCGACTTTCGCGAACGCTTCACGAGCCGCGGCGCCGTCGCGCTCACCCATCGCGATCATGTGCAGCACAAGCTGCGGCTCGAACTGGAATAACTCCTTGGGAAACTCCGTCACAGGAATTCCCGCTCGCGGATCCGTGATGCTCCTCACGCCTGCGGGAAGGGCACTCGTGTGCTGGCCGCGATGAAACACGGCCACTCTATGCCCTGCGGCGACGAGGCGGTGTACGACGCGCGGCCCGATGAACCGCGTGCCTCCAATTACCAACACCCTCATGTCTGGAACTACGTTTGAGCGCCCCCTATTCGGACGTCGATCGTGCTCCAGCCGGCAAGAAGTTTCACGCCTCGCGATACCCAACTCGGCGAGCCATGCTTCTGACAAATGGATGAAGCCAGGTCAAACATCGGATTCATCGGCTTGGGGCTTATCCAGGAAGGATAACCGGGCTGTTTTCTGGAGGCGGCGGTGCGTGGTCTCGAATGCGTGAGGGGTGAATGCCGTTGTCGCGGGCTGCAGCTGCCCGAATGTTGGTGAGCGTGCATTGAACGAGCGCGCCACCAGTGGCATCGGCGACATTCTCAGCCGCGGTTGGGTGTCTTGCGGGGGATTGGCGCGAGAATGGCCGTGCCGCTGCCCGCTCTCGATTGTCTTAGACGGCAGGTCGCGCCCGAATCAATCGCAGCGAACGGCGTTCAGAAACCGGGCTCACGGGCGTCCCGACCTTTCTCCACGGATGACGCCGCCTGCAATCACGTGCGCCGAGCGCAGAGGCTCAGGCAGGATTCCGTGGCGTGCGTGCCGGCGAAGTACGGCAGCCGCCGCGTCCGCTGAGAGGTCTGCGCGCTCAAAGCGCTTCGAGCAGTTTCGCGGCGCGATTGTAGTCGCGAGGTTCGACCCAGAAGAGCATGCCGAACCGACCTTCTCCCGCCGCGACGACGTCAGCCGCAATCACGTTGATTTTCGCCCCCGCGACCTTGGCGAGTGGCGGTACCGCGGCTCCGACGTCGTCCGTCCCCTGCGCGAGAAACGCGCGCTTGGTCCGGCTCAATTTCCACTTGTGCCGCTTTGCGACCGCCTTGAGGCCGTCGATCTCGTCGGTCACGACGTCGATCTGCGCCTTGTTGCGCCCCTGCGGAAAACCGGAGAACGCGAGCAGATTGACGTTCGCGTCACGCAGTGCTTCGAGGATGCGAGCGGCCTCCCCGGGCTTGCTCGCCACTGTGACGTACGCGTAGTTCACTTTGCGAATCGTGGTTGGCATTGTGGCTCCTTGATCGGCACGGGCGGCTGTTATAGCGCTATCTCGCGTGCAGCTCCACGATGTCGCCATCGGCGACGCGGTGCTCCGGCCCCACCTGCTGGCCGTCGAAGGCGCCACTGCCCCACAGGCGCGCGAACTTGAGCGTGCGGGCAACGTCCTGATGCACAAGCCGCGCGACATCGAGCACGGTGTCGCCGCGACGCACCGTGAAAGGCCGCACTCTCTCGGCGGGCCGGCCGGGCAGCTTCGTGTACACCCGCACGATGCCCAGCGCCTGGAAGACGAACCGCGCGAGCTGGTCCAGGCCATGACCCGTGAGTGTCGAGGTGGCGATGGCGGGATAGCGAACGTCCGTCAGTTCTTCGAGTACCCGCACCTCGTCGGGGTCGGGATCGAGATCGAACTTGTTCGCGACGAGGAGGGCGGGGAGCTGGACCTGGAACGGGTCTGGCACCTCCTCGGCGCCGCGCGCTTCGCCTGATTCTGCTCGCGACGCAGGCGCTGAGTCGGGGTCGGCGCTGAGGCCGGGCCAGCGATCGCTCAGCGTGATCTTGCGCTGCGCCAGCTCGGTGCGAATCACGAGCAAGTGCTCGGCGCATGCGGGATCGGCGAGATCGACCACGAGCCATGCCGCATCGACCGTCTGCAGCAGTCCCGCCATCCACGGTTCCGTGCGTTCGGATGAAATCGGCGGCAGATCCACGAGCTGGAACGCGATGTCCTCGAACGGCAGCATGCCGGGGAGCGGCGCGCGCGTCGTGTACGGAAACGGCCCGATCTCGGCTTTCGAACCGGTCAGGATCGCGTGCAGGCTCGATTTTCCCGAATTCGGCGAGCCGATGAGGCCAACCTGCGCGGCGCCCTCGCGATGGACTGAATGCGCCGAGCCGCCCCGCGCCGGCCCCTTGCGGGGCTCGACCAACTCGTCGCTGAGCTGTTTGATCCGCGACTTGATGTCGGCCTGGATGCGCCCGGTCCCCTTGTGCTTGGGGATCGTCCGCAGCATGTCCTTCAGGCAATCGAGGCGCTCGCGCGGCTCGCGGGCCGTGCGAAAGGCCTGCTCGGCCTTCTTGTACTCCGGTGAGAGATTGGCCGGCATCGCACAAGGAGCGTACAACAATCCGCGGACGTCGTAGCGCGAGCCGCAAATGGGCAATCAGAACGCCCGGTGGAGCGAGGCATCGGATGTGATTCCGATGTTCGCCACGCTCGTGTGGAAGATCGAGCTCGAGGCACAGTTGCGTGAAGCCATCGGCGCTCAGGCGCTCGCAGCGCTCGCGCGCATGAGGCGGGACCTGCCGCCGCTCGCGCCCGGCCAGGGGTGGCAGTCGGTCCAGTCACTCCACGAGCTCGATGACTTCCGGGATCTCGTTTCCTGCGTGCACCGCGTCGTGCCGGGAATTCTGCGATTCCTCAGGATCGGATACGACGCGTTTCAAGTCACCGCCTGCTGGGCGACAGTCCTGGCGAGAGGCGCGGCGCACAAGATGCACCAGCACCCCAATAACTTCCTGAGCGGCGTGTACTACGTCCGGACCCATCCAGGTGCGGACACCATCAACTTCCATGACCCGCGCCATCAGACCGGGATCATCCGGCCACCGGTCGTCGAGCTCACGGCCGAGAATACCGACCAGGTCGTTGTGAGAGTGAAGGACGGAACGATGCTCGTGTTCCCGGCCTACCTGCAGCATTCCGTCGACGCGAGCGCGAGCGAAGAAGAGAGAATCAGCATCAGCTTCAACGTCATGTTTTCTTCGTTCACGGAAAATCTGAGCAAGCCGCTGTGGTGAGCGGCGACAGCGCCCACACGCGCTAGCGCGCAGTCAAGCGCGCTTCCATCCTCCTGCACGACCTACCGCCCGCGCCCCAATCCGCCGCAGTCGAGGCGTACGCTGACCGAGCCCAGACCAAAAAAGGCCGTTCGGAATTCCTATCCGTTTCATGGCTTCCCAGGTTTGCGGCTCCTGTGCGCACTGTTACCGAGTGCAAAAACACTAAAGCATGGTTAATATGCCAAAAGCCCCTCGAAGGAGGAGAAGGATTGTTATGGCCGGAGTGCTCCGTGACCGCCAGAAGCAGCTGCTACGGCATCTTCTGAGGAACAAGGCGGGGCTGAGCGTGGATGAGCTGTCGCGAAACCTCGCGGTTACGCGGACTGCAGTGCGCCAGCACCTCGCGACGTTGATGCGCGACGGGTTCGTCGGTCCTGGCGCGACGCGCCCCTCGGGCGGCCGCCCGCAGCAGCTCTATCTACTCACCGATGTGGGCAAGGAGGCGTTCCCGCGCCACTACTCGTGGTTTGCACAGTTGCTGATCGACGCGATGGCTCGGGAGCACGGCGCGGCGGGCCTGCGCGCGCGACTCGGGCGCATCGCCTCGGCGGTCGCGGCGCAGCTGCGCAACCGCTTCTCCGAGACGAAGAGCCCGCGGCAAAAAGTGCAGCAGCTCGCCGCGCTGATGGACGAGCTCGGCTATGACGCGCACCTGACGAAAGATGTGGGCGGTGCACCGACGATCGAGGCAGACAACTGCGTCTTCCACGAGCTCGCGATGAAGAACCCGCAGATCTGCCACTTCGATCTCGCGCTGCTGTCCGCCGCGATCGGCGGCCACGTCGAGCTTCACGAGTGCATTGCGCAAGGCGGCCACGTATGCCGTTTCCGATTCACGCGCAATGCATGATTGGGAACAGGTAGTGGGTCTGAAATTTGGAGGATCAACCAATGGCTGAGTTTTTGAAAGTCGCCAAGGCAGACGAACTCTCGCCCGGTCAGGCACGGCGGGTCGAAGTCCACGGCAAGCGGTTCGCCCTGTTCAACATTGATGGCAACTTCTACGCCCTCGACGACACCTGTACCCATAAAGGTGGGCCTTTGTCTGAAGGCACGATTGCAGGTGAACAGGTGACCTGCCCGTGGCACGGCGCGAAGTTCAACATCCGAACCGGCGAGGTGGTCGGCCCTCCCGCGCTCCAAGGCATCGGCCGTTACAACCTTCGGCTGACTGAAATCGATATCGATATCGAGATCGAGGTCTAGCAAAGGCCGTTGAGTGCGACCAAGCGCAAGGACGAACCATGAATCACACGGCCACACATCAAGCCGGGGCCCAGGGTGCGTCGCCCGAGACCGCTCCTGAGAAACTGCCCGGGATCCGCCACATCGTCGCCATCGGCAGCGGTAAGGGCGGCGTTGGGAAATCCACAGTGAGCGTCAATCTGGCGCTCGTGCTGCAGCGACTCGGGGGGCGCATCGGGCTCGTGGACGCCGACGTCCTTGGCCCCAGTATCCCTGGCATGCTGGGCATCCCGACCGGCCAGCCGCCGGCCGCGACCCCAGACGGCAAGGCGATCCCGGCGGAACGACACGGCGTCAAAACAATGTCAATGGGTATGTTCACCACTGAGGACGCACCGGCAGTGCTGCGCGGGCCGATGGTGGGCAAGTATCTGCGCATGTTGATCGGCGGCGTGCAGTGGGGACACCTCGACTACTTGATTCTCGACCTCCCGCCCGGTACCGGCGACACGCAGCTGACACTGGCGCAGAGCCTGACATTGTCAGGCGCCGTGATCGTCACGACACCGCAGGATGTAAGCCTGAAAATCGCCCGCCGCGGCCTGCGGATGTTCCAGAAGGTGCACGTCCCAATACTCGGGATCGTCGAGAACATGAGCACATTCACCTGCCCCCACTGTGGCAAGAGCACCGATATCTTCCGGCGCGGCGGCGGCGAGCGGATGAGCCGGCAGCTCGGGGTTCCGTTCTTGGGTGCCATACCCCTCGATGCCGATGTCGTCACCGGCGGTGACGAGGGTCGTCCCATCGTGGTCGACAAGCCGAAGTCGGTCACCGCCCAGGCGTACGCCGCCATCGCCGCAGCGCTCGCGGAACAGCTCCACGCCGCTCCGGCGACCGTGCTGAAGCCCTTTGTGTGGAGGTGGGACAGCAATGAGGGAGAGCCGAGCTGGATGGAGAGCGTCGTCCGGCCGTCGGGCTCTCGGACCATGGCGATTGGCTTTCGTCGCCGCGACGCTCGGACGCTGTCCGTGCTCTGGGAGGACGGCCACCGCGATGACTTCGATGTCCGCGACCTGCGCTTGGCGTGTCATTGCGCCCTCTGCATCGAGGAGATGAGTGGCCGGAAGCTGCTCGATCCGAAGACGGTACGGCCCGATGTGAGCCCGCGCGTGATCTCGAACATCGGTAACTATGCGATCGGGATCGACTGGAACGACGGCCATAACTCCGGGATCTATTCGTTCGACCACCTGCGCTCCTTAGGCGAGCGCGCTGCAGGGAAGATTGTCGAAGATGTCTGACACCCGGCCTGTTGAGCCACCGGTCAGCATCCGCGCGGAGGTTTCGCTTGCGGATCCCGACACGTGCAAGTTCACCGTGAGCCGGACGGTCCATCCCGGGGGCCCGTTCTTCTTTGAGAACCGCGAGCAAGCCGCGGGGTCACCGCTCGTCGAGCGGCTGTTCCAGCTGCCGGGCGTCGCGCACGTGCTTGTCGCTGGCAATGTGGTCACCGTAGGCAAGGAGAGCAACACCGCCTGGTCGGGGCTGAACGCGTCAATCGGGGCAGTGATTCGCAGCCAGCTGCTCACGGGAATATGCGCCATCCTCGAAAGCCCGCGGCGCGCCGGTGCCAGCAAACGGTCCGACGCCGAGGTTCGTGCGACCGTTCAAGGCCTGCTCGACCGGGAAGTCAACCGTTCCATCGCTGGCCACGGTGGACAGATCTCGATCGTCGATGTTCGCGACGGCAGGCTCTTGATCGCGATGAGCGGCGGATGTCAGGGGTGCACCGCGTCGCAAGTAACCCTGAAGTACGGGTTCGAGCTCATGGTGCGCAGGGTCGCACCGGAGATCGTGGACATCGTCGACACGACAGATCACGCGGCGGGTACGAAGCCGTTCTACCAGCATGCAGGGGAGGTGCGATGAGGATATCAGACGAGCGGATGCTTCAACCCAATGCTAAGAACGCCTTCGGCTTCGCGCATCTCTTGTCGGCCCAGGACTTCGCACTTGCAGTGCGCCCGTGACGACCGCGAAGGCGCTCATCGAGAACTGTGCAGCGTGACGACGATCTCGATGGCTTCGTATCGCCTTCCGCTCATGTCGACTGGTGCGCCAGCACAGCCGGCGGGTCTGCTCGACGCAGATGCCTCTCCCGAAGAGGTGGTCGTTGCCTATCATGAGCGGACGAAGCACCATTTTCACCGGTACGCCGCCTCGCTCGGCTGCATGGACTGGGCCACGCAGCCCGATCCGTTCCGACGCTATCAAGGAGCGGACCTCGTTCGGCTCCTGCTACCGAAACCGGGCCGTCCGCTTCCTTACTGGCAGCTCTACGCGCTCGGAGACGTGCCATCGGAGCCGCTATCTCTGGAGTCGATCTCTCTTTTCTTCCGGTACGCGCTGTCTCTGACGGCGTGGAAACGCTTCCATGAAACGACGTGGTCCCTCCGCGCGAACCCCTCGAGCGGGAATCTCCATCCGACCGAGGGGTATGCGGTTCTACCGGCGATCGAGCGGCTCGGCGACGCGCCCGCCGTGTACCACTACGCGCCCAAGGAGCACGCTCTCGAACGGCGGGCAATCCTCGACGCGCAGGCGTGGACCGAGCTTTGCGCGCCGTTTCCCGCGGGTTCCTTCCTCGTGGGCCTCTCGTCGGTCCATTGGCGGGAAGCCTGGAAGTACGGTGAGCGCGCGTTTCGATATTGCCAACACGATGTTGGGCATGCACTTGCAACCCTGCGCATTGCGGCGGCGGCTCTTGGCTGGGGCTTGGTGCTCCTCGACGGGATCAGCGACAGCGCCATCGCTGGTCTCTTCGGGCTCAGCCGCGGTGACGACTACGGGACGGCAGAGCGTGAGGAGCCTGAGCTTCTCGCATTGGTAACATTCGGTCTTCCATTGACGTCTCCGCAGCTTCTGAACGGGCTGACGGCAGGCAGCATCGGCGCACAATGGTGCGGCAGGGCCAACACGCTGAGCCCCGAGCACAGCGTCGTGTGGCCCGTGATCGACGAAGTTGCGCAGGCCACGCGACGATCCGGAAGCCCGCCGATCACCGAAGACTTCTCCCGGTTCCCCACGGAGGAGGAGCTCTTCGGGGTCCCCGTCCGCCACGGTCTGCTGACCGCGGAGAAGGCAATCCTTGGCCGCCGGAGCGCGGTAGCGATGGATAGCTCGACGGCGATCTCGCAGGAAGTGTTCTTCCGCACGCTCGCTCGGTTGATGCCGACGCGCGACGGGCGATCGATGCCCTGGGATGCGATCCCGTGGCGGCCGCGCATCCATCTCGGCCTGTTCGTCCACCGCGTCGAAGGCGTCCCTCGGGGCCTCTACGCGCTCGCACGAGATCCGGACAGGCTCGTGGCCCTCAAGGAAGTGATGCGGCGGGAGTTTCGCTGGCAGCGCCTGCCCTCTTGTCCGCCGGGGCTCCCGCTGTACCTGCTCCAGGAAGGGGACTGTCGGGAGCTCGCGGCCACCGTCTCCTGCGGCCAGAACATCGCCGGCGACGGAGCTTTTAGCTTGGGGATGATCGCGGACTACAGGGACAGCCTTACCACGTACGGCGCCGCGTTCTACCGGAACCTGTTCTGGGAGGCCGGCATGGTGGGCCAGGTGCTTTACCTCGAGGCCGAAGAGGCGGGCATTCGCTCGACAGGGATCGGCTGCTACTTCGACGAGCCGGTCCATGCGGTCTTCGGGATCGCTTCACGCGAGTGGCAGAGTTTCTACCACTTCACGGTGGGCGGCCCGGTTGAAGATAGACGGCTTACCATATTGCCTGCGTACAACTTCGAGGAAGAACTGATGAGTATCCCAACCACTATCCAGGCAACACGGACAGAAGCCCGACAGACCTGAAAGGAGCAACCATGTCTCTAGGCGAACCTCTTCGCCAGCAGATCTCCGACCTCGTGACAACCAACCGGGTCGTCCTTTTCATGACGGGGACTCGCCGGATGCCACAGTGCGGATACTCCGCCCAGGTCGTGCGGATCCTCGACGAGCTGCTGCCGAGCTACGAAACGGTCGACGTGCTTCGATCGCCGGAGATGAGGGATGGGATCAAGGCGTTCGAGGCGGCCGTGGCAGAGGCGGGTGGAGATTCGCCGCACCTCCAGATCGACGCCCAGTATCACCACGGGCTCTTTTTTCGGACCGCGCGGACCGGGGTCACCTGCGTGCGCAGGCTGCTGTTGGGGGCGAAGACGCCGTGATAATGAGTCAGGTTGACGCGCGGCTTCGGCACGAGTGCGCGAGTGTCAATCTGGTAGCGCAGAAAGCGTCACGGAAGGAGGCGGCGGGACGTTTTCGGGCACGAAGAAATCGAGTGCCAGCGCCACGGTCGGATCCACGCGGTACTGATCGAAGTCGCGCACACCGTTCTCATAAAGGAACGTGTCATCGATCACGAAGTTGCCGGTGAATTCGCGCGCCGGCTTGTTGAAGATGACATAAGCCGCATCCGCCAGGATTTCGGGCTTGCGCGCACGCCGAAGCGCTTCCTTTCCTCCGAGCGCGAACTCGATGGCCGCGGTCGCGATGATCGTGCGCGGCCAGAGCGCGTTGAACGCGATTCCGTCCGACTTGAATTCCTCGGCCATCCCGAGGACGCACATGCTCATCCCGAACTTCGCGATCGAATAAGCGACATGCGGTGCAAACCAGCGCGGATTCATGTCGAGGGGAGGGGAGAGCATCAGCACGTGCGGATTCGCAGCCCGCTTCAAATGCGGGATGCAGGTCTTGCTGACGAGGAACGCACCGTGCGTATTCACCTGATTCATCAGATGGTAACGCTTCATGTCGGTCGCGAGCGTACCGGTGAGACTGATCGCGGAAGCGTTGTTGACGCAGACGTCGAGACTTCCGAACTGCTCGACCGTGCGCTCAACAGCGGAGTGAACGGCGGCCTCGTCGCGCACGTCCACGACCAGCGGCAAGGCGCGACCGCCCGCCTTCTCGACAGCCTCGGCCGCCGTATGAATCGTGCCAGCAAGCTTGGGGTGCGGTTCGCTCGTCTTGGCGGCAATCGCGATGTTTGCGCCGTCACGCGCCGCCCTGAGCGCGATCGCCAATCCGATGCCGCGGCTGGCGCCCGTGATGAACAGGGTCTTACCCTTGAGGCTCATGGGTTGCATCTTTGACTGGTCTCTACATGGGCTCGCCGCGAGGCGATGAAGGGTATGATCCGGCCGCGACCCTTTGCAAGGATGCTGCTTGCATGATGGATGTCTCGCCGCTTCGGGCCTACCCATGACGCAGGGGGATCATGACTGACCGTCGTCGGTGGAGTCCACGGTCGATGCTGTCCCGTCTCGTTTCGATCGTCGTCCTGATACTGGCGCTTGACGCTAGTGCTGCGCCGCGCGCCGTCGCGCCCGTCAACGAACAGGAGCGGATCGAGCTGCGTCTGAAGGCCGGTGATTCCATTCGGGTCGTCACAGAGTATCGGGCTTTGGGTGTGCTGCCGTGACCTCATCCGTTGGGTCCAGCTGCGCGGCTTGCGGAGGTGCGCGCGCTGCGTGGGGCGAGGCCTGCGCGCTGGGGGAGCGCCGTTCGAGGTGATCGAGGATGCGTGTGATCAGCAGTGGATCCTCGATGCTCACGCAGACCTTCACTGCCCCACCGCAGTGCTCATAGGTTTCGATGTCGATGCGAAACACTCGCTTCAAGCGATGTGCCTAGCTCATGGCGACCTGCTGCTCGGGGGCGCGATACTCGCACAGCGCACGAGATCTCCGGGCGCGCCAATAAATCAATGCGTTAGTGGGGTGCCGTTACGGTGGGAATGCGGCGAGTCACCAGTGAGTCACCCGGCGTTGCACCTGGCGCTATGCCATTCGCTCTGACGGCTTCCACGCTAACTGCTTTCTCACATGGCGTGCATCTTCAAATTTAGAGTCGCACGTCAGAGTCGTTCATCGCTTGCACTCGTCACCGTCCGCCCCCGGCCAGCAGCGGCCAATCGGCTCTGACGCATGAATTGCCCGAATCGGCACGGCTGTGGTGCGGATGTACACTCTGTGTCGAGACGGAAGCAGACCTCTGAGGGCACTTCCAAGAATTGAGTGAGGTGAGGCTGCGGAAAACCATTGGACGCCCTATCAGAAGTATTGGGCGCGATTCGTCTGGATGGCGCCGTGTATCTCGACGGCGAATTCACTGCGCCTTGGTGCGTGGAAGCGCGCTATGGCTTACCGATGGCAACGCAACTGCTCGCCGGGGCGAATCACATCGCCTTTTTCCATTTCCTGATCGACGGTGAATGCAAGGCAAAGCTCGTGGATGACGACGAAACGCTCGACCTGAAGGCGGGCGATTTGCTGCTCTTTCCGCACGATTACCAGCATATTCTCGGCAGCGATCTAAGCTTGCCGCCGGCCAGTGCCGACAGTCTCCTCGGCGCAGCATCGAGCGAACTGACGCACGTGCGGCATGGAGGTGGCGGCGAAGTCACGCGCTTTGTCTGCGGCTATCTCGCGTGCGACCGACGTGTCAGCCGGCCTCTGTTCAGTTCGTTGCCCCGAATGCTTCGAGTATCGGTGGGTGATGATCCGAGTACGGCCTGGCTGATCGAGTTGCTGCGGGTCGGTGTTCGCGAGTCGCAGGCACAACGACCGGGCGCACGATCGCTGCTGACGAAGCTCTCGGAGTTGATTTTTGTGGAGGCAATGCGTCGCTACGCCCTGACGCTAGCTCCCGAGCAGAGAGGATGGCTGGCTGGGCTGCGCGATCCGTACGTAGGGAAAGCATTGGCGCTGTTGCATACGCATGCCGGACGCGCCTGGACGGTCGATGAGCTCGCCCGGGAGGTCGCGTTGTCGCGTTCGGCACTCGCCGAGCGATTTGCGAATCTGATCGGTGAACCGCCCATGCAGTATTTGACCCGTTGGCGCCTGGCCTTGGCGGCAAAGGCTTTGCGCTCCGGTCCCGAACCGATCGGCCGTATCGCAGAGCGTTGCGGGTATGAATCGGCGGCTGCGTTCAATCGCGCATTCAAACGCGAGTTCGGCGCCCCACCCGCTTCATGGCGCAAGTGCGGAGAGAGTGCGGGCCCGCGTACTACCGCGGGCCCACGGCTTGATTGGGTGCGCTAACGCCGTTTCAAGCGGCTGCGCGCCCGGCGGCGAGCGCTTTCACATCCGCTGTCGTCAGTGGTCGCCCTCCGAGCGCCCAATCGCCGCTCTTGACCTCCTCGATGACGACCCAGGTCACTGAACGCAAGTTTTCGCCTTCGACCGCCACCATGGCGTCGGTCAGCTTTGTGATGATCTGCTTCTTCTGCTCGTGCGTGAAAACGCCGTCGATCAGTTTCACGTTGATAAGTGGCATGCTGAATACTCCGGTTGAGTTGTCGGTACACTGCGGGATGCGGTGAAGAGAAGTATCGAGCGGTACGCGGCTTTTGTAATTGGTTCAGACACCGCCCGAATTGATCTGCACGCCGAATCGATGCGCTTCCTGGCCGTCGGCCGCGTGCATCACTACACGCTGTCGCCCGTGACACAAAGTACCACCGGCAAACCTGAGCAGCGCCCTTAGCTCGAGAGACGGTCGCCGGTAGTCAGCACCGCCGCTGCGACCGCCCCGAAGTGCTCGCGGTAGACGGCGAGCGTCGCGCCGGCCTGCATACGTACGTATGCGGAAACAAGTACGGGCTTGCACGAATGGTGGGCGCCGCGCGGGTCCGTGATAATTCGGCTGCGGCCGGGGGCCCGGCCGCCGAGGGAATGAGAAACCGTTCAGACAAAGGAGGGAGCCATGACGAGGTTAATGACAACGTGGCGTCCGTTCCGCGAGATGGACGAGTTCTTCAGGCCGTTCGCGCCGTTGTACGGGCAGATGCCGATGCTTCGCGAGTTCGAGAAGGAGCTCGAGGCTGGTTGGGTGCCCGCGGCGGAAATCGTCGAGCTGGAGAAGGAGTTCCTGATCAAGCTGGATCTCCCCGAGGTAAAGCGCGAGGACGTCCAGGTGTTCGCGGAGGAAGGGGATATCGTGATCAAGGGCATGCGCAAGTACGAGCGCGACGTCAAGGACGTGAAGGTCATCCGCCGGGAGATCTTCTACGGTGAGTTCAAGCGCGTATTCACGCTGCCCGACAACGTGGATGTGAATACGATCAAGGCCGAGTGCAAGGACGGAGTGCTTCGAGTTCACCTGCCGAAGCTAGCGGTCGAGGCGACGAAGCCGCTGAAGATCACGGTCCAGTAGCAAGCGCAGCAGCGCACGTAGCACCGAGAGGTGCAGAGCAGGCCGGCGGCGCCACTCCATCGGGAGGCGTGGCCGGCCTCGCCGTTCCTGTGAGAAAAGGAGAATGCGGGTGATTGGCACGAGGCCGGCCGTGCCGATGCCCGTCGCCTGTGGCGATAAGGAAACCTGCATAAGCTGCAAAGGCTGATCGCGGAGGTGCAACGTGCCTGATCGGTATCGGAAGTTCAAAGCGGCTGCGGTCGCGGCGCCGCCCGTGTTCCTGGATCGCGAGGCGACGACGGCCAAGGCCTGCTCGTTGATCCGCGAGGCCGCAGGCAACGGCGCGGAACTGGTGGTGTTCGCCGAAACCTTCCTGCCGGGGTATCCGTACTGGATCTGGCTCGGCACGCCGACCTGGGGCGCGCCATTTTTTTTCGAACTGTATAAGAACGCCGTGGTGGTCGGCAGCGAGACTACGAATGCCCTGTGCGATGCGGCTCGTGCCGCGAACGCGCACGTGGTGATAGGCATCGACGAGCGCGACGGCGGTACGCTGTACAACACGCTGCTGTTCATCTCCCGGGAAGGGGAGGTGCTCGGCCGGCACCGCAAGCTGCAACCGACGCACGTGGAACGCAGCATCTGGGGCCGCGGCGACGGCTCGGATCTCAATGTGTTCAAGACCGATCTCGGCGCCATCGGCGGCCTCATTTGCTGGGAGCACACCATGGACCTGGTGCGCTATGCGCTGATTGTGCTGGGCGAGGAGATCCACGTCGCGGCATGGCCGGGGACCTCCACGCTCAATCACAACCCCCACTCGAAGATCTTCAACGACGTCACCGAAGCGGCCGCGCGCCATCACGCGCTCGCCGGCCAGGTGTTCGTCATCAACGTGCAGTCACCGATCGATGCGGCGATGATCGAGAAGCTCGGTCTCACCGGGCGCACGGAGATGATCGCCCCGGGCGGCGGCTGGACGGCCATCATCGCGCCGGACGGACGCATCATCGGAGGGCCGCTGGTGGGCGAGGAAGGCATTGTCTACGCTGATATCGACATGGAGGAACGGATCGGCATGAAGTACGCCTGCGATTCGATCGGCCACTACGCGCGGCCGGACGTGGTGCGGCTGGTGCTGAACCTGCAGAAGCAGAATGTCGTGGAAATCACGACCGAGCCGGTGTTACCGGGGTTCGCGGATACGAACTCGCCGGCGACCGCGCATGGGGACGTCGACGCCAGGATATTGATCGGGTGAACTTTCCGGAAGATAGAGACGCCGATTGCCCGTGGAGCGGTCCTGACCGTGCTGGTGTTCTGTGTGGCGGTCAGCACAAACTTCCTGGTAGTCATCCTCGCCCTCTCCTGGAAGTGGCTTCACTGTTGAGCAAACGACACGTTCGCGGCGCTTGAGCGCGCGATCGTGCGATTCCTCAATTGCGAGTATAAAGAGTGCGGATCAGCGCCGCGCATGGCGAAACTGGTTTGACATATTCCTGCCATGCGGGGCGCTCTTGGATCAACTCATAGGCGTTTTCTCGAATATTAGAAATCCGCGCCTCTGAATTCTCACCAGCCTGATCGATCCCTCCAAATAACGCCAAGTGAAATCGGGGAGCAAGATTATGAACGCAATCTTTCGACGGTCCTTGTGCATCGGGGCCTTCTCGGCATTGGGCTTAATTACAGTCTCATCGGCCAATGACGCTCAATCCGCCTCGCACGATGGGCAGGACGCCCGATGCGCGAAACTTCCGGGGCACGCGCAATTAGGAGCTGCGTTGTTGTCGGCGAGGCAGCAAGCAAATGGCGGATTCAATCTGGACATGTGGGCGACGGTGGTCAATCGGGACGGCATCGTCTGTGCCGTCGCGTTCACCGGCGACAACCGGGGTTCTCAATGGCCGGGCAGCCGCGTCATTTCCGCACAGAAAGCCAACACGGCGAATGCATTCAGTCTTCCGGGGCTGGCGCTTTCGACAGCCAATCTGTATGCAGCAGTGCAGCCGGGCGGGTCACTGTTCGGATTACAGCACAGCAATCCCGTTGAGACGCTCGTCGCTTATCAAGGTCCTGCTTTCAGGTTTGGACGATCGAACGATCCCATGGTCGGTTCACGCATCGGGGGCGTGAATGTCTTCGGTGGAGGTCTCGCGCTCTACAATTCGAACAATGAGCTGGTGGGCGCCATCGGTGTCAGCGGCGACACCTCCTGCGCAGACCACAACATCGCGTGGCGCACGCGTCACACGCTCAATCTGGACTTCGTTCCCGCTGGCGTGAGCGCTAACGGTGATGACAACATCAACTACAAAGGACTCGTGCCTTCGCCGAGTCTTGCGGATGACTTTTCCCATCCTGTCTGCAAGATCGCCGGTGTTGACGGGGTTTCCTCCATCAGCGCAGGGCTGCCGCCTACACAGAACTAGGGCGAGATCGGCGGCGGGCGGGCAAAGACCCGTCCGCCGCTCGGTCCATCCAGGACTGAGGCGCGGCGATAACTACGAATACACCGACCGCGGCGACGGGCAGGGCGTGCGTGAGCTGATGCTTTCCTCGGCGAGCAAGGGCACGACCCGGCACTGGTCGAGTTATGATTCCGTCATGACGGGAACACTCTGGATCGGGACACGCAAAGGCACGTTTACTTTGCGGCCGGATGCGCGGCGGCGGACGTTCCGGCTGGCTGGCCCACAGTTCCTCGGTCACATCATTCATCACATCGTCGCTGACCCGCGCAATCCGAAAATCGTTCTCATGGCCGCCAAGACCGGCCATCTCGGGCCGACGGTGTTCCGTTCGACTGATCGCGGTCGCACTTGGAAGGAGGCGACGCAGCCGCCCGCGTTTCGCAAGGCGCTTGAAGGCGAAACGGCGCGCGCCGTGCAGGCGGTCTTCTGGCTCACACCAGGCCACGCATCGGAGCGCGGCACATGGTATGCGGGCACGTCGCCGGCCGGGCTCTTTCGATCGGAGGACGGCGGCGAGAAATGGGAGTCGGTCGCAGGCTTCAACGATCACCCGATGCGGCCTCAGTGGGCGACGGGCTTTGGCACGCCGGGGGGAGAGCTATTGCATTCGATACTGATCGACCCCCGCGACTTGAGGCACCTCTATCTGGCCATCTCCGCCGGCGGCGTCTTCGAGTCAACCGATGCCGGCAAAAATTGGGCGCCGCTGAACGAAGGTGTCGAAGCGAATTTTATTCCGACTCCAGACCCCGAGTTCGGTCACGATCCCCACTGCGTCGCCTTGCATCCACTCAATCCCGACCGGCTCTATCAGCAGAACCACTGCGGCATTTATCGCCTCGATCGTCCCGCCCGGCGCTGGCAGCGCATCGGCACGGCGATGCCGAAGAAGATCGGCGACATCGGCTTTCCGGTCGTGCTCGATCCACGCGATCCCGACACGGCCTGGGTGTTGCCGATGGACGGCAGCACGGTCTGGCCGCGCACGGCGATCGAAGGCAAACCCGCGATCTTTGTCACGAAGAATGCCGGTAAGAGCTGGCGTCGCCTCGACAAAGGTCTGCCGCGCGCGCAGGCCTGGCTCACGGTGTTGCGGCAGGCCATGTGTTCGGATGCCGGCAAGCCTTTGGGCCTCTACTTCGGCACCACCAACGGCGAAGTCTGGGCGAGCGCAAATGCTGGTGAGGCCTGGCGTTGCATCGCGCGCCATCTGCCGATGATCTATTCCGTCACGTACTCGGTCTGAGTCGCTCAAGCGCCATGGGCTGTACGGTTCGCATTCCGAGTCCGCTTCGTTCCTACACCAACGGCGCGGCGTCGACTGCGGTCAATGGCTCGACGGTCGCCGAAGTGCTCGCGGATCTCGATCGACGTTTTCCGGGAATGCGCTTTCGCATGATCGACGAGCAGGAGCGGATACGGCAGCACATTCGCCTCTACGTCAACACGCGTGCCGCGACCCATCTCGCTGAACCCGTGCGGGCAGGTGACGAAGTTCACGTGATTTGTGCCCTCACCGGCGGCTAGGCTCGTGTCTCGCGGGGTGCTCTCATCGTCGGAGCTTGCGCGCTATCAGCGTCACCTGTCACTCGCCGAAATCGGCGTGGAGGGTCAGGAGAAGCTGAAGCGCGCGTCTGTGCTTGTCATCGGCGCCGGCGGATTGGGCTCGCCCTCTTCCTTGTATCTTGCGGCCTCAGGGGTCGGCACGCTCGGTATCGTCGACTGCGACCGCGTGGACGTCTCGAATCTGCAGCGGCAGGTGCTCTTCGACACCGGCGGCATCGATCGATTGAAAGCCGAGGCCGCGCGCGAACGCCTGCAAGCACTCAATCCCGAAATCAACATTGTCGCGCACGCAGTCGAGCTGCGTGCAAACAACGTTCGCGATGTGCTCAAGGACTACGACGTCGTGCTGGATGGCACGGACCGCATGGCGACGCGGTTCCTGGTGAACGATGCCTGCGTGATTCTGCGCAAACCGCTCGTTTCCGCCGCCATTCACCGCTTCGAAGGTCAGGCGATGACCTACGTGCCGGGACGCGGCCCCTGCTATCGATGTCTGTTCCCCGAGCCGCCGGCACCGGGGACAATTCCAAGCTGCGCGGAGGCGGGTGTCCTCGGCGTTCTGCCCGGAGTGCTCGGTACGATTCAGGCGACCGAGGCCATCAAGCTCATCGTCGGCGCCGGCGAACCGCTGATCGGACGGCTCCTCACCTACGATGCGCTCGAAATGCGCTTTCAGGAATTCAGTTTCACGCGTCGCACGGATTGCGCAGTGTGCGGCGATGCGCCGGCGATCACGCAGCCCAAGGATCCAGTCGAGATCTGCGGCCCCGAGGCGCTGAGCCGCGTGCGCCGACTCGCCCCACGCGAGCTCGAGTTGCTCATCGCGTCAGCGGGAGCCAACACCTATGCCATCATCGACGTGCGCGAACCGCACGAGTTCGCGGTCAGTCACCTGCCGCATGCACGCAACATTCCGGTCGGCGAGCTCATGCGGCGCATTGGCGAGATTCCGGTGGCTGCCACGGCGATTTTCATGTGTCGCAGCGGCGGGCGAAGTCTCACCGCCTGTGGCATCGCCGTCGGCGCCGGCATCAAATCGCCCGCGCACCTCGAGGGCGGCCTGCTCGCGTGGGCAGCTCAAGTCGACGCGCGATTCGATGTGGCGCCTTTAAGATAGCGGCGTTCAGCCGACCCCCGGCTGTGCTCCTTGTCTTGAGCGTGTCGACGAATTATCTTCAGGGCACGCGAACAGGTCGGCGGCCCTTTCCCAAAGGGCGAATAAGAGAGAGGAACACGATGACTACGCGTTCGATCGTCTTGAGTCAGGCTACGGCAGCGTTGCTGCTTTCGGGCTCGATCTCGTTTCTGGCTGCCGATGAGCCGGCGGGCGAGACCGGGGACCTCTGGGAAGTAACCTCCCGGATGTCGATGGAAGGGATGCCAATGGAGCTTCCCGCGCAGACGCAGCGTGTTTGCGCGCCGAAGGAGTGGACCGAGCCACCCGCGGGACCCGGTGGTCCAGGCCGGTGCGAGAGCTCCGATTTCCAGAAAGCGGGTGACAAGGTCACCTGGAAGGTGACCTGCTCCGGGCCCCCGCCGTCGACTGGGGTCGGCGAGATCACAAGAAGCAGCGCCGAGGCTTATGCCGGCTCCATCAAGTTCACCTCCTCGGACGGCGTCATGACGATCAAGATCAACGGTCGCCGGCTCGATGCTTGCACCGTCGGCAAGTGATCAGGCGCGCCTGCCCGCAAGATTGATCCGTCCCGAGTGACGCAAAAAAACAGGGCCCCGCCATTGCGGGGCCATGCCTTCAACTTATCGTCCGTGCCGGATTACGGCTTCCCGGACTTGGTTTCCCAGACATAGTCTGCGTGCGACCCGCAGATGTCGGTGAGCGCGTCGGCGAGTGGATCATCCTGCAGCGCCGCCACGATACTGCCACGTGCGGCCAGCAGCGATTTCACGTCGGGGGCCGTAATCGTGGAGAGCCTCCGGTACTCGCCACCCACGATGTGCTCCAGCCAGCCCCAAGTGGTCAGCTTTCCCTCGGCGATCAGCTTGTCATACATCGGGGCAAAGATCTGCTTGACCAGAGCGTCCGCTTGGTCCTCGCGATTGGCGTCGCAAACGAAATAGACCGAGAACCCGGCCTTGCCACGCGCCTGCGTCGTTGCATTGCCGGCGACCACCTTCCAGATGTAATCATCATGCGAGTTACAGATCTTGCCGGCTTCCTCACTCATGGCCTTGTTCTTGGCCTCGATCTGGTCGCCGATCTTTTCCTGTGCCGCAAGCAGTGCATCGATGCTCGGCGCCTGGTGGAACTGCACGCGGCGCCACTTGCCGCCGGTGTGGTGGGCCAACCAGCCCCAGCCCGTGATGCTCCCACCGGTCACTGCGGCATCGTAGATCGGCTTGTCCAGCTTCTCGACGATTTCATCGGCCCGCTCCTGCTTCGTCACGTCGCAGTAGAAGTAGGTCGCGTACGTGTAGGAGTCCTTCTCCTGCGCCACGGCCATCCCGCTGGCCAAGAGCGAGCCCAGCAGCAATGGCAAAGTCAAAACAGTCGTTGTTCTATTCACGGAATCTCCCCATGGGTTGTTGTTTATTGAGCGCATATCCGGGCGTAAACCCGCCCGACCGCTGAGAGATCAGTATAACCCTCCGTTCGTTCCGTGCGGCCACTACTCGGCGTCCTTGCACTCTTCGGCTCGAATCGGGAGATCGGGTTTGAACCGGCAGCACCTCTGCGCGCGCGCCAGCACGTCATATACTGTCGTCCGGGCACGATTCGTCGACCCACCCCAAGAACTACTCGACCGGGAGACATCCATGGCCGCACGTTCGAGATGGCAACTCGTGGCATCACTCGCATTCGTCCTGACGTTGGGTGCTTGCGGCAAGAAACAGGAGGAGCAGGCCACACCGCCTGCAGCCGAAACACCTCCGCCCGCAGCCGAGGCAGCGCCGCCGGCGGCTGCGCCTCAAGGGCCGGCACCGGAAACGACTGCGACTTCAGCCCCGGTGCTCGACGAAAAGGCCGCCGCCATTCAGGCAGCGCTGGCCGAAGAGGCCATGGTGACCGACCCGCGCGGTCAATTTGCGGTGTCCGCCTCCGCCAGCTCCACTTACGCGGGCGACAAGAATCCCGAGTCGACCGCAGCCTATACACCGGCGATGGCGACGGGAGCACCGAACATCGAGCAGTTCGGCGATAACGCGAAGTCCTGGGCAACAGAAACGGCGGACAAGGGCATCGAATGGCTGGAAGTGAAGTTCGGCAAGCCGGTTCACGCCACCGAGCTGCGCGTTCGTCAGACTCTCGGTCCGGGTGCCATCATCAAGCTCGAATTGATCGATGAGGGTGGCGCACGCCACACGGTGTGGCAGGGCGCTGACGATCAGCAGTACGACCCAAACAAGATTGCCTGGTTCATCAGGTCGTTCGAGAAGACACCTTACGCTGTCGCCGGCGCGCGCATTACGTTGGCGACCAACGCCGTACCCAACTGGAACGAAATCGACTCTGTGCAATTGTTGGGAGACTGATGCCGGCGCAGTCGAACTCCCCCGTCATCGCCCTGGTTTCCGCTCGCGCGGCGCGCGACCTCGATGAGGATCTTCCGCCACTTGTCGCTGCCCTCCGTAGCAGCGGCGCTGACGTGCGCATCGTCGATTGGGACGATGAGGGCGTGGATTGGAGCGCCTTCGATGTCGCCCTGCTGCGCTCGACGTGGGACTACTCAATGCGCCTGGCGGAGTTCCTCGCCTGGGCCGAGCGGGTCGCCGGACGGACGCGACTGTTGAACCCGCTGCGGGTTGTTCGCTGGAACACCGACAAGCACTATCTCGCCGTGCTTGCGCACGCGGGCGTAAACACGGTGGTGAGCGAGTTCGTCGAGCCGGGGCAGGACGCTTCCGCGGCGCTCGCGGGATTCCAATCGCGACACGACACTGACGAACTGGTCGTGAAGCCGGCGGTGGGTTCCGGATCGCGCGATGCGCAGCGCCATAGGTCTACAGAGCGCGCAGCGATTACCGAGCACATCAGGCGTCTCAGCGATGAAGGCCGCAGCGCCTTGTTGCAGCCCTATCTCGATCGCGTGGATGCGCAAGGCGAAACGGCACTCATCTACTTCGGCGGGCGCTTCAGTCACGCGATACGCAAGGGCCCGTTGCTGCGGTCCGGGGAGGGTCCGACCGGAGGGCTGTTCGCCGCCGAGACGATCACGCCGCGCACGCCGACGCCGGAAGAGTTGCGTCTCGGGGAGGAGGTCCTGCGTGCGATACCGTTCGGCCCGTTGCTTTATGCGCGCGTCGATGTGATTTGGGATGCTGGCGATGTTCCGTGTGTGCTGGAGCTCGAGCTGACCGAGCCGTCCGTGTTTCTCCTGCATTCACGGGGCTCGGCAGAGCGCTTCGCCGCAGCGATCCTCGCGTGGCGCGCGAAATAGCGGCAGAATCCATTTCAAATGAGTGCCGCAACCGATCCCGTTGGTACCATTGACGTCGCGCTGGCGCACGCTACGCGATTGCTCGAGACCAATCCCGCCGCTGCGGGCGAGCAGGCGGGCGAGATTCTCAAGGCGGCGCCCAATCATCCGATGGCACTACTGGTGTTGGGCGCCGCACGGCGTAGGTGCGGCAACGCCGCGGCCGCGCTCGAGATTCTCGAGCCACTTTCCAGGGCACAACCGAACTGGGCCGCCGCACACTACGAGCTCGGTCGAGCACTGGGCAGCCAAGGTCAGGGTGACGCTGCAATCGCCGAGTTGCGCCGCGCGGTAGAGCTGAGGCCCGATCTGCCCGACGCCTGGCGCGCTCTCGGCGATCACTTGACGGCTACCGGTGACGTCGAGGGCGCCGACGCCGCCTATGCCCAACACATCAAGGCCTCGACCAAGGATCCGCGGCTGCTCGAAGCGGCGGCAGCGTTGTGCGGCAACCGGATTGCGCCGGCGGAAGCACTGCTGCGCTCCCATCTCAAGAAACATCCCACCGACGTCGCGGCGATCCGCATGCTGGCAGAGGTTGCGGCGCGGCTCGGCCGCTTGGCGGATTCCGAGATCCTGTTGGCGCGCTGTCTCGAGCTCTCGCCAAGCTTCCATGCGGCGCGGCAGAACTATGCCACGGTCCTCCATCGGCAAAACAAGACCACGGAAGCGCTGCTCGAAATCGACCGGCTGCTCGCGGTCGATCCCCGTAATCCCGGCTACCGCGCCCTGCACGCCGCGCTTCTGGGCAGAATCGGCGAGTATGTGCGGGCACTGGCGATCTACGCCGACGTGTTGGGAGACTACCCCAATCAGGCAAAGGTCTGGATGAGCTACGGTCACGCGCTCAAGGCGGCCGGACGCCAGGAGGAGAGCATCCGTGCATACCGCAAGAGCATCGAGCTGGCCCCGAAACTGGGCGAGGCCTACTGGAGCCTTGCCAATCTCAAGACGCTGCGTTTTTCTCCCGTCGAACTCGACGCGATGCGCGCACAACTCGATCGCTCCAATCTGTCGCATGAAGATCGCTTCCATTTTTATTTCGCGATCGGCAAGGCGCTGGAGGACGCCGGCGCTTTTGCAGACTCGTTCGCCCACTACGCGAAGGGTAACGAGCTGCGCCGAGCCGTCATCCGGTATGACGCCGAAGATAATTCGGCGCACGTGCGGCGCTCGAAAGCGGTGTTCACGAGGAGATTCTTCGAGGAGCGGGCGCGTTCGGGGACCAGTGCCGCAGACCCTATCTTTATCGTCGGGCTGCCGCGTGCAGGTTCAACGCTCCTCGAGCAGATCCTTTCGAGCCACTCGGCCGTGGAAGGCACGATGGAGCTGCCAGACATCGTGTCGATTGCGAGGGCGCTCGGCGGCAGAAAGTCCCGGGCGGAAACGTCAAGATATCCGGAAATCCTTGCGGAGCTGACCACTGAGCGGCTCCGGGCGCTGGGCGAGCAGTACCTCGCGCAAACGCGCGTTCAACGGAAGACAGACGCACCGTTCTTCATCGACAAGCTCCCGAACAACTGGGCGCACGTCGGCCTGATTCACCTCATCCTGCCGAACGCGAAGATCATCGACGCCCGCCGCCATCCGCTGGGTTGCTGCTTCTCCGGATTCAAGCAGCACTTCGCGCGCGGACAGACCTTTACGTACAGCCTGGAGGAAATTGGTCGCTACTACCGCGACTACGTGGAGCTCATGGCGCACTTTGACGAGGTGCTGCCGGGCCGCGTGCACCGGGTCATTTATGAAGCGATGGTCGACGATACGGAGGCGCAGCTGCGGCGGTTGTTGGCGCATTGCAACTTGCCATTCGAAGACCAGTGCCTGCGCTTTTACGAAACTAAACGCGCGGTACGGACCGCGAGCTCCGAGCAGGTCAGACAGCCCATTTTCAGGGACGGAGTGGACCAATGGCGTCACTTCGATCCCTGGCTCGACCCATTGAAGCGGGCCTTGGGACCGGTCCTCGATGCCTATCCGGCCACACCGGTATTTTGAATCTGTCGCGCGTGGCATACACTGCGCGCAACGAACAAGGGGAGGCCACTCCGATGACCCGTAGCCGACGCAGAAAGTTGCAGCGAACCAAGTCGTTGAGGCGTAACCGCGCGGTGGTAACCGCCGTCCCGCTGGCTTCCGCCGTGCTGGCGGCGATCAATCCGGCGTTTGCGCAGGATCAGGCTGACGCGGGCCAGCTGGGCGAGCTCTTGGTGACGGCGCAGAAGCGCGAGGAGAGCCTGCAGGACGTTCCCCTGAGCATCACGGCGTTGGGCAGCGAGCAGCTCGAGCAGCTCAACATCGTGGATTTCGAAGACTACGTGAAGTATCTGCCGAGCGTCGTATTCACGACGTTCGGACCGGGATTCAGCGTTGCCTACTTCCGCGGCGTCGCCAGCGGCGAGAACGCCAACCACTCCGGGCCACAGCCGACCGTCGGCATGTACCTGGACGAGCAACCGATCACGACGATCCAGGGCGCGGTGGACGTGCACCTGTACGACATCGCGCGGGTCGAAGCACTTGCAGGACCTCAGGGAACGCTCTATGGCGCAAGTTCCGAGGCAGGCACGATCCGCATCATTACCAACAAGCCGGACCCGAGCGGTTTCGACGCCGGCTATGACCTCCAGCTCAACAGCGTGGAGAACGGCGAGGAGGGTTACCTCGCCGAGGCGTTCGTGAATGTACCCCTGTCAGAGAAGGCGGCCATTCGCCTGGTCGGCTGGTACAAGGAAGATTCGGGCTTCATCGACAATGTCGCCGCAACCCGGACATTTCCGACCTCCGGCGGCTGTATCAGCAATTTCAGTCCGCCCGCTCCGGGCTGCGCTGCTACTGCGAATCGCGCCAAGAATAGCTACAACGACGCCGAAACCTACGGCGCCCGCGCGGCGCTCAGGATCGATCTCAATGACAGCTGGGCAATCACGGCGAGCGCAATGGCGCAGAAACAGAAAACCAACGGCGCGTTCGCTTACGATCCGAACGTTGGCGACCTCAGCATCGCGCACTACTATCCGGAACGCAGCGAGGACAAGTGGTACCAGGCGGCCCTCACGGTCGAGGGCAAGATCGGCAACTTTGACCTCGTCTATGCGGGTGCGTATCTGAAACGCGATGACCTCGTGGATGCGGATTACTCGGATTACGCGTACTTCTATGACGTGCAGTCCGGATACGGCGCGTACTGGTACGACGATACTGGCACCCCGCTCGCGGATCCGTCGCAGTTCATCAATGGCACGGACTATTACAAGCGACAAAGCCACGAGCTGCGGCTCACTTCGCCACAGGACAATCGCTTCCGTTTCGTAGCCGGGCTCTTCTATCAGGACCAGGAGCACGAGATCTATCAGAACTACCAGATCAACGGCCTCGGCGACGCGATCTCGGTGAGCCTATGGCCCGACACGATCTGGCTGACGAACCAGTTGCGGGAGGATACAGATTCCGCTGTCTTCGGCGAGGTCTCCTTCGATCTGACGGACAAGCTGACGCTCACCGGCGGTTTCCGTGCCTACGACACCAAGAGCTCGCTCAAGGGGTTCTTCGGATTCGGCGCCGGCTACAGCTCGAACTACGGGGAAGCGCTGTGTTTTTCCACCGAGCAGTTCATGGGTTCGCCCTGCGTAAACCTGGACGACAGCGTCGACGATAGCGGTTCCATCTTCAAAGGGAACGTGACCTTTCGCGTCACCGACGATGCGATGGTCTACCTGACTTACTCGGAGGGGTTCCGTCCCGCCGGTATCAATCGCAACAACAGGCCGCCGAATCCTCCGCAATACAAGTCGGACTTCCTGACGAACTACGAGCTCGGCTGGAAGACAACCTGGGCCGGCAATCGGCTGCGATTCAATGGCGCAGTGTTTTACGAGGAATGGGACGACATCCAGTTCTCATTCCTGCCGCCGAGCGGCTCGGGATTGACGATCATCCGCAATGCGGGTGCGGCGGAAATCAAAGGGGTCGAAGCCGATCTGACCTGGGCGGCAACGGCAAGCCTGTTGTTGTCCGGTGGATTCGCGTACATCGATTCGGAGTTGACGGAAGATTACATTCCGGATCCGGGCGCACCGCCGGATGCCTTTGCCGGGTCCTCGCTTCCCTTGACGCCCGACTTCAAGGGCAATCTCACCGCACGCTTTTCGTTCGACGTCGGTGAGTCCGAAGCGTACGTCCAGGGTTCGGCGGTCTATTCGGGAAGCACCTGGTCCGACCTGATCCAGAGCATTCGCGATATTTACGGCAAGCAGGATGCCTACACCATCGCCGACTTCACCGCCGGTTTCGAGCGCAACGGCATCTCGGTCGAGCTGTTCGTGAACAACGCGTTTGATGAGCGGGCACGATTGTGGACGTATTCCGGATGCTTCGAGGGGGTGTGCGGCGTCAACCCCTATTACGTCACGAACCAGCCGCGCACGTACGGACTGAGATTCGGCCAGAAGTTTTGATGCTTCCCCTCCCTCTCCCGCTTGCGGGAGAGGGCGGGGGTGAGGGCGCTAGAACGCGCTCTTGACGACCCCGCCGTCCACTCTCAGGGCGGCACCGGTCGTCGCCGACGACAACGGGCTCGCGACGTAGACGACGAGCGACGCCACTTCATCCGGATGCGCAAAACGCTGAATGAGTGACGTGGGCCGCCGCGTCTTGAAGAACTGTTCCTGCATTTCCTCGACCGATTTGGCGCCGAATCGCTTCGCCATCTCGGCGGCGCGCGGGTCGTCGAGATCGCGCGTCGGTCCGGGCAGGATGCTGTTCACCGTGACGCCGGTCTTCGCGACGCTTTCCGCGAGCCCACGCGCCACGGCGATTTGCGCAGCCTTGCTCATGCCGTAGTGAATGCTCTCGACCGGGATCTGCAGCGCGCTTTCGCTCGAGATGAAAATGATTCGGCCCCAGTTGCGCTGCTTCATCCCGGGCAAGTAATGGCGCGAGAGCCGCACGCCGGACATGACGTTGAGGTCGAACGTCTCGTACCAGTCCTGATCGGTCGTTTGCGAGAACTCTTTCGGGAAGAAGCGCCCGACGTTGTTCACGAGGATGTCCACGTCGGGAAAAGCTTTCACCAGCCGGGCCGCGTCTTCGGCCTTGCTCATGTCGCCGACGAAGCTGAGCGGAGTGCGACCGGTGACGTCCTTTAGTGATGCGAGCGCCTTGTCGACCGATTCCTGCGTGCGCGCGTTGATGATGACCTGCGCGCCCTCCTGCAAAAGCGCCTTTGCCGTCGCGTAGCCGATCCCGGCCGTGCTACCGGTCACGAGTGCGGTCTTGCCCTTGAGCTGCAGGTCCATGGCCACGCCGCCACGCGGCATTCCGGCCAGCACCAGCGCGAGCGCGCAAAGCGCAGAACCAATGTTCTTCATTGTCGGACTCCTCACTGCTAGGCCACCCGGTTGCGTCCTTCGTTCTTGGCGCGATAGAGCTGCGTGTCGGCGGCCTGCAGCAGCTCTGCCACGTCCCCGGCGCCACTCCACTGGTACAGGCCGATGCTGAGGGTGACCCGCAGATGCGGGTGCACCGCGCGCCAGTCGTGTGTCTCGACGGTGTGCCGCAGGTTTTCGCAAAAAGCGATCGAGGACTCGCGCGACATACCCGGCAGGATCAGGGCAAACTCTTCGCCGCCGATGCGCGCAACCAGGTCGGATTGTCGGCACAGCCGCCGCATCAAATCCGCGATTCGGCGCAGCACTTCGTCGCCGACCGCATGGCCCAACTGGTCGTTGATGACCTTGAAGTGGTCGAGGTCGGCCACGGCGAGGGTCAGCGGCTGGCCCACGACGCGTGCGACGTCGATTTCGGCGGCCAGACGCTGGCTGAAAAAGCGGCGATTCGCGATTCCGGTCAGGGGGTCCTCCTGCGATTCGCGCTCCAGCGTGCGGCTGCGCTCGCCGAGCGCCGAGATCAGGCTTTCCTTTTCGCGGTTGGCCTGCTCGAGTTCCGTGGTGCGCTCGGTGACGCGTTCCTCGAGGCGCAGGCGATAGTCCTCCAGATCCTCGAAGGCACGCGCGTCGGCAACGGCGGCGGCTACCTGTTCGGCGAGCTGCTGCATCAAGTGCAGATCGGCGTCCGAATACACGCCAGCCTCGGTGTGCTGGACGCTGAGCAGACCGATCACGATGCCGTACTCGATCAGAGGTACTGCGATCAGTGATCCGGTTTGCCTCTCGGTGACCTCGGCGTTGCGCCGCAGGCCCTCGGGTGCGCTCGCCCAGTCCTCGATCAGCAACGCTTCCCCGCGTTCCACCACCCAACCGAACAAGCCCGCATCCAGTCGTTTGCGTCCAGGTGACAGCCGCCGGCCACGTCGCTCGTGCACACGCAACTCGAGCATCTCCGCTTCGCGATCCACCAGCGCGAGATAGAACTCGTCGAACCGAAACAGGGCCCGTGTCTCGGTGAGGATGCGAGTGCCCAGTTCATCGAGATGGCGCGCGCCATGCAGGGCACGCCTTGCGCGCGACAGCCTGGCCAGCGGGGCGCTCTCGGTCTCGGCGACGCTGAGTGTGCGGCCGATGCCATTGAAGCTGAGGACGAACACGATCATCAGCGCCGTGAACAGCCCAAATGTCGCCGGTGGCTCGACGTTGTAGAGCACCGCCGCGAGCACTCCGGCTGGAACGAAGACTAGATCCATGAGGGAGTAGACCGGCTTGATGATTCGCCGCACGTCGCGCCCATCGAGCCAGTAGTACAACGTCATCAGGAACACGTTCACGATCTGGGCAACGAGCGCCATGACCACCAGCGGCAGCAAGTCGGCCAGCGCAAGGCCGTCCAAAGGATGGCGGCCACCCAAAGCCAGATAGGCATGACCAGCAGCGAGCAGCATCAGCGCCGTCATGCTGGCGTTGTGAATGGCACGCAGGGCGGCAACCTTGAGGGAACCATAGCTGTAGCCCCGGTTGACGAATGGCCAGAGGAGTGAGGCAGTGGCGCAAATCGCGGCTGCCACGGGCGGGCTCAACACGAGCAACAGACCGATCTGCGGCAAGCGCTCCATCGACGTCAGCCCCACGCGTGGCGCCGGTAACCCGAATTGCCAGATGAACAGGCAGGCGCCAACGCACAGTGCCACCACCCAGATCGGTGGGAAATCGTGGGCAGTGGCCAGACTCTGGACGAGCCCCACGCCGGCGGCGACCGCGAGCAGCAGCGAGTAGACGATCAAGGGGCGATAGCGCGACGCCATGGTCGCGCAGTTTACGCGGCCGCGGGCCGCGGGCGTCAGATGCCGCCGGTTCGGCGCTGATTCTGCTTGTCCCGCAGGATGTCCGCGTCGGCGCGGTTATCCTTGATCTGTTCCGCGCTCCAGCAGATGGTGCGCGTGTTGAGCCGTGAACCGAGGACCGAGTCCTTCTTGCAGTAGCGCTTCTCGCCGTCGACGACCTTGATCTTGTAACCCTCCTTGATCATCGCCGCGTCTTCCGCCTTCTCGCGGGCGGAGCGCTGATCGGCCGTCTCAACCGGGGTCGCCTCATCGGACGGCTTGGCCTTGCGGTTCGCCTCGGAATCCGCAGTCGTGGGGGCAGCCGGTTCCGCGGCCGGGGCAGGGGCGCTTTGGGGTTCTGCTGGCGG
>Ga0180085_1000065_pt1 | contig 31066 bp, 33 predicted proteins | sample EasRiv730_16_10D_FD_123013 | JGI IMG/M metagenome (GOLD analysis project Ga0180085, IMG submission 123013) | Soil microbial communities from meander-bound floodplain in the East River, Colorado, USA - East River metaG ERMLT730_16_10D | ecosystem: Environmental > Terrestrial > Soil > Floodplain ... | reverse complement strand
TTTGCTTTCTACAGCGAGCGGGGACCGCGCACCAAGCGGAGATCCAGAGAAGCCAAGTAACCCGGCGGAGCCGAAGGGACCCCGAGGATGCCTTCTTGTCGGAAACAGCAGTACAATCCTCCAAAGCCGTCTCCGCCTCGCCGGGACTGAAAGGCGGGGCAGTTCAGGGGTAATCGTTGGGCCGATTGCGCCGTCGAACTTGAGAAGCCAGGAGGACCCGTTCATGGAAGTATCGACCGCTTATCTGCCGCAGGAAATCTTCGCTCCATCCGACTGGAGGAACCTACCCCTGCCGCGCGTCTTCATCTCGCCCCAACGTTACATACAGGGCCGGGGCGTGCTTCGCGGCGTGGGCCGATATCTGTCGCTGATACGGGCGAAGCGTGTTGCGCTGCTCATGTCGGAGCGAGGGAGCCGCAACGAGGGGGTACAGTTGCTGGACGGCCTGCGCTCCGCCGGCATCGAGCCCGTCGTCAGCACTTTTCGGGGCGAGTGCTCCATCGAGGAAATCACGGCTCACGTCGAGGCACTGTCGAAGGAAAGAATCGACTGCGTGATCGCCGCGGGCGGCGGTAAGTGCATCGACACCGGGAAGGGCGTGGCATTTAGGCTGGGTACGCCGGTGGTCATCGTGCCGACGCTGGCTTCCAACGACGCACCTTGCTCGGCGCTGTCGATCCTCTACTCTCCCGCGGGGATTTCCACCGGAGCAGAGTTCTACCCCAACAGCCCGGCCTTCGTCGTTGTCGACACCGGTATCATCGCGGCAGCGCCTGAACGCTACCTCGTTGCCGGCATGGGCGACGCCATGGCCACCTGGTACGAGGCGCGCGTCTGCCTTCTGAACCAGGCGGCGGTTACAACCGTCGGCGCGCGCCCCACGCTCGCTTCCTGCGCCATAGGCGAGGTCTGCGCCCAGACCCTGTTCAAGGAGGGCTGTGCGGCCGCCGCTGCCGTGGTGGCGAACACAGTGAACGACTCGCTCGAAACGGTCGTCGAAGCAAATACGTTGTTAAGCGGGCTCGGCTTCGAGAGTGGAGGTCTTGCCGTCGCGCATGGCGTTGCCCAGAGCTACACCGCCATTCCGAACGTACGCGCGAACTATCTCCACGGCGAGATGGTCGCGATGGGGACTCTCGCCCAACTGATGATGGAGGCTCGTCCCGACGAGGCGGTCAGAGTTGCCAAGTTCTTCGCGACCGTCGGTCTGCCGGTCCATCTCGGTCAACTCTCCCTCGATGCCGGCGACAAGAGTGCGCTCGAGGTAGTCAGCGAAGGCACGGTGGCGTTCCCCTTTATCGGCAACATGCCAATGCCGGTCACCGCGGAGTTGGTGCGATCGGCGATTCTCGACGCTCACCGTCTGGGACTGGCCGTGGTTGAGAAGACGGGGGACGCAGCCTACAGACGCCTACAGCACTGCTGACTCCCGATTGGTATCGAGGTCGCAATGCCGGAATGGCCTGCCCAAAGTTGGCTTGCCGTCGAATCACCGCATGCAGCGGACGGTGCAGCGCAGCGCTGATGCCGAGCGTTGGGCAGGGTGCCACACACTTCAGTCCCGGGAAGACAGGATGCCGCAATGGCTTTGCTTCATAGCTGCGTTCTGCCTCGCCGGTTTTCCCTTTTTGTCCGCCGCGACCCCGGGATGTCGCAGTTAGGCGTTGGGCTCACCAGCTGGAGACCGTTGGGCAGATCGAAATGCGATCAGAATACGCCATCCCGGTGTCGTTACTGCGCCAGATCCAGGGAGAAACAACAAGGGTTGGACCGGTTGGATCTTTCGCATGAAAGACGGACGAAACTTTTCGTATGGAACCTCTCCACTCTTGATCTCGGCCTCACCCAGGCGTCCGGCCTCAAGTCGGGGTAGTGTGCTAATTCTGCGCTGAACTTTCAGAGCATTACCCAAGTCGGGGCAACTTTTCTCGCGCGCCGTGGGTCGATGTATAATCAACGGCGGCCCAAAAACCAAATCCCAGACTAGAATCGGATTTTTGTCTCATCCATGGCGATAGCCCATCCAATTCCCCTCGCAAATGTCGATCCACATCGAATCACGCGGATTCTGCAAAATGCTGGTTTCACTTTTGAAGCGGTCAAGGCAAGGCTTGGCACCGAATACGGCCAGTGGCTTCCAGAGGGGGCGGGTATAACCGGGCGATTCCTGGCGTTTCTCAAGACTTCCCGCATGCTTGCTGACATTGGAAGAAAAATGTTGGCTCCTGCGCAGCAAGGTGCGATTGGTCGGATTTCGAGTTATCTGAAGAACAGAGGGCCGAAAAACCAACTGGACTTGCTGATTTGGGTTTTCTTGTTTAATGAGCCTGTAAAAGCGTCGGCCCTGAGCGGCATCTTCTCACTTGAGGACCTTAATGCCTTGGTGGCAATGAATTTGATCCGAAGGGATGCAGACGTAGCGATATGTGATCTCGCACTCTTCGAATGTGCCGGCCTCTACGTTGCGACTGATGCATGGGTGAAGCGCCCCGCCGATGAGAACTGCGTCATGGCTCTCCTTCCCGAGTCATTTGATTTTGTCGGGGCTGTGTCGCGAAAGCCTGTGAACTCGGCACTAGATCTGTGCACAGGGTCAGGAGTCCATGCCCTCGTGGCAGCGCGCCATGCAAAACACGTTGTTGGTACGGACATCAACCCGCGAGCATTGCGCTTCGCGGAGTTTAACGCCTGGTTTAACGGTATCGCCAACATAGAGTTCTGTCAGAGCGATCTCTTTCGCGCCGTAGAAGAGAGAGCGTTTGACCTAATTCTTGCTAATCCACCGTACATGCCGGATGCCAATGGCTTACCGAATGACAACTTCTTCTGCGGCGGAAAGAGCGGTGACGTTCTATGGTCGCAAATACTACAAGGAGTCGAAAAGCATCTGCGCCCTGGCGGGCTCTGTCAGATCATTCATATGATCATTCTCTTCGGCAACGAAAGTTATGAGGGTAAAATCCGAGCTTTACTTGGACCAGTTTCTGACTCTTGCAACGTCGTTGTCTGCTCCAGCCCTATTGCTTTCCGGAACAAGGAAACCGCAGTCGCAACTTCAGTCCATTTTGGCGTGACAACCATTAAACGATGCGTGACGCCTGACAGAGTATTCTACGTTTCTGCCCCTTTCCGTTCGCCGTTACCCTTCGATGTGTTTGACCTCGTTTTGGCCCTCGAGAAAACGTCCTGCCCTGAGGAACGAAAGCTCGTTTGTAAACGCTATTATGACCGGTCGAAGCGAAACAGAATATCAAGAGGCACTGGAGCGGCAATGCGGACACTCAGTTTCACAGTGTGCTGCGCATTAGTCCTGCATAGTGCATTGCTTGGTTTTCTTAGAATGTGGAAGCGGCTGCTCCAATACTTTAAAAACCGTTGTACCCGAGCCATACCAAGCGAATTCTCCTAATCGCACGCTAAACCTCACGCACTAGCAACTGGTAAAGTGTCCGGAGGGCCTTCACTGTTGGCAGCGCGCCGCTCCGCTAGCGCTACCAACATCGCGGGCAACTCCCGGATAGCTTTTTTAGGCGCCTCTTCGATCGCCTCGCACGTCGCCGGTCGCTACCGTTAGACGGTCTTGAAAATTAGTATGAGCAATGATCGCGACAACTCGTGACAGAGGCCAGCACGCAGCTCAAGGAAAGGTGTTTCCGTGTGGCAGTCCGAGGCTGCCCTGCCGCTCGGGAGAAGTCACCGGAGAATGATGAGGCATGGGTCGTGCTGGCCGCGGCTGAACTGAGTAACTGTCGCAGGTCAAGTGCAATGGACGCACTACGCCGTGCCGTTGACATCAATCCAGCAAACAGACCGGAAATCTGGAACAAACGCCCTGTGGGGAGCGTACAATCTCCCATGCCCATCCCCCAGATCGATCAACCAATCCACCAGAAGCCTCTCCGACTATGGCCCGGCGTGGTCGCCGCGTTCCTGCTGTGCGTGGTGAGGTTTGTCATCCCGATCGTCGTACCAGAGGCCACGGTCTTCGGGATGATTGGCTCAGTCGTCGGCGCGCTGGCGATTCTCGTGTGGTGGCTGTTCTTCAGCCGGGCGCCCTGGTCCGAGCGCCTGGGCGCCATCATGCTGATGATCGTCGCGTTGTTCGCTACGTCGCGCATCGTCCACGAGTCGATTGCTGGGGGTGCGATGGGGATGTTGCTCTACTTCTTGGCGATCCCCGTCCTGAGCCTCGCCTTGGTCGCTTGGGCCGTAGCCAGCCGTCGCCTCTCCAACGGACCTCGGCGTGCCTCGATGGTCGCCACCATTCTGCTCGCCTGCGGAATATTTACGCTCGTGCGCACCAGCGGCGTCACCTCTGACGTCATCGGTTCGGATCTCCACTGGCGGTGGACGCCGACTCCCGAGGAACGGCTTTTGGCCCGAGCCGCAGACGAGCCCACCGCGCCGGCGCCGGCTCCTGCACCAGCGGAGACTCCTAAGGAACCTCCCATGGCCAAAGCCGGCCAAGAGCCGGCACCAGTACCAGCAACTCCATCGGCAGCCAAGAAAAAACCGGCCACTACGGCCGCAGTTGAGACGGGAGCCGACTGGCCAGGCTTTCGCGGGCCCGGGCGTGATGGCATCATTCGCGGCGTGCGGATCGAAACGGACTGGTCGCAGTCGCCTCCGGTCGCGCTATGGCGCCGTCCCATCGGACCGGGCTGGTCGTCCTTCGCGGTCCGCGGCGACCTCCTCTACACGCAGGAGCAGCGCGGTGACGACGAGATCGTCGCCTGCTACAAGGTCTCGTCGGGCGAGCCGGTATGGAGACACCACGACGCAGTCCGGTTCTGGGAGTCGAATGCGGGTGCCGGTCCGCGCGCGACTCCTACTGTCAGCAACGGTCGCGTATATGCATTTGGTGCGACCGGAATCCTGAACGCGCTCGACGCCCGCAACGGCTCCGTCGTCTGGTCGCGCAACGCGGCGTCCCACACCCAAACGAAAGTCCCAATATGGGGCTTCGCGGGCTCGCCATTGGTGGTCGACGACGTCGTCATCGCCGCCGCTGCCGGCACGCTGGCCGCCTACGACCTCGCCACCGGCAATCCGCGCTGGGTCGGTCCTCATCACGGCGGGAGCTATAGCTCGCCACAGCTCGCGACGATCGACGGAGTCGCGCAGATCCTGCTGCTGAGCCCACCCGGCGCGATCAGCGTCGCGCCGGCTGACGGGGCGCTGCTGTGGGAGCACAAGTGGCAAGGCGGCGCGATCGTGCAGGCGGCGCTGACAGCGGACGGTGACGTCCTGATCAACGCCATGGGCATGAGCGGAGGACTCGGCACGCGCCGCATTGCGGTCGCGCACGGACCTGGCGGGTGGACCGCCGAAGAGCGCTGGACGTCAAACGGGCTGAAGCCGTACTTTAACGACTTCGTCATTCACAAAGGCCATGCCTTCGGCTTCGACGGAACTATCCTCGCGTGCATCGACCTCGAGGACGGCAAGCGCAAATGGAAGGGCGGACGCTACGGCAGCGGCCAGCTCGTCCTGTTGCCCGACCAGGACTTACTGCTGGTGCTGTCGGAGGAGGGCGAGCTGGCGCTGGTCGGGGCGACCGTCGACCAATTCAGGGAGCTCGCGCGGTTCCCGGCGATCGAGGGCAAGACCTGGAACCACCCGGTGCTGGTCGGCGACGTTCTGCTGGTTCGTAACGGCCAGGAGATGGCCGCGTTCCGGCTGTCCCTCGCGGGCCGCTGATGACAGTTGCCATCAGTTGTCTCGGGTGCCACCAATTGGAAAGCCTGAGGACGACAGGCGCAGAGATTACGTTGCAGCAGAACCTCCCCTTGTAGATCCGGATCCAAAGGTACTTGCAGCAGGCATGCAGATCGACCCGGCAATCGAACGCGTGGGCTTGGGTGTAGAATCTCATCAGGTCTCCTCCTCATGGAAGTCGGACACTTCCGGGAGCATATCCAATCGATATGCTCCCAGGGGAAGCCTTGATGAGTATCATGACGGTGCCGAGGACGCGCCAAGCAGTGTTCAACTGGCTTTGCTGGCATCATCCCGGCGCGACTCTGCCCCCGGGCGCTAGCCACAGGACACGTAAATGCATCAAGACGCGATTCTGGAACAAGAGCTAAGGGAGCTCGAGGAGAGCCATCTTCGTTCCGATCTTCGGTCGTCTGCGGAATCCATGGGGGCACTTCTCGCAGACGAGTTCATTGAGTTCGGAAGTTCTGGGCGGATCCTTGATCGGGCGGCTGTCATCGCATCCATACCGGGCGATGCCGCCTTCCAATGCCGCATCGACTCCTTCGCTGTGCGTGCCCTTGCTCCGGGAGCCGCGTTGACTATCTACCGGTTGTCGGCGTGGTCGGACTCCGAGAGCCAGCCGAGGGTGACCCTCCGCAGTTCCGCTTGGGTGCATCGGGCGGGCCGATGGCTTCTTGTCTTTCACCAGGGAACCGTCGCCAGCGGAGACGCCGCGTGAGAAATCAGATCAACTGGTTGGCTAACCTGCGCTTGCAGCGAACAACGCTGCGCGCCGCCGCTGAACCACCGGGCCGTTAGAAAGCCTATGAGCGATGACGCAAAACGCATGTTCGATGAAGCCTTGGAACGGCTGAATGATGCCGAGATTCTCGATTGCTCGACTCACACGCGTTCGGATTCGAGTGCGCTCCTGAAATGCGCGATCCGGCTCTCGGGGCAAACGGCTAAACAGCACCACAACTACGCGAAGCTGTGGCTGCCCTAGCGGGCTATGCTCCCAAGGAAATGCTTCACGTCGGAATGGATCGCATGCACGGATACACTCACTTCGCGGACCCGATAATGTTGGCTCTATCCGCATGGGGGTTTCAGACGGGAAGTCTCGTCTCGGTCACATCGTCGGTTGGTTTCTCGTTGCGGTCGCCTTGGTGAACGTCAGTACCGGTTTTTCATCCCATCACTCATTTACCGAGTGATCTTCGGCAAGCATCTGCCTGCGAGACGAGAGAGCCATCTCGGTGATTGCGCTGCGCAAGCATGGTCGCAGCGCAGGCGGCAGGCGGTGTCGTTAGCCACGTCGAACGCTGTGCCTACCCGCACTTGGTTGCGATCTCACAAAAGAGCGAGGCTGTGACCGACACCCCCATGTTGCGCAACTTGAAACTGGCCGCCGGAGAACTAGAATGAGCGCCGTTGAGGGCTTGACCGCCGACGAATTGCGCGTTGACGACACTTGGTGGCGGATCTACGAAGATTCCTTCCCGGCAAGCGAACGGGAACCGCCGGAGGTGATCCTGGAGAGTGTCCAGCGTGGGGTTGGCATGGTGTTTCGTGCGCGCCGCCAGGGGGTGACTTTTGGTTTGGCGACTACACATCTTCTGAAGGATCCTGCGGCGGTATTCCTTGTCTACCTGGCCGTCGCCCAAGAGGAGAGGAATCGAGGCGCCGGAGGAGAACTGTTGCAAGGCGCCTGGCAGCTCGGAGCGGCGCGTCTTCGCGCACAGGGTCTGCAACCGGTCGGCCTAATATGGGAAGTCGACCCACCACAGCCCGCCGCTGGAGACGCCGAGGCACGACAGCGGCGCATTGCCTTTTTTCAGCGCAACGGAGGACAGCTTCTGGAGCGGTCGTATCTTCAGCCGCCGGTGGATGGCATTGCCGCCGTTCCAATGAGTTTGATGTTCCGGTCGGCCGAAGGTGAGGGGACTCCGACAGCGGAGACGGTAGATGCACTGGTGCGAGCCATTTACTTTGACAAGTACGGAGCGATCAACAAAATCGACAGGTCCATACTCGAGGACTTGCTCAGCCGGAGGTGAGCCTCATGAAGATTTTTCTATGGCTGCTGACCGCGTTGCTGTCGTCGATTCCTCTGATGATGTATCTGGTGTACTCGGTGCGGCGGTTGGATACGCGGCGGCAGCTCCTGCTGCAGACGCTGTTAAGTCTGGGTTTGTGCAATGCCTACATGCGAATCCGGCACGGTGAGTATCACGGCGACCCAAGGAGGATTCCGGACTGTGCGGAACGTGAGTCACAGTTCCTCGAGTACTTCAACAAGGATTTCAAGGCTGAAACCAGTCCCAAGGACTATTGCTTGCCGGTAGCTCTGGTGACCGCTTTGAGTGCCGTAGGATGGTACTTTGCGCTCAGCCGCATCTATCCTGAAGCAGGCACGGCCCAGTTCAACGAACTGGTTCCGGCGATGTTCTTGTGGGGCTTTGTGGGCGCCTTCTTCGCCAGCCTGCTGTCGATCATCGACGAGTTCCGCAAATACAGCTTGACGCCCAGCTCTTATTATTCGCTGGTATACCGGCTCTTGTTCTCCAGCACCGCGGCCTTTCTTGCCGGGCAGCTCTTTAAGGACACTTTTTCATCGTTGGTGGCCTTCGGGATAGGGTTATTTCCAGTCGAGAAGACCTGGGGTTTCATCACCGAGAGAGCGTCACAGGTGGTGAATGCCAAGTCGGAAGGAGAACTGGGCGCGGACCTGGAGGCCATTCAAGGCCTCGAGGACAGCAGGAACCGCCGAAAGCTCATCGATGTCGGCATCACGTCGGTTCAGGCTCTGGCTACCGCAGACCCGCTGCTGGTGTTCTTCCAAACGACGTTCCCGATGCGGACCGTGGTGGATATGATCGATAAGGCGATCCTCTATCTTTACATCGGCCCCAGAGTGACGGACCTGCGGTCGCACGGCATCAACGGCGTGATCGAGCTGGTCGCTCTAGCTAAATTGATCGAAAAAAATCCTGCCTACGCTGGGGGCCGGGCTCCGGGGGGAATCGTAGGGTTCGCCAAGTTTTTTGAACAAGTCGACCCGCCACAGTTGATTAAGGACGTTGCCACAGTGCTGGGGCAATCTGTAGACGAACTGAAGGCGTTCATCTACAACATGTATTATGACCCCATGGTGATGTTCATCTATGACGTCTGGGGCCAGGATGTGAATCCGTTTGAGGAAGAACAGCCGAAGGAACAGGCATCGGACAAGGCCTAACGGCTGATCAAGCTCTTCGCCACGTAGGCATGTGCTGCTGGTGCTGTCGGAGGAGGGCGAGCTGGCGCTGGTCGGGGCGACCGCCGACCAGTTCAGGGAGCTCGCGCGGTTCCCAGCGATAGAGGGCAAGACCTGGAACCACGGTGCTGGTCGGCGACATTCTGCTGGTTCGCAACGGCCAGGAGATGGCCGCGTTCCGGCTGGCCCTCGCGAGCCACTGACGGCGGTCGCCTTCGCAGCTGTCAACCAATAGGAAAAGCGTCAGGACAGACGCCCAGGTTACGTTGCAGCAGACCCTCCCCTTGTTAGATCCCGGATACAAAGGTACGTGCAGCGGGCATGCAGATCGATCCCGCAGTAGAATGCTTGGGCTTGGGTGTAGAATCTTGTCCTGTCTTCTCCCTCTGGAAATTGGACGGGAGCATATCCAGCCGATCTGCTCCCGGTCAGGCTTATGGATGGACATTCAGGGTCCACGCGGCGTTTCATGTTGCTTGTGCTTTAGGAACAGAGGCGGAGGAATCTTCGAGGCTTCAAATGCATCACTCCCGAGGTCAGTCCGGCCAACCGACACGGACCGGAGCCGATCAGTGAAAACCGCGTTAGCTGAGCGGCAATTCGTTAGATACTGGTCAAAGAGGTGAGGTGTCGTATGCGCAAAGCAGCTTGGTATACCCGCTTCGCGAAAGCCACAGCGCACTTCTGCGGCCGGCCGCCGGTATTTGCAATCGCCGTGGGTCTCATCGCAGTGTGGTTGGTTACTGGGCCAATATTCCGCTTCAGTGACACCTGGCAACTCGTCATCAACACCGGTACCACGATCATCACGTTCCTGATGGTCTTCCTGATTCAGAACACACAGAATCGGGACACTGAGGCAATCCAGGTGAAGCTGGATGAACTCATCCGCGCAACCAAGGGCGCACACAACGCCCTTCTTGATCTGGAAGAACTCGAGGAGGAGAATCTCGATGCGTTCCGGGCGAAGTATCAAGCTCTTGCCGGTGCGGCACGAGCGGAGCTGGGCCGTGGAGTCAAAGACACAGGAACGCCCGAACCATGATCGGTGACACCGCACCACAGTGTCCCTCCTTCTCGTCACGCTAGTTGCCTTAGGCATCCTGTGGCTGCGGCAGCGCGTCTCCCGGACCTGACTGGCCCGAACTGCGGCGTAACCAGGAAGGTGCAGCCGACCGAAGAAAGCGTGGCCACGCTAGTCAGTCAGGCTCTCTAGGTATTAGAACAAGACCTTAGAAAATCCAATGCTTACAAGTCTCATCCTGCTGCTGGCTCTGGTCACCGCCGCCGTGATTGTGGTCGTTGCATCCATCAAACGCAGTGGTGGTCAGGACTCTCGCTTGTTGGGATCTTTTCATATAAATGTGAGACTGTCTGACCTGTGGCGCTGGGATGGAACGGTAGACCGGGCTGCCTATCTATTTATTGGGGTGATGGGCTTCGCGCTGAAACACAACCTGGATCGGTTGGTAGCCAGCTTCATTTTCCACCGACCGTGGGGCATCTTTAACTATTGGATCCCGCCGGCCAAGGTGGTTCGAATCACTTCGCTCCCCAGAGAGGATGCCGCTTTCTTAGCAACCATGCTGGCATTGTCCCTTCCGTTTATTTGGGTTGGAGTGGTGCTGAGCCTCCGACGTTTGCGGGCAGTGCGCTTGCCGCAATGGTTGATCGCGATCTTTTTTCTCCCAGTGATCAACGTGGCGTTCTTTGCCGTATTGAGTGTTCTTCCTTCTAGAAAAGGAGAAGACTCTGCGTTCCATTCACGGGTTCGGGGGCGGGATACTCTCCTGGCCAAGGTCATTCCAGACCACGCACTGGGCAGTGCGGCAATGGCGATTTTGCTGACGCTCCCGGTGGGCGCGGCTGCTACTGGATTGGCCGTCTTGGCATTTGGCGGGTATGGCTGGGGCCTGTTTGTCGCACTGCCTTTTTGTCTCGGGCTCAGCTCAGCGCTGCTCTATGGCTACCGCGAACCACGTAGCCTTTCCAGCTGTTTGCTCGTCTCTGCTTTTACAATTGTGTTGCTTGGGGGCGCGCTGGTGGCCCTGGCTGTTGAAGGTGTGCTGTGTGTGACGATGGCGGCGCCCATCGCGATCGTACTCGCTCTGCTTGGTGGATCGATCGGCTACGTGATCCAAAACCGTCCATCGCATCAGGGCGAGGTGCCTACGATGATGCTGGTTTTGCTCCTGACTCCACCGGGATTGATGGGAGCCGAATCCTTAAGCCCGCCGGATTCCCAGCGCTTTGAGGTACGCACCGCGATTGAAATTGAGGCGGCACCGGAAACGGTCTGGCAGCAACTGATTTCTTTCCCACAGCTACCTGAGCCGGATCAATGGCTGTTCCGTCTTGGGATAGCCTACCCCATTCAATCCAGTATCGAGGGCCGAGGTGTAGGGGCACTGCGCCAATGCCTTTTTTCAACTGGCACCTTCATTGAACGGATCGAAGTCTGGGACGAACCTAGGGTATTGAAATTTTCTGTGGCCTCGCAGCCGCCTCCCATGCGGGAGTTAACACCTTACTCCGAAATCCAGCCTCGGCACCTAGCAGGCTATTTTCACCCCGAAGGAGCTCAGTTTCGACTGGCCGGACTGCCAGGCGGGCGTACCGTTCTGGAAGGCACAAGCTGGTACCAGCATGACATCTGGCCGACCGCCTATTGGCGACTGTGGTCTGACTTGATTCTTCACCAGATTCACTGGCGGGTCTTCCAGCACATCAAACGACTGGCGGAGCAGGATTGGGTCACCAAGAACTCGAATGCCTGTGGATGATCGAGGCTTGCCCTGTGCGTAGAATCGTTCCAATCGCTCCGCACTGACAAGTTCCAACGTTAACAAACCTAGGAGGTAGACGAACAATGATCGTTAGGGTAGGAACATTTAACCTCAACAATCTCTTTTCGCGTTTCAATTTCCAAGGGGAGGTCAGCGCCATTCCCGGTGAAGGCGTGGGTGGCATTACGCTGACGTTTGACCAAGACCAGTTCGCAGTACGCACTTTTACAGGGCGATTAGTGCGTGCCAAGGATCCAGCTGATACTCTTGAGATCGCCAGGCGAATCAGAGAAGTGATGAATGCTGATGTTCTCGCTGTTCAGGAAGTTGAACATATCGAAATCCTCAAGCAGTTCAACAGGGAGCATCTAGAGAATCTCTACCCACATGCCGCGCTGGTTGAGGGCAATGATCAGCGACTTATCGATGTGGGTATCCTTTCGAAGCTCCCGATTGGGACAATCGTTTCTCACCAAACTGCTGTTCACCCGGATGAGCCAAATCGACGTGTCTTCAGTCGAGATCTACTTCAAGTGGAAATCCTGGACAATGGCCGCAACAAACTCCTCACAATCTATAACACCCATTTGAAAAGCCACTTTGTTCCGCCTGGGGAAGACGAGGAGCTGGGGGCCATCGATGCCAACAATCGGCGCAAAAGACAGGCGGAGACGATTTCGCGAATCTTAAGTCGAATGGAGCGAGCAAATAGTCGGTTTGTGTTAGCGGGAGATATGAATGATCCACCGGATTCTGAATTTCTTGCGCCGATGCTAGCGGTGGACAATCAACCTCTTGTGAACTCGCTTGAGGATCCAGAAGAAACTCGAGACGCGAAAGCCGAGACCCCGGGGCAGGGTCCGGGTCCCCTATCAAAAGCATGGACGCATCGCTTTAACCCACCAGGACCAGAGTTCCCCCGTTATGAACTCTTCGACCACATCTGGGTTAGCCAGTCTCTTGCCGAGAGATTCTCGAATGCTACAATCGACCGACGTACGAAACACGAGGGAGATGGCAGCGACCACGACCCCGCGTGGATTGACCTGGACATATAGCCTATCGTTTTGTCACCGTGAAGATTGCCCCTACTATAGGTGCGAGGTCGTCGTGATTGCTGATTGCCGCCTAACAATGCGTCAACCTGACCTGCGAGCACGAGGCTCGTTTGCCATTTAGGGATCTGGTAGTTTAAGGTACATCGCCCGCACGGATTACACACTTCTAGCGGTCGGGTTACGCTGGCGTTGGGCCGATGTCCGAAGGACGTTCAGAAGACAGGATGAAGTTTTTCCCGTTCGAATTGATCTCGGTCGCCAATGTGTGGAAGAAGGAGAGTTCTTCGAAAGTGGCCTCTGCTGAAGGAGTAAGCCATGCGTCAGTCTGTCGTCCTCCTCGGGGCCTTCGCGCTGTTCTTGTTGGGGACCGGGGAGGTCAGTGCGCAAGAGCAAGCGGTTCCGCAGGACAAGGTTCCCAAGGCAGTGATGGACGCCCTGCTCGGCAAGTTTCCCAAGGCCAGGATCGACAAATACACCAAGGCCAAGGAAGGTGACGACATCGTCCACGACATTGAGTTCAAACAGGATGGCCGCAAGTGCGAGGCGGACATCAAGGAGAACGGCACCTTCATCAACTACGAAAAGGCCATCGAGGCTAAGGATCTGCCCAGAGCGGTCCGCTCCGCCATCGAGAAGAGACACCCAAAGGCCATCCTGAAGGAGATCATGGAAGAAACGGAAGTAGAGGGGAAAGACGAGAAGCTCTCCGCCTATGAGGTGGTCCTGGTGACGGCCGATAAAAAGGACGTGGAATTGAGATTGTCTCCCGAAGGCAAGATTCTCGAAGACACCGGAGCGAAGAAGCCAGAAGAAAAGAAGTAACCGCCGCTGAATCCAACGTGATGCCAAGAACGTTTGGTCCGTTGGGTGGTTCGCGACAGAAGACTATTCCGAGCGATCGGTAATGAAACGCTCGGCTCGGCGTGTATTCATGGCAGCCTGAACGAGGGAGTTGAAAGTGCCGTTTAACCGCAACTGAGGAGGTGCGCGTTGAAAAGAGCTTTGGCCGTTTGTTCCATCGCTTGGGTTGTCGTCTGGGCTGCGCTCGCTCACGCTGCGGACTCGAACAAGTTGACCGTGCGCGTGGTGGACGGCCAACCGATCGCGGCGCGCGTGAGCGTCGTCGGCAGCGACGGCAAGCCGTATGCGCCAGCGGGGAGCATCCTGCGTCAGCCCGAAGGAGCGACGCCGTATTTCTACACAGACGGCAAGTTCGCTGTGACGCTGCCGCCGGGGGCGGCCCACCTGGAGTTCTGGCGGGGTATCGAAACCCTTCCCGTGCGCGTCGACGTCGACCTGCAAAGGGACGCGGAAATCGCCGTCCGGCTCGTCCGCTGGGCGCACTTGGCCGAGCAAGGCTGGTACTCTGGCGATTCGCACATCCATCTGCACACCGGGGGCCCCATCAAAGTCGAGATCGCCGACGCCCTCCTGGCCGCACGCGCCGAAGACCTGAATTACTCCAACCTCTGCGTCTCAAATAACGTGGGTGACGACATTCGCGACGCCGAACTCATCACCGGCAAGCCGCACGCCCTTTCTGACGAACAGCACTTGCTCGTTTTCGGCGAAGAGATGCGCAGCTCGATCTACGGCCACATGCAGTTCTTCGGTATCAAGAAGCTCGTCGAACCGCAGTACACCGGCTTCGACAAGACGCCGCTCTCGAACGACTATCCTCCCAACTTCGACCAGGCTGAGGAGGCGGTCCGCCAGGGTGGTGTCGTCACCTACGGGCATCCCATCTTCACACACCAGCCCGATCCCTTCGCGGTTGACCCTTTGGTGCATAACGCAGCAGCCCGCGAATTGCCGATCGATGCGATCCTGGGCAAGGTGCACGCCCTTGATCTCATGTGCTACGGCAGCGACGAAGATCTGTCGGCCCGGCTTTGGTATCGCCTGCTGAATTCCGGTCTGCGCCTGGCGGCTTCCGTGGGGACGGACGCGCTGTTGGATCGTTCCACGCTTCCCTTGGGTGGCGAGCGGGTTTATGTGAAGGTGGACGGCAAGTTCACGATGGAAAGTTGGCTGGATGGGCTGAAGGCGGGCCGCAGTTTCGTGACCAACGGTCCGGTGCTCGCATTGCGAGTCAACGGCCAGGGAATGGGCGATACCGTTCGGCTGGATGCACCCGGCAAAGTGCGCGTGGAGACCGAGGTGCAAAGCGCTTTCCCGCTCAGCGCCCTGGAACTGATCGTTGACGGCAACATCGTGCGCAGCGAACCTGGCCCCGCAACACACGGCGGCGGCATCGTCGTCAAGCAATTGGTGGCGGACATTGCGATGGATCGATCGGGGTGGGTGGCCTTGCGGGCTCGCGGTCCGGAGAGCCGGCATGTCTTGGACGGCCCGGCCTGGGCGCACACCAGTCCCGTTTTCGTCACCGTCGCTGGCAAACCGATCGCCAGCAAGAAAGACGCCGCCTTCTTCGTCGAATGGATCGACCGCCTCATCGACTCGATGGCTCGGCGCAATCGCTACGCCAAACCCGAAGACCGCCAACGCGTCGAAGCCCTCTTCCGCCGCGCCCAAATCCGCTTTCAAGAAATCGCCACCGCCGCCCGCTGAGAGGCGCGACGGCTGACCCGGGATGGTCATGCGGACATGTGAAGGTGAGTGCGACGGGAGGAAGATGAGAGAAGCTGCGATGTCGTTCTGCGTCGTCCTGGCACTGTCGGGTCTCGCGCGTAGTGGCAAGCAGCAGGAGTCTGGCTCGTGCCCTTCAGCGCTCAATTAAGGCTGCCGAAGGCAGTGTTGGCGTGCCGTGCCAGACCGAGATGGCATTGTGCGTTGGCGACCAATGGCTGGCGGTCAACACGTTTCCGGCCTCGATGAGCGGTCGATTCACCGGGTCTCGGGGTCCTGTGACATCCGGGCCGACCGGTAATGCGATACGCTTTGTCGTGAAGTGCAAGGGATATGCTGGGGGTGAGCCGTAAAGTCCAGTGGGCTCTCGTGCCAGGCCAGTGCAAGGATCTGGCTCGTCTCGAAGCTCTCACTCCTGGCCCATCGAGGAATTGATCATGAAGAAAGAGTGGATTTGCTCGTTCTGGAACATGTCGCATACGAGTCGGACGTGTGCCAAGACAGTCTGGAGTCTGGCGCTGCGATCCGCGATCCTCTTCGCAGCTGCGCTGTCGTTCGGCGGCGCCGGCCTATCCGCCGGTCAGGCTACTGCCGAGTTGGTGAGTCCCACCGCGCAGATTCCTCGCGGCACGTATAAGACGTGGTCGCTGTTTCTCGTCTGCAACCCCGACTGGGTGGCGCCTGAAAAGAGCACCGACCTCGCGAATTTATACCGCCGGTTCAAGTCGTTTGGCGACGCGATTGGCCGCGAAAACCTGGCGGTCTGGTTCTGGAAACGCCCGTTGCCGGTGAGCGATCCGCGGCTTGCCGAGAACGTCGATGTCGCCCGGAGCGCGGAGTTCTGTGGTGCGCTCGGTCGCGCGCCGAGTCAGGGGCCCTACCTCGTAGTGACGACCGCATATCCCGCTGTGACAGCGTTCCCCACTGAGCGTGCGATCTTCGAGTTGGGAGGCCTGCAGCCCGCCGATCTCGCGAAGCTTCTGAACAGTCTGACGGATCAGCTTCTGTTACAAGGGCGGGTTGAGGCGGCGATGGGCGCGGCGCGCGGCCCCACTCCGCCTGGCGGCGCCACCACTCCGCCGGCCGCGCCGCCGACATCGAGTCTCTGGATCCGGCTGCTCGAAGGCGCCCGACAGAGCATGATCGGATTTGGCTGCAAGGTGAAGCTCCAGATCGATACAGGGCTTCTTAGCGCCGAGCTTCGTGCGTGCACGGGACAGTGAGTATGAGCATCCAGCGCTGGCACTGGGGAAAAATCGTGATCCTTTGGGCGTGGGGCGGCCTCTGCGTTGCGGTGCTCCTGACGAGATTCCTGTCTCAGAAAGCAGAGGTCGATCCGGTCGTCTCATCGCTGAGTTTCGTCGGCAGTGTCCTGATTCTCGGCGCGCTCACGATTGTCACGTGGCTATGGCTGGGCGGGAAAGACGACCCCCCGACCGACCGTCGATGACTCGCTGGTCCTTGAACGGCGCTGGACCCGAACAGCCGAGGCCGCAATTCGAAAGAGGTGACTATGACTGGACTCACCGACCAAATTGCGCTCGTGACAGGTGCCACGCGTGGGGTTGGGCGTGGAGTGGCGCTTGGTCTCGCGCACGCCGGCGCGAGAGTCTTCGCCACTGGTCGAAGCATCGGGCAAACACAACTCGATCCAGGCATTACGCCGATCGTGTGCGACCATACCGATGACGGGGCGGTTGCCGAGGTGTTTGAGCGGATCCAAGACACAGCCGGGAGGCTCGACATCCTTGTCAATGTGGTGTGGGGTGGGTACGAGCGCATGGTGGAAGACGGCCGGTTTACCTGGGCAGCCCCATTCTGGGAACAACCAACGTGGCGGTGGGAGGCGATGATTACCGCAGGGGTCCGGGCGGCGTACGTCGCCAGTCAGCACGCGGCTCGCATGATGGTGCAGGCACGGCGGGGCCTGATCGTCCACATCTCCTCTTGGGCGGCCCAGAAGTACATTGGCAACACAGTGTATGGCGTGTCAAAAGCCGCGACGGACAAAATGACCTCGGACATGGCCCACGAATTGCGGTCGCACGGAGTTACCGTCGTCTCGCTCTATCCCGGTTTGGTGCGCACCGAAGCAGTTCTCGCGGCGGGTGTGTTTGATTTGAGTAACTCAGAAAGTCCCGAATTCATCGGGCGGGCAGTGGCGGCGTTGGCCGGTGATCCCCACTCGTCTCAACGGAGTGGACGCGTGTGGGTAGCGGCGGACTTGGCGGTGGAGTATGGCTTTCCAGACGTCGATGGCCGTCAGCCGTGCGCACTCACGCTGGCCGACGTGTAAACTGGACGGCTGTCTAACACGGGTCCAGCCGACTGGCAACAAGCGCCAGCGGCTGAACCCAATCCGCTACGAACCATGAAGAGGCCCCGTGCGTTTGGACACAACTCGTTTCCGCTCGAGGCAACATCATTCGTTTAAGGGGGGCCCGATGACCATCAAAGATCTGGAAGTTCTTTACGACTATGGCTGCTGGGCCAACAGAAAACTCGTTGATGTGATTGCGCAGCTTACACCGGAGCAATTCACGCAGCCTGTGGCGGGAAGCTATGGATCCATCAGGAACACGATGGTTCACGTCCTGAGTGCTGAAGCGGGCTGGCTCGACCGTTGCGGCGGCCCGAAGCGGGGGCCGCGTCTCAATCCTGCCGATTTCCCAACGGTCGAATCTGTCACACAGGCCTGGAACCGAGTCGAGACGCATATGCGCGAGTTCTTGGCCAGGTTGAAAGACGAAGATCTGGCTCGCAATGCTGAATACGCGACTGATCGGTCCGAGAAGGTCTCAATGCCAGTGGGAGAGCTCATGCAGCACGCAGCCAATCATGGTGTTCATCACCGAGGACAGGTTGCTCTGCTGCTGAGGTTGCTTGGCCACGCTCCGGGCAACTTCGACATGCTTTTTTATTACGCCGAAAAGCGCGGCGTCCCTGCGTGGTAAGTCAGCTGCATCCCACTCCGCCCAACCCGCCGCTGCGGCTGGCTTCAGGAGAGAGGCATCGCCGCGTTCGTGCTCAAGTAGCGGATCATGGAAAAGCGTCAGCCGGGCATTCCGGCAAAACTGCCACCCATGTTTTCTGGCGTGGGCGCAGGACGACGCATTGACGCCCGAGCCCGTAGTCAAGTTTAATCAGGCGCTAACGTCAGCGCCACAAACACGCGGTTTGCACCCGGTGCACCGCCCGTCACGTCGTTGGAACGGAGCGCACGCCATCGCGCAAGCCCGGTTATCCCTGGCGTTAGGCAGAAGGTTCTCGTAATCCATGGATAAGCTTACCGATTGGAACGAGACGCTATCGATTCTGGACGCCTACCTACGGCCCATCGCGCAGCGCCCGGTCGACATAGGTGACCCGGAATGGTTCACCAAGCTCAGTGGCGGTGCGCACCCGCTGGATGAGGCAGGCGTGCGCTCGGAAACCGAATCGCTGCTTGCGGAGGTCATAGAGTATTACCTCAAGCGGGATGATGTGACACGCCAAGCAATTCGCGAACTCTTCGCTAAAAACCGTAGTTTCTCGTGGGCGGCAACGCTCCCCTTCCCGCCAACGACGCCGGAGGACTTCCGCTCCCACCTGATATTGCTCGCAATCAAAGATCAAGGTCTTGACTCGCGCGACACCATTCTCTTGCTCCAGGACCTGTGCGAGAGAGCCAGCTCCGCCGATGTGGATACCGTGCCGGTGTTGAGGGAGGTCGCGCCGTTGTGTAGCGATGAAGATAAGTACGGCATGGGTTCGACTCGCTCACTGCTCCTCATGCGCGCCGAACAAAAGAATTTACCCGCCGCCAAAAAGCGGCTCTGCTGAGGCGGGAACCGCTAGACAGCGTGAGCCGAAGGTCCTGGAGGTTCCATGATCAAACGCTGGCTCATACTCGGACTGATTGTTGTCGCGGTCTTCGCAGGATCATGCCGTCGTGCAGGCCTGCAACCTGGCGAAGGCTATGTCGATGTCCCCGGGGGCCGCATCTGGTACCGCATCGGCGGCGGCGGAACCCGCACTCCACTTGTGCTGCTCCATGGAGGCCCGGGCGCGCCCAGTTACTACTTGAACCCACTCGACAAGCTTGCAGACGAACGACCGATTGTGTTCTACGACCAGCTTGGGGCTGGGAGGGCTGACAAACCGACCGACATCAATCTTTGGCGTGTTGAGCGGTTCGTGGAAGAATTGGCTCGACTTCGTACGGCACTCGGACTCACGCAGGTTCACATCCTGGGTCACTCGTGGGGGACGATGCTGGCCGCAGACTACATGTTGACCAATCCGGCCGGTGTCCGCAGCCTGATACTGGCGAGCCCAGCTCTGAGTGTCAGCCGCTGGTTCAAAGACGCGGAAACGCTCAAGCGGACGCTGCCCGAGTCCACCCAAACTGCGATCGCCAGGCACGAGAGCGCCGGCACCTTCGACTCGCCAGAGTATCAAGCCGCAGTCATGGAGTACTACAAGCGGTACCTCTGCCGTCGCGATCCGTGGCCGGACGATGTGAACAGGACCTTTGCAGAGTTGGGGCAGTCGGTTTACGGAACCATGTGGGGACCAAGCGAATTCACCGCGACAGGATCGCTGCGAACCTACGAACGCGCGGAGCAATTGAAGGCGCTGACGCTGCCTGTACTCTTCACTGCCGGGCGGTACGACGAAGCGACACCAGCCACGACGGAGTACTACCGAGGCTTGGTTCCCGGCGCACGGCTCAAGATTCTGGAGAACAGTGCACATCTCACCATGCAGGACGAGCCCGATGTGTACGTCCAAGTGGTCCGCGAGTTCTTACATGAGGTCGAGTCGCGTTGAAGGAGCTGTCTAACACTGCATCAACCCCCCTCGAAAGACGGCGGTGGGCCGCTGAACCGGGAGCGTTAGGCCTCACGAGGGCATGCGTCGTGGAGTTCATTCATCTGTTCTTGACCGCTATCGGTGGAGCCGGGGTCGCTGAAAAGCGCGGCCGCTCAACCGCAGGCCGTTCGGCGGCTGATCTTCTAAGTGGGGGGTGAAATGGTAAATTCGCAGGGTTTCTGGTCGTATGTTCACGCCGACGATGAGGCTGACGGCGGGCGTATTACATCTCTTGCAAGAGACGTCTCAGGGCAGTTCAAGATGTTGACGGGTGAGTCGCTCGCTCTGTTCCTTGACAAGGATGCAATCAAATGGGGTGAAGGATGGCGCGACAAGATCGACTCAAGCCTCGCATCCATCGCATTCTTTATACCAGTCCTCACACCTCGCTACTTTATGAGCCCTGAGTGCCGACGGGAGCTGCAGTTCTTTGCCCGCCAAGCGAGTCGCTTGGGTATTAAGGAGTTAGTGCTGCCGCTGCTGTATGTTGACGTTCCCTTCCTTCATGACGACTCGCTGTCGGACGATCTTATCAAGCTGGTGCGGACCTTCCAGTGGGAGGACTGGCGTGAACTCAGGTTCGTGGATGTTTCCTCTGAGGCGTATCGCCGGGGAGTCGCTCGGCTTGCGACACGTCTTGTCGAAGCCAATCGCCAACTCGATAAGGCCAACGTAACAGCGACAGCCCTCCAATTTGAACCATTGGTCGAAATGCAGGACGACTCCCCAGGTTTTCTCGATCGAATGGCAACAGTCGAGGAAACACTGCCGAAGTTGGCTGAAACCGTCGAGTCTATAGGTCGCGACATTGAGCACATTGGCCAAGTGATGAGAGAAGCGGCGGCGGACATCCAACGAAGTGACAAGCAAGCTAAGGGATTCACTGCTCGTCTAATTGTCGCGCGCAAGGTCGCGCATCTGCTGACTGAACCAGCCGAACGGATTTGGTCATTTGGCAATGCGTTCGCATCACAATTGCACGAAGTTGATCAGGGGATCAGACTGATCATCGAACGGTCGACCGTGGAAGTTCAGCAGAATCCTGACTCAAGGGTTGCAGTGTGCACCTTCTTCGAGGCCATCCGTTCCATGTCTGCCAATGCCAATGTGGGGCTCACTTCAATGCAAGGAATGATTGATGCAATCGGGCCTATCGAGAAAATATCGAGAGACTTGCGTCCGGTTTTAAGACGGCTTCGTCAGGGACTGACGACCATGGTCGAAGGACGCGAGGTAAGTGACGAGTGGGTGCAGCTAATCGAACGCGCAGGAATCCCGTGTGACGATCTAGCCACGACTACTTGAATCGGACTGCCCATTTTTGGAAATTTCGCTTGCGGGCCGTTGATGGAGTTGGGTTCCGCGGCCATCGCGGGTGCCGCCCGACCACGCCATGAGCAATCAGCGCACAATCGGCCTACTGCTTTTCATCGTAGTCCCGCCGCTCATCATTGTGGCGCTCAAACTTCACTTGCTCGCCGGTCTGTTCCTCCATCTCGCGCTTTGGTGCTGTTGGTGTGCGCGTGGCAGTTACGTGCTCTTCGTCTATTTCGACAGTCCGATTTGGCACAACCACGTCGAGGCGCACATCTTGCCTCGCTTGGGCGAGCGTGCCGTCGCCCTCAATTGGTCGCATCGTGGTCGTTGGCCGTGGCCGTCGTGGTTCCTACGATTGCTGTCACCGTGCTGGGTGGCGCGTGGGTCCAGCTTCGGCAACGGCAGACTCTGGCGCGAGTCAAGAGTGGGCGCAGCGCCGCCTAACCCGCGTGTACCCGACCGCCAGAAGAGGCGCGGTGGCGGGTGACGCTGGAGCCGTTAGGCAGGCCGGAGGAACACGGGTTGTCACGGAGAGGAAAAATACTTTCGGTGTTGGCAGTGATCGCGACGGTCGCCGTCGCGTTCGTCTACGCCCAGGTCGATATCGCAACCAAGTCGATCCAGTTCGAGCTCAGGAAGATCGGCGAAAGCGTGTACGAGGCGCATTCCAAAAGCGGTAAGTGGCCGGCGCAGATCGCAGATCTCGAGGGAGCCGAATATTTGAAGATGCCGCATCGTAGAACCATGCTGGAGGAGGGGGTATTTGTCGTTGTCTGGCAACAGGATCTCGATCAGAATCCCGAGGCTAACTCAAATCGGGTCCTTGCGTATGACAGCAGCAGCCTGCTCTGGCGGTTCGGGAGGGTATGGGTTTGCCGAGGTGATTTACGTATCGAACGAATGAGTGCCAAAGAAATGCGGGCGCTAAACCTCCCTCGCCAGTGAGTATGGTTGATCACCAGGGAACATGAGGAATGACGGCCTCTAACAAAAGCGTTGCCCCACCGGCGCCAAAAGAGGACGCGCTGGTAGACGCCAGGTCGTTAACCACACGATGAAGGATTTGTGGAGGGTCACGGAAACCGTTATGCCTGGAAGTCGAGAGCCCTGGTGGCGCGGAACGCGTGGCGAATGGTACGTGGCCGGTCAGCTCGTCCTGATAGCTGTCGTCTTCTTCGGCCCAAGAACACTAACCAGTCTGCCTGTTTGGCCCGCGCCCCTTGCCCGAATCTCGGTCATCGTAGGCGCTGCGCTCATGCTCGCCGGCAGTGGTCTACTCATCGCGGGTTTGCTTCGGCTCGGTTCCAACCTCACTCCGTTGCCCTATCCGAGGCCGCACGCCATCCTGATTCAAACCGGACCCTATCGTATTGTCAGGCACCCAATGTACGCCGGCGGCATCGTGCTCGCCTACGGCTGGGGTCTCGTGGTTCGGGGCTGGCTCACGCTCGTCTACGCCACCGTCCTCTTCGTCTTCCTCGACATCAAGTCCGCCCGCGAAGAGCGGTGGCTTGCCGACAAGTTCCCCGATTACCCTGACTACCAGCGCCGTGTGCGCAAGCTCATTCCCTTCATCCACTGATGATTGAAACTCTATTTGTCACACTATTGCCATTGGGATTTTTGATTGTGTTGTTTGGTGGAGGGGAACTTTTTCGACGAAGAAATATCAATATGGATGGTGATCCGCCGATTGGCAAAGTGCTTTTTTTCAGCAGCAAGTATTTAATGCTTCTGCTGTGGACGGCGACGGTGGTGCACAGTTGGGGCGTTAATCTCAGTTTCATGAAGCTCCCCGAACCATTGAGATGGCTGGCGTTGTCTTTATGGGGTTCAGGATTCGTTCTGTTGTTCATTGGGCGATTTGGACTTGGAGATTCGTTTCGGATTGGCTCTCCCAAGGAGAGCACGCATCTGACAGTTGATGGAACGTTCAGATTCAGCCGGAACCCGATGTATCTTGGAGTGTATGCAACGTTGCTGGCATCCGTGCTATATACGCTGAATCTTCTCTTGTTGGTCCCTGGAATATTCGTGGTTGTTGTTCACCACAAGATCGTATTGGCAGAAGAACAGCATCTGCGAAAGACTTTTGGTGAACAGTATGCGGAGTATTGCGGTCATGTGAGGCGGTATCTCTAAGGAGATTGGGCGTTCCTAACCAAATAACTACCTTGGGGCGAGAGCCCAACCTGGCGCCGACGACGACGGCAGTCACAGGCCGCCGCGGCTGAGCTTAGTTCGCTATGCCGCTGGATTCCTTCCGGTCACACTTGAGTTGATCATGGCAGCGCTGAACACTCACGAGCAGTTCCTCAGACAAGCCATTGCTCTCGCCAGTCAAGCCCGCACCGAAGGCAACCACCCGTTCGGCGCTCATTTGGTTCTGGACGGCCAGGTCGTTCTCACTGCCAAGAATTCGGTAACTACGGATTGTGATCCGACCGGGCACGCGGAGACTAATCTTGTCTCTCGCGCCATCCGGCAGCTAGCCCCCGAGGAACTCGGGCGTGCTGTCCTCTACACCAGTTGTGAACCCTGCGCCATGTGCGTTGGGAAGATGTATTGGGCTGGAGTCCGATTCGTGGTCTATGCCCTACCCGCTGAGGAGCTCGCCGTGCTGGCAGGGCCTGATTTCCTAGTGCCGTGTCGCGACCTGTTCGCACGCGCCACTGCGGCAGTGACCGTCCTGGGACCCATGCTGGTTGACGAGGCGCGGGCGGTGCATGTGGGCTTCTGGAACAAGCCAGGGACATAACCCTCGGCTGAAGGTGCCCCCGCGTGGGGAAACCGCGAAGGAATCTTTCACCGCGATCTTCGTCTCTAGTGGGAGGCGGGCAGGTTAGCCGTAGTCATTGGGTGGGCAAGGACAGCTGAACCCGAAAACAAAAGTTCTCACACCCAAGGAGGAGAGATGAAATCACCTACCCGCATCGCTGCGTTGGTTGCTGCCCTGATTCCACTGGTGTTCATCCCGGTGACGCAAGCGCAGACCGATCCGGCTGTGGCCTGCGCGGCTCTGGCAGATCAGCGGCTTCCCAGCACGACGATTACCGCGGCCCAGGCCATCACCAGTGGATCGTTTACGCCGCCGGGTTCGACCAATGAGATGACCAATCTGCCTCCGTTCTGCCGCGTCGCAGGCGTGATCAAGCCGACGAGTGAATCACAAATCCGGTTCGAGGTTTGGCTGCCATTACAGAACTGGAACGGCAGATTCGCTGGCGTTGGCAACGGTGGGTGGGCCGGCAACATCTCCTACGGCGCTCTTGCAGATCAGATCCGGCGCGGCTATGCGAGCGCCTCTACGAATACCGGCCACGAGGCGGCGCCCGGCGTGAACGCGGCCCGATTCGCATTCGAGCATCCGGAACAGCTGATCGACTTCGCCTATCGCGCCCATCACGAAACGGCGCTGCAAGGGAAAGCGCTGGTGCGGGCGTTTTATGGCAAGCCTCACGAACGTGCCTATTGGATCGGGTGTTCGTCGGGCGGCTACGAAGGCTTAATGGGGGCGCAGCGGTTCCCCGCAGACTACGATGGCATCGTCGCCGGCGCGCCTGCGAACAACTGGACTCGGCTCATGGCGGGCGACCTGGACGGTACCCTGGCAGTCCTCAAGGATTCGGCCAGCAACCTTCCGCCGTCCGCACTGGGAGTGCTCCATCGCGCCGCGCTCGCGGCCTGCGATAGTGCCGATGGTGTGGTGGACGGGGTTCTGGAAGATCCACGCCGATGCAAGTTCGATCCGGCGGCTTTACAGTGCGCGGCGAATCAAACGCCCGGAGCCTGCCTGACAGCCGCCCAGGTCGAGGCGGCCCGGCGGGTGTACCACGGGCTGAGGGATCCGATCAAAGGCACGCAGCTCTATCCCGGTCTCGTGCCCGGAAGCGAGCCGTTCTGGCCCAACCGCGACCCCGCCAATCCATTCTCGATTCCGATCGCACACTATAAATGGCTCGTCTTCGCCGATCCGAACTGGGACTGGAGGACCTTCCAATTCACGGATCCAGCGGGCTATCAGGCGTTCCTCAGGGCTGAATCCAAGTTCGCTCCCCTTCTCAACGCGACCAATCCAAATCTCCGGGAGTTCCGGCAGCGCGGTGGTAAGCTGCTCCAGTATCACGGCTGGAACGACCAGTTGATCGCGCCGCAAAACAGCATCGACTACTACGAGAGCGTGATGTCGTTCTTCGGAGGCGGCCGGCAGGATCGAACGGTTGCGCTGGGAGAGGTGCAGAGTTTTTACCGGTTGTTCATGGCTCCCGGGATGGCTCACTGCAGCGGAGGAACCGGTCCGAATTCATTCGAAATGCAGGCTGCAATGGAACACTGGGTGGAACGTGGAATCGCGCCAGAAGAGATCATTGCCACGCACTCCACCAACGGCGTGGTCGACCGGTTGCGTCCTCTCTGCCCATACCCAAAGATCGCCGTATACAAGGGCAAGGGAGATACGAACGATGCGACGAACTTTGTCTGCCGCGATCCGAATTTATCGGGCGGATTGTAGAGGACGTGCCTTTCGATGCGTTTCGGTCCCCCTCGCCTCCAACGCGGGAGAGAGGTTAGGGGTGAGGGGGCGAGCACACAGGGGAAGGTCTCGCGAGCATTCTGGGAAGCAAGTTGGTGTGAGACTTTCAGGAATTGATTCAGCAGAGAGGTATTCCCCCTCGCCCCCAGCCCCTCTCCCACGCTGGGGCGAGGGGAGCCGATATTCGCGACTTGTAGGAAGTGTCCCTATATTTTGCAGTCCTCGGTAGTATCGCAGCCGCCCGCCGCTAAAAACAGCGGCGAAGGCCAATACCTGGTCGTTACCCGGCTGCAACACATTCCCTTTTCCAGGGAGTTTTTCATGCCGCGTTGCGGCGCCACGTTCGATGAAAACAGCGTCCCCCCTTGGACAAGGGGGGACTTCAGGGGGGTTTTGGGGCCGTGAACCGAGAACCTGTTGATCCGGAAACCCACCCCGGCGCTTCGCGCCACCCCTCCGAGGGAGGGGATTTTCCAGGGAGGCTGAATATGCGGGTGAGGGCTCCTCTCCTGAGAGTTGCGTTGTTCGTGGCGCTCGTTTTGGCAAGGCCAGCTGGCCAGTCCGGACGAGCGCAGGACGATGTGGCGGCGATGATCGCGCGCATCGAGTCGGCGCAGTCCCCGAATCGTCAGGGGCTCGATGCCCTCACGTTGCGGCAAGTCATGGAGCGGTTTCACGTTCCGGGCGTGAGCATCGCCGTCATCAAGGACTTCAGCATTCATTGGGCGAAGGGCTATGGCGTCGCCGACGTTGAAACGGGCCGTCCAGTGGAGGTCGATAGCCTTTTCCAAGCCGCTTCGATTAGCAAACCCGTGACAGCGATGGCGGCGCTTTGCCTGGTCCAGGACGGCCGCTTTTCCCTTGACGATGATGTCAACTCGCTTCTCAAATCGTGGCGCGTTCCAAAGAGCGATGTCACACGCGATCGTCCCGTCACTCCACGATCTCTCTTCAGTCACACGTCAGGTGCGGACGACGGCTTCGGCTTCCCCGGCTACGATCCGTCAGCGACCCGGCCTACCGTTGCTCAAATACTCAACGGGAAGAAGCCGTCGAACGTCGGTCCCGTGATCTTCGCTCGGGCGCCGTTCCAAGCCTACAAGTACTCCGGAGGCGGACTCACAATCATGCAACTTGCCTTGACCGATTTGACCGGCGAATCTTTTGCACAGCTTATGATGACTCGGGTGCTTCAACCGCTCGGAATGGCCGGCAGCTCTTATGAGCAACCCCTTCCAGATCCTCTGGCGACGCGCGCGACGCGCGCCCACAACGGACAAGGCAACACCATGGGGGCGGCATGGCACGTATATCCCGAGCAGGCGGCTGCCGGCCTTTGGACGACGCCGAGTGATCTCGCCCGCTTTGCGATCGAGGTTCAGCGTGCGATACGAGGGCCTTCGGGAAGCATTCTAAAGCAGGCAATGGCGCGTGAGATGGTAACTCCGACAGGCGTCGGGCCATTTGCGGTCGGATTGAGCATCGAAAAGCGGAGTGAAGGATGGTACTTCAGTCATGGGGGATCCAATTGGGGATTCCGGTGCGATCTGCTGGCGCACGTGCGAAAAGGTTACGGAGTGGTCGTGATGACCAACGGCGATGCTGGCTCGGTGGTGATCAATGAGATTGAAGCGCGGGTTGCCTCGGCATACAACTGGGATTCGCTCGACAAACCACTCTTTCGCTAGGAGTGGAACGACCCGGTCATCGCGCTCTGGCTGCGATCGTGGCCCCTCGCGGGCGAGGTCGCTGATCTTGAGTCGTTAGAGACTGTCGAAAGTCAACAGGGGATCGCATAGAATTCGGCTGTCCCCGGAGATGCTGATCCATGAGAACAACCGGTAACACCGTCCTCATCACGGGCGGCGCGACAGGGATTGGGCTTGCGCTGGCCGAGGAACTTGTTCGGCGTGACAATGCGGTCATCATTTGTGGCCGTCGTCGGCAGCGCCTTCTTGCGGCAAAGAAACAGATCCCTGAGCTCACCATTCGTGTCTGCGATGTTTCGAGAGCGGCTTCGCGTCGCGCGCTGGTGCGGTGGATCACATCCAAGTTCGGCAAACTCAACATCCTGGTCAACAACGCCGGTATCCAGCGCACAGTTGACTTTCGCAGAGGCTCCCGTGACCTTTCCGACGCGGACGAAGAGGTCGCAACCAATCTCACTGCACCCATCCATTTGAGCGCGCTGCTGGTCCCCCATCTTCGACGACGGAAACACGCTGCTATCGTCAATATCTCATCGGGGTTGGCCTTTACCCCTCTGGCTGTCGTGCCCGTCTATTGCGCGACAAAAGCGGCCATCCACTCCCTGAGCCTCTCACTTCGTTTCCAGCTCCGGGATACGCCCGTGCGCGTATTCGAAGTCGCGCCACCGATCGTGCCCACCGAACTCTCCGGCAGTCGTCACCGGCCAGAAGAAGACGAACACACGCTGTTGCCCAGCGCAGGGCATAATTGACGCCTTGGAAAATGATGAATACGAGGTCGCTCTTGGTCCCGCAGCCGGACTACACAGAGAGCGGGAAAAGCTGTTCTCAGTGATCAACGAATGAGCTTTTGAGCAGCCTGTCGGGGGCTCAAGCTAACGCCGCCCATATGATCGTTTAAGATAAAGCGGCCCACAGCCGTCTCCGCTAAGCCCTTCAGTGGGGACCGGGCAGCATAGCTGGAAGTCGTCAGTGCAATCCAACCTGGGATCGCTGGTCAAAGTATTCTTCACGGCGGCGAAATTTCATGGCCAAGCCCAAACCGAAGGGAATCGGTTGGTAGCTGTCAACTCCCTGCAAGTTCCACTCGCTGTCCGTCCCAGAACACTGCCAAGAGTTCCCAGGGTAATGGTAAACCCGAAGCGATGCGCGACGGGACCACATTGCCGCAAACCGCTCTTGCGGGTCCACGTCGCAAACGCCCGTCTATCTTGACTTTTCCGGCCAAAGCGGATACTTTCCCCTTGCACGGTAAGGCTTTATGGGGCCGAAGGTGTTCACACGGAATGCTGAAATCCTGGCGTGTTTTTCATTATTTAAGGCCCTATCTGCCCATTTTCGCTGTTGCCTCACTGCTCATGGCAGTCACCGCGGCGTTTGAGGGTTTTCGAGCGCTGTTGGTGCGACCCATTCTGGATAACGTTCTAGTCCTGTCCTCCTCCCCGTCGGCGCGCATCGAGCTGCTGAAGTGGCCCTTTGCTTCGGACCGCAAGCTGTACCTGGACCAGATCAACCCTTTTTCTACTGCCGACATCGCCGTAGCGCTGGGATTGTTGTTGGTGAGCGTCACCTTGCTCAAAGGATTGGCGGAATATGCTTCGACTTACCTCCTGAATCGTCTGGGTCAGTCGGTGGTGATGGACCTTCGGAACGATCTTTACGAGAAGATCCTCAATCAGTCCGCGAGCTTTCTTCATACCCACTCCACCGGCCGGCTGATATCGCGCGTCACGAATGACGTCGAAAAGATCCAGTTTGCTTGTTCGACTGCGTTGGCAGACGCGCTGAAGCAAGGCCTGACCTTTGTTGCGTTCATCGTCATTGTTTTCGCGATCGATTGGACGCTGGCCCTGGCTTCCCTGATCGTCGCGCCACTGATCATTTACCCATCGAAGTTTCTCGGCCGGAAGATTCATAAGACCAGCCGTTCCAGCCAGGACAAGATGGAGGAAATCTCGAACGTCCTTCAGGAGACCATCACGGGACACCGCATTGTGAAGGCTTTCGGAATGGAGGAGTTCGAGCTCAACAAGTTCAAACACGCCACCCGCCGGCTCGCCCAGGTAAACTTGAAGTGGGTGCGCACCCAGGCTATCTCTTCCCCCTATATGGAAGTCGTTGGCGCCGTCGCTTTTGGCGTGATGCTGTTTTACATCCAAGGTCGTATTCCAACCGGCCAGATGACATTGGGAAAATTCGGTGTGTTCCTTACCGCCTTCGCCTGCTTATACGATCCAGTCCGGCGCATGAGCGGCATTTACAACACGTTTCAACAGGCAAAGGGCGCGTCCAGCAAGGTATTTGAATTGCTCGAAGAGCGGCCGGAAATTGTCGACAAGCCGGGTGCTCAGGTTCTGAAAGGTTTTGAGCGGGAGATCGAGTTTCGTCGGGTGAGCTTCAACTACAATGACAGCCGCATGCCGGTGCTGAAGGAACTGGATTTGACGGTGTCTGCCGGAGAGGTGATTGCTTTTGTCGGGTCCAGCGGATCGGGAAAGACGACGCTGGTGAACCTGCTGCCGCGGTTTTTCGACCCGACCGAGGGGCAGATCCTGATCGACGGTTACGATACGCGAGACCTCACCCTGGCGTCGCTACGGGCGCAGATTGGGATCGTGACGCAAGAGACCGTGCTGTTCAACGACACCGTCCGTAACAACATTTGTTATGGCCGCAGCCAGGTGACCGAGAAGGAATTGTTGGAAGCAACCCAGGCCGCTCTGGCGCACGATTTCATCCTGCAGTTGCCGCAAGGCTACGAGTCGATCATTGGCGAGCGCGGCCAGAAGCTGTCTGGCGGGCAACGCCAGCGCGTCGCCATCGCTCGGGCGCTGCTGAAGAATTCTCCGATTCTCATTTTGGACGAGGCGACGTCGGCTCTGGATTCCGAATCTGAAATGCTCGTTCAGAAGGCTCTGGCAAACCTGATGCGCGGCCGTACGGTGTTCGTTATCGCCCATCGCTTGTCCACCATTCGCCAGGCCGGGAAGATTATTGTGATCGATCAGGGGCAGATCAGTGAGGTCGGCACGCATGCCGACCTGGTTGGGAAGAGCGGCATTTATCGGCGGCTGCATGATCTGCAGTTTGCGGGCGCGGATATTTCGTGGGTGAGCTAGCCGGCGTGTGCACCATCAGGGCACCGGATTGACAGGAATAGTTCGTCCTCGTACTCGTCGTCGTCCTCGGCATTCGTCGAGGACGAGCACGAGGACGACGAGATGGATGTAGCGCAGACCGCAGCTTCTGGCGGTCTGTGG
>Ga0180085_1000064_pt1 | contig 31226 bp, 26 predicted proteins | sample EasRiv730_16_10D_FD_123013 | JGI IMG/M metagenome (GOLD analysis project Ga0180085, IMG submission 123013) | Soil microbial communities from meander-bound floodplain in the East River, Colorado, USA - East River metaG ERMLT730_16_10D | ecosystem: Environmental > Terrestrial > Soil > Floodplain ... | reverse complement strand
CCTCGTCGGACAAGGCCTTGAGTGCGGCGACTGTAATGTAATGCCGGTCCACTTCGAAGAAGCTGCGCAGCGCCGCGCGGGAATCGCTGCGTCCGTAGCCGTCCGTTCCCAGGACCACATAGCGCCCGGGAATCCACTGCCGCACCTGGTCCGGTACCGTCTTCATGTAGTCGGTGGCGGCGATGAACGGCCCACGGCGCGCCGCGAAGCACTGTTGCAGGTAACTCGTGCGCGGCGACATGGCCGAATTGAGCATGTTCCAGCGCTCGACTTCGAGCGCGTTGCGTCTGAGCTCGTTGAAGCTCGTCACCGAGAACACGTCCGCCGGAACTCCGTACTCCTTTTCGAGGATCTCGGCTGCCGCGAGCGCCTCGCGCAGGATGGTTCCGGAGCCCATCAGGTTGGCCCGCACCTTCCCCCGACCGCCGATCTGCAACAGGTACATCCCGCTCAGGATTCCCTGCTGCACACCCGGCGGCATGGGCGGCTGCACGTAGTTCTCGTTCATGCAGGTGATGTAGTAGAAGACCTTCTGCTGCTCCACGAACATCCGCCTGAGCCCGTCCTGGACGATCACGGCGAGTTCGTACGCGAAGGCAGGATCGTAGGCGACACAGTTCGGAATCGTGCTGGCAACCAGGTGGCTGTGCCCATCCTGGTGCTGGAGGCCCTCGCCCGCGAGCGTCGTGCGTCCCGCGGTCGCGCCGATCAGGAAACCGCGGGCCTGCATGTCGCCGGCCGCCCACGCAAAATCGCCGACGCGCTGGAAGCCGAACATCGAGTAGAAGACATAGAACGGCACCATGTTGACGCCGTGGTTGGCGTACGCGGTTCCGGCGGCCATCCACGAGCACAGCGACCCGGCCTCGTTGATGCCCTCCTCCAGGATCTGGCCCTTCTTGTCCTCGCGGTAGTACGCGAGCGATTCGGCATCCTGCGGGGTGTAGAGCTGACCGACCGATGAATAGATGCCGATCTGGCGAAACATCCCCTCCATGCCGAAGGTGCGCGCCTCATCCGGCACGATCGGCACGATGTGTTTACCGATGTTCTTGTCTTTGACGAGTGTCGTCAGGATGCGAACCAACGCCATGGTGGTCGACATCTCGCGCTCTCCGGAGCCTTCGAGCAGCGTTTCAAAGCTCTCCAGCGGAGGCACTACCAGGGGCTCGGCCGTCGTACGCCGTACCGGCAAGTAGCCGCCGAGCGCCATGCGCCGTTCACGCAGGTAGCGGATCTCCTCGCTGTCATCCGCGGGACGCGCGAACGGCAGCTCCGTGATGTCCTTGTCGGACACGGGGATGTTGAAGCGATCGCGAAACGCCTTGAGCGCCTCGTCATCGAGCTTCTTCTGCTGGTGCGTGATCATCTGGCCTTCGCCGGCCTTGCCCAGACCGAAGCCCTTCACCGTCTTGGCGAGAATCACCGTCGGCTGGCCCTTGTGCGCCATGGCCGCGGCATACGCAGTGTAGACCTTTCGCGGATCGTGACCGCCGCGATTGAGACGCCAGATCTCCTCGTCGGACAGATTGGCCACCATCGCCTTGAGCTCGGGGTACTTGCCGAAAAAGTGCTCGCGCGTGTAGGCGCCGCCCTTGGCCTTGAAATTCTGGTACTCCCCGTCGACGCATTCATCCATGACGCGGCGGAGCAGACCCTTGTGGTCCTTGGCGAGCAGCGGGTCCCAGCGCGATCCCCATAGCACCTTGATCACGTTCCAGCCCGCGCCAAGAAACGCCGCTTCGAGCTCCTGGATGATCTTGCCATTGCCGCGCACCGGTCCATCGAGGCGTTGCAGGTTGCAATTGATTACGAACACCAGGTTGTCGAGTCCCTCGCGCACGGGCATCGTGATGGCGCCCAGCGATTCCGGCTCGTCCATCTCGCCGTCGCCGAGAAAGCACCACACCTTGCGATCGGAGGGCTTGATGATGCCGCGATGCTCGAGATAGCGGACGAAGCGCGCCTGGAAAATCGCCATCATCGGCCCGAGTCCCATCGAGACTGTCGGAAACTGCCAGAAGTCGGGCATCAGCCACGGGTGCGGATAGGATGACAGGCCGTCGCCGGTGACTTCCTGGCGGAAGTAGCGCAGCTGCTCCTGGCTCAATCGTCCCTCGAGATAGGCACGCGCGTAGATCCCCGGGCTCGAATGGCCCTGGATGAAGACCATGTCACCGGGGTGGCGGTCCGAAGGCGCGCGCCAGAAGTGATTGAAGCCCACCTCGTAGAGCGTCGCGGAGGATGCGTAGGTCGACAGGTGTCCACCGTACTCGCTGCTGCGGCGATTCGCCTGCACCACCATTGCCATCGCGTTCCAGCGGATGTACGCCTCGATGCGCCGTTCCAGTGCGCGATTGCCGGGATATTCCTTCTCCTGGCCGGTCGCGATGGTGTTTACGTAGGCGGTATTGGGCTTGAACGGCAGGTACGCGCCCGAGCGGCGCGTGAAATCGATGAGTCGCTCGAGCAGAAAATGCGCGCGCTCGGGCCCATGCACCCTGAGCACCGAGCCGATGGACTCAATCCATTCCTGCGTTTCTACCGGATCGGTGTCGTCGGGCTTCGGCTCGTGCGCCATGCGTGCTTGTCTGCGTTCGGGGCCCCGGTATGATCCGGGTTTGGATTTTTAGGGTCAAGGTAAAGAGCGTTGTCGAAGCTGCTGCCCAAAGCCGCGCTCGTGCGCACGCAAGCACATGCGCGCCACGTGCGCAATGATGATCTCGCGCAGCTTGACGCCTGGCTCGTCGTCATCGCGGATGACCTCTCGGATGCGGCATGGCGGACGCTACCACGCGGCGAATGGCTGCGTGCCGAATGCCAGCGACGCAAACTGCGCCGCGGCGCCGTGATCACCGCCCGGCTCGACACGCCGGCGCAGACACTCCTGATCGCGGGAATGCGCAAGCGACACGCCTCGGTGTTCGAGGCACTGCAACTCGCCGGCCGCATGGTCAAGGAGGCGAAATCCTCGCAAGCTCGTCTCTTGGGCGTATCGACGCTCGGGCTGCCTGGCGCTGCGGCGAGTGACAGCCTCGAAGCGGTCGTCGCGGCAACGTACGCGGCCGGTTTCGAGCTGCCGTCATTCAAGAGTAAGCGCGACGCTGCCAATTCCCTCGCGGAACTCAGACTCTTTTCGCCCCGCGCAAACGGGGCCTGGCGATTGACGCGCGCCACCAGCGAAGGCAACAACCTCGCCCGCTGGCTCACCGCGCTCCCCGGAAATGAGTTGACCGCGGCATCCTATCGCCGGCGTGTGACGCAGCTCGCGCGGCGCGAAGGATGGCGCTTGCAGTTTCTCGACAGTCGTGCGCTCAAGCGTCGGGGTGCTGGTGCGTTTCTCGCGGTTGCCCAGGGCAACGAAAACGACGACGCGGGCATCATTCATTTGCGCTACCGGCCGCGCGCACGCAAGTCGGGACAGAAGCTCGTGGCACTGGTCGGCAAGGGCGTGTGCTTCGACACCGGCGGCACCAATCTCAAGGCGCACCGGAGCATGCTCGACATGCACATCGACATGGAAGGCAGCGCGGTCGCGCTCGGCACATTGCTCGCGCTCACACGCCTCAACGCAGGCTTCGCCGTCGATTGCTGGCTGGCGGTCACCGAGAATCGCATCGGCCCGAAAGCGTACAAGCCCCAGGACGTTGTCAGTGCGAGCAATGGAGTCAGCATCCAGGTGATTCATACTGATGCAGAGGGTCGCATGGTGCTGGCGGACGCGCTGGCGCTCGCTGCCCGGGAACGGCCTGCGCTGATGCTGGATTTCGCCACGTTGACGGGTGCGTGCGTCAATGCATTGACCGAGCGCTACACGGGGCTCTTCACCAATCGCCCGAGCTGGCACGCGATTCTGGAGCGCGCTGGAACTGATAGCGGCGAGCGCGTGTGGCGCTTTCCGATGGACGACGATTTCGATACCGACCTCGACAGCCCGATCGCGGATATCAAGCAGTGCACCGCTGACAATAAGGGTGATCACATCCTGGCGGCGCGTTTGCTCAACCGCTTCGTGCCCGCGGAGATTCCCTGGGTGCATCTCGACCTCGCGGCGGGCCAACGCACGGGCGGACTTGGTCATATCACCACGGATATCACGGGATTCGGCGTGCGGTACGCGGTCAACCTCCTCACCGCGCAGGGAATCCTGGAGCGCGCCGCCGGCAAATCACAATGACAACGCTCACGCTGCGACGCCCCGATGACTTGCACCTGCACTTGCGCGATGGCGAGGAGATGCGCGCGGTCGTTGGCTTCACGGCGCACCGCTTCGGGCGCGCGATCATCATGCCCAATCTGAAACCGCCGGTGACGACGGTCCCCCTGGCGCGCGCCTACCGCGACCGCATCATCGCGGCGCTGCCCACGGACTGCCGCTTCGAACCGTTGCTGACGCTCTATCTCACCGAACAAATGAAACCAGCCGAAATCGACGCCGCCCGTGCGAGCGGATTGATCGCCGGGGTCAAGCTCTATCCCGCCGGCGCGACGACATACTCGGAGGCCGGTGTGGTTACGATCGAACGCGTGTTCGCCGTGCTGGAACGCATGGCGGAGACCGGACTCCCACTACTCGTCCACGGCGAGGTCGTCGATCCGGACGTCGACGTATTCGATCGCGAGGAGCGCTTCATCGAACGCGTGCTCGCCCCGCTGGTCGAGCGAATGGCACGGCTCAAGATCGTTCTCGAGCACATTACGACGCGCGCCGGCGCGCAGTTCGTGCGCCAGGCGCGCCCCGGCGTTGCGGCGACCATCACGCCGCAACACCTGCTGCTGAACCGTAACGCACTGCTCGCCGGCGGAATTCGGCCGCATCACTATGGCCTGCCGGTGCTCAAGCGCGAGCAGGATCGAATGGCGCTGGTCGAGGCGGCGATCAGCGGCAGCCCGAAGTTCTTCCTCGGCACGGACAGTGCGCCGCATGAGCGCGCGGCGAAGGAAAGCAGTTACGGATGCGCCGGGATATTCACGGCACATGCCGCGCTCGAGCTCTATGCCGAAGCGTTCGAATCAGCCGGCCGACTGGACCGTTTACAGGGATTCGCCAGCGAATTCGGCGCCGACTTCTACGGATTGCCGCGCAACCCGGGCAGCATCACGTTGATCAAGGAGAACTGGCTGTCACCGTCCAGCATCGAGTTCGGCGCCGGCACGCTCGTGCCGTTCCGCGCCGGTGAAAATGTTGCGTGGCGCCTGGCGCCGGGCGGTCGCTGACGCATGCACACCGAAGCCGCACTGCCGTCGATGGCGAATCGCTTTCGTGGCTTCCTGCCCGTGGTCGTCGACCTCGAGACCGGTGGCTTCAATGCCGCGACCGACGCACTGCTCGAGATCGCGGCAGTGCTGATCGAGATCCAGGCGGACGGATCATTCAAGCGCGGCGAAACCTATCGGTATCACGTGCTGCCGTTCGAAGGTGCGCGGCTCGATCCCGCCTCGCTCGAAGTGACGGGAATCGACCCGCATCACCCTTTGCGTCCGGCGATCTCGGAGCGCGACGCCCTGCAACGCATTTTCCGCGACGTGCGCCGGGCAGTCACCGAGAACGAGTGCCGGCGCGCGATCCTCGTCGGCCACAACTCCTATTTCGATCTCAGCTTCCTGAATGCCGCCGTGGCGCGCACCGAGATCAAACGCAATCCGTTCCATCCATTCTCGAGCCTCGACACGGCAACCCTTGCCGGTGTAGCGCTCGGGCAGACGGTGCTGGCGCGGGCTCTCGCGGCAGCGGGCCTGGAGTGGGATCCAGCTTCGGCGCACTCGGCGGGGTACGATGCCGAGCGCGCCGCCGACCTGTTCTGCTACATCTGCAACCAGTTCAAGCCCATCTACGACGTCGCGGCGCAACGCATCGCCGCCCTCAACATCAACCTCGCCGACATCGAAGGCGGCCCGCCGTTCGAGCAGACCTAGAGAGGCACTCCGGGACACTTCAGGCGGCGCGGACAGCGCCAGCCGATTCGAGGAGCTTCTTGAGTTCGCCGCTGCGGTACATCTCGAGCGCGATGTCGCAGCCGCCCACCAGCTCGCCCTTGACGTAGAGCTGCGGGAAGGTCGGCCAGCTCGAGTACGCCTTGAGTGCCTCGCGCAGCTCCGGGTCCTCGAAAATGTTCACGTGCGCGAAGTCGGCGCCGCACGCGCGCAGGGCGGCGACTGTCTGGGCCGAAAAGCCGCATTGCGGGAAATCGGGCGTTCCCTTCATGAAGAGCACCACCGGCTTCGCGGTGACCTGCTGCTTGATCCGTTCGACGACATCTACTGACACGTTAATCCTCCAGCTCTGCTCAACGGGCTCGAGCGTTACGGCTTCGACCTCGGCCCAGTCTGAGATGTTCACTGTGCCCCTGGGCAATTGAATTATGTGGGGTCGTCGCCTATTCTTCAAACCGCTCAGAGGGTTGCCGCAAGAACAACAGAGGGACTCCGCATGAACCCACTCAACTCGATACCGGCTTCGATCATCACGGGCGTGGTGCTCGCGATCATCGTCTTTGTCGTGATCCCGGGCCAGGGTTACAACGAGCTGTCGCTCGCCCGCTGGCTGCACATCCTTTCGGGCATCACCTGGATCGGGCTGCTCTACTATTTCAACGTGGTGCAGACTCCGGCGCTGGCTGCGGCCGCGGCGGACAAGGGCGGTCCGGGCGGTGCCGGCATCACCAAGTACGTCGCTCCAAAGGCGCTACTGTGGTTCCGTTGGGCGGCGGTCTCGACCTGGTTCACCGGCGCCTGGTACCTGATCTATGCCCACACGTTCGACGACGCGTTTCTGCTGCGCGAGGGCTCGCGAGTCATTGGCATCGGCGCCTGGCTGGGCACCGTCATGTTGTTCAATGTCTGGGTGTTCATCTGGCCCGCGCAGAAGAAGATACTCGGCATCGTGCCGGCTACCGATGACGAAAAGGCGAAGGCGCGCAAGCTCGCGCTGCACGCCTCGCGCACCAATTTCGTTCTGTCGATTCCGATGCTGCTCTGCATGGGCTCGGCGACGCACGGTTTGCCGTTCTAGCGAGCGCAGCTTTCGTTTACACTGAAACCCGGCCAATGCGCCGGGTTTTTTTCTCGCCCCCTCTCCCCGCGCGGGAGAGGGACGGGGTGAGGGCTCGAATGAACTTCGAAACTCCCGCCGACCTTCCGGCCCAAGTCGCGCGCGCCCTGGAAGAAGACATCGGCAGCGGCGATGTCACCGCGGCGCTGGTGCCGGCCGACCGAATGACGCGGGCGAACGTCGTCACGAGGGAAGCCGCCGTGCTCTGCGGCCGGCCGTGGTTCGATGCCACGTTTGGCCAGATCAGTCGCGAGGTCCGCGTCGAGTGGCGCGTTGAGGAGGGCGCCGACATCGCAGCCGGTGAACTGTTGTGCACCGTCGGGGGACCGGCGCGCGCGATTCTGACCGGCGAGCGCACCGCACTCAATTTTCTACAGACCTTATCCGCCACGGCGACGGCCGCGAAGCGCTACGTCGCTGCAATCGTCGGCACGGGCTGCCAGATCCTCGACACGCGGAAGACCGTCCCCGGGCTGCGTTCGGCGCAGAAGTACGCCACGCGGGTGGGCGGCGCACGCAATCACCGCCTTGGACTGCACGACGCGGTGTTGATCAAGGAAAACCACATCGCTGCCGCGGGCTCCATCGCCGCCGCGATTGCGGCCGCCCACGCAACGACCCGGGTGACGGTCGAGGTCGAGGTGGAAAACCTGGATGAGCTGTCGCAGGCACTCGCGGCTCGGCCCGACATGGTGCTGCTCGACGACTTCAGCCTCGATGACCTGCGCGCAGCCGTTGCCCTCAATCGGGAGCAGGGCACACCCGTCAAGCTCGAGGCTTCGGGCGGCATTCACCTCAACAACGTTCGCGACGTCGCGCTCACCGGGGTGGATTTCATTTCCGTCGGCTCGATCACCAAGCACATTCGCGCGGTGGATCTGTCGATGCGATTCGAGACCTAGATGTGAGGTGACGTGTATGAGGCGCAGGATCCTGGCGGGAGTTGGCGGCTCCCTCGTCTCCTCGCCGCAGTCGGGACAATACTCGTGCGGTGCGGACGCCCCGCAGTTTGCGCAGATGCGTTCGCGTGGTGCCGAGTCCACGGCTGCGCTAGGCGCTCGCGGCCTTCAGCACCCGCTGCGGTTGCGAGACGCCGTAGCCCTGTGCGTAGTCCACGCCCAGGCTGGTCAGCATCTGGATGATTTCCTGATTCTCGGCGAATTCGGCGATGGTTTGCTTGCCCGTGAGGTGCCCGATCTCGTTGATCGAGCGCACCATTTCGCGGTCGATCGGGTCGTGCAGGATCTCCTTCACGAAGCTGCCGTCGATCTTGAGAAAGTCCACCGGGAAGTGCTTGAGGTAACCGAACGACGACAGACCCGTGCCGAAGTCGTCGAGCGCGAACTTGCAGCCCAGTTCCTTGAGCGCCTGGATAAAGCGATTCGCCTGCGAGAAGCTGGCAACCGCCGCGGTTTCGGTGATCTCGAAGCAGATCTTGGTGGCGTCGATGCCACTGCGATGGAACTGGTCGATCACGAACGGCAGAAACTTGTCGTCACCGAGTGACTGGCCCGACAAATTGATGGAGCACAGCACCAGCCGCTCGCGTTCGTCGGCTTCCGAGACCAGCCAGCGGAACGCATTCTCGATCACCCAGCGGTCGATGTTCGGCGTGATGCCGTAGCGTTCGGCGGCGGCGATGAAGTTGTCGGGCGTGACGATCTTGCCGTTCTCGTCGCGCATGCGCAGCAGCAACTCGTAGTGCGCGCCCGGATCCTGGCGCTGCAGCGGCATGATTGTCTGGCGGAACAGCTCAAAGCGCGATTCCTCGAGCGCGTTGTTGATGCGCGCCGCCCACTGCATCTCGCGGCGTCGGCGCATGAGGTCGAGGTCGTTTTCTTCGAAGCTGTGCACGCGATTGCGGCCGGCTTCCTTGGCAGCTCCGCAGGCACTGTCAGCGGCGCTCAGGATCGAGGCCACGTCCTCGTTGTCGGCGCTGATCGGCACCACGCCGATGCTCGCGCCCAGGCGGAAAGTGCGTTCCTCCCACACGAAGCGGAAATTCCGCACGGCTTCGCGCAGTTGTTCCGCGGTCCTGAGCGCTTCATCGAGCGAGCAGCTCTCGAGCAGCAGCCCGAACTCGTCGCCGCCGAGACGCGAGAGCGTGTCGCGCCAGCGGATCTTCGACTTGAGCAGCGCACCGACCTGCCCCAGCAGGGCATCGCCCGCACTGTGGCCGCAGGTGTCGTTGATGATCTTGAACTGGTCGAGGTCGAGATAGCAGACCGCGTATGAGGTCTCACGCGCCTTGGCGCTCTTGAGCGCGCGCTCGAGCCGGTTCTCGAACTCGCGCCGGTTCACGAGGCCGGTGAGCACGTCGTGGCTCGCATGGTAGCTCAGGCGCCGGTTGAGTTCGCGCGATTCGCTGACGTCATGGAATACGAGCACGCCGCCGGCCACGCCGCCCAGCCCATCGCGAATCGGAGCCGCCGTGCTCTCGACGTACAGCTCGTTGCCATCGCGGCGGATGAGCAGCATCGGGCGCACGGATTTGATCGAGCGCGAACGCCGGATCGCCACCGTCATCGGGTTCTCGAGCGGTTCGCAGGTCTCCTCGTGAAAGGCACGGAAGATCTCGTCGATCGACCGGCCCTGCGCGTCTTCGAGCTGCCAGCCCGTGAGCTCGGACGCCACCGGATTGATGTATTCGACATTGGAATGCTGGTCGGTCGTGATGACGCCATCGCCGATCGACTGCAGCGTGATCTGCGCGCTTTCCTTCTCGCGGAACAGCGCGTCCTCGTACAAGCGGCGCTCGGTGATGTCGAGCTCGGTGCCGACCAGGCGCAACAGCCGCCCGCCCGCATCGACGCGTGCCTTGGCGCGGCTCACGACCCAGCGCCACTCGCCGCTCCGATGCCGCATGCGGTGGATGCTCTCGAAGATGGGCGATTTGCCCGCGACGTGATCGCGGATCGCCGCCTGCACGCGCGGCATGTCGTCGGGGTGCACGAGCTGGCGCCAGTCGGGCGAGTTGTTCATCTCGTCGTCGGCGTATCCCAGCATCGCCTTCCAGCGCGGCGAAAAATACACGCGGTTGTTCTCGGCATCGAAGTCCCACAGGCCGTCGTTGCCGGTGTCCATCGCGAGATCATTGCGCTCCTGCAGGCTCTTGAGGTGCTTCTGCACCCGCATGCGCTCGAGACCCGACGAGAAACTGGTGCCGATGAGCTTGAGCAGGAGGTGCAGGTTGACGTCCCAGGCTTCCCGCGGCTGCACGCCCGCCAGGCCGAGGAATCCGCTGACCTTGCCCTGGATCGCGAAACCGATCAGGAGCAACGAGCCGATATTCAGCTGCTTCAGCCGCGCGCATTCGGCAATCTGATCCTTACGCGCCGTCGAGGTGTCGCGGATCTCCAGGATGCGCATGTGCTCGAGCTTGCTGCCCAGCCACGGCAGCGTTTCGAGCGGCTCCCCCTTGAGCACCTCGGGCGTGCACTGCGCAAACATGCCCTTCGCGACCGACACCGATTCGACATAGGTGCAGTCCGAATCGAAGAGCGCGATGAAGGTCGCATCCATTGCGGTCGATTCACGCAAAGCATCGAGGTTCTGCCGGACGACTGCATCTGCCGTCACTTCGGTCATGTTCTGAAAATCGACGGCGATCTTGGTGCAGGTGACGTCGAGGCCGAGGGCGGGTCGCGGCGAGCGCCGTGTCGCCAGGTGGGGCGAAAGGATATCCGATGCAGTCAGATCGCTGACTGGGTTGGGTGGCACTGTTGCCATGGCCGTGAGCGCATCCCCCTGAAAAGGCAGGTCGAGTCTGTCAGTTCCGATGCTGCGCCGGTCGGACGCGTCACACAGTTTGTCTCTCTATGGCGGCAACCGGTTACGACGCATTCTGTCACAATCGTCTAAGAAAACAAGCTAAGCGACTGAAAGAGAAAGGCCCACTGACTCCGATCGTCGGGCATCGGCGGCCGCGCGCGTCAACCATCGCGAGCCCCAGCCGTTCTTGTGCGTGCAGACGTACATAGACGGGAGGCCGAATCATGTTCTCGCTCAATTCCGCGCCGCAGAGCGCACGCGGCCTGCGGGCCGCATTTCGTGCCGGGCTCATGGCGCCCACCATGGCGTTGCTGGTCGCCGTTGCCGGCTGCGGTGGCGGTGGCGGTGGCGGTGAAAGCGAATCCGCAAGCATGCCGCAAAGCTGTGACGCCGCGAATTGCGGCACGGTGTATGTCGGCATCACCGATGCTGATGGCGATTTCCTGAGCTACACCGTCGATGTCGTCTCGCTGACGCTCACCAAGGCGAATGGCGCCGTCGTCGAGACACTGCCGATCAGCACGCGCGTCGACTTTGCGCAGCTGATCGATCTCACCGAATTTGTCACTGCCGCGACGGTGCCGAACGGTGCCTATGTCGAAGGCCGCATCCGCCTCGATTACAGCGCCGCCGAGGTGACGGTCGAAGTCGGCGGCGAGCCGCGTGCGGCCACGGTCATCGATGAGAACGGCCAGCCATTAGGGCTAGTCGACCTCGACATCCGGCTCGACAATCGCAACCACGTGGTGGTCAGCCCGGGGCGACCCGCGTTCCTGCAACTCGATTTCGACCTGGCGGCGTCGCACACCGTAGATGTGACGACTACTCCGGTCACCGCTGTCGCGGAACCCTTCATCGTCGCCACGGTCGAGCCCATCGACGAGAAAGAGCTGCGAGTGCGCGGCCCGCTGGTCAGCGTCGATACCGCCGCCAGCAGTTACGTGATCGACGTGCGCCCCGTCCATCACCTGACGGCGCGCTTTGGCCAGCTCACGGTCAAGACGACCGCCGACACCGCCTTCGAGATCGATGGTGAGCCCTTCACCGGTGCCGCTGGACTTGCGGCGCTGGCGCAGGAAGCGGCCGGAACGCCGACCGTGGCTTTCGGCTCACTGACACTTGCCAGCCGCGAGTTCACCGCGGAACGCGTGCATGCCGGCACCAGCGTGCCGGGTCCACGGTTCGATGTCTTGTGGGGCAACGTTATCTCCCGCGACGGTGACGCGCTGACGGTGCGTGGCGCGACGCTGATTCGACGCTCTGGAAGCTTTGCCTTCGTGCGTGACGACGTGACACTGCTCGTGGGTCCCGACACCCTCGTAACGCGAGATGGACAAGGCGGTACCGATCTCACCGAGGACGCAATCTCGGTGGGTCAGCGCGTTCACGCGTTTGGCGATGTGAGCGAGAACAATGGTGAATTGACTCTCAATGCCGAGCACGGGCGCGTGCGGTTGCACCTGACGCACCTGTCGGGCAGCGTGGTAACGGCGAACCCGGGCACGCTCACGCTGGATCTCGCCAGCATCGATGGCCGCCGGCCGGCAATCTTTGACTTCAGCGGCACCGGCACGGCGCCCGCCACCGACGCCGATCCTGAGAACTACGAGATTGCGACCGGCGCGCTCGACCTCAATCGGCTGATGAGCGGATCGCCCGCCCGAGTGTTCGGCTTCGTCACGCCCTTCGGCGCGGCGCCGCCCGACTTCGAAGGCCGCACGGTCGTGGACTTCCAGGAAGTGCGTGCCATCCTCGGCGTGGGCTGGGGTCCAGACGGCACGAGCGCACCCTTCCTGAGCCTGAATGCCGATGGCCTCGTGATCAACAACGACAATACGGATATCGGTCTGCGGCATTTCATCGCGATCGGGCCGGTCCTCATCGACATCACCGCGCTGCCGACACCGCCGACGATCACGCCGTCCGCCGGCTATGGGCTTTACGCGATCGGCGAACCGCGCCGGGTCGAGGTGTTCAGCGACTTCGCGGCCTTCGCCGAGCGCCTGAGCGAGAAGCTGGCGGCGGGCAGCAAGGCAGTTACGCTGACTGCCGGTGGCGAGTTCGATGCGGGCAGCAGCACGCTGACCGCGCGGCACGTCAGCATCGGCCTCTCCTCGATCAATTAGGCCAAGGAAAAAAGACGGCGGGCGACCCATGTCGCCCGCCAAGGCCGGGAACCCGACTCAACGACCGTCCCTCGCGCTCTCGTCAGTCGTGGAAATCGCCCTCGCCTTCGAGCTCGATCTCGCGAGCCACCAGGGCGTCACTCTCGAGTCGCCCATGGACGGAGACCAGCCGTCCTGGCGCCCGCGCAAAGAACTCGGGGGCGCTGATGCTGCCGTCACTTTCATTCTCGAACTCGGTGCCGGCGTTGGTCAGAACGATGACGCCGAGGATCGTGAGCTGCGGTTCAACCACTTCGGCGGCCGTTCCACGCAACTCGACTTCACCCTCATCGTCCTCTCGCTCGACGCGTGCCGCCGCAATGCTGTCCGGAATGCTGCCTGCGGAACCGCGGACTTCGACGAAGTCACCCACGCGCAACTCCGACACGTTGAATGGACGCAGCTTGGCGTCCGTCTTGTCCTCAAAGCGTGTCGCGACGCTGGTCTCGATCCTGATGCCGAGGACGGTGAATGAGCCCGCCGCGGCGTCGATATCCTCGACCAGGGCTGCTACACGCAGGTCAGCCTCGCGCTCGAACTCGACCTTTTCCGCCTGCAGGACGCCATTGCTGACATCGCCCTCGACCTCGACTCGCACGTTGAGTGCGAGATCGGCGCTGGTGCCCCTCTCGAAACGCGTGGCCGCGGATGTCGTGACAGGCTGCATGTTGACGTCGAAATCGGCCGCCGACACGAAGCGCGTGATCAGCCCTTCGATCTCGGCCTCGTCGTCATCATCGGCATTCATGCCGCCGAGCTCACCCTCGACTCGCGTCGCGAGCAGAACACCAGTCGCGTCGAGCGACCGGCCCTTGACCTCGACCAGTAAGCCGTCGGCGGGTGCACCCCCCGGCAGGTCGTCGAGCTGCGCCGTGCCGTAGTCGACGATCAGCGCACTGATTGCGAAGCGCTTCGCGGCCGGGTCGTGATTGGCGATGACGCCGGTGACCTCGAACTCATCGCCCGGATCATGGCGCTCGATGCGCGTCGCGCGGATCACGCCAGCCGCATCGCGAAAACCGCTCACCTCGACCACGGCACCGACGGGCACGCCCGCGAGTGACGCCGGCTGAATGCCGTCGTCGAACGAGGTCGTCGCGTCCACCTTGACCGTTTGACCGAGCACCACAAGCGTCCCGGTCGTCAGGTCCACGGACTGGACCGGCCCCTCGACCGCGTCGTTGCAGTCGATCGATGCTGCCGTTCCACCGCGCCGGTCGTCGTTCAGACGGCCGGAAATGCGGACCACGTCCCCGACCTGCAGTTGCGATTCAATGCCCGGCCGGTCATCGATGCTGACCGTTGCGCCACCGGTGTCGTAGCGCACCCCATTGACGTACACACTGCCGAAAGCGCTGACCGCTCCGATCGTGACCACCGGCATGGAGCCACTCGTGGTCGGCGTCGCCCCGTTGTCGTATCCACCCGAGCCGCCACAAGCGGCGAGCAGAATGGCGGCCGCGACGGGCAGCGCGCGGCAAAGTCTCGTTTCAATATTCATGATCTGTCCTCCAGGCTGATGACACGCTTCCCGGCCTGCAGGTGGCGATTCGCTCGCCGTGTGCTTTTCTAGTTCTCAAGCTCGGCTTCTTCGGCATCGATGGCCCCGTTGAGCACGGTGCCCCGAACGCCGACCAGGCGATTTGGTGCCTGGGCAAAGAATGTCGCGGCGCTGATCGTGGCATCGGCCGCATCGCGGAATTGTGTGGCGCCATTGGTACGCACGCTGACACCCAGGATCTGGAAGTCCGCTAGTGCCACGTTCTCGGCAATGCCGCGCAGCTCGAAGCGATTCTCCGGGTCGTCGCGCTCGAGGAGCGCGGCCGCAATGCTGTTGGCACCTGTTCCGGGGCCGCCACGGACTTCGACGAAGTCGCCTACGCGCACATCGCTCAGCCGGAACGGCGACAGGTCCGCGTTCGACTTATCCTCGAACCGCGTTTCCCCACTGACGCTGATGGAGATTCCCAGTACGGTGAGCGAATTGGCCGCTGCATTGACCGCATCGACGGTCGCCCTCACGCGCAAATCGGTGCCGGCACGGCATTCCACTTCCTGGGCGCTGACTACGCCATTGCTCAGAGTCCCTTCGACTTCCACCTTGCTGTTGAGCGGCGGATTGAATGGGGTGGCGCAATTCCTGAACGCTGTTCCGACGGCCGTCGTGATCGGCTGGCCAGCGACGTCAAAGTCGGTCGCCGAGACGAAGCGCGTGACCAGTCCTTCGATCTCGACTCGATCGCCATTGTTGACCGGGATCCCCTGGCCCTTGAACTCAACACGCGTCGCTGTCAGCACGCCGGCATTCACCGCCGTGCCCTTGGCCTCGACGGTTTGCCCGTTCGCGGGCTGACCGCTCGGAAAGTTCTGCAGCTGCGCCTGCGAGTAGTCGACGGTAAGGGCGTTGATCTGGAAGCGCCGCTGGTTTGTGTCGAGTGCAGCAACGGATCCCGTCACCTCGAGCTCGCCCCCGGCCGCCTTGCATTCGATTCGGGTAGCGCGCACTACGCCGGTCGTGTCACGAAAGCCGCTGACCTCGACCACTTGTCCGGGCTGCAGGGCATCGAGGCGACAGTTGGCCACGCCATCATCGAATGCGGTGCCGCCATCTACGCGCACAGTCTGGCCGAGCACGACCAGGGAGCCGCCAGCAACGTTCACCGAATCGATGGGGCCCTCGACGTTGTCATCGAACGTCACCGAAGTGGCTGTGCCCGTCGCAGCAGCGGCGTTGATCGGGCCGACGACCGAAACCACGTCGCCGACGCGCAAGTCGGTCTGAGTCCCCGCCCTGCCGTCAATCGTGATGCTGGCAGTCGAAGTGGAAAACTCGATGCCATTGACAACGATGCTGCCGAACCCGGTAATCGTACCCACCGCGAATCCCGTACCCTCGATTCCACCCAACTGGGTATCGCTGCTGCCGCCCCCACCGCATGCAGCGAGATTCATCAGTGCCGCGCCCAGCAGCAGGCTGGCGAATTTCTTGAGCATCATTTTGATCCACCTCTTGGACGAGAATCCTCGATTAGATAAACGCCGGCGCCGAGCCGGACCGCCTGTTCGCTCGCCGACGCGTCATTGCCGGCCGTGTGCGCAGTCAGCCAATCGTCCACGCGCTCCAGGAACGCCTGACCTTCGCGCTCCAGGAACTGTCTGAATGCGGTCAATGCACGCTTGTCGACACGCACGCTGAGCGCACGGCGCTCGAAGCGCGGTGCTGTCCTGGCATCGCGTGTCAGGTTGTGCTCGAGCGTCGTGCCCACGTCCTGCAGGACGCTGCCCCACAACCGGATCTGTGCTTCGTCCATGCGCCGCGGCAGGTAGACGCGGGTTAGTGCGCGCAATGTGCCGTCGGTGCGGCGTTCCACGGCGCGCGCCAGTTGCAGCTGCTTGAGCAGCGCGCCGGGCGGAATGTCACCTCCATAGCGGTGCATGAGTTCCGCAAAGCTCAGCGGACTTCCATCGACGGTCAGTTCGCGCGGATTGCCGCCGGCGTCGACAAAGTCGGGGTCCTGGTACCAGCCCGACAGGACTCGCGAGGCCTTACTCATGTACCCGGTCGTCGATTGCGGTTGTTCTGCGAGCAACTGCTGCTGGCGACGCACTTCGCGTCGCGTGAGGCCCGTGAGAATGGCGACGCGCGATACGTTCGTGGGACGGCCGCGGATGCCGAATTCACTCGTCGCGGTTTCCACGAAGCTTTGCCGCGACACTTCTGCAAACTCCTTCCAGGTCACGCCACTCTTGAGGAGCAATCGCGCGATCGGCCGAAGCAGCGCCCGGCAGCTTGATAGCACCAGGTTCTTGGTCAGCGATTCTTCCATATATGGTAGTATATGTCCCATATATGGTAATAAGCAATAGCGGACGCGCGTGCACAGGAGGCGTTCGAGTGTCGAACGCCGCGGTCTCCCTCAATTCACGGACTTCGACGTGAGGGGCCTGAGAGGCTCCCCTGCTACGGTCGATACTGACGAACGGACTGGTCGTTCCCGCGGGCGGCACACTCGGCGGCGGCCGGCGCTGATACCAGGAACCATCGTTCGCGGCTGGCCTTACCCACCTCGATCCTTTCCACGGCCCCGCCGAAACAAGGTTCCAGATTGGCTTCGGATACCAGCAGCTGTCGATGCGCCCCGGAGTTGAGCCAGCGCGCGGCGTCGTATGACTCGAGCGGCCCCTCGCGCCAGCGGCTGTGGCCGAAGTTGACGCTCGGTCGATCGAGGTAAAGCAGAAACTGTTCCTTGTACGCGAGGAGGCCGAGCTCACGCGCCGGATCGGCGAGCTTCTCGAGGCCTGCGACGAAGCGCTCTCCCGAGCGCGAAGCGTTGATCTGCGGAAACACCGTGAAAGTCACGATGACCCATGTCAGTCCGAGCACCCACACGGACGCCAGTACGCCGCGGCGCGCGCCGCAGGCAAGTGCCGCGATTGCACCTGCGATCGCGGTAGCTGCTAGTGGCTCGATATAGAGGACCCCGTAGCGGTCACGCAGCTCCGCTGCCCGCTCGGGCGCGATCCAGGTGAGATACGCGAACGCCCCGGCGCTCAAGAACACAACGAACAGCGCGAACACCAATCCCGCCCGCTGAACGTCGGCACGCTGCCACAGGCCCCGCAGCCACTCGCCCGACGCGATCGCCAGCGCCGGCAGCGCCGGAAGAATATAGACACCACGTTTGCCCGGGCTCGCACTGAAGAAGATCAGAACCAGCGCGACCCAACCGAGCAGAAGCAGGATGCGCGCATCGCTTTCGCGCAGCCGCTCCATCCAGCGCGGCACCAGCCACGGTACCAGCACGATCAGCGGCAGCCACATTGTCACGATGACCGTGAAGAAGTAGTAGAACGGCTGGCGGTGATGCCACGCCGTCGCATAACGCGTCACGGTCTGTTGGAAGAGGATCTCGTCGCGGTAAGCGGTCAGCGCCGGGCTGTCGCTGAACGCGACAGCGAGCAGCATGGGCACAAGCCACAGCGAGATGGCGCCGGCAAACGCGATGGCGGCGGCGCTCCAGCGCGCCGCTGTCGCGTGCAGCTCCGGCAACGGCCACTTTCGCCAGCGCGCATACGCGTAAGGAAACAGCACGAGCAACGGCAGAAAGCCGACGCCCTTCGTGATCACGCCCAGCCCCGCTGCAAAACCGCCGAGCAGGTACCAACGCCAACCGCTGCGCAGCAGCAGGTGGCGCAGCAGCCCGTAGAGTGACAGCGTCGTAAAGAAGCACAGCACGGCGTCGATCTGCGCGAGGTGCGCTTGCAGCGTGAACTGGATCGTGAACAACAGTGCCAGCGCCGCCCACAGGCCCGCCTCACGATTCCACAGCCGTCGCGTCAGGTCGTACACGAGAATCAGCGTGCCCAGACCCGCCAGCAACGACGGCAGGAGGAAGCTCAGTCGCAACGATCCGGTGAGCGCATACGCGCAGGCGATCAACCAGACGAAGAGCGGTGGCTTATCCTGGTAGAGATCGCCGCCAACCCTGGGAAAGAGCCACTCGCCGCTCTGCACCATGTCGCGGGCGATCAGGGTGAACCGCGGCTCGTCGGCAGGCCACGGATCGCGCAAGCCGAAACCGGTCGCCAGCAAGAGCAGACCGAGTCCGATGAGCAGCGCGAGATCGCGGATCACCTCGCGCGACACGTCACTCTTCCACGACCTTGAGATCCGGGCGATACCTGGCCTTGAGCCACATCACGCCGACGAGATCGACGATCCCGACCCACAGACGATTGTGCACCCCGTATTTCGATCGTCCGCGCATGCGCGGCCGGTGGCCGACGGGGATTGAAACCACGCGTTGGCCGGCCCGTTGAAACAATGCCGGGAGGAAGCGGTGCATGTGATCGAACACTGGCAGCGCGAGAAAGGCCTCTCGCGAGAACATCTTGATGCCGCAACCGGTGTCGGGTGTTCCGTCGCCCAGAAGTCCGCCACGAACGCCGTTGGCGATGCGCGACGACAGCCGGCGAAGCCACGTGTCGCGGCGCGTGACGCGATTGCCCATGATCAACAGCACGTCCGCGTTCGCCGGATCAGCACGCGCGGCCAAGAATTTCGGCAGGTCCGCGGGATCGTTCTGCCCATCACCATCGAGCGTGCCGATCCAGGCAGCCCGTGCGGCACGAACGCCGGAGTGCACCGCCGCGCTCTGCCCGCTGCGGAAGGAATGCCGCAACAGGCGCAATTCCGGATGCCCGCCTGCGCGCGCGGCGCGCACCCTCTCCGCCGTGTCATCGGTGCTGCCATCGTCGACGAAGATCATCTCGAACTCAGCGCGCCCGCGCAGCGCGGCGGCGATCTCGCGTGCCAGTGGCGCGACGTTATCCGCCTCGTTGCAGACCGGGACCACGACCGAGATTTCGGGGTTCATGACGGCCGCGGAGTATAGCGGGCATGAGGAACGCGAGCATTTTCCGCTATGCTCGATGCATGCAACACCTTGCGCCCGGCGTACGGACTCCAGATCACTCCGCGCATGCCCACGAGCACCGGCACGATGGTCGCCGGCTGTTCCTGGCACTCGTGCTGACAGGCGGTTTCGCCGTGGTCGAGTTGGCCGGCGGCCTCTTCGCGCACTCACTGACCCTGGTTGCGGACGCCGGCCATATGTTCACCGATGCGGCCTCGCTCGCGCTCGCGTGGGTCGCCCTGCGTTTCGCCCGCCTGCCCTCCGATCGCAGGCGCACTTACGGCTATCAGCGCTTGCAAGTACTGGCCGCATTCGTCAACAGCCTGATCCTGCTGGCGGCGGTGGTCTGGATCGGTTACGAGGCGATCGAGCGATTGCGCAACCCCGCGCCGATCGCGGGTCCACTCATGCTGGGCGTCGCGGTGACGGGCCTGCTCGTCAATGCATGCGCACTCCTGTTATTGCGCGGCGGTGATACCCACAACCTCAACGTACGCGCCGCTTATCTGCACGTGCTCAGCGACCTGCTCGGATCACTGCTCGCGATCACCGCCGCGATGGTCGTGATTCTGACCGGCTGGTTGCGGATCGACCCTCTGCTGGCGCTCGTGCTCGCGCTGCTGATCGTCATCGCGGCAACCGGTCTCATGCGCAAGTCCGCACACATCCTGCTCGAAGGTACGCCCGAGTGGCTCGACATCGAAGAACTGCAGCGCGAGCTCAGGATCGCCGTGGCCGGCGTCGTCGACGTGCATCACGTGCACGTGTGGTCGCTGACGACGCACCATCCGCTGGTGACGCTGCATGCGCGGATTCGCAGCGATGCCTCGCCCGGGCCCGTGCTGGAAGAGATCAAGACGTTTCTGGCGCGCCGCTATGCGCTCGAGCATTCGACCATTCAGCTCGAGCCCGCCGACTGCGCCGACAGAACGCGCGCCTGCTGATAAAGCGCCTCGAGGGCGCGCTCCATCTGCCTTTGCACCTTCTGCGTGCCCGCCTCATCGAGCTGCCTGGGGACTTCGATGGGTTCACCCACCGCGACGACGATGCGACAGAACGGCTTTGGAATCACAAACCGATCCCAGGTTCTCAACACCCAGGCGCGATCAGCGCAGTAGGCCAGCGGTAGCAGCGGAGCGCCAGAGAGCTGCGCGATCTTCACGATTCCCGGCTTGAAGACGGAATGTGGACCGTAAGGACCATCAGGCGTCGTCGCCGGCGACGTGCCGTTGCGCGCGATCGCCTTGCACATGGTGCGCAACGCTTCCGCGCCGCCACTGGTGGTGGAACCGCGGAACACGGTGCCGCCGCCCATGCGACGCGCCATCTCGCTGGGGACTTCGCCATCGACCGAAGCGCTGATCAACCAGCCGATACGCGCACCGCGGTCGATGAGCTGGCGCAGATAACGCCAGCAGAAGAGTTGATGCCGATGCCAGTAGCAGATCACCACCGGCTTGCCACGGAGGACGCGGTCCTCGAGCCGCGGCGCACCCTCGACGCGAACGATGCGGCAGGTGAGCCAGAAGAAACGCAGGATACTCATGCCGATGGGCACTGCAACCCGGTACAGAAGTTTCCGACCCCAGGTCAGACGGCGACGCGAGCGGCTGCCACGACGACGGGATGGGCGCAGCGCTGATTGTTCCGGTGCGGATTGGATCATCATCGAACTCATCTGGCCGAAGCGTAGTAATTCGGGTAATCGGCACTCAGGCCCTTGAAGCGCCGGTGAATCCACAGGTACTGCTCGGGCACGTGCCGCACGTGAGCCTCGATAAGCGCGTTGAAGCGCGCCGCATCGGCCACGCGATCATCGCTTGGGAACCACTCGAGCGCCGGTTGAATCACCATGCGATAGCCACGTGCGCCCGGCAGCCGCTCAGGGAAGTACGGCAGCACCGCTGCACCCGTCATGCGCGCGAGCCGCGATGTGGCAATGTTGGTTGCCGCAGGAATGCCGAAGAACGGCACCATCTCGGCGCCTTTCTTCCGGTAGCTCTGATCGGGCGCGTACCACACGGGCTCGTTGGCACCGAGCGTCGATATCAGCGTGCGGATGTCGTCACGCGGGATGGCGCGACGCGCGCGGCGGCGGCGATTGCGCCCCAGAAAGTACCCGAGAAGCGCATTGCGGGTTGGCCGGTACATCACGCTCATCGGCAGCCGTGCACAAAGCGCGCGCGCGCCGATCTCGAGCGTCGTGAAATGCGCCGACAGGAGGATGGCGCCGTGGCCCGCGCGCAAAGCGCGCTCCAGGTGTTCGACTCCCTCGAGCTCCGTGAGACGGCGAACGCGCGCGTCCGAGCTCCACCAGGCAATTGCCGTCTCGAACAGCGAGATGCCAAGGCTGCGGAAGTGCGCAGCCAGCAATCGTTCACGCGCATCGGGGGCGAGTTCGGGCAGGCAAAGCTCGAGATTGCGCCGCGCATTGTGGACGAATCTCACCGGTAGCCGGCGCAACACGGTGCCCAGCACGGCACCCAATCCGACCAGCAGCGGGTACGGCAGAGGCTCGAAAAGCCGTAGCAGCACGAGCCCGAATGCGGTGGGCCAGTAGCGCGGGGCGAGCAGCGAGAGTCGAAACTCCATGGAGTCGTTCAGCGGCGGTACGGATCGCCGTCCGGACCGGGCCGCTTGAAGCGCTTGTACGTCCATACGTATTGCTCGGGACAGCGACGCACATGCGCCTCGATCAAGGCGTGAAATCGCGCCGCGTCCGCGATGGGGTCGTCCGACGGGAAGTCTTCAAACGGCGGCAGAATGCGCATCAGAAATCCGGATCCATCTGCGAGCCGCTCGGGAAAGTACGGCAGCACCGTCGCTCCCGTGATGCGCGCGATGCGGGACGTGGCGACGTTGGTCGCCGCCGCCTGACCGAAGAACGGCACTACTGCACTCGCCTTGCCGAAAGCCGTCTGATCGGGCGCATACCACAGTGGCAGGTTGTCCTTCAGGCTCTGCAGCAAATCGCGCACGCTGCCGCTCGAGATCGCTCGCTGCGCGCGACCCGCGCGCGCACGCAGCGACAGCTCGGCGATCAGCGGATTGCGGGGCGTCTGATAGGTGATCGCGATTGCGCCGTGCATGGCGAGCGCGCGCGCGCCCATCTCGAGTGAGGTGAAATGTGCGCTCAGCAGGATTGCGCCATGCCCCCGCGCGAGTGCCTGCGCCAGGTGTTCCGTGCCCTCTAGGCGGACGCGCGGCTGCAAGCGCTGGTCGCTCGCCCACCACACGAGCGCGGTGTCGAACAGCGCGCAGCCCAGCATTTCGAAGTGACGCCGGATGAGACGCTTGACCTCGCGCGGTTCGAGGTCGGACAGACAGAGGCGAATATTCACTGCGGCAACGTGTCGCTCGCGCGCTGCAGAACACCAGGCAATGCGACCGAACGTGCGCCCGATCGGGGTCAGCAAGCGAAACGGCAACAGAATCAGCAACCGCACCAATCCCACGCCGACCCAGATGGGCCAGAAGCGCGGCGCCAGAAACCGCCACAGCGGAACGCGCTGCACATTGGGATTCACTGAGTGGATGATGCCGGAGATAGGACTCGAACCTACGACCCGCGCATTACGAATGCGCTGCTCTACCAACTGAGCTACTCCGGCAGGGGTCGGGAATTGTAGCGGAGAACTCAGGCCTTGCGGCGTACCCGGATGACAACGTCGACGCCCGCGAGCTCCGTGCCGTGGGGCAGGTCGGGCAGCCGGCGAAACTCGACTTCGGGGACACCGACGTCGATCAGCTCGCCGGTGTCCAGATTGTGAAAGTGATAATGAAGTGCAGTGTTCGAATCGAAGCAGGCGCGGGTCGAGTCGACGTTGACCTGTCGCACCAGTCCGCAAGCCGCGAACAGATTGAGCGTGTTGTACACGGTCGCCTTGGAAATGCGCGCGCCGGCCACGCGCAGGCCATCGAGCAGTTGCTCAGCCGAGAGGTGCTGCGCGGCCGCGAACATGATCTCGCCGACGCGGATGCGCTGCTCGGTCGGGCTGATGCCGTGGGCCTGGAGCATGCGGACGACATCGTCGCGCGGTGCCAGGCGTTGGGGATGGGCAGCCGACATGGATGGGCATTATACGGAGTTATCTCTGCTTGTGAATCAGGGGCTTGCCGGCGTATCGGCTGAAACCCGGCGATCGGGCCGGATATGCCCGTGGACCCTGGCCAGCGGCGGATTGCACCTTGGACTCGTCCGGCACGGAGGCCGCAATGAATTCGTCCAGGGAAGCCCGCGGGCTGAGCCTGCTGGAGATCCTCGTAACCCTTGCGACCGTCGCGACCCTGGTGGCGATTGCGGCCCCCAGCTTTCGCGAAATCGCCCTGAACGCGCGCCGGACGGAGCAGGTGAACGCCCTGCTGCGCGCTCTGCACGGCGCGCGCAGCGCCGCGATCCTGCGCGCGGAGCCGGTCGTGATCTGCAAGAGCCGTGATGGCACACGATGCTCGGCCGATACGAGCGCCTGGAGCGAGGGCTGGATTGCATTCGTCAACCGCGATCACGATTCGCCGCCGCGCGTCGACGCGGGCGAGCCGATATTGATGATCCAGCCTCGCAGCGAGCACGTCGTCGTGCGCGCCAATCGCAGCGCCGTCACGTATTGGCCGGTGGCGCTCGCGGGAACGACCGCGAGCTTCGTCTTCTGCGACTCGCGCGGCACGATCGCGGCGCGCGCGATCATCGTGAGCCAGACGGGACGCCCGCGTGTGTCATCGCGCGACGCGGCTGGAAAACCACTGCGGTGTCAATAACAATCAGCGCGGGATGCGCGTTAAGTTCAGCCTGCGCCCAGTTAAGTCGAATCCTCGCGTATTGCGGCAGCCGTTCGTCGGCTGAATTGGTACGCCGATCGGGACTGCCACCCCGTTGGGGACGCACGTCGATATAGTTCACGCCATGGGGGACCGAAGAATAAGAGGCTTTACATTGATGGAGCTCATGATGACGCTGGCGGTGGTTGGCGTCATTCTCGCAATCGCCGCGCCCAACTTCCGCGAGTTCATGCTGAACAGCCGGATGACTGGTGCCGCGAACGATCTGCTGGCTTCCGTCCAGCTTGCCCGTTCCGAGGCCATCAAGCGCCAGCTCCCGGTCGCCATCTGCGCGTCCGCAAACCCCGAGGCCGACCCACCCGAGTGCGCGGCGCAATTCGGCGGCTGGGCGGTATGGGTGGATGCCAACAACGACGCCGTGATCGACGGCGGCGAGGCGGTGGTCGCCACCCACAGGCAACCGCACACCAGCCTTTTATTGACTGCCAACGGCAGTGGCTTCGTCTCATTCGCGCCGAACGGGTTCGCGCAACCGTCCGTCGGCGGGAACGCGGCGACGACACTGGTCGTCATCTGCGACGAACGCGGCGACTCGCTGGTCGGCGAGATCTACCGCAAGCGCGCCATGCTTCTGAGCCCGACCGGCCGCCCCGCGGTTCTCAAGCGACAGGTCGAGCTCGCCCCTCTCGGCGACGCGGCCAATTGCCCGGAGACCTGACATGGGAGCGATGCGCACAGACCAAAGAACTGCCTCCGGATTCAGCATCGTCGAAGCCCTGGTCGCGTTGGTCGTGCTGTCCGTCGGCATGCTTGGCATCGCCGCTCTCTATGTCGAGAGCCTGCGTGCGGGCCGCTCGGCGATCTATCGCACTCAGGCGGTCAATCTCGCGGCCGACATGGCGGATCGCATTCGCTCCAACCGCGAGCAGCCCAATGCCTGGGAACTCAGTGCGACTGCCAATCCGGCAACCCAGGGATGCGTCGCGGGTACCATCAACTGCGATCCTGCGGAGCTCGCGCAGGATGACCAGGCACGATGGCGCGCGGCCATCCAGAACCAGCTCCCCGGGGATGGTGCCGACACACCCAACGGCATCATCGAAGTCGACGACGCGGTCGTCCCCAACCAATACACGATCACCGTCATGTGGTCGGAACCCGGCGCAGACGCAGCGCTGACCTACGTTTTAACAATGCAGATATGAAAAGCATGATTCGCAAACCAGCGGGATTGAGCCTCATCGAACTGATGGTGGCGCTTACCATCGGCTCGTTGCTGATCATCGGCGCCGTCACTGTGTACGTGCAGAGCCGCAACACCTACGCGGTCAACGAGACCATGGCGCGCCTCCAGGAGAATGCCCGTTTCGCACTCAGCATGATCGAGCCAGACCTGCGGCTCGCCAACCACTGGGGCATGACGAGCGATCCCCTGTTGATCACCGGCACCGTCGGCAATTCTCCGCTGGCTGTCCCGGGCGGCGCGGCCACCTGCGGCGCGACTTTCCCGATCGACCTGAGGCGAGCTGTCGACGGTGCGAACGATCTCGACGACGCCAGTTGGCCGCTCGACTGCGCGGCAACCGACGGCGTGCGCGAATCGACCGATCTGGTTGTCATCCGCCGTGCGGGAACCGAAGTCGTGCCAGCAGCCGCGAACCGGCTGCAGGTCTTCACCACCCGTGCCGGCGCCACGAGCCGGGTGTTCAATTCGGGTACGCCGCCGGCGCCGATTACCAACACGCCGCCATTTGGTCCCAACGCCGAGGTGCGTGACCTGATCGTGCGCGCCTACTACGTCTCCACCCAATCCAATCTCCGCGATGACATCCCGGCCCTGCGCCGCAAGGATCTGGTTGCCGGGCCCAGCATCCAGGACGAGGAGATCATGCCCGGCGTCGAGGACCTGCAGGTGCAGTTCGGCGTCGATCCGGGCTTTGATGGCAACGGCGACGGCGCGCCCGACGACGCCGACGCCAACGGCTTCCCGGATTTCTACACCGGCGTACCGACGCGCTACGTCAATCCGGATGATCCGCTCCTGAACACCGGGCTGGTCACGACCGTGCGCGTGTGGATTCGCGTGCGCGCGGAGAATCGGGAAGTCGGATTCACCGACGCGAATACCTACAACTACGCCGACGTCACGAACTATCAACCCAACGATGGCTTCAGGCGCCTGCTCGTCTCTCGCACCATCCAGGTCCGGAACACACAGACATGAGAATGACACGATTTCGAATCACCGAGCGCGGCGCGGCCCTCGTGGTCGGCCTGGTGCTGCTGGTTATCCTCACGCTGCTCGCCATTTCCGGTATGAACACGGCGACCACGGAGCTCGTGATGGCCGGCAACGAGATGTACCAGGAAAACGCTTTCCAAGCGGCTGAGACCGGAATCGAGCGCACGATGGCGACGTCGGCGTTCAACCCTGTTGCCACTCCGCCCGCCGATCCGCCGGTCGTCACCCTCGACAACGGCGACGCCTACACGGCTTTGGTGCTGCCACGCGGCTTGAGTCCACCACCGCCCGGATACACCATCGGCGAATTCAGTGCCGAGCATTTCGACATTCAGAGCACCGGTACCTCGCAACGCAACGCCAGCTCGACGCATACCCAGGGCCTGTTCCTGGTCGTGCCCAGCGCGGCGCCGTAGACAGCATGGAGCCTCACATGAAGCAAAGTCGTGTGCTTCTTTCAGCATTTGGTCTGGCCCTGGCGTTGACCGCAGTTCAGGCGCCCGCTGCGCTGCGCGTCGTCGAGCAGGCGGTCGAAACCAGCACGCTCAGCGTCAGTCTTCCGGACAGCAACTCGGGCTCGATCGCCCTCAAGTCCTGCGAAAGCTGCAAGTCCATGTTGCTGCGGCTCACGCCGAGCACCCGGTTTCTCGTGGGCCGGTCGCAGGTCTCCTACGCGGAGTTCATCGCGCTGGCACGAGGCGCAGCCGATCGCAACCTTGGCGTCTTCTACAACGGCAAGGAGCGCACGATCACGCGGCTCATCATGTCCGGCGCCGAACCAGTGCCACGCCTGCGACCGCGTTAGCACGACAAACAATTCATGCAGAAGAATCTCGAGGAAAAGATCATGCGCCCCTGTCATCAACGCCTGCCCGCGCTCTGCGCCGGCGTCTCGCTCGCCCTGATGTGCGGCACGCCCGCCCTGGCTGACGACACCGAGATCTTCATCAGCTCACAGAGCGGCGTCCGCCCGAATATCGTGCTGATCCTCGACACCTCGGGCAGCATGAACGGCCTGGTGCAGACCCAGGAGGAGTTCGATCCCGGCGTGACCTATGCCGGCAGTTGTGACCCCAGCCGCATCTATCACCGACGCGATATCGGCGATCCACCCGATTGCAGCACGAATAGCTGGTTCAACGCCGGCCAGCTCGTCTGCGACGCGGCCGTCCAGGCGCTTGCCTCATCCGGCAGCTTCATCGCCGATCGTGCGGCACAGTGGGACTCCGTCGACAACCGTTGGGAGAGCATCCGGTCAGTCGAAAAGAACCAACCCACCGAGTGCCGTGCGGATGCGGGCATCCACGGTGAGAGCGCGGGCGACGGCGCAGTCTACGCCTTCAACAGCGGTCAGCCTGACATGCGCTGGACGGACGTCGCGGCCGATCAGCTCGACTGGGACAGCTCCGCGGGTGATGTCAATCGCACCTACACGTTCTACAGCGCCAATTACCTCAACTGGTACTTCAATCCGACGCTCGTCGACCGCACACGCCTCGAGGTCGTGCAGGAGGTCGCGAGCAACCTCGTCAACAGCATCTCCGGCGTCAACTTCGGCCTCATGCGTTACAGCAACAATGGCGGCGGCGGCGATGCATCAGCCGAGGGCGGCATGGTGACGCACGAGGTCGCTTCGGTCGAGGACGCACGCGCTGCGCTCGTGCAGAGCATCAATGCAAACACCGCCGATGGCACCACTCCGCTCTCGGAAACCTTGTATGAGGCGCACCAGTACTACTCCGGCGGCAATGTGATCTTCGGGCTGAATTCGCAGATTCTGCCGGGCACACCGCTGCCCAGCGTTGCCGCATCACGACGGCCGGCGGATCCCAGTCAGTATCTCAGCCCGGCGGAAATGTCATGCCAGAAGAACTTCATCGTCTATCTCACGGACGGCCAGCCGACCTCGGACAGCAGTGCCGAAGACGAGATTGAGGGACTGATCAACGGCTCTTGCGACGGTACCGGTACCGGACGATGTCTCGACGATCTCGCCGGCTACATGTTCACGAACGATCTGCGCCCGGACGTCCCGGGCGAGCAGAACGTCACGCTGTACACGATTGGATTCGGCAACGACGTCGCGGGAACCACGTTTCTGGTCGACGCGGCAACGGCGGGCGGTGGCCAGAACTTCTTCGCTGGCGATACCGCCACCCTGACGAATGCACTCACGAACATCGTGAGCGAGATCCTTAACGACGCGACGACCTTTGTGGCCCCGGCCGTTGCAGTCAACGCGTTCAATCGCACGGAAACGCTGTCGGATCTCTACATCTCGGTGTTCGAGCCCAGCGACACGTACCACTGGCCGGGCAATCTCAAGAAGTACCAGCTGCAGGACAGCGAAATCGTCGATGCCGACGGCGAACCCGCGATCGATCCGGACACCGGCTTTTTCCTCGCCGGCGCCCGCAGCTTCTGGTCGGGTGCGACGGACGGAGCTGACGTGACGGCCGGCGGCGCGGCGAGCCGCCAGCCAGTGAACTCCACACAACGGCGGATCTACACCTTCCTGGGCGATGGCAACCTGACCGCCGCCACCAACCGGGTCAGTGGCGGGAATCCTGCAATCACGGAGAACCTGCTCGGACTCGCGCCCGGCGATCAACCCACGCGTGATCAGCTGCTCGACTGGACTGTGGGCTTCGACGTGCAGGATATCGATGACGACGGCAATGCCAACGAGTCGCGAAACCAGATGGGCGACCCACTCCATGGCCAGCCGGCAGTCGTCATTTACGGCGGCACCGCCGGGTCACCTGACGTCAACGACGCCGTCGTATTCAGCCCCACCAACGATGGTTACCTGCACGCGATCGACGCTGCCAACGGCAGCGAACTGTGGTCCTTCATCCCGGCCGACCTGCTCGATCGCCTGGTGGATGCGTATCGCGACGACCCGCAGAGCGCGAAAAACTACGCGCTCGACGGCGACATCCGCGCCCTCAAGCTCGACACGAATCAAGACGGGGTCGTCGAACCCAGTGACGGCGATCGCGTGCTGCTCTTCTTCGGCATGCGCCGCGGCGGCAATCGGTACTTCGCGCTCGACGTCACGAACAAGGATAGCCCCCGCCACCTGTGGACGCTGGGCCCCAACGAGCTGCCGGAAGTCGGCCAGACCTGGTCAACGCCGGCTGTGGCGCGAGTCGCCGTTGCGGGCGCGACGCAGAATTCGCTTAACCTGGTGCTGATCTTCGGCGGTGGCTACGACGAAACGCAGGACAACGATCAGGGTGCGACCATCTACAACACCGACGCGCTCGGCAACCGGGTCTTCATGGTCGACGCGCTCGACGGTAACCTGCTCTGGTTCGCGGGAGGTCCCGGGGGCACGGAGACACCGGACCTGGTCCTCGACCGCATGAACAACTCGATTCCGTCCGCGGTGCGTGTGCTCGACCTGGATGGCAATGGGTTCGCCGATCGAATGTACGTCGGTGACACCGGGGCCCGGCTGTGGCGCTTCGACATCTTCGCCGACAGCGACCCGGGGGCACCAGGCGTTCAGACGCCCGACAGGTCCGAGCTGGTCACCGGTGGTGTTCTCGCTTCGCTCGGAAATTCCGACCAGACGACGCATCCGATCGCGTCGACCCGAAAGTTCTACGAGACGCCGGACGTCTCCCTGGTGCGCAACCGTGGTGCGCGAGCGTACCTGAACATCGCGCTGGGATCGGGATGGCGCGGGCATCCGCTTGATACCGAGATCCGCGATCGCTTCTATTCGATCAGGGACTACGATGCCTTCGAGGCGCTATCGCAGGCAGCCTTCGACAGTCTCACGCCGATCGTGGACGCGGCCGACGGCTCGGGAGATCTGGTGGATATCACGACCGACGTCACCCCAGTGGTTCCCGACAGCGCGGCGGGCTGGAAGCTGGAGCTGCGCCTGCCCGGAGGATTCGCAGGGGAAAAGGTGCTGGCAGAATCGCGCACGTTCAACAATGTCATCTTCTTCCCGACCTACCTGCCGCGCGGCACGGCGGAGTCAGATCCCTGCGCACCGGCAGGCTCGAACCGCGCATACGCCGTAAGCGTCAGCGATGGCAGGCCCGTGATCGACATCAACCGCGACAACATGACGACGCCCGAGGATCGCTATACGCGCCTCGTCCAGGGCGGCATTGCGCCAGAGTTCACGTTCCTCTTCCCCGGTCGAGTGGGCGAAGAGGGCGAGGAAGGGGAGCCGCCAGTCGGCAGGCCGCCGGTGCGTTGCGCGGTGGGCGTCGAGATCATCGACGGGCTGTGCGCAAGCGGGAACACGCAGGTGCGCACCTACTGGCGCCAGAGCGGCGTCCGATGAGAGGACTTTCGCTGTCGCACAGTCGCGGCGTCACACTCATCGAGCTGATGGTCGTGGTGGTAGTGATCGCGGTCCTGGCGTCGATCGCAGTGCCGAGCTATCGCAGCTACGTACTGCGCGCGCAACGCGCGGATGGAAAGGCGGAGCTGCTGCGGGTGCGAACGGCGCAGGAGAAGTTCTTCCTGCAGAACAACCAGTACGCTGATGAAGATCAGTTGGACGTCGCCCCGCCCGCTGGTCTGGGACTCAGCACCACGTCAGAGCACGGCCACTACACGATCGCGCTCGATCGTCCGACGTCCACGACATTCACGGCAACCGCCACCGCAACCGCTGGCCAGACCGAGGACTTTCTCTGCCAGACCTTCACCGTCAACGAACTGGGTCAACGCACGGCCGAGGACAGCGGCGGCAACGACTCGACCCCGCGGTGCTGGAGGTAAGGGAAGGTTGGCAGTTGGCAGTTGGCAGTTGGCAGTTGGCAGTTGGCAGTTGG